>Ga0207661_10001711_pt1 | contig 14992 bp, 12 predicted proteins | sample KBSC713LmetaG_FD_184337 | JGI IMG/M metagenome (GOLD analysis project Ga0207661, IMG submission 184337) | Corn rhizosphere microbial communities from Kellogg Biological Station, Michigan, USA - KBS C7.1-3L metaG (SPAdes) (version 2) | ecosystem: Host-associated > Plants > Roots > Rhizosphere ...
TCACGATGCGTCGGTAAAAATGGCGAGGGGTTCGGCGTGGTTACGCCGAACCCCTCATTTCACATATCAGCCGGCCTGTAAGCCGGGTTCTGTAGGGCACCGCCGCGCTCACGCGCGACGATACGTGACGGCCATTCCTCTGGGACAATGTTTTCACATTGCCTCGGGCAACCTACCCGGACGGCGAGCCTGACATCGCCCCCGCGGCGTTATCGCTTTCGCGAACGTTCCGCGTCTGCCGTCCCTATTCGGTCTTGCTCCCGGTGGGGTTTACCCTGCCGTCTCCGTTGCCGAAGACGCGGTGCGCTCTTGCCGCACCTTTTCACCCTTGCCGCGCTTCGCTCCTTTCGGAGCTTCGCGGGGCGGTTCCTTCTCTGTGGCACTTTCCCTGGGGTTGCCCCCGCCGGACGTTATCCGGCACCGTATGTCGATGGAGCCCGGACTTTCCTCCCCCGCCGCCTTTCGACGCTTGCGGGAGCGGCCGTCCGGCCGACTGACGCCCCAACGCATGGGGACTCAATCACGCCGCGTCAAGGGATAAGCTTGGTTAATTGCGAAACCAAGTCCGCCGGTTCAAATCGTGGGCAACAATGAAAGGTCAATTTCTCGATGAATATGCACGATCGATTGAGTGAAGCTCTGCTCACGAGCCCATCGGACGCGATCGTCGCGACCGACCGCGACGGCCGCATCGTGTTCTGGAATCCCGGCGCGGAGCGCATTTTCGGCTTCACGGCGCACGAGGCGGTCGGGCAATCGCTGGACCTGATCATCCCGGAGAACCTGCGGGCACGGCACTGGGAAGGCTTTCGCCATGTGATGAAAACCGGCACGAGCCGCTATGGTCAGGGCGACCTGTTGGCGGTGCCCGGCCTTAACAAGGATGGACGGCGGATCTCGGTCGAGTTCACCATCGTGATGCTGCGCGATGGCGATCAAATCACCGGCACGGTCGCGGTCATGCGCGATGTCACAAAGCGTTTCGAGGAGGTGCGGGAATTGAGGCGCAAGCTCGCGGAAGCGAGCGCGGCCAGGAAATAGGACCGCTTCAGCTCATTTCAGCCTATTTTGACCGGCCGGGCCCTCTGCCGCCCGCCGGGTAAAATAATTTATCCTGAGGACGTCGTTTTCGCTGTTGGCCGTTCGACTGGCTGTCGGCGATCCAGCCGATGAAACAGGAGCTAGCGATGCAGTATCTGCTGATGATTTATTCGAACGAGGCCGAGTATGCCAAGATCGATCCAGCGACGAGCAAGAAGATCATGGGCGAATACGAAGCCTTCACCAAGGAGATCATTCAGAACGGCAATTTCAAGGCCGGTGACCGGCTGCAGCCGACCACGACCGCGACCACCGTGAGGGTCAAGGACGGCAAGGTCATGACTACCGACGGGCCGTTTGCGGAAACGCGCGAGCAGCTCGGCGGCTACTACCTAGTCGAGGCCAGGGATCTCGACACCGCGCTCGGCATCGCCGCGAAAATTCCCGGTGCGCGCTACGGTTCGATCGAGGTGCGGCCGATCTGGGTGTACAACTAGCTGTCGTTCCGGGGCGCGCCAACGGGGCCGCGCGAAGCGCGCCCCCGTTGACAGGCTCCGCGCGAACCATGGTGCGCAATTGCGCACCTGAGAACCTCGAGATTCCGGGTTCGCTCGCCAATGCGAGCGCCCCGGAATGACGGAGAAAAAATGACTCCGACCGAGATCGACAAAATCTTCCGTGACGAGGCGGGCCGCGCGCTGGCGACGCTGATCCGCCTCGTCGGCGATTTCGATCTCGCCGAGGACGTGCTGCAGGAAGCCTTCGCCGCGGCGTTGGAACGCTGGCCTCTATCCGGGCCGCCTTCCAATCCCCGCGCGTGGCTGGTCAATGTCGGGCGCAACAAGGCGATCGATCGCATCCGGCGGCAGATCGCGTTTCGCGGCAAGCTCGGCGAATTGGCGCATGAGCTGTTGGGCAACGCTGAGGTCTGCGAGGAAGCTATCGACTCCGCCGCGCTCGTCGACGACATGCTGCGGCTGATCTTCACCTGCTGCCATCCGTCCTTTGCCGCCGAAGTCCAGGTTGCCCTGACCCTTCGCACCGTATGTGGGCTTTCGACGTCGCAGGTCGCGCGTGGCTTTCTCGCGAGCGAGGAGGCGATGGGGCAGCGACTGGTGCGCGCCAAGCAGAAGATCCGGCTTGCCGGCATCGCCTATGAGGTGCCGGAGCGGGAGGCGCTGGAGCCGCGGCTGCGCGGCGTCCTCGCCGTGATCTATCTGGTCTTCACCGAAGGTTATGCCGCAACCGCGGGCGAGGATCTGATGCGGCCGGACCTTGCGCGCGAGGCGATCCGGCTCGCGCGCCTGCTCGATGCGTTGATACCGGGGCGGCGCGAGATCAGGGGATTGCTGGCCTTGATGCTGCTGCATGATGCGCGCCGCGCGGGACGCGCGACGGATGCCGGCGATATCGTGCTGCTGGAAGAGCAGGACCGCTCGCTGTGGGACAAAAAGCAGATCGCCGAGGGCTTGCAGCTTGTCGAGGACGCGCTGCGCCTGCCCGGTCCGCCGCAATCCTATGTGGTGCAGGCGGCGATCGCGGCACTGCATGTGCGCGCGCCGAATTACAAGGAAACCGACTGGCCGCAGATCGCCGGGCTCTATGAGGTGCTGCTGCGGATTTCGCCCTCGCCGGTGGTCGAGCTCAATCACGCCGCCGCGGTGTCGATGGTGGATGGTCCGGCGCGGGCGCTCGACCTGATCGATGCGCTGCAGGCGCGCGGCAGCCTCGATGGCTACGAACTATTGCCCGCGGTGCGCGCCGACCTGTTACGCCGGCTCGGCCGCCACGATGCCGCGCGCGAGGCCTATCTCGCCGCGACCGCCGCAACGAAACTAGAGCCGCTGCGCCGGCTCTACACGCGGCGAATGGCGGAGCTAAAGTGAAGCGTAAAGGCAGATAGTCCGTCATTGCGAGCCAACGGGTCCGCGCCAAGCGCGGCCCGATGACAGGCTCCGCGAAGCAATCCAGAATCTAGCCGCAAGGAGATGTGGATTGCTTCGTCGCTTCGCTCCTCGCAATGACGAGTGCGAGGACTAGCGCGCAACCGCCGTGGTCATCGCGTCCGCGGGCAGGCTCGACAGCAACGCATGCAGCGTGGTCAGCGTCGACAGATCGGCGATGCCGTCGACACGGGCAGGGCGGAAGTGACGCTGGAAGGCGGTCACGACCTCCATGGTCGGCCCGTCATACTTGCCGGTGATCGGCACGCCATAGCCATACTTGGCGAGCGCCTGCTGCAGGTCGCGGACTTCCTCGCTGATGATCCCGAGCTTGAGCGTATCACCGCGCAGGATCGGCGCCGGCTGCACCCAATGGCCGACGCCAGAATTGGCCAGCGAATGCCAGGGGAACTTCTCGCCAGGGTCCTTCTTGCGCGCAGGCGCGACATCGGAATGCGCCAGCACGCGATGGCTCGGCACCTTGCGGCGAAGCATGATGCCGCGGCACAGCGCGATCACGGCGGCAATCTGACGCAGCGGATAATCGGGATAGCCCCAGTCATGGCCGCGATTGATGATCTCGATACCGATCGAGCAGGAATTGATGTCTTCCTCGCCGGCCCATGACGAGACGCCGGCATGCCAGGCGCGCTTCGCTTCCGGCACGCATTGCACGATGCGGCCGTCCTCGAGCACGATGTAATGTGCCGATACCTCGGTTCCCGCCGTGCAGAGCTGTGCGATCGCGCCCTCGACGTCGGGCATGCCGGTGTAGTGCAGCACGATCATGTCGGGCTGCCGTCCCTTGTTGCGCTCGCCGTAATTCGCCGACGGGATGACGTCGGAGGCGATCGAGGAATCCGGAGTAAAGGTCTTCATGCCCGTGTTGGCGTTCGGAATCGGAAGCGCGCGTCGGCGCTTCGAATCAATGGCATTAGGCATGTGGGTACCGAGCGGCATGGATCACTTCAAGACAATGACTTCAAGTCTAAAGTAACTATTCATTTACGATGCGGCCTAAGGCAATCCACCGCCGCCATCTTGCACGCAATTTGGTTAAGGTGTGTGCAGGGTGCATCACCGGTTAGCGCCCTTGCGGCGGGTTCCGCACCTCGCCAAATGTAACCACGTCAGCAACGCTTTCTTAACGCTGAATGCCGTTACTAAGTGGTGAAGCGCCAAAGCTGGTTTGGCGCCGCTTTCACGCGCGAAAACTCGATGGCAGCCCAGCAAATTCCAAGCGGAGACCGGGGTTTGTCCCTCGTCTCGCGCGGGATCGGCGGACGCGCCCGTCTGCGGGTTGCGCGAGAGAGCTTCGGGTGGGTCGGGAATTCGAGGCGCGATGGGCCCGTTCGCTTCCAGTTTCCAAGGATTTCGGGCGCTCGCGCTGCGGAGCGGCGCGTGAGCGCGGCCGTTCCTCATATTCCCGTGCTCGGCCGCGAGGCGGTCGAGATGCTCGGCCTTCGCGCCGGCGGCATTTACGTGGATGCCACCTTCGGCGCCGGCGGCTATAGCCGCGTGATCCTTGCAACCGCTGGTACCCGGGTCGTCGGCATTGACCGCGACCGCACGGCGATTGCGGGCGGCCTCTCACTGGTCGACCGGTCGCAAGGCCGGCTTACGCTGGTCGAGGACCGCTTCTCCAATCTGGCTGAAATCTGTGCAAGCGAAGCGATCGAAGCCGTCGACGGCGTGGTGATGGATGTCGGCGTCTCCTCGATGCAACTCGACCAGGCCGGCCGCGGCTTCTCGTTTCGCCTCGATGGTCCGCTCGACATGCGGATGGGCCATTCCGGTCCGGCCGCGGCGGATGTGATCGCGAAAGCCTCGGAGGCCGAGCTCGCCGATATCATCTACATCTTCGGCGAGGAGCGTCATTCGCGCAGCGTCGCGCGCGCCATCGTCGCCGCGCGCAAGGACGCGCCGATCAGCACCACGCGCGCGCTCGCCGAGATCGTGGCCCGCGTCGTGCGCTCGAAGCCGGGCGACATTCATCCGGCGACGCGGACCTTTCAGGCCTTGCGCATCTTCGTCAATGAAGAGCTCGACGAATTGCAGCTCGCGTTGCAAGCGGCCGAGCGCGTGCTCAAGCCCGGCGGGCGGCTCGCGGTAGTGTCGTTTCATTCGCTGGAAGACCGCATCGTCAAGGATTTCCTCAATGCGCGCAGCAAGACCGGCGGCGGCTCGCGGCATCTGCCGGAAGTGAGGCAGGCGGCCCCGAGCTTCACCGTGCTGACGAAACGTCCTGTGGCGCCGGGCGACGAAGAAGTTGTCGCCAATCCCCGCGCGCGCTCGGCAAAGCTTCGCGCCGCGGAGCGCACCGGCGCGCCGGCGCATGTGAGCGAGCACCTGCCGTCCTGGCCAAGACTCTCGGATGTGATGAGGGGAGGCTAGCGCATGCGGCTGCTCCATCTCCTCGTGATCGGCGCGCTGGTGTTCGCGGCCGCCTATGTCTATCGCATCAAGATGGCCTCGACCGTACGCACCGAGCAGGTACTGAAGCTGCACGCGGAAATCCGCGAGGAGCGCGACAAGATCGCGGTGCTGCATGCCGAATGGACCAAGCTCGACTCGCCGTTGCGGCTGCAGGGCCTGGTCGAGCGGCATCTCGCGCTGAAGCCGCTCAACGCCAACCAGTATAATGACCTGAAAAATCTGCCCGAGCGTCCGCCGCGCCTGTTCAAGCCCGGCGATCCCGATCCGATCGGCTCGATGATCGGCACGCTCGAAGCCAAGGCCGAGGCGGGTGCGCCTGCGGTCACCGGCTCGGTGGCCAAGCCGGAGGACGGGCAATGACCGAGGCGGTGCCGGACAGCGTCAAGCCGGCCGAGCCGTGGCGGCAGCGGCTGATCCGCAGCCTGCTCTACGGGCGCAATGTCGATCGCGCGGCGAAGGCCCGCGCGCGTGTCGGATTTGCGATCCTCGCCTTTGCGGCGATCTACGCCATCATCGGCGGAAGGCTGGTGATGTATGCGATCGGCGCTGACAGCCATTCTTCCCGCCACACCGCTGCCCAGGACGCGATCGCGACCGCGCGGCCTGATATCCTCGACCGCAACGGCGAGATTCTCGCGACCGACGTCAAGGCGCCGAGCCTGTTCGGCGAGCCGCGCCGCATCATCGACAAGGACGAGGCGATCGAGCTTCTGACCGCGACCTTGCCCGATCTCGATGTCGGCGAGGTGCGCGAGCGCCTGTCGTCGAAGAAGGGCTTTGTCTGGCTGAAGCGCGAGATCACGCCGCAACAGCAGCGGGACATCCATCGCCTCGGCATTCCCGGCATCGGCTTCCTGCGCGAGAACAAGCGCGTCTATCCGACCGGCAACGAGGTCGCGCACCTGATCGGCCTCGTCAATATCGACAATCAGGGCATCGCCGGCATGGAGAAGTGGCTCGACACTAACGGGCTCGCCGACCTGCATCGCGCCGGCTTTGCCACCGATCGCCTGCAGCGGCCGGTGGAATTGTCGGTCGACCTGCGCGTCGAGCACGCGCTGCGAGACGAGCTTCTCAAGGCGAAGGAAAAATTCCACGCCAAGGCGGCCTCCGGCCTCGTCACCAACGTCAACACCGGCGAGATCATCGCGATGGTCTCGCTGCCGGATTTCGATCCGAACAATCCGAAGGAAGCGCACGACCCGGATCGCATCAACCGGCTCACCACCGGCGTCTACGAGATGGGATCGACCTTCAAGGCCTTTACGCTCGCGATGGCGCTCGACAGCGGCAAATACGATCTCAACTCGATGTGGGATGCGCGCGGCCCGCTGCATTATGGCAGGTTCACGATCCACGACGACGAGCCGAAGGGCCGTTTCCTCAACATGAAGGAAGTCTTCACCTTCTCCTCCAACGTTGGCGCGGCGCGGATCGCGCTGGCGCAGGGCGTCGAGGCGCACAAGGCGTTCCTGCGCAAGATGGGCCAGCTCGACCGGCTGCGCACCGAATTGCCGGAGAGCGCCTCGCCGATCGTGCCTAGGCACTGGGGCGACCTCAACACCATCACCATCGCGTTCGGGCACGGCATCGCGGTGGCGCCGCTGCAGGCGGTGATGGGCGTCAGTGCGCTCGCCAATGGCGGCATCTTGATTCCGCCGACCTTCCTCAAGCGCACCGAGGAAGAAGCGAGAGCGATCGGGAAACGGGTGATCAAGCCCGAGACCTCGGAAAAGATGCGCTTCCTGATGCGGCTCAACGCCGTGGTCGGCACCGCGCGCAAGGCCGATGTTCCCGGCTATTATATCGGCGGCAAGACCGGCACCGCCGAAAAGGTGATTAACGGCCGCTATGCCAAGAAGCGCGTGCTGACCGCCTTCACCGCGATCATCCCGGCCGACAAGCCCCGCTACCAGCTCCTGATCATGCTGGACGAACCCCAGGCGCTGAAGGAAACCTATGGCTTCATCACCTCGGGGTGGAACGCGGTGCCGACCGCCGGCAAGGTGATTACCCGGATCGGGCCGCTTCTGGACATCGAGCCGCGCTTCGACCTGCCGCCGCCTGACCGCCTTATTCTTGCGGCATCTAGAACAACGCAGTAAAGCCTTACTCGACCGCTAGATATGAGTCTCGCGCTCGCGATCGCCGCCGGTTTCACGCGCGTCATTCAACTGGAACAAGATGAAGCTTCGCGACCTCTTCAGCGACGAGGCCAAGGTCGATACAGAGCTCGATCCACAGGCCGAAGCAATCACCGTTACGGGGCTCGCCGTCGACAGCCGCGTGGTGAAGAGGGGCGATCTGTTCTTCGCGCTGTCCGGCAGCAAGACCGACGGCGCGCGTTTCATCGATGCCGCGATTGGTTCCGGCGCGATTGCCGTTGCCGGCGATCAGCCCCCCCAACGTCTTTCCGTGCCGTTCGTCACCACATCCAATCCGCGCCGCGCGCTGGCGCTGGCCGCCGCAAAGTTCTTCCCGCAGCAGCCGGCGACGATCGCGGCCGTCACGGGCACAAGCGGCAAGACTTCGGTGGCTGCCTTCACGCGCCAGATCTGGCAGCGCCTCGGCCATGTCTCCGCCAGCATCGGAACCATCGGCCTCACTTCGCCGAAGCGCTCGGTCTATGGCTCGCTGACCACGCCCGATCCGATCGCGCTGCACCGGCAGCTCGACGAGATCGCGGGCGAGGGCGTCACGCATCTTGCTTTCGAAGCCTCCTCGCATGGGCTCGATCAGTATCGCCTCGACGGCGTGCGGATCTCGGCCGGCGCTTTCACCAATTTGTCGCGCGACCACATGGATTACCACCCGGATGTCGCGCACTACCTCAACGCAAAACTTCGGCTGTTCCGCGATCTGATCCCGCCCGGCGGCGCGGCGGTGATCTCCGCCGACCATGAGCAATCGGCGCAGGTGATCGAGGCGGCGCGGACACGCGGCCTGCGTCTGATCACGGTTGGCACTCAAGGCGATGGAACAGGCGAGGGCATTCGTCTGGTCGAGGCCGGCATCGATGGCTTTGCACAGAAGGTCACGATCGAGCATCGTGGCAGGAAGATGTCGCTGCGGCTGCCGCTGGTAGGCCACTTCCAGATCGAGAACGCCCTGGTGTCGGCGGGTCTTGCGATCGCGACCGGCAGCGAGCCTGAGGCGGTGTTCGCGAGCCTCGGGCATCTCGAAGGCGCCAGGGGCAGGCTGGAGCGGGTCGGCGAGCGCAACGGCGCACCGATCTTTGTCGATTATGCGCACAAGCCCGATGCGCTCGCCAAGGCTCTGCAGGCGCTGCGGCCTTATGCGAAGCGCAAGCTCGTCGTGGTATTCGGTGCCGGCGGCGACCGCGATGCGGGCAAGCGGCCCCTGATGGGCGCGATCGCGAGCGAGAACGCGGATCATGTCATTGTCACCGACGACAATCCGCGCAGCGAGAAGCCAGAAGCGATCCGGGCTGCAATCCTCGCCGCCACCAAGGGCGCGACCGAGATCGGCGACCGCGCCGGCGCGATCCGCGCGGCAATCGATGGCCTGCAGCCGGGCGATGCGCTGCTGATCGCCGGCAAGGGTCACGAGACCGGGCAGATCATCGGCGAGAAAACGCTGCCCTTCAGCGATCACGAGGCGGTGGCTGCCGCGCTCGCACCGAGGGTCGCATGAGCGCGGCGCCGCTATGGAGCTTGCGCGCGATGGCGGAGGCGATGCGCGCCACGATGCGCGGCGCCTTGCCCGAAAGCATCACAGGGCTTTCGATCGACAGCCGGACCATCAAGGCCGGCGAAGCCTATTTCGCCATCAAGGGCGACATCCATGACGGTCATGATTTTGTCGACGCCGCGCTGAAGGCCGGCGCGGGCCTCGCCGTGGTCGAGACCGCGCAGCGCGATAAATTCGCATCCGGCGCGCCGCTGTTGGTGGTCGACGACGTGCTCGAAGGCCTGCGCGATCTTGCCCGCGCTTCGCGGGCGCGGCTGAATGCGCAGGTGATCGCGGTCACCGGCTCCGTCGGCAAGACCTCGACCAAGGAGGCGCTGCGCGGGGTGCTGTCGGCGCAGGGCGAGACCCATGCCTCGGTTGCCTCCTTCAACAATCATTGGGGCGTGCCGCTATCGCTGGCGCGCTGTCCGGCCAGCACGCACTTTGCCGTGTTCGAGATCGGCATGAATCACGCAGGCGAGATCGAGCCGCTGGTCAGGATGGTGCGGCCGCACATCGCCCTCATCACCACGGTCGAGCCGGTTCATCTGGAGTTCTTCGCCGGCATCGAGGCGATCGCGGATGCCAAGGCCGAGATCTTTGCCGGCGTCGAGCCCGGTGGCGCCGCCGTGCTCAACTGCGACAATTTGCAATTCGCGCGACTTGCGGCGAACGCCAAAAGCCGCGGCATCTCGCGCATCGTCGCCTTTGGCGCGGATAAGCAGGCCGACGCGCGCCTGCTCGACGTGTCGCTGCGTGCAACATCCTCGGCCGTGCATGCCCACATCCTCGGTCACGACGTCACCTACAAGCTCGGCATGCCCGGCCGTCACATGGCGATCAACTCGCTCGCGGTGCTGGCCGCGGCCTCGCTCGCCGGCGCCGATCTTGCGCTCGCCGCGCTGGCGCTGTCGCAGGTAGTGCCAGCCGCCGGCCGCGGCGTCCGGCGCATGCTGGAAATTGCAAACGGCGAAGCCACCTTGATCGACGAGAGCTACAACGCCAATCCGGCCTCGATGGCCGCGGCCATCAACGTGCTTGGCCAGGCGGAGATCGGACCGAAAGGCCGGCGCATCGCCGTGCTCGGCGACATGCTGGAGCTTGGACCTGCGGCGGCGGAATTGCATCGCGGCCTCGCCGAGGCCGTCAAGGCCAATGGCATTGACCTGGTATATTGTTGTGGCCCTTTGATGCGCAACTTGTGGGATGCGCTTTCCACGGGTAAACGAGGCGGTTACGCGGAGAGCTCGGCGAACCTGGAAGCACAGGTGGTCGGTGCCATTCGCGCGGGCGATGCGATCATGGTCAAGGGGTCGCTTGGCTCGAAGATGAAGACGATTGTGAATGCGCTGGAAAAGCGCTTTCCGGGCTCCGCGCGTAACGAGGCCGCGGGTTAGGGCGGAAACCGAATGTTTTACTGGCTGATCGAGCTTTCAAGCACATTTCCGCCATGGCTCGGCGCGTTGCGCGCCGTGCTGAACGTGTTCCGCTACATCACGTTCCGCACCGGCGGGGCGATGTTCACCGGCGCGCTGTTCGTATTCCTGTTCGGCCCCTGGATCATCGATCATTTGCGGCTGCGCCAGGGCAAGGGGCAGCCGATCCGCTCCGACGGTCCGCAATCGCATCTCATCGCCAAAAAGGGTACGCCCACCATGGGCGGGCTGATGATCCTTTCCGGCGTCGGGGTCGCGACGCTGATGTGGGCCAATCTGCTCAATCCCTATGTCTGGATCGTGCTCGCGGTGACGCTCGGCTTCGGCTTCGTCGGCTTCTATGACGACTATTTGAAGGTGACGAAGCAGACCACGACCGGTTTCGGCGGCCGGCTCCGGCTGCTGCTCGAGGCGATCATTGCGCTCGCGGCCTGCTACGCCCTCGTCAAGCTCGGCCGCGATGTCTCCTCGACGTCGCTGGCGATCCCCTTCGTCAAGGAGCTGGTCGTGAATTTCGGCTGGTTCTTCGTGATCTTCGGCGCGTTCGTCATCGTCGGCGCCGGCAACGCGGTCAACCTCACCGACGGCCTCGATGGCCTCGCCATCGTGCCCGTGATGATCGCATCCGCCAGCTTCGGCTTGATTGCCTATCTCGCCGGCAACGCGGTGTTCGCCGAATACCTGCAGATCAATTATGTCGCCGGCACCGGCGAGCTTGCGGTGCTATGCGGCGCCGTGCTCGGCGCGGGCCTCGGCTTCCTCTGGTTCAATGCGCCGCCGGCCTCGATCTTCATGGGCGACACCGGTTCGCTCGCGCTCGGCGGCATGCTCGGCTCGGTCGCGGTCGCGGTGAAGCACGAGATCGTGCTGGCTGTCATAGGCGGGCTGTTCGTGCTGGAAGCCGTCTCCGTCATCGTGCAGGTCGCCTCTTTCAAGCTCACGGGCAAGCGCATCTTCAAGATGGCGCCGATCCATCATCATTTCGAGCAGCTCGGCTGGACCGAGCCGCAGATCGTGATCCGCTTCTGGATCATCTCGGTGATGCTGGCGCTCGCCGGCCTCTCCACCCTGAAGCTGCGGTGATCGGCCGCATATGACTCCCGTCACCTCCTTTGCCGGCAAGACGGTCGCGGTGTTCGGGCTCGGCGGCTCCGGGCTCGCGAGCTGCCACGCGCTCAGGGAAGGCGGCGCCGAAGTCGTCGCCGGCGATGACAATCCCGATAACCTCGCCAAGGCGGCACAGGCCGGTTTCATCACCGCGGATCTGCGCGGTGTCTCCTGGCGCAATTTCGCCGCGCTGATTTTAACGCCTGGTGCGCCGCTTACCCATCCCGCGCCGCATTGGAGCGTGCTCAAGGCGCGCGAAGCCGGTATCGAGGTGATCGGCGACATCGAACTGTTCTGCCGCGAGCGGCGTCGCCATGCGCCCGACGCGCCCTTCGTCGCCATCACCGGCACCAACGGCAAATCCACCACGACGGCGCTGATCGCGCATTTGATGAAGTTCGCGGGCTACGACACCCAGATGGGCGGCAACATCGGCACCGCGATCCTGTCGCTGCAGCCGCCGCGCATGGGCCGCGTGCACGTGATCGAGATGTCATCCTATCAGATCGACCTTGCGCCCTCGCTCGATCCATCGGTCGGCATCCTCATCAACATCAGCGAGGACCATATCGACCGCCACGGCACGCTCGAGCATTACGCCGCGGTGAAGGAGCGGCTGGTTGCCGGCGTACAGAGCCAAGGAAGTGCGATCGTCGGCGTCGATGATATCTGGTGCCGCAATATCGCCGACCGTCTCGACCGCGCGGGTAAGCGCGTCGTGCGTATTTCCGTGCGAAATCCGATTCCCGACGGCATGTACATCGAGCACGATACGATTGTGCAGGCTTCCGGCGCCGCGCGCAGCGAGATCGCGCGGATCGGCGGCATCGGTTCGCTGCGCGGGCTGCACAATGCGCAGAACGCGGCCTGTGCGTCGGCCTGCGCGCTGGCGCTCGGCGTCAGCCAGGACGTGCTGCAGAACGGCCTGCGCAGCTTTCCGGGGCTTGCGCATCGCATGGAGCAGGTCGGCCGCCGCGGCAGCGTGTTGTTCGTCAACGACTCCAAGGGCACCAACGCGGATGCCGCCGCGCATGCGCTCTCTTCATTTGCGGAAATTTTCTGGATTGCGGGCGGCAAGCCGAAGGCCGGCGGCATCACGGGCCTCAGCGAATATTTCCCGCGCATCCGCAAGGCCTATCTGATCGGCGAGGCCGCGCAGGAATTTGCAGGCACGCTTGGGAAAAGCGTGCCGCACGAGATTTCCGAGACGCTCGATGTTGCCGTGGCCAATGCCGCGCGCGACGCGGAGGCTTCGGGGCTGCATGATCCCGTGGTGCTCTTGTCGCCGGCCTGCGCTTCATTCGACCAGTACCGCAATTTCGAGATCCGGGGCGCCAAGTTCCGCGAGCTCGTGACCGCGCTGCCCGGCGTCAAGCCGGTGGTTTGATTGGCACCGCTGTCGTCGCCCGGCTTGACCGGGCGATCCAGTATCCAGAGGCTTCTCGGCAAGATCACCGGCGCCTCGGCGTACTGGATCCCGCCTTCGCGGGGGATGACGATTGGTACTGTGGAGTCACCGTCCCCCAATCTCCAAACTTAACGATTCCATTAACCCCTTGGAAACCAGCATGAGCGCCAATGGGAGGACCCTTTAGCCCCAGGGACCGCCCATGCTCTCCCGCGAAGAACGCAACCCGTTGTCGGAATGGTGGTGGACCGTGGACCGTCCGCTGCTCGGCGCGATCCTGGCGCTGATGCTGAGCGGCGTCGTCCTCTCGCTGGCGGCGAGCCCGGCGGTTGCGGTCCGGATCGGGCTCGACCCCTTCCACTTCTTCAACCATCATGTGATGTTCCTGCTGCCGTCCATTATCGTGCTGGTCGGCGTCTCCTTCCTGTCGCCGCGGCAGATCCGGCGCAGCGCGCTGATCGTGCTCGCGGTGTCGATCGTGCTGATCGTCGCAACGCTTCTGGTCGGGCCGGAAGTGAAGGGCTCGCGGCGCTGGATCACGCTGCTCGGCCTCAACATACAGGCTTCCGAATCCGCCAAGCCCGCCTTCGTCGTGGTCGCAGCCTGGTTGTTTGCGGAATCGACCAAGAAGCCGGAGATGCCGGCAACCACGATGGCGCTGGTGTTGTTGCTGACGCTGGTGGCGCTCTTGGTGATGGAGCCCGATTTCGGCCAGACCATGCTGATCCTGATGGTGTGGGGCGCGCTGTTCTTCATCGCCGGCATGCGCATGGTCTGGGTGGTGGGGCTGGCGGGTGCGGCATCCGCCGGCTTGTTCTTCGCCTATCTCCTGGTCCCGCATGTCGCCGGCCGCATCACGCGCTTCATGAATCCGGCCTCGGGCGATACCTTCCAGGTCGACACCGCAATGGAGGCCTTCTCCAACGGCGGCTGGTTCGGGCTCGGGCCGGGTGAAGGCATCGCCAAGCGCAGCCTGCCGGACAGCCACACCGACTTCGTGTTCGCGGTGGCGGCGGAAGAATTCGGCATCATCCTCTGCCTCGCGCTGCTCGCGCTGTTCGCCTTTGTCGTGATCCGGACGCTGTCGCGCGCCTATTCCAACGACGACATGTTCGCGCGGTTCGCCGCTTCGGGCCTTGCGATCATGTTCGGCGTGCAGGCCGCCATCAACATGGCGGTCAATCTGCAGCTGATCCCGGCCAAGGGCATGACGCTGCCCTTCATCTCCTACGGCGGTTCCTCGATCATCTCGCTCGCTTACGGCGTCGGCATGATGCTGGCCTTGACACGGCAGCGGCCGCACAGCGAGCTGAAAGCAATAGCTGCGCCGAACTACGCGTAGTCCACAGGGCCGTCCGTATTCGTCATTGCGAGCCAACGGGTCCGCGCGAACGCGCGGCCCGATGACAGGCTCCGCGAAGCAATCCAAACTGTCTCCCTGACGACAGTATGGATTGCTTCGTCGCTTTCGCTCCTCGCAATGACGGAACTTTCCCTGTAAGAACCCCTCCATGGACACCTCGCCCCTCATCCTTCTGGCCGCGGGCGGCACCGGCGGCCATCTGTTTCCGGCCGAGGCGCTTGCCGTCGAGCTGATCAGGCGCGGCTTCCGCGTCCGCCTCGTCACCGATGATCGCGCGCTGAAGTACAGCGGGCTGTTCACCAAGGACATGATCGATGTGGTGGCGAGCGAGACGGCGCGCAGCCGCAATCCGCTGCAGCTGGCGTTTGCCACTCTCACCCTGGCGACAGGCACGCTGTCTGCATTCCGCCTGATCCGCCGGTTGAAGCCAGTCGCAGTCGTCGGCTTCGGCGGTTATCCGACGCTGCCGCCGCTGATCGCCGCATGGCTGTCGGGTGTTCCCAGCATCATCCATGAAGCCAATGCCGTGCTCGGCCGCGCCAACCGCTTCCTGTCGAAACGCGTCAAG
>Ga0207661_10001712_pt1 | contig 14992 bp, 14 predicted proteins | sample KBSC713LmetaG_FD_184337 | JGI IMG/M metagenome (GOLD analysis project Ga0207661, IMG submission 184337) | Corn rhizosphere microbial communities from Kellogg Biological Station, Michigan, USA - KBS C7.1-3L metaG (SPAdes) (version 2) | ecosystem: Host-associated > Plants > Roots > Rhizosphere ...
AGCGCAACTCGATCAGTTTGCGGTCGCGCTCGCTGAGGCGCTTGAGCGCAGCGTGCAGGTCGGCGCGCTCGACCGTGGAGAGGATCTGCTCGTCCTCGGCCCCCTCCCAGTCCTCGGCGGTGTCGACCGGGTCGGGGCGCACCCGCGAGTGCTGCCGGAAGGCCTCGTTGCGGACGATCGTGCCCAGCCACTCCTTGCGCCTGGCGCCGTCGCGAAGGGTTGAGCGACGGCGCCAGGCGCGGAGCAGCGCGTCCTGGGCGATGTCTTCCGCCTCGTTGGGATTGCTGGCGTAGTGATAGGCCATCCGCAGGCAAAAACGGTGCGCCTCATCCCACTCCCAACCATCGCCCTGATCCGATTTTTGAATGATCGAAACGTTGATTGCTCGACCGTACTACTTCTAAAACCAAACGGGTGAATTTTATTGATGAAACTTTTTAGATCGGAGTCCTGGTCTTTATTCCATGTCAGTAACGATCTCGGGGGAGACGGGCGGGGATTGGGCACAACGCACCTACGAGGCGATGGCGCCGGTGTACGACGATTTCACCGGTCACTACGAAAGCGAGGAGTGGATCGCCGACCTGGTGAAGATCCTGGAGCGCCACGGTCTGACCGGAAAGCGCCTGCTCGACGTCGGCTGTGGGACGGGCACGAGCTTCATGCCGATGCTGGCCCAGGGCTGGGAGGTCACCGGCTGTGACATCTCGCCGGCGATGCTGACGCGCGCCCGCGAGAAGGCCGGCGAGAAAGCGCGGCTCGCGGTGGCCGACATGCTCGACCTGCCCGAGTTCGGCGAGTTCGACCTGGTCTGGGCGCTGGACGACGCGGTCAATTACCTGCTCAGCCCCGAGGAACTGGCACGGGCGCTGGCTGGGATGCGGGCCAACCTCGCGCCCACCGGCCTGCTGCTCTTCGACGTCAACGAGCTGCAGGCGTACCGCACCTTCTTCGCCGAGACCACGGTGGTCGAGCGCGAGGGACGAAGGCTGACCTGGCGGGGCCTCGCTTCCGTCGATGTTCAGCCGGGCTCGATCTGCGAGTCGGAGATGGAAGTCGCGCCCGGTGAGGTGCTGACACACCGCCAGCGTCACTTCCCCGAAGCCGAGGTACGGGCGGCGCTGACGCAGGCGGGGCTGGAGTGCCTCGATGTCTTCGGTCACGGTCTCGACGGCATCCCCACCCAGCCGCTCGAGCCCACACACACCAAGGCGATCTACATCGCCCGCGTCGGGAACTAGGCGCGGCGCAAGCCCTGCTGGGAGGCCGTGACCTGGTGGGCGGCGAGCGCCCACTTGCGCTGCAGCTTCGGTTCCACCGTACGCGTGTTGCACGACACCGTCGCCAGGCAGTCGCCCCAGGTGTTGGCCGCGTCGATGTAGAGGTTGAGGGCGCGCTCGGCCGGGCCGCCGCCGGCAAGCAGGCAGCCGGCGCTCAGCTTGTCGGCGTCAACGCGGGCGTATATCGAGCGCACGCGCTGCACCTCGCCCAGGTAATCGTCGTAGCTGAGGCCGCGAGCAAGGTCGTCGCGCAGGTTCGCCATCGAGCGGACGAACGGCCGCAACTGGCGGCACGAGGCGGGAACGGCGGTGGGGTGCGCCGGCACGCCCGACGCCGGCCTGGTGGTACTCGCCGGCTTTTCGGCGGCCGTCGTCCCGTCCTCGCCACAGGCGCCCAACATCAGCGCCAGGCTCAGCAGGATGCCGACTATCGTCGCCGAGCTGAGCCGCATCGGCGTAGTGTAGAAATTCGCTGAATGCCGAGTTTGCGCAAGCTCGCGACCCTGGCGGCCACTCTCGTTGCTCTCATCCTGTTCACCGCTCCCTCGGCACAGGCGAGTGGCAGCGGTGGCGTGCTGGTCGTCGGCGACAGCCTCGAGGAACTGACCTCGCCCTACCTGAAGCATTACCTGGCGGGGGTGCCGCTGACCGTCAATGCCGTCGGTGGCTCCAACAGCTTCCAGATCTTCGACCTCTTCCAGGAAAGCTACGAGCCGTCGCAGTCGGTGATCGTCTTCGACGCCGGCACCAACGACAACCCGGCCTATCCGGAGATCCTCGCCGGCAACCTGCGCAAGGTGGCGGCGGCGATCGGCGATCGCTGCATGGTGGTGCCGACCATCCACGGCCTTACCGTGAACGGCATCGACAGCAGTGGCAAGAACAGGGTCATCGAGGAATTCGCCGCCTCGCGGCCGGGTACGCAGGTGCCCGACTGGGCGAGGGCGGAGGAAACCCACCCCGAGATGATGCAGGCAGACGACCTGCACCCGATCGCCGCCGGGGCCGAACTGCGCGCCCGCCTGATCGCGCGCGGGATCAAGACCTGCCTCGGGATCGCCACTACGCCGGTCGCCAGGCCGGCGCTCGAGTCGGGCCCCGACCTGCCGCCGGCGCACAAGCTGGCGCGGCGCGAGGCCGAGCTGCTCGACTCGATCATCGGCAGGGCGCTGCGGCTCTTCCCGATCTCACTGGCCGGCGATGCCTGAACCGGTAGGGCGCGGCCGGCGCTACATGCCGGGCCTCGACGGCCTGCGCGCGATCGCGGTCCTCGGCGTCGTCCTCTACCACCTCAAATTCGGCTGGGCCGAAGGCGGCCTGCTCGGCGTCGGCGTCTTCTTCACCCTCAGCGGCTACCTGATCACCGACATCCTGCTCAACCAGGTCAACCAGGGCGGGCTCAAGCTCAAGTCCTTCTGGCTGGCCCGCGCTCGCCGCCTGCTGCCGGCGCTCTTCCTGATGCTGATCGTGGTGATGGCCTGGGTGACGACGATCGGCCCGCACCAGCCGAGCGACTTCCGCATGGCCGAGCTCAGCGCCGTCGGCTACTTCAACAACTGGTGGCTGATCCTCCACAACGTCTCCTACTTCGCCCGCTTCGCACCGCCCTCGCCGCTCAACCACCTCTGGTCGCTCTCGGTCGAGGAGCAGTTCTACATCGTCTGGCCGTTCCTGCTGGCAGCGCTCCTGTACTTCGTGCCAGAAGCGCGTCGCAAGCCCGGGCCGCGCCCCCGGCTCGCCGGGGCAGCGCTCTTCCTCGCCCTCTGCTCGGGGATCCTGATGGCGATCCTCTACCACCCCTCGCTCGATCCCTCGCGGGTCTACTACGGCACCGACACCCGGGCGCTCGAGCTGCTGGTCGGCGCGGCCCTGGCGATGGTCTGGCCCAGCCGCCGCCTCACCGGCAAGGTGACGCCACAAGCGAGACGGACGATCGACGCCGCCGGGCTCGCCGGCCTGATCGTGATCGGGCTGATGTTCTGGCGCTCGAACGAGTTCTCGCCCTTCCTCTACCGCGGCGGCTTCGCCCTGCTGGCGCTGGGCACAGCGCTCGCAGTCGCAGCCTTCGCCCATCCCGCCTCGCGCCTCGGGCCGATCGTTGGCTGCAAGCCGATGCAGTGGATCGGCGAACGCTCCTACGGCATCTACCTCTGGACGCTGCCGATCATCGTCCTCACCTCGCCGCAGGGGGTGCACGGTCCCAACCTGCTGCGGGCGATCCTGCAGGTGGCGGCGATCATGGCGGTGGCCGAGCTCTCCTGGCGCTACGTCGAGAACCCGATCCGCCACGGCGCCCTGGGCAGGCTCTGGAGGCGTTGGAAAGCGGGTGAGCTGCGGCGCGTGCGGGTCTCGCGCGAGGGCTGGGCCGGGATCGTCGCCGCGGGAGTCGTCGTCCTCGCTGCAATCGCCGGCCTGGCCGGGGTGGGCGTCTCCAACTCACCTGCGATCGGCTCGGCCAACGTGGCCAAGACCGTCACCGCCAAGAACACCAGGCGCAAGCCGCTGGCGACCTCATGCGAAGGCGTCGTCCACATCGGCGACTCCACCTCCGAGGGTCTGGTCTCCGAAGAATATTTGCCCAGCAACGAGCTGATCGCGGCCCAGTACGCACGCGTCGGCGCGACCACGTCGCACCTCGAGGTGGCCGGCGCGCGCTCGATCTATGAGAACTTCGAGGGCGAACCGAACGCCCAGGAAGTCGCCGAAGCGTGGAAGAACGAAGGCTTCAAAGGCTGCTGGGTGATCGCGATGGGCACCAACGAGGCGGCCAACGTCGCCGCCGGCTCGAACTTCACCTACGACGACCGGATCGAAAGCATGATGTCGACGATCGGCGACGAACCGGTGATGTGGGTCAACGTCAAGTCGCTGGTGCCGAGCGGCCCCTACGCGGAGGCCAACATGAGGAGCTGGAACGAAGCCCTGCTCGATGCCTGCGACCGCTACCCCAACATGCGCATCTACAACTGGGCCGCCGACGTCGAGGACAAATGGTTCATCCCCGACGGGATCCACTTCACCTCCGAAGGCTATGCAGCGCGCGGCCGCCTGATCGCCGACGCCCTGCTGGAAGCGTTCCCCAACTCCGAACCGCTGAAGATGACCGACGCCAAGGACTGCGTCGTCAGCGGCTAACTTCTCAAGAATCGTGCTAAGAATTGCTCCAATTAGCACGATTATGGGATACTTAGCACGATGCGCAGCTTCGTCGACCTCGACAGGACGTTTGCCGGACAACCGCGTGAGCTGGGCGCAATCCTCGCTCGAATCGACACCGGCAAGGGGAAGGAACGACTTTATGAGGATCAAGCGCCTGAACTTCTGAAGCGGCTTTCCGACGACGCGAGAGTTGCCTCGATCACGGCTTCAAATGCAATCGAGGGCGTTGTCGTGGAGGACGATCGCGCCCTGCGCATCGCCGAAGGCGCGCGGGTTCGCAATCGAAACGAGCGCGAGTTCGCCGGGTACCGCGACGCGGTTGACATGCTGATGCGCCGCGGCACGGGCGAGGAGCTGACGGTCCCATTTCTGCTGCGGCTCCACCGCATGCTCTTCGAGCACAGCGACGGGCGCGGCGGGCACCTCAAGACCGACCAGAATCTGATCGTTTCCAACGAGAGCGGTCAGAGGGAGATCGTTTTCACGCCTCCGGCCCCCGAGCAAACCGAGTTCCTGCTCACCGAGCTGCTGGTCCGCTACGAGGCCGCAACGGCGGAGGGCCGCACTCACCCTCTCGTCCTGATCGGGGCGCTCGTCCTCGACCTTCTCGCCATCCATCCGCTCGCTGACGGCAACGGACGGCTCGCTCGTTTGGTCACCACCCACGAGCTGCTCGCGGAGGGCTACGGCATCGCCCGGTACATCAGCATCGAGCAGCGCATCTTCGATTCGAAGAACAGCTACTACGCCAGCCTTTATGAGTCCCAGCGTCACTGGCACGAGGGTGAGCACGATATTTGGCCCTGGGTGACCTACCTGGCGCGAATCGTCGCCGACGCTTATGAGGACTTCGAGCAGCGCGTCGGGGCCTCGCGCGAGGACTCGGGAAGCAAGCAGGACAGGGTGCGCCACTACATCCTCGACGAGGCGCCGGCGGAGTTCCGCCGCCGCGATATCGAACGGGCTCTACCTGGCATCAGCCCCGCAACGATCCGCCTTGCGCTCAACCAGCTGCGCGACGCAAAGAGAATCGTGGCCGTCGGCTCGGGCCCCTCAGCACACTGGACGAAGTCAGAGGGGTCCGTCGCGAGCTAGAAGATCTGGGCGTCGAGGAAGCCGGCGATCAGGACCAGCCAGCCGCCGATCTCGGCGACGATCAGGGTCGCCATGAAGGCCTCGAGCCCGCGCACCGGGCGACGAAACTGATTGTCGGTGTCGCCCTTGATGCCGTGCACCATGTAGCCGAAGACGGCGGCGTAGAAGTAGAAGGCCAGCGCTCCGGCGGCAAGCAGGTTGACCAGGACGCCCCAGCCGCTGAGCTCGACGAAGGTCGCGATCAGCAGCAGGGCGAAGCTGTAGAGCAGCGCGGCGCGGTGGGCGATGTCGGTGTAGGGATGGGCCAGGCCCTCCTCGGAGGCATCCATCTGGCGAAACTTCAGCACCCCCAGCAGCAGCGCCCAGAGGAACATCAGCGCTGCCAGCAGCAGCACGACCTTCGTATCGTCTCCCAGGACCACCCGTCCTGAATACCAGCTAGGAGAGAGCCATGCCAGGCCCCACCACGATCACCGGCGTCGACTTCGCCACCGTCTTCGTTACCGACTACCCCGCCGCGGTCGAGTTCTACAGCGGCACTCTCGGTCTCGAACAGTCAGCCGACTACGGGAAAATCCCCGGCGGCGAGGTCGAGACCGGCAGTCTCACCCTGCAGATCCTCGACGCCGCCGCGATCGGCCGCGAGTTCGTTCCCAACACCCATCCGATCGCCTTCCACGTCGAAGACGTCGAAGCGACCCGCGCCGAGCTCGAATCGAAGGGGGTCAAATTCCTCGCCGAGACGATGGACAGCGGCGTCTGCCACATGGTCCCCTTCGCCGACCCCGACGGCAACGTGCTGATGATCCACAACCGTTACGCGCCCCGCGACTGAGCAGCGGGAGGTCAGCGGTTAGACGATCCCGAGGTCGGTGACGTCGAAGAGGCCGTCCTCGTTGGCGCGGACCTCGCGCATGCGTGGCTCGCTGTCGCGGCCCGGTTCGAGCAGTGAGACCCGCACGGTGGGTGGGCTCTGAGATCCCGGGATACGGAGGCCGACCTTGACCTCGGTGAGGATCGGGGCGGCGCGCGGCGGGCGCGCCTCACCGGCGGAGAGAGCCCGCCATCGCGACCCCGCCTCGCCTCGTAGGCGCAACCAGGCAGGCAGGTCGAGGTAGGACCTGTCCTTCTTCTCCCAGCAGGCCAGCTCGCCGGTGGAGGAGGTGGCGTCCGCCTCGGGCAGGGCGAAGCGCGGAGCTTTCTCGGCCGACGTATAGCCGGCGGCGTAGATTCGACTCAAGCGCCGCTGCTCGGTCCGTCGCTCCCAGCCGAGGTCGAGGCGATCGACCAGCCAGGCGGCGACGCCAACCAAAGCGCCGACAGCAAGCATCGCCAGGGCGACCAGGCTGGCGTTTTCGGGACCGGACGACCAGGTCGAGCCGGCCAGCAGAGCGGCGATGACGGCGCCGGCGATTGCCAGCGGAAGCAAGGTGAGGACCCGCATCAGCGAACCGGGTAGCCGCGCGAAGACGCTGACGAAGACGAGGAGGAAGGCGGCCACCACCAGCGGCGTCGCCGTCTGGGTCAGTTCGTGACTGCTGATCGCTTCGTTCTGGTGCAGCAGCGAGACGCTGAAGTAGGCCGTCGACCCGGCCGCCGTCAGCACCGCGACGATCGCGAACAGTTCGAACACCGCGATCCCCGGGCTCAGTGCTGCGGGTGCTTCTTGTGCTTCGCCTTCTTGTGCGGCGGCTTGATCTTGAAGTGCTTCACCGCCGGCACCGCATCGGCGCCGAGGATGTCGAGCGCTCGCACCTTGAAGGTGTAGTGACCCGGCCCGAGGTGCTTGTAGACCTTCGGGGTCCCGCAGGCCGAGAAGGAGACTTTCTTCTTTCCACCTTTACGCGCGAGCCGCTTGCTGCCTTTCGGCTTGTGTGTCTTCTTGGGCTTCGGCTTTGGCCGAACCAGTTTGCACTGGTAGCCGGTGATCGCTCCCGGCGCCGCGAAGACGAAGCGAGCCGATTTCTTGCGACTGCTGATCTTCGCCTTGCCGATCGCCGTGCCTTTGGGAGGCCCGAAGGTGGCGGTGACCGTTTGGTCCTGACCGAGGGCGACCTGGCAGGTGCCGGTTCCGGTGCAGGGTCCCGAGAAGCCCGCGAAGCCGCTTCCCGCGCCGGGTACCGCGCGCAGAGTCTGAACCTGTCCTTGTGGGTAGCGACTGCCGCAGTTGGCAGGACAGAGGATCCCTCCGGCGCCGCCGACCGTTCCGGTGCCGGCTCCTGCCAAGGAGACGTTCAGTGCCTGCGAGGGCCCGACCAGCGCAAAGGACTGGTCATCGTCAGCGGTGACCCCGCTGACGCCACTGAGGCCTGGGACGGCGGCGGGGACGTTCCGTTCTTCTTCCGTGCCATCTCCAAGCTGGCCTTCTCCGTTGTATCCCCAAGCCTGGACGGTGCCATTCGAGAGAAGCGCCAGGTTGTGGGAAGCGCCGGCTGAGAACGCCTGTGGACTAGAGAGACCGCTGACGGGGCCCGGTGTCAAGGCACACTCGCAACCCGATTTGCTGAAGGTGCCGTTGCCAAGCTCACCGCTGTAGTTGTAACCCCACCCCTGCACGCTGCCATTCGAAAGCTCCGCCAGGCCGTGATACCCACCGGCGGAAATGGCCTTGATTCCAGAGATGTCCTTAACCGAGACCGGACCGAGGCAATAGCATTCCGTCACCGATTCGGTGGTTGTGGTCCCGCTGCCGAGGTCGTTGTAATAGTTGTATCCCCAGGCCTTGGCAGTGCCGTCCTGAAGCAGCGCCATCGTTGTGTACCAGCCGGCAGAGATGGCCACCGCACCCGAGACGCCCGGAACGGGAACCGGGTGATCAATGCAATCGCAACCCGTCTGGATCCCGGTTCCGTCACCCGTCTCGCCGTAGTAGTCGTAACCCCAGGTGACAACCGAGCCGTCGGCCAACAGTGCCGCATTGAAGTAATAGCCAGCGGTGATCGCGACAACATTTGAGAGGCCCGGCACGGCAACCGGGACCTTGCTGCACGCGTCGCCTCCGCAATCTTCGGGGCCACTAGTCGTGCCGAGACCCAGCTCGCCGTCCCTGTTGTCTCCCCACGCCATTACGGTGCCATTGGAAAGCAGCGCCAAGCCGTTTTCGCTGCCATCGGCCACCGCAATCGCGTTGGTGATGCCGGATACGGGAACCGGACTGGCGCTGTTGGTCGTGGTGCCGTTGCCGAGCGCACCCGTGCCGTTGTAGCCCCACGCCATCACGGTGCCATTGGCGCGCAAAGCCACGGTGCTGTAGTAGCCACCGGCGATCTGCGTCGCTTCTGAGAGTCCCGTGATCGCCGTGGGGGTGGGGATACAGTCGCAACCCGTCGTCGTTTCACTGCCGACGCCGAGCTGGCCATATTCGTTTTCGCCCCACGCCATCCCGGTGCCACCTGCCGCCTGTGCGCTGGCACTGAACAGCAGAGTCGTCAGGCACAGCCCGACGATGACCAGCATCCCGCTCAGGATGCCTCCGTTACGTCCTCGCAGATTGATCGCAGCCATCGGTAGGGCTATCTCCTTCGGTCGGTTGGCGCGGGCACTGTACGGATCGCCCAGCAAGGGGTCAATTTCCCTGGACGGGTGGCCATTCCTGCTTCAGGCGGCCGCCTCCGGCTCGGCGATGCCGGCGGGCTCGCCCTGCGGCCGCATCACCGTCAACACCACAGTCAGCGCCAGCGCGATCAGGATCGCCGAGGCGGTCAGCGCCGCGGGAACGCCTTCGGCCAGCTGGTTCGCCGCGCCGTTGCCGGCCGCAGTGAAGACCGTGATCAGGATCCCGATCCCGAGCGTTCCGCCCAGCTGGTGGGCGGTGTTGACCAGGCCGGAGGCGGCGCCGGCATCGCGGTCAGCGACGCCGTGGATCCCAGCCGTGGTCAGGGGCGTGAAGGCCGAGCCCATGCCGATCCCGAGCAGGACCATCGGCATCGCCATCTGGGTCACGTAATCGGCGCCGACCGAGATGCGGCTGAGCCAGGTCATCCCGATCAGCGCCAGCAGCAGGCCGCCGGCCAGCAGGCGCAGCTCGCCGATCCGGGCGATGACCCGGGGAACCGCCTGCACCATCGCGAACAGCGAGAGAGTCATCGGCAGGAAGGCGAGGCCCGCGGTGAGGGCGCTGTAGCCCTCGGCGCCCTGCATGAACTGGGTGAGGAAGAAGAACATCCCGAACATCGCCCCCACTGCCAGCATGCGAGCGCCGTAGGCGCCGGAGCGGACGCGGCTGGAGAACAGGCGCAGCGGTGTGATCGGGTGCTCGGCCCGGCGCTCGTTGGCGACGAAGGCAGAGAGCAGCGCGGCGGCGGCAACAAAGGAGAGGAGCGCCACCGGGTCTCCCCAGCTGACGTCCGCCGCGCGCACGAGGCCGTAGACGAGCGCGGTCATGCCGAGCGTCGAGGCGGCGGCGCCGGCGAGGTCGAAGTGGCCGGTCTGGCGCTCGGTCTCGGGCAGGTGGCGGGGCGCCAACCAGATCAAGGCCAAGCCGATCGGGACGTTGATGAAGAGCCCCCAGCGCCACGAGGCCCAGGTGGTGAGCACGCCGCCGAGGACAAGCCCGACGCTGCCGCCGGCACCGGCGACGGCGCTGTAATAGGCGACGGCGCGGGTGCGCTCGCGTCCCTCGGGAAAGCTGACCGTGAGCAGGGCCAGGGTCGAGGGGGCGGCGATCGCGGCGCCGACGCCTTGCAGGGCTCGAGCGCCGAGCAGCCAGGCCGGTGACTGGGCGACGCCGCCGAGCATCGAGGCGGCGGTGAAGAGGGCAATGCCGGCGACGAAGACGCGGCGCCGGCCGAGCAGATCGCCCGCACGGGCGCCGAGCAGGAGCAGGCCGCCGAAGGTGAGGGCGTAGGCGTTCTGGACCCAGGAGAGCGCCGCGTCGGAGAAGCCGAGATCTCTATGGATATTGGGCAGGGCGGTGATCACCACGGAGACGTCGAGGATGATCATCAGGTAGCAGCCAAGGATGATCGCGAGGATGAAGTTGGGACTGGGAGCAGGGGACTTGGACGTCATCAGATAGCCCTTTCGGGAGGGAGGAGGCGGTGCTAAAGTGGAGGAGGCCTCCGGGTATTTCGGAGGGTCCCTCCGGTTCGTATGAGCACTATACGGAGGGTGCCTCCGCTTTGTCAACCCCGATCTGCAAGATTTAGAGAAGAGCCATGAGCGCAGCCGACGTCACCACCCTCGCGCCGCGACCGAAGCGGGCCGACGCGCGCCGCAACTACGACAAGCTGGTCAACGCCGCCCGCGAGGCGTTCGCCGAGCAGGGCACCTCAGCCACCCTCGAGGAGGTGGCCCGCCGCGCCGACGTCGGCATCGGCACCCTCTACCGCCACTTCCCCACCCGCCAGGACCTGCTCGAAGCCGTCTACCTCGAGGGCGTCGAGAACATCTGCCGCGCCGTCGAGAGCTACGAAGACCTGCCCCCCTGGGAGGCATTGAGCGGCTGGCTGCACGAGTTCGTCGGCTTCGCCGCCACCAAGCGCGCCCTCGCCGAGGACCTGCTCGCCTACATCGACCGCGACTCCGAGGTCTTCACCGCCTGCGGCGGCGCCATCTACGGCGCCGGCGAGCCCCTCCTAAAGCGAGCCCAAGACGCCGGCGTAGTCCGCCCCGACGCCGACATCGCCGACGTCACCAAGATGGTCAGCGGCATCGCCGCAATCCGCACCGCCGACGCCGAGCAGATCGACCGCATTCTCGGCGTCGCGCTGGACGGCCTGCGGGCCTGAGCGGGCTTCCCACTAGTAGAGGAAGCGGCCGCCGAGCAGTTCGGTCACCGTCACCAGCCGGAAGCCGCGTTCGTGCAGGCCTTCGATGACCCTGGGGAGAGCGATTGGCGTCTGCGGGTGATGGCCGCCGTCGTGCATCAGGATGATCGACCCGGGCCGTGCCGAGCCGATCACATGCGCCTGGATCCTGGCCGCCGGGACGTGGTGGTCGTCACCGGAATCGAAGCTCCAGAGGATCGTCTCGAGGTGGTTGCGGACCGCCGCGCTCGCGTCCTCGGAATCGACCAAGCCATAGGGCGGACGAAAGAGGCACGGCTCAAAGCCGGTCGCCTCGTGGATCAAACGATCCGTCGAGGCGAGCTCCCCGAAGCCCGGATAGTGCGGGTGGTCGAATGAGTGGTTGCCGATCTCGTCGCCGTCGAGGAGGATTTCCCGCATCAGCGCTTCGTTGCCGACGACGTGCCTGCCCTCCTCGAAGAAGGTGGCGCGAGCGTCGAGCCGGCTGAGGGTTTCCAGGATCTCCGGCGTCTGCGGCGACTTGGGCCCGTCGTCGAAGGTGAGCGCGACCTTCCTGCCGGCGCCCGGCCCTTCCGACACCGTGCGCCCGGGGCGGGACGTGCATCCGGTCGGTTCGCGACCCGTCCCAGCGCTGGTCCCGCCATTTGAGCGGCTTGCCGCTCCGACCGAATCCATCGGAGCCAGCCAGGTGACGAGCAGGGCGCAAACCGCGAGGCCAAGGAACATCGGCCTCCGCCCGGCACCCCGTCGTGGACGATCGCTACCGGTCCTCACCGCCGCAAATCTAGTCAGCCGAGACGAGGAATCGCTCGAGGCGCTCGCCAAACCCTGGCGCCGCGGCAACGAAATGCCCGGCGCCAGGAGCTACCAGCCGCTGCGCATGCAGCTCGGCCGCGAGTGCATCGGCCGCGCGCTCCAGGAAAGAGGTGTGGCCGCCGGAGGCGACCAGTGCCGGGGTGCCCGCGTCGCGCAAGAGATCCAGCCTTGGGCGCGCGTCGGTTGGTGAGCGGCTGCCGTGAGCGCGACGAACAGCCTCGACGACGTTGTCGGGGAGAGGTCCGCTATCCGGCACAGGAGAGCCCGCGATCCGAAGGAACTCCCGCAGCGTCACGGGGTCCGCATCCAGGCCACGGGCCAAGACTTCCTCCCCTATGCGCTGAAAGCGCTCCAACTCGAGATCGTTTGGAACCAGGTAGAAAAGCGGCGGCTCGATCAGCGTTAGCGACCGCACTTGTGCCGGGCTGCGTGCAGCCGCAATCAGAGCTCCCAGCGCTCCGTAGGAGTGTGCGACGACGTGGGGGCGCCGCTGAAGTAGCGGCGCGAGGTCGGCGGCATCGAGATCGAAGTCCTGGCGGCCGCCTGGGGGTGGTGGACTGGGCGGAAAGCCGCGTCGGTGAGCAGTGACCAATCTCCAGCGACCCTTCAAGGGCTCGAGCCCCGACCAGGTCGCCGTCGCGCTCGCGCCGCCATGGACGAGCAGAACCTCCGGCCCCTCGCCCTCGCCGAGGGCCACGATCTCATCTAGGCCGCCCCGGATAACGAGGTGACGATAGCGGGAGCGACGGGACTCGAACCCGCGACCTCTGGCGTGACAGGCCAGCGCTCTAACCAGCTGAGCTACGCCCCCGGAAGGCAGGGCAGACTAGCGCCCGGCGAGCATTATCTCAGGGTCGCTGGATTTGGAGCCGGAAGGGTCCGCCCTGGGGGCTTTTGGAGGTGATGACGAGGCGGAGGCGGTGCTGGCCGCAGACGGTGTAGTCGAGCTGATGGCTGGGTTCGAGGCCGTTGCGGGAGCTGCGCAGGAGCCTGCCGGCACGACTACGAAGGGCCAGTTCGTAGCCGTGCCTGGACAGACTGCTTGGGCGCAGGCTGACCAATCCGTCGAGCGGTGTGCGCAGGGACTCGACGGCTGCGCCCTCCCCCCTGGCTGGAACGTGCCCGGACAGCGTCAGGCTGGTCCGCCCCTGCCAGGGCTCGAGGGTGTCTTCCCGGATCGCCTTGAAGGCGGCCTCGCTTGGCTTCAGCGCGGGGCTGTAGTGCCAGGCGACCGGGAGGTTGGGGAAGCGGTAGCGGGCGAAGGACTCGGCGAAGGCCTCGCCGGGGTCCTCGTAGTAATGGCTGCCCTCGTCGCCGGGGTAGAAGCGACCGCTGCGCTGGCCGCGGCAGACGCCCTCGACGCTGGCCCAGCGCTCCGGCCCCCAGTCGATCGCGCTGCCGAAGGGCGGCGGCATTTGGCGGTGCTGGGCGACGTGATGGCCGTACTCATGGGCGAGGATGAAGTCAAAGCTGGCGCCGTCGTTGCGGTCGGGGTTTTCGTAGCCGCCGATGACGATCTTGTTTTCGCCGCTGAAGTAGCAGGCCTCGGCGCCGAAGCCGCAGTCGAAGCCGAGCTGGTATTCGCTGTCGAGCTGGACCGAGAGCAGGCTGACCTCGGAGCCATGGATCAGCGTGCCGATGAAGTCGGCCACCCCCTGCGGATCGACGACTTCGCAGACCTCCGCGCAGGCTTCCGTCACCGAGACGGCGATCGTCGCCGCGCTGCCGTCATTGATCGAGTAGCGCTGCGACGACGCGGATGCCGATATCCGCGCCGCCGCAGCGCCAGGCTCGCCCAACACGACGTCGTGCATCGGTACCGCCGGTGACGGCACCTCGAGCGTGACGCCCGGATTGGGACGCTCGGCGACGGCCCCTCCCGGGACCGCCAGGAGAAGCAAGGTCATGGCTATGCCCGCAAGCGCCCCCGCCGGGCGCCCGCTCACGGAGCGGGACCCGGCCTTATCTCGTAGGCGTGGGCGGGGAGCGAGGCGGAGATGGGACGGCGAGCCGGCAGTACGCGGCTGGCGGTGCCCGTGCGACCGCGAGCCGGTCGCGCCGCCCAGCGCACCCGCGCCGGTTCGGCGCTGAGCAGCGAGGACCAGGTGGTGGTGCCGATCGCGCCGTCGGCAGACAAGCCCTGTGCGGCCTGGAAGGAGCGCACCGCGGAGTAGGTCTGCTTGCCGAAGACGCCGGTGACGGGGAGCTGCGTCTGCCCGGCGCCGACCAGGTGCTCCTGCGCCCAGACGACGAGGTCGCCGCGACTGCCGCGCTTGAGCAGCGGGTGTTCGGCGATCGGGGTGTAGCCGGTCAGCGGGTCAGCCGCGGTCGAGCCCAGGGCGCCCCAGCCGACGGCGTTGGTCTCCTGCCAGTCCCACCAGCTCGGCGCCAGGCCGTAGCTGGCGGCGAAGCGGCGGAAGCGCAGGACCTGGCCGGCGCCGGGGTTGTCGTAGGTCTGGCCGATCGGGTAGATCGGATGCCCCCAGAGCCGGTTGAAGAGGTAGGTGTGCTCGAAGACGGTGCGCACCGAGGTGCCGATCGCCTTCCAGTACATCTGCGGCTGGTTGAAGGCCGCCCCTTCCGGGCCGAAGAAGACCGAGTAGGGGAAGGCCGGGTGATAGTCGACGTAGGGGAAACCGGCGAGCGAGAGCGGGAATTCGGCGCCGATGCGGGCGCGCAGGGCGCGAACGTAGCGTTCGGCCGAGGCGTAGCGGCCTTCGTAGGAGGCCTCGGCGTCGATCACCAGGCAGTCGGCCCCGCGACGCACCGCGGCGGCGCCGATCTTGGCCTCGGCCAGCGGGCTATCGCCGTAGACGAACTGCCAGGCGCAGACGTCGAGCCCGCCGGCGTGTAGGGCATCGACCAGGCCGGAGCTGAACTGGCTCCAGTAGCTGC
>Ga0207661_10001713_pt1 | contig 14991 bp, 12 predicted proteins | sample KBSC713LmetaG_FD_184337 | JGI IMG/M metagenome (GOLD analysis project Ga0207661, IMG submission 184337) | Corn rhizosphere microbial communities from Kellogg Biological Station, Michigan, USA - KBS C7.1-3L metaG (SPAdes) (version 2) | ecosystem: Host-associated > Plants > Roots > Rhizosphere ...
ACATGCTGACCGACATCTTCCAGCAGATCGAGAAGGCCGGCAGCGCCAAGACGACCAAGACCGGCGGCATCCTCGACATCGGCGTCAACGTGCTGCCCAAGCTGCCGCGCGACTCCGGCGACCGCAACCGCACCAGCCCGTTCGCCTTCACCGGCAACAAGTTCGAGTTCCGCGCCGTCTCGGCGAACCAGAGCATCGCGCTGCCCAACGTCTGCCTCAACGTCGCGGTCACCGAATCGCTCGACTACATCGCCAGCGAGCTCGAGAAGAACCTGAAGAGCGGGCAGAAGCTGCAGGCCGCCGTCAAGACGCTGCTGACGAAGCTGATCAAGGACAACAAGCGGATCATCTTCAACGGCAACGGCTACTCCGACGAATGGCAGAAGGAAGCCGGCAAGCGCGGCCTCCTCAACCTGCGCACCTCCGTCGACTCCTACGGCGAAGCGCTCAAGCCCGACGTCGTCAAGGCGTTCGAGAAGTACGGCGTGCTCAACGAGCGCGAGCTGCACGCACGCTACGATGTCGCCCTGGAGCAGTACAACAAGACCATCAACATCGAGGCCCAGCTCATGGTGCTGATGGCCAACCGCTACATCCTGCCGGCGGGCTACCGCTACCAGGGCCAGCTGGCGCAGACCGTGACCGCGGTCAAGGCGGCCGGCGGCAACGCCAAGGAAACCCGTCGCACGCTCGACGACGTGACCCGCCTCGTCGACACGATGAAGGCGGGCGTCGACGAGCTGCAGCGCCTGCTCGACCACGAAGCCAACGGCGACGTCGTCAAGCACGCGAGGTATTTCCGCGACAAGGTCATCCCGGCGATGAACGCGCTGCGCGAAGCCGGCGACGGTCTCGAGTGCCTCGTGCCGCAGGACGTCTGGCCGCTGCCGACCTATCGCGAAATGCTGTTCGTGAAGTAGTCGGCAGCCGCCGGCTACTCGTGCATCACCGCATCGATCGGCGCCGCCGCGGCAGCGCGGCGCGCCGGATAGATGCCCGAAGCGACGCCGACCGTGGTCGACAGCAGCAGGACCGCGGCGGCGTCCCCTCCCGAGATCGCCACCGGCCAGTGCGCCACGCGCGCAACCGCGATCGACAAGGCCGCGCCAGCGGCAAGTCCCGCGGCACCGCCGGCCGACGCCAGCATCGCCGCTTCGGCGACGAACTGGTGAAGAATGTCGGCGCGGGTCGCGCCGACGGCCCGGCGCAGCCCGATCTCGCGAGTCCTCTCGATCACCGACGTCAGCATCGAATTCATGATTCCCAGGCCGCCGAGTGCGAGCAGCAGCGCTGCCGTCGCGGCGCTCATCTCGTTGAACAGCCGCTGCGTACTCGTGCGATGCGCGAGCACCTGGGACGGAATCGTGATCTCGTAATCGGACGCCTGCGTCTGGTGGCGGCGCATCAGCAGACGCCGCGTGTCCGCCGCGACGCCGTCGAAGTGGCCGTCGTCGACCAGGAGGCGCAGCTCCTCGAAGGCCAGATCGGGAGCGAACGACAACGCGCGGCCGGCCCGCGCCGCCAGCGGCACGACGACGGCGTGATCCAGTGCGCCGGGGGCGGCCACGCCGATCACCCGGTACCACGCGTCACCCATGCGGACGCTGCCGTCGACGGCAGCGTCATAGCCAAACGTGGCGCGGGCGATCGCGCTGCCCAGCAGGCAGACGGACGCGCCGCGCTCCCCCTCGTCGGCTCGGAGGAACCGGCCGCGCGCCACCGAGATGTCGGCGAGCTGGCCGTACGACGCCGTCGTGGCGACGAGCTCGGCTCGCACCGCGCCGTGCGGGCCCGACAGCGCGACCTCCGCCCGGCTGACCGGGACGGCGGCGGCGACGAACGGCACGAGCTCGGTCGCGGCGGAGAGGTCTCGCACGTTGAGGTTTCCGCGCGTGCGGCCACGAACGACGAGCGTGTTCGCGCCAAGCCGCGCCAGGTCCGCCATCGCGGCCCGCCTCGCCCCCTCGTTCACCGCCGCCGTCGCCAGCGTCACCGCCACGCCGCAGACGATGCCGGCGAGGCTGAGGAGCGCGCGCATCCGATAGCGGCCGAACGTTTCACGCGCGAGCTGCCACGGAGCGTCAGCGAGACGCATGCGGATCGCTCAGCAGGACTCGTTCGCCGGCGCGGAGGCCGGCGATGATCTCGACGTCGCGATCGTTCGACGCGCCCGCCTGCACCATCCGCGGCTCGACGCCGGTCGCGTGCGCGACGTAGCAGGTCGGAACGCCGTCGCGCGCAAAGATGGCGCCGGCCGGCACCAGCAGGACGTCACGCCGCTCGCCGGCGGCGATGTCCACGCGGACGGCCATGTCGGGCCGCAGCTCGAGCGCCGAGGGCGCCAGCTGCACCGTCACGGCGAACCGGCGTTCCGGAGATGGCCCGTCCGACGCGCTGGCGGCGACCGCTCCGACGCGCGTCAGCGTGCCCGCCAGGGGCGTGTCGGGAAACGCATCCACCCAGACACGCGTCCGCTGCCCCGCGGCGATGAAGTGCACGTCGGACTCGCGGACGGACGTTGCGACGTCCATCTGCCGCAGGTCCGGCAGCGTCACGAGACCCTGGCTCGGCGTCACGCGATCGCCGACGCGAATCCTGCGGCGCGGCGTGACGAACAGGTTGTCCTCGTACATCACGAGACCCGGCGCGCGGGCGCGGATCGTACAGCTGGCGATCCCCGCCGCGACAGCCACCCGGTAGGCACGCGCCTGCTCGACCTTGGGCCGCAGGTGATCGAGCTGGACGACGCGGCGCGCGAGCTGCAGTCGCGCCGTCTGCTGTTCGTCGGGCTGCGTTCGCTCCACGAGCAGCTGCAGCTTGCGCCGCGCGAGCGCGGCGGCGGCCTCCGCTTCTTCGAGGTCGGACGCCGAGCGATCCCACTCCTCGCGCGTGATGTAGCCCTTGTCGAGCAGCGGCTGCAGGCCCGCGTGCGCCTCGCGCAGGCGCGCCGCCTTGGCGCTGGAGAGATCCGTCGCCGTCCGTGCCTCCTCGACGGCGAGCGCGCCGGCGCCGTGCGACGCGGCGTTGACCGATACCTCCGCCTCGCGGCGATCCACGTCGGCGGCCTGCAGCTCCATTTCCGCCTCACGCAACGCCTGGTCGGCCCGATCGAGCTCGGCCTGCAGCGCGCTCGTGTCGAGGCGCGCGAGCACGTCGCCCGCCCGCACCTGCGATCCCTCCGGCGCAAGATACGTGATTTCGAGCTCGCGCCCCTCGATGGGCGAGCGATAGACCGTGGCCGTTTCCGGGCGCAGGACGCCTGACTCGGTCAGTGTGATGGCGAGCGGGCCGCGCCGTACCGCTGCGACCGGCGCCGCCGGCGAGGCGGCTCCCTTCAGCAGGACCAGGCTGACGAGCGTGACGGCTATCGCGATGGCCGCAGCCGCGGCGACGCGCCTACTGCGACGGACCATCGAGGATGCCGAGTGTCGCCTGCAGATTGAGCCGCGCGACGGCGACGGCGGCGGCGGCTTCGACGCGGCGGCCGCGGGCGCCCAGCAGGTCGGTTTCAGCGCCAATCAGATCCAGGTTGTTCGACAACCCGCGCTGGAAGCGTTCCGCCGCGACGTCGGCCTGCACGGTCGCGAGGTGGACCGCGGCGTCCGCCGACGCGAGCGCGTGCTCGAGCCGCTGCGCCTGGCGGACCGCCCGCCGGACGTCGATTTCGATCTGTGCCTGAAGCCGATCGACGGCATCACGCGCCCGCTGCGCTCGCAGGACCGCCGTCTCCCGTTCGCCGGGCCGATCGATGGGCATCGAGATCGCGGCGAAGGGCACGAGGCGGAAGCCGTCGAGCCCGAAACTGGATCGAATCCCCTGCGCGGTGTCGCGTCTCGTCAGCGCCAGTTTGACGTCGACCTCTGGTAGCTGCGCGCGCGTGGCGTGTTCGGAGCGCGCGGCGTGCTCGGCGGCGTCCCGCGCGCTCCGCAGGTCCGGGCGGCGCGCAACCGCGGTTCGAACGGCCGCCTCGACATCCAGGGGCTCGCGCGACACCGGAATGTCTGCGTCGACGTCGAACGGCGCGCCGTCGCTGCGTCCCATCAGCAGGCGCAGGTCGTCGCGCGCATCTTCGGCCGCTTCGCTCGCATCGAACACGCGCTCCTCGGCGTCGGCCAGGAGCTGCGCGGCGCGGAGGACGTCGAGCTGCGACACCTTGCCGATCGCCAGTTTGGCGCGAGAGACGTCGAGCAGCCTCGCGCACCGCTCGCGCCCCTTCTCCGCGACGCCGAGCATCTGCTGCTGCGCGACAATCGCATAGTAGGCGCTCGCCACGTCCACGACGAGGCGCTGCTCGGTCAACTGCCGCTGCGCTCCGGTCGCGTTGACGTCGTCTTCAGCGGCCGTGAGCTGGCGGCGCGTGCCCTCACGTCCGGGACCGCCGAACAGCGGCTGGGTGACCACGAACGTCGTATCGGTGTAATAGAAGGTGCCGAGCTGATCCCGCAGCGCCGACGTGCCGACGCTCGCGTCGAGCGCGGTGCCCGTGGTGAACCGCTGCGAGACGTTCATCCCGTAGCTCTGGCTGCTCAGGTCGGGCTGGCCGATGGCGCCGAGCACGTTCGGCGCGACCTTCGGCCGGAACGCCGATCGCGCCAGGTTGCGGCTGATGCGCGCCTGCTCGACCGCTTCGTCGGCGTCGCGCAGCCGGCCGTTGTTGACGCGGGCGGCGGCGACCGCCTCCGCAAGCGTGAGGCGCGATATGGCTGGCTGAGCCTCCTGCGCCCTCGCGTGTCCGGCGAACACCAGCGTGCTCCCGGCCAGCACCATCATGCGCAGCGCGAATCCACCCGACCGTGCCATCCTCACTGGCATGACAGGGCGTACGAGACGTTGGTCGCCCACATGCCGTTGTCGGTCGTCCCGTTCCCGACGCCGATGCGCACGATTGGCGGATGACAGGAGTTCAGCCCGCTGTAGGTCCTGGTGAGCGTGAACGGCACCGATCCCGGCGCGGACGTGGGACTCACCCGTGCGTCGCCCAGGTAGGATGCCCCGCCGGCATCCACCGCGATCGCCCACGGGTGCCCGCTGGAGACCGCCTCCGGAATGTTGATGGTGATCGAGCCGGTACACTGCCGCGCCGCGGTGCTGCAGACGATCGGCGAATAGGTGACGATGCTCCACTGTCCGTTGCCCCCGCCGCCGCCGTTGGGATTCGGCGCGCAGCATGGCTGGATGTGGCTGAAGGCGTAGATCAGGACGCCGGTGGCCGCACCGGCCATGCCTGCAACGGCGGCCATCTTGCCCGCACTAATCCCGTGATGCGGCGCCGCCGGGGCCGCCGGCGCCGCCGGGGCGGCGCGAGGAGCGGGTGAGGGCTGCTGTGCGGATGCCGCCGTCGTCCCGGCCTGCGGACAATGCGCCAGTGCGTTCGCTGCACTGATCCGGTCCGGCAACTCTCTGGAGTAGCGCTCGGCCGCCGGGAGGTCACCTGTCGCCGCCGCGGCCGCCGCGGCGACGATCTGGGCCGTCAACCCGACGCTGGCCGCGTCGGCCGTGAGAGCGTTCCAGAGGTCCGTACCCACCAGGTCGGTATTCGCTGTGCTCTGCACGTGCCCGCGGTATCTCTCCAGCAGCTTCTGCACGTCGTCGGCGAGCTTTTGCCAGCCCTCGGCGTTATGTCGCGCTGTCTTGTAATCGGGTTCGCCGGTACTCAGTTGACCGACCCAGGTGTGGAGGGCCTGGGCCGAGCGCGGTGACTGCTTCGACCACTCACGCCACACGGCGCGATCGTGCACGGTCATCTTCGGCATCGATGGCGCCGCGCGTGCCATCGCGTCAGCCATGGCGTTCGCCGAGCCATCGAGCAGCTCGAGCGATTGCCGCACCAACAGTCGGATTTCCTCGGGCGGTATTGGACGGTTGCCCTGGTAACTGACGACATGTCCTTGCGCGTTGCGGACAAACTTCACGCTGTGCCACTGGTGCTGCTTTTCGAGCGCGATCGCCTGGTTGATTCGGGCCAGCGCCGCCTCGCAGGTCAAAACCGGGCGGGCGGCACTCACACCGAGCGTGGACACGACACAGGCGAGACACAGGGCCAGCGCCCCTCCGGCCAACCTCATTTGCAGGTCCTCCTCACGTGGTTGCGAGGAATACCGGCTCCGCACTAGACTCGGCAACCGTCAAGTTCGGTCAAATCCAGTCACACACGGAAATGTGCCGTGTCCTGTGAGCCCATGCCCGAAACAAACCGCCGTCTGACGTCGTGGAAGGAAATCTCGGGTTACGTCGGGCGCGACATCCGCACGGTCGCGCGCTGGGAGCGTGAACGCGGGCTGCCCGTGCATCGGGTCCCCGGCGGGCGGAAATCGACGGTGTTCGCCTGGACGCGGGAGATCGATGCGTGGCTGGCCAGCGAACCGTCGCCGGACGCGCCTGTGCCGGATCGCCCGCTACCCATCCCCGCCGTCCTCGACGAGGCGCCTGGTTCGGGGCGCGGCATCCTGCGGATGTCGTTGCCGATCGCGCTGCTGGTCCTCGTCTTCATCGGCCTGACCCGGACCAACTGGCTGCACGGCGCGGAATCGATCGAGGGCGTGCGCGTCGAAGGCGGCGATCTCGTCGCGTCCACCGCCGCCGGGCGGACGGCGTGGACCCACCACTTCGACAGTCCGATGACCAATGACGGCGGCGACTACACCGGCGTTGCCGACATCGACGGAGATGGACGTCCGGAAGCGCTTGCGGTGATCAGCCGGATGAACGATCCGCGAGGGGGCCACATCTTCTATTGCTTCGCCAATGACGGCGAGCTGCGCTGGCAGATCGAGCCGCGGGACACGCTGGAGTTTGGCGCTGAATCGTTCGGGCCGCCGTGGAGCAACGGTGGCGTGATCAGCTATCGGGCCGGCACGGCGCGGCGGCTCCTGTGGGTGACGCACCACCACACGTGGTGGCCCGGCGTGGTCCGCATGCTGGACCCGGACGGGCGTGAGCTGGCGCGCTTCGTCAATCCAGGCTGGATCACCAGCGCCGCGGTCACCGCGTCAGGGACGGCACTGCTCGTCGGCACCAGCAACGCGGAAGACGCCGACGTGTTTGCCGTGCTCGACGATCGTTCGTGGCCCGGCAGCGCCCCCGAGCCCGAGGCGCCGCGCTATCGTTGCCGGAATTGCGGCGCGGGCAAGCCGGCCTACTATTACCTGCTGCCGCGCTCGGAACTGAACCGCGCGATCGAGGGTCCCCGCACGGTTTCGTCCGTTTCCCCGTTCCCCGACTCGATTCAGGCGCAGACGATCCAGGTCGAGGGCGACGGCCGGTTGCCGTCGGCCGCCATCGTGTTCGAGTTCGCGACCGACTTCACGCCGACGCACGCGCGCGCCAACGACGCCTACTGGGCGTGGCACGATCGCCTCTTTCGCGAGGGAAAGATCGACCATCCGGCGAGCCGGTGTCCGGAGCGCCGCGGCTTCACCGTCCGCCAGTGGCGGCGCGATCACGGCTGGTCGGCGATCTTCGTTCCCGCCGGCGACAACTGACGACCGGCGGCGAGCAGCGCCTTGATCTCCGCCAGCTGCTTCAACACCTCGGTCTGCCGCAGGTCGTCGGGGGTCGGCTTGCGCCCGAACATCGCCAGCGTCCCGCCCGGCTCGAGGATGCACTTGTCGACTTCCTTGAGCGACTCGAACCCCTGCTTGTGCGCCGCCGCCTCGAGCTCGTGCAGCGTGATCACTTCCTTGTCGAGCGCCGCCTGGATCACGCCGCCGTTCTCGACGAGCAGGGTCGAGTCCCCTTCGATGAACTCGTCGATCTGATGGTGGCGATAGAGGAACCGCACCACGAACCAGTTGAAGACGAGCAGCGTCAGCGCGCTGAGCAGCCCGCCCAGCACCGAATTGTCGCTGCCGATGATGGCGTTCTGCACCGTGTTGGAAATCGTCAGCAGGACGACGAGGTCGTAGGGGTTGAGCTGCGCGAGCTGGCGCTTCCCGAAGAGGCGCAGCAGCACGAGGAGCGCCGCGTAGACCAGCAGCGGGCGGATGATCTTCTCGAGCCACGGCGTACCGGGCATCAGCAGGTCGGACCAAATCATGAAAACGTCCTCCAGAGGCGGCTAGGATACCCAACCCGGAGCGCGCTGGTTCCGTCCAAGTGGACATGATTATGACCCGCACCGTGGCGCTCGCCGGGCTCGTCGCGCTCGCGCTCGGCCGTTTCGGACCGGACGGCGCCGTCCAGCGTCCGATCGACCTCGAGGCATCCGACTGTTCGGCGATTCACCAGATGTTCGGCGACGACCGGGTGGCGCGAGCCACGCGGCACGCCTCCATTCCGGTCGGTGCGGGTCCGCTTGACCTCCGCCCGGACGCCAACGGCGGCGTCCGGATCGAGCACGGCGGGGGCGGCGAGTACGGCGTCACCGCCTGCATCGCCGCCGGCGCGCCGACGCTGGCCGAAGCCCAGGCCGCGGCGGACGCCGTCACCCTCGACATCTCCGGCGCGCGCGTGCGCGTCCGCGACGCGGGGGCGGGTGCGGCCCGCAACTGGAGCGTCCAGCTCATCGTCACCGCGCCCGACGGCGCGGAGATTACCGCCGAAACCTCGAACGGACCGATTGGCGTTCGTGACTTTGCCGGCACGCTCGACCTGCGCGCCTCCAACGGGCCGATCTCGCTCAGCAACGTCGGCGGATCCGTCAAGGCGCACGCCTCCAACGGCCCGATCTCGCTGCGCGGCGGCAGCGGCACCGTCGACGCGCAGACGTCGAACGGTCCGATCGACGTCCGCCTCGACGGCCGCCGCTGGGACGGACACCTCATCGCGCGCGCGACGAACGGACCGCTGTCGGTGAGTGTTCCGCCCGACTTTCAGTCCGGCGTCGAAGTGTCCTCGTCCGTGCATTCGCCCTGGACGTGCCGCGCCGCGGCCTGCACGGGTGGCGCCGCGCGCGACTGGAACGACACCAGCCGGCTGCTCCGCATCGGCTCCTCGCCGGTCGTCGTCGAAATCTCGACCGTGAACGGTCCAGTCACCGTGACCGATCGGTAGAGGTTTTGCACTGACCCCATCGGGAGCACAACCGATGGGCTTGTCGCTGAAGCCGGATCACCTCCGCCGCTACCGGGATATCGCCCGGCTGCTGTTGAAGTACCGGCGATCCGACCTCGTCTTCAACACGGGCATCAGCGGCGCCGACCCGGCCGCCAGCGGCGAAGATCTCGCCGCCGACCTCGAACAGCTGGGTCCGGCCTTCGTCAAAGTGGGTCAGCTGCTGTCCACGCGCGCCGACCTGCTGCCGCCCGACGCGTTGAAGTCGCTGTCACGCCTGCAGGATGCCGTCGAGCCCTTCCCGTTTCCCGACGTCGAGCGGATCCTCGGAGCCGAGCTCGGGATCCGGCTGTCGAAGGCATTCTCCCGGTTCGACGAAACGCCGCTGGCGGCGGCGTCGCTCGGACAGGTCCACCGCGCCGCGCTGCGCGACGGGCGCGAGGTCGCGGTCAAGGTGCAGCGCCCCGGCGTGCGCGACCAGGTGCTCGCCGACATGGACACCCTGGACGAGGTCGCGGCGTTTCTCGACCAGCACACGGAGACCGGCCGCCGCGTTGGCCTGCGCCACACCGCCGCGGAGCTGCGCGAGTCGATCCTGCGCGAGCTCGACTACCGGCTCGAGGCGCGCAACATGACCGAGATCGGCGGCAACCTGGCGCGGTTCACGCGCATCTTCGTGCCGCAGCCGATCGCCGGCTACGTCAGCGAACGTGTGCTGACGATGGACTTCGTGAGCGGGCAGAAGATTACGGCGGCCAGCCCGCTCGTGCTGGCCGAGGCCGATGCGCACGGGCTTGCGGAGCAACTGTTCCGCGCCTACCTGAAGCAGGTGATCATCGACGGACTCTTCCACGCCGATCCACACCCGGGGAACGTGCTGCTCGCCGACGACCGCCGCATTGCCTTGCTCGATCTCGGCATGGTCAGCCGCCTGTCGCCCGACCTGCAGGAGCAGCTGTTGCACTTCCTGCTCTCGGTCGCCGACCGCCGCACCGAGCAGGCCGCGGATCTCGCGCTCGGGATGGGAGAGCGCCTCGACGGGTTCGACGAGGCCGCGTTCCGGCGCCGCATCGCGCAGGTCATCGCCCGCAGCCACGACGCGAAGATCGGCGACGCGCCGGCCGGCCGCTTGATGCTCGCCGTGGCGCACGCCGCCGTCGAGAACGGCGTGCGGCTGCCCACCGAGCTGACGCTGCTCGGAAAAACGCTGCTCAACCTCGACGAGGTGGGGCAGACGCTCGCGCCGGATTTCGACGTCCAGGAATCGCTGCGCCGCAACGCCAACGAGCTGATGATGGAGCGGATGCGGCACAGCGTCACCCCCGCGGCCGCGTTTTCCGCGCTGCTCGACGCCAAGAACTTCACCGAGCGGCTGCCCGGCCGCGTCAACCGCATCCTCGACTCGCTCGCCAACCAGGAGCTCAAGGTCAAAGTCGAGCTGATCGACGAAGGGGCGGTGCTGGAAGGGCTGCAGAAGGTGGCCAACCGCATCACCCTCGGCCTCGTGCTCGCGGCGATGATCGTCGGGGCGGCGATGCTGATGCAGGTGAACACCAGCTTCCGCATCCTCGGCTACCCGGGGCTGGCGATGCTGTTCTTCCTCGGCGCCGCCTTCGGCGCGGCATGGATGGCGCTCGGCATCCTACGGAGCGACCACCACTCGCGCCGCCCGACGTAGGAACTCCAGCGCGTTCCTGCGTGCCATCGCCATGACGGTCGCCTGCGGGTTCACACCCGGCGAGTCGGGCAGCATGCTGGCGTCGTTGATCGAGAGGCCGGTCACGCCGCGGACGCGGCCGAACGAGTCGGCGACACAGCGCTCCGGCCGCTCGCCGATCGGGCACGACGAGAACAGGTGTACCGTCTGCAGCGCCAGGTCGGTCCACGGCAGATCGCGCTCGAGCCACGCGCGCGCGTCGGCCTCCGAGCGCACCGGCGGCAGCCCGAAGCTCGCGGGATAGACGACCTCCGCGCCGGCGGCGAGCAGCAGCCTCGACATCTGCGCGAAACCCCGGCTCAGATTGGTCACGTCTTCGCGCGACATCCAGTAGTGGATGCGGGGCAACCCGTCGCCGATCCACGACGGCCGCACCGAGCCGCGGCCGGTGCCGCGCACGCCGACGTAGTACGCGGCCATGTGGCGCCGCACCTCGCGGTCGCGCGCCTCCTCCATCGGGTTTTCGTTGAGCATGACGGCCGCGTGGCCCGGCGTGAAGTACGCGCCCCCCATCGTCACGTCGGGCGAGAATTCCTTCACCTGGATCAGCGGCATCACCGACTTGTCGGCGTCGATGATCTCGGGGAAGCGCGCCACGACCTTGAGGTAGGGGTGCAGGCCGAGGGTGTTGCCGACCGCGTGCGTGATGCCGCTGCGGCGCAGCAGCGCCGGCGTTTCGGTCGGGCCGCAGCAGACGAAGACGTGCTCGGCGGCGATCTCGACTCGGCGCCCGGCGTCCTCGCCGTCAAGAATGCGGGCGCGCACGCCGCGGATGCGCGCGCCCGCTCGCAGCAGCCGTTCGACGCGGTAGCCGGCGAGCACACGCGCGCCGGCCCGTTCCGCGCGCGGCAGCAGCTGCACCGACATCCCCTGCTTGGCCGCGGTCGGGCAGCCCTGGGCGCAGGTGTTGGTGTTGCTGCAGCCGGGCGCGGCGCGCGGCTGCTCGCCGCCCTTCCAGCCCATCGCCTGCAGGCCGCGATCGAAGACCGCGGTGCTGGGCGGCCACGGACGGCCGAACAACCCGACGCCCAGCTCGCGCTCGGCCCAGCCGTAGTGCTCGATCAGGTCGCTCTCCGACGCGTCCGCCAGGTTGAACTCGTACTTCCAGTGCGCAAGCAGGTCTGCCGGTGGACGGCTCCAGAACCCGCTGTTGATCTCGGTGCTGCCGCCGACGCAGCAGCCCTCGGCGTAGGCCACCGGCACCGATCCCATGATCGGGTTCATTCCGCGCGCGCGGAACATCCGCCCCATCGCCATCGTCGGCGTCCTGCCATAGTCGGCGGTCGAGTAGCGCGCGCCTTCCTCGAGGACGACGACTTCGCGGCCGCCCTCGGCCAGCGTGAGCGCGGTGACCGTGCCGCCGGCGCCCGACCCGATCACCAGGACGTCGGTCTTCATCAGCCGACGCACTCGAAGTAGGCCAGCGCCGCCAGGCTGCGCACGGGCCGGAACATCGCCCGGGCCAGCGGCACCCGGCCGTAGGCCCACGCGTACATCCAGGCGCGGCGTGTATCGGCGCCGAGTGCCGTGAACCCGCGCAGCCAGCGGCACCACGTCAGCACGAGAAACGCGCTGACGCCGCAGGCCAGCAGCAGCTGCAGCACCAGCGGCATTGCCCGCACCTGGTCGCGCACGAACCCGGCGCTGTAGTCGAGCGCGCGCTGGCGCTGTTCCGGCGTCTCGGACGGGTGCGCCGGAATGAGCCCCTCGATGGCGGCGCGCAGGAACACGCGGGAGGGAAGCATGGCGTGACGGTTTCAGAGCAGCCGGCGCACCAGCGCGAGCACACCCTCGCGCACGGGCGATCGGTGCGAGCTCATCGCCGTGCCCGCCGCATCGTGCCGGTGCGCGCGGAACCATTCGTAGCTCTCGACGATCATCTCGTCGTTCGAATAGCGCGGCGCCCACCCGAGCTCGGCGCGCGCCTTCGCGGTGTCGAAGTACATCGACCGCCCGTACATCAGCGCATGGTACGGTCCGAGCGGGGACAGACCGAGCGCGCTGGTCAGCCGCATCGCCGCCACGGCCGGCGCCATCGGCACGCTCTTGACGCGCGAGCCCGTTCCGGCGTGCCGCACCAGCGTCTCCAGCAGATCCCTCATCGTCCCGTAGCGCTCCGCGCCGATGTTGAACGACCCCGGTCCGGGGTGTTCGGCTGCGAGCGCGCACGCATCCGCCAGGTCGTCGGCGTGGACGAACTGATACCGGTTGTCGCCGCGGCCGAGCACGGGGACGTTCGCTCCCTCGCTGACCCACTGAAACAGCAGATGAAAGATGCCAAGACGTCCATGCCCGAGGATCGTGCGCGGGCGGACGATCGAGACGTCGAGCCCTTTGCGCGCGTATCGGAGGCACAGTTGCTCGGCGTCGGCTTTGGCCTTGCCGTAGGCCTCGGCCGGCGCCAGCGGCGTGTCCTCCGTCACCGGCAGCGCCGCCGGCGCGCCGTAGACAGCGGACGAGGACGTGTGCACGACCTTGCGGACACCGGCCTCGCGCGCCGCGCGCAGCACGTGCTCGGTGCCGCGCACGTTCACCGATTGGAACAGCTCGCGATCCTTGGCGACGGGGACCTGGGCGACATTGTTGAAGACGACGTCGACGCCGGCGGTGGCGCGGCGCACCGCGTCGAGGTCGCGGACGTCGCCGCGCTCGAAGCCGACGTCCGCCGGCCGATCGCCGGGATCGTTGATGTCGAAGACGCGGCACCGATAGCCGCGGGCCAGCAGGCGTTCGACGAGGCGGCTGCCGAAATAGCCCGAGCCGCCGGTGACGAGGGCGATCACGGCAGCTGGCCGACCTCGAAGCACCACTGCAGACTGCGGCGCATCCCTTCGCGCAGCGCCACCGGCGGCTGGTAGCCGAGCTCGGCCTGCGCGCGCGCGATGCTGCAGGCGATGGTCTTGTTCATCTCCGAGAGCACGTGGATCTTCGAGTGGTAGAGGCCCGCGCCCTGAATGATCCTGTCGGCGAGCAGCGCTATTTCGCTGGCGGCGTTGGGCAGGCGCATCCGCTTGTGCGCGCACTGCGTGCCGAACTCGTGTTCGAGCAGGTCCTCGACGGTGTCGACGATCTCGTTCATCGTGTAGGGACGCTCGTCGGCGATCCAGTAGACGGAGCCGGACTTGGCTTTCTCGGCGGCCAGGCGCAGGCCGAGCGCCAGGTTGTCGACGTAGGCCATCGATCGCGGGCTGTTGCCGTCGCCGACGATCGGTGCCTTGCCGTCGCGGATCATCTTGAAGAAGAGGCTCTGCCGCGCCGGCTGGCCCGGCCCGTAGAACCACGGCGCGCGCACGATCACGGTCTCGATGGCGCCGTCGTGGCCCGCGTGCTTGACCGCGAGCTCCATCTCCATCTTCGATCGCCCGTAGTTCATGTACGGGTTGTAGGGAGACGACTCGTCGAAGCGGTGGTCGCGCGTCGGATTGACGCCGAACGGCGAGTTGCTGGAGACGGCGACGATCCGTTTCACCCCCGCCGCGCCCGCCGCGCTCAACAGGTTCGCGGTCCCCTGCTTGTTCACCTCGTAGAACTCGCGGACGCGCGCGGGATGAATCACGCCGGCGGTGTGGAAGAGGATCGCGCCGCGCGCGCCGGCGGTGAACCGCTGGCAGTCGGCGGGCCGGCGGAGGTCGCCGTCGAAGCCGCGAATCTCGGCGCCGGGATACGCCGTGCGCAGCGACTCGACGAGACGCGATCCGAGCCAGCCCTGCGGGCCGGTGACGAGGAAGAGAGACGCCATGGTGACCCGTGAACTATATCGGACGATGGCGGCCGGCAGCTAACGTGACGCGCCTCGCGCCCCGCCGGGCCTCTCTCAGAGTTTCAGCGTTCCCTCACCCATCAGCACGCTCCGTCCGCCGACGCGGACACGCGTGACCTCGTCACCACGGCCCTCGATCGAGATGTGCAGGCGGCTTGGCCGCAGCATCTTGACGCCCTGCCGCGACACAACGTGCGAGAGGCGCTCGCGCGGGATCAGCTGGTGTTTGTACAGGTAGCAGCCGAGCGGCCCCGCAGCGCTGCCGGTGGCCGGATCCTCGGCGACGCCGAGGCCCGGGCCGAGCATACGGCTGTAGACCTGCGCGTCGCCGCTGTTGTCGAGCGAGAAGATGAACAGCGGCAATTCCTTGAGACCCGCCGCCGCGCACGCCTTCGTATACTCGGCGCGGTTGATCTCGACGCGGTCGACGGCTTCGCGCGACGCGAGCGGCGCGATCAGGAACGGGTTCCCGCATGACACCGCCTCGGCGGCGGCCGCGCCGAGGTCTGTCTCACCGAGACCG
>Ga0207661_10001716_pt1 | contig 14983 bp, 31 predicted proteins | sample KBSC713LmetaG_FD_184337 | JGI IMG/M metagenome (GOLD analysis project Ga0207661, IMG submission 184337) | Corn rhizosphere microbial communities from Kellogg Biological Station, Michigan, USA - KBS C7.1-3L metaG (SPAdes) (version 2) | ecosystem: Host-associated > Plants > Roots > Rhizosphere ...
GCACGTAGTCAACGAGCAGATGCACGGGCGGGGTGACGCCGACAGGCCCCGCCCACGGCCCGCCCATGTCCAGGTCTACGAGCGCCACCATCGGCCCTGCCGTGAACCGCCAGGCGGACAGCCCGGATTCGGCGGCGGTGATCGTCGCCATGAGCCGCCCGTCAAACCAGTAGTCGGCGTGATCCAGGTACATCGCGCACCCGTACACGTGGAAGTCGGCGGACAAGTCCAGGCCCGTGTCGACCACCTTGCCGAACGACTCGTTCGGGCCGTTGTGCACGGTGACGTGATACTTGCCCGGCTCGCGGCCGAGCTGCTCGTTTACGTCGTTCTCGATCCCGAGACTGCCCCAGGGCGCATCCCGCTCCCACAAGGGGGCCGACCATACACCCGCCCCGGCCGGAAGCTTCGCCCGGCACTCACTGTAGTGCTGGCCGACGTACTGCGCGCCCGGCGCGAGCCCCTGGATCTCCCCGCCGAACCATGCGCCGGAGGCGTCGCGGGTCGCCATAATGTCGAGCAGCCCGTCGTGGACGGAGACGTTGGCCGGGGTGTAGGTCGTGCCAGAGTAGGGGTTGAGGCGGTCTTTCACGTCCCACTGTGCCCCGAGCGTCGGCCCGCCGAAGTCGTCGGCGAACAGCACCGCTCCCGTGTCCGGTGCGGACGGTGCCGGGGCGGGTGCCGGTGCGAGCGTGTCGACCGATCCGGCCCACTTGCCGAGCGCCGCCGCCATCGCCTTCGTGGAGCGGGCCGCGTTCCGGTCGGACTGCACTTGGAGGCAGGCTGCGAGCAGATCCGCGAGCGCCGTCACGAGCGCACCCGCACCGAAGCGTAGGACGCCCGTGCGCTCACGGGCCGGTCGATCCACGGTGCCGCCTGGGTGAAGCAGTCGACCACATGCACCCGGCAAGCCGAGCACAGGTCGCGCTCCGCTTCGATCGCGCCGCCCCGCAGGACGGCGACCCGTTCCGTCTCGAACACGGCACGCTTGCAGTTATCGCAGATCGGGGCCGGGTTCACGCGATCACCCGCACGGAGACTTCCCACCCGGACGCGCTCCCGTCGTAGGTGCTCGTGTAGCGGGTGACGGTCGCGCCCAGGTCGCGGGCCGCGTCCGCCTTCGCTTGGTCGGTCGTCCAGCCGATGCACAGGGTCGAAGTCATGTCCTCGTTCGTCACCGGGTCGGTAAACGACGTGGCCGGGTAGCGCCCGCCCATCGTCAGCCCGACGCCGCGCAGGTCGTCAACGATCGTCACGTCACACCGCCCCTTTCCAGGTAGTCAGCCGCCGCCCGCAGCTTCGCAGGCGTCGCGTACTTGCCGAGCACGTATCGGTTACAGGTGAAGCAGAGCAGCCCGCGCACCTTCCCGGTCGCGTGGTCGTGGTCGACGTGCAGCCGCCGCTTCTTGGGCGGGCGCTTGCAGATCGCGCAGACGCCGCCCTGGGCCGCTAGGAGCCGTCCGTAGTCGTCCAGGGTCAGCCCGAGACGGGAACGGTACGCGGGCGTGGTCACGAGCGCGCCCCGCGAAGCGTGGTTCGCGCGTCGTATCCGCTCACTCGTCCGACTCCTTCGCGAGCGCCTTGAGACACGCCTTGCACGTCACGGGCGTCTCCGTCTCGCGCATCCATTCGCCCAAAAACGCCGCGTAGAACGTGTTGCAGGCCGTGATGTAGCCCTTTCCGTCACGCCACCGCTTCACGCCATGGATGACCTTGGCGCGGTATGCGCCCTCGGCTCCGCCGAGCGTGACGTGACCCACTAACAGCGAGCCGTTCGGCGTGGAGAGATGCCCGCTACTCATCATCGTCCCACTCGGCCTTCCGCGTGCCAGCAGCGATCTCGGCGTCGAGACGACCCCACTTGTAGACCTCCATCAGATCTTCAAGCGAGACGATCCCGCGAGGCACAAAGACACGGCCAGAATCAGTGACGAACAGGCGAACACCGTTGGCCCCGACCTCGTAGACTCCGCTCCCGTAGGTTGTGGTGCGCGGCTCCATCCGAAGCTCGTATATGGCCCGCTCCTCGTCGTAAGGGGCGAATGGAAACAGCGATTTGCGGGTCACGTCCGCCCCACCCCGAACAGCCGTTCTATCCCCGTCTCGCCGAGCTTGCCGACGACGTAGGCGTACTCGGCGTCCGTCAGCGACTCGCGGAGCAGCGCGAGGGCGGCAAGCGACCCGCGCTCGATCGCATCGTGGCAGTCCAGGCACAGCGGAGCCATGTTGTCGGCCAGGTCGTCGCCGTGCCGATCACGCGGGACAAGATGATGCAGCGTGATCGTGTGCCACAACGGGCCGAGCGTGCAGACGCGGCACGGGCCGTTCTTGGCGGCGGCGATCGCTTGCCACTGTTTCGGGGAGGCGACCTTGCGACGGTAGCGGCGCTCGCCGCGTGCGAGCTGCTCCGACTTCGGGAACGGCTGCCCGCTCACAGGAACGGCGCGTGCCAGCGCCCGGCGTCGTAGGTGCCCGCCTTCAACGTGTCGATGATCTCGTGCGCCTCCGCTTTCGTCAACGGCCCGTCCGGGGGCGGTTGCTGCTTATCCTTCACGAGCCGGGCGATCAGCGTCAGTTGCGCGTCGGTCGCCTTCTCCGTCTCCGGCTTCCCGTTCGTCGCGGCGGGCTCGCCGGGCAGGGTCGCCCCGTAGTCGCGGATCAGGTCGAGCGCCGCGAGCAGCCGTTCCACGTCCACCGTGTCGGACAGGCCGATCGTGTCCAACTGCTCGCGCACCTGCTCGCGTTCCAGCTTCCCGGCGGCGTACTGCTTTTCGACGGCGGCGAGGGCGCGACGCTGCGCCGCCACGAGCGCATCGGCGAGGGCGCTCACGACTTCACCATGACGGTTTCGGTCGCAGGCCACGCCGATTCATCTTCGAGCAGTTCGGCCAGGTCGTCGTCGCCGACAGAGCGGAGCCATGCCGCAACATCGGCGGCGCGCAGGTAGACGCCCGGCTCGGACGGCGCGCCCTCGCCGAGTCGTATCCAGCAGATCGGGAAGCCTCCGTCGCTCACTTCTCCACCTTCCGCGACCCGACCGTGCCGTCATTCATCGGGTAGGTGGCCCGGAGCCGGGCCGCGATCAGCTTGGCGGCTTCCTCGGCGGCGAGCGGGTCGGCGTCGTACACCTTCACGGCGAACTGCATTTCGCCTTTCGAGTTGCGGGACAGCTCGACGCTCGACTCGGACGGCGGACGTTCGCTCGTCGCGTCCAGCCAGGCAAGGTCGGCCTTGGACGGCGACTTGCCCTCCTCGATCTTCACGGCGAGCCGTGCGCGCACAAGCTCGCCCAGGTCGGTGCTCATTTCCGCTGGTTTCCTTTCGGGTCGGGGAGCACTTCCACGATCACGGGGTCGTACATGTCCTCCGTTTCGAGCGCCCACTGTTCGGCGGTGCGCGGGTCGGGTGCGTCTATCCGCATTTCGCGGGTGACGATGACGAGGTAGGCGGTCACGACGTCAGATCCGCCTGCAACCGCGCGAACGCCTGCTCCGCGAGCGCCATCGTGTCATGCGTCCCGTAGCTGACGCCCTGTAGCCACCCGATCGCCACCAGTCCGATCATCGTCTGATAGTCGTCCAGGTGGGTGGCCTGGGGGAGTGCTTCCGCGAGGATCGCCACGGCTTCGCGGCGGGCGCGGCCCTGCCAGTCGTTCGCGTGATCTTCCATCATGCTGCGGCGCGGCGAAGTGCCGCGACGGTCTTAGGGCTGCGCGGGTCGTCCAGCGCCACCGGGACGCCGCGAGCGGCTGCCTTGTCGCAGAGACGGTAGTAGTCCTGCGCCTGCCGAATGAGCTGTGTGTATGTCATGCCCGCAGTCTCGCACCCGTCCCGCTGCCGCGTCACTCCCCGAAGGTCTAGGTCTACCCATACCTTCGGCTAGGTCGCGTCGTCGTACAGACGGATGTTCAGCGAGTGCTTGGACATAGCAAAGATGCGATACGCGGTCGGCGGGTCGTGCGGGTCGATCCCGATCTTCCGTAGCTCGGCGGCGGGCACGTAGAACCGCAGACCCGTCTCTCGCTGCTTGCGCGTCGCCCTGCGGGGCGCGGCGTCGTCGTAGCGGGCTGTCTCATGCTCCGTGCTCACGCAGGCCAGTATACTATACCGCCGCCCGGCGTGGCGAACCGGGTCAGGACACAGGGAAGCGCAGGTACGTGACACCGGGAGGCTGGTAGCGCCTCTCAGCGGACACGCGCAGCACGATCGGCCCGGCCTCGCTCCCATGGGAGACGATCAGCGGATCGGCTCCACCCTCCACGACGAGCGCCGCATGATGTCCCGTCCCGCCGCCGAACACGACCACATCGGCGGGCCGTGGGTGTGACACCTTCGCCCCGAACTTGAGCAGCGTCCCCGTGAACCCCTGCCCGTTGTAGTTGCTCGCGTTCGGGTCGGGTGTCCCCGCCGCCCGGTAGCAGAGCGTCACGAATCCCGAGCAGTCCGTCGTCAACGGGAGCCGGGGCAGCGTCCCCGCCGCCTGTACCGGCATCGGCCGCGTCTCCGCGTAGTGGACTTTCGGCTTATGCGCCGCCGCCCACCGTGCCGTGGCGACGATCCGCGCCCGCTTCCGCTTGTCGCGGGTCAGCCGGGCTCGGGCGAGCGCGACCTGTGCTCGGGCTACCGCCCGGTTCCATCCTGCGAGCCGCTGCCGGTAACTCGGGGGTGCGGTCGACGTGTCCGGCACGGGCTAGACCGCCATAGCGACGAAGGCGAGCGGCGCGGTCGAATCCAGCGCGCCCAAGCTGTTCTTGACGTACACGTCCACGCCGGTCGCCGCGAGCGAATCGTAGTTCGTGAAGGTGTGATCGGTCGCGCCCTTCCCGCCCGTGGCGATGACTACCGGGGCGGCCGGGAACGCCGACGAGAACGCGATGACGAAATGGCCTGCGGGCGTCGGGCCGACCGTGAAGCCCGTCCCGGAGGCGATCGTCCCGTCCGCGTTGACCACGCCGCGAATGATCGCCGGGGCAGCCATGCTGCTAGCCCGCCCCGACCGCGACGAAGGCGAGCGGCGTATTCGGATCGAGCGGCCCTGACGACGTGTGCAGGTACACGTCCACGCCGGTCGTAGCGAGTGCGTCGTAGTTGACGAGGGCGCGGTTCGTGGAGCCCTTCCCGCCCGTGGCGACCACAACGGGGGCAGCCGCAAACGCCGACGCGAAGCTGATGACGAAATGGCCTGCGGGTGCCGGGCCGACCGTGAAGCCCGTCCCGGAGGCGACCGTCCCGTCCGTGTTTATCACGCCGCGAATGATCGGCAGGTCGCCGGGGAGCGTCCCGCCGACCGCGACGAAGGCGAGCGGCGTATTCGGATCGAGGATGCCGTCGTGCGTGTAGAGGTACACGTCCACGCCGGTCGCCGCGAGTGCGTCGTAGTTGACGTAGGTACGGTTCGTGGAGCCCTTCCCGCCGATAGCGATGACTACCGGCGCAGCCGCGAACGCGGGGGCGAAGCTGATGACGAAATGGCCTGCGGGTGCCGGGCCGACCGTGAAGCCCGTCCCGGAGGCGACCGTCCCGTCCGTGTTTATCACGCCGCGAAGGATCGCCAGGCTGTTCGGCTGGTTGACGATCCCGGCGGCAGCCTTCGCGGTGATCGCTGCGAAAGCAGACACGGCGGCAGTCCCCGCCCCGCGCCCGGCACCCTTCCCTTGTCCGTGCGTCGCCCCCTGCCCTTTGCCTGTGCCGCGCCCATGCTGCCCGCCGCCCGACGTTTGCGCCGGATGACGCGGCGCGATCTCCCGCCCGCGCTGCAACCCGATCCGCCGACTGCGCGGCACCGGCTATCCGATCAGTTGCGCGGGGATCGTCTGCACGTCGAAGTAGCAGTCCGCCGATCCCACCGTGAACGTCGCCGCCGTGGAGCTGTTCGTAATGTAGATCCCCTGATGAAAGCGACGGCCCGGCATCGTGTACGCGACCACGAGATTCGCCGTGCCCGCCGCCGTGAACACGGCGACAGGGATCGCGCCCGACGCGGGAGCCTGCGACACGTCATGGAGCTGGATGTACTGCGCCGCCGCGTTGGTATTCAGGACGGCGAAGGACAGAAGGTAAGCCTGTCCGCCGATCACGAGCCGACCCGTCTCAAGTGCGCGCGAGCTGTTATTGAGCGGTAGGTCGGAGTCGTAAAACTCCCCGAGCAGATCGAGCAGCCCGCCTGTGTACTCCGTCTCTTGGATGCTCACGGCTCGAACCGCTCGCGCAAGGCTAGATGATCGTCGCTTTGAGCAGCAACGCCGACACGGTAGAGGCAGCCGCCCCGGAAGTCACCTGCATCGTCAGCGCATACGCCGCGACACCCGCGCCCGCGTCGAACCCGCCGATATCGTCGGCGTACAGGCTCAGCGCCGTCTTCGACAGCGCACCCGTCGTCGCCACGACCGTTCCCGACACGTTCGTCTGACGAATCCGCAGGGTTACGGCGGTGCCGGACGTGCCGACCGTGTACGCCGCCCACCCCTCCACGATGATCCCCGAGATGACGGCGGTGTCCGCGAACCCGGTCAGGTTCAGCGTGGCGATCACCGTCTCGGCGGCGAGCGCCGGGGACGCATCCACGGTCTTATAGACCTGGAAACGCTTGGTCAGATCCTCTGCCTGGGAGTCGAAGCGAATAGGTACAGGCATCGTCGGGGGAGAGGCTAGGCGTTCGAGCGTTCCGCGTCAAGCAGCACGGCCCCGACGCTCGCAGCGATCCGCGTCCGCCAGTACTCGAACGTGGGGCCGCGATGCTCCACCTGCTCGATCACCGCGTCGCGCAGACGCGCACGTCCGCACTCGACACAGAGGCGCGTATGGCTCAGCTCGCCCACGTCGTCGGCGTGGCGTCCGCACTCGCGGCACGTCTTGTAGTCGACCCGTCCCATTCGCTTGAAGTAGAGACTAATCCTTCGCGTGCAAAAAACGGAGGGAGGGAGGAGGGTTCTCCCCCTCCGAAACCTACCACTCGCCCGGTGACTGCCATAGCTTCCGGGCACTAGCGCCCATTCGGGCACCGACTACGGAGGTAGGGGCAGGTGAAGACAGCTTCTCAGGCCGCATCGAACTGGACTGGCGCGTCCGGCCGTGCGACGACCGCGTTCGCGGACGGCGTCCAGTCGTACAACGGCGACTGGGCCGGGGCGACCGTCGCGCAGCAGGCGACGATGGTCAGCAACTGGCAGACGGCCATCGCCAACGGCAGTTGGTCGCGCGGCGTCCAGGCGATCGGCACCGCCGGTTGGAAGGCGGCGACCCAGGCCAAGCAGACGAACTACACGACCGGCTACTCGGCGGGCGGGCAGAACTTCCAGGTCGCCATCGGCAAGATCATGAACTTCCTGGGTTCGGCAGTCCCGGCGCTCCCGGCCCGTGGCGACATCAACCAGAACCTTCAGCGGGCGAACGCGCTCGCGCTCGCGCTGCACGCGCAGAAGGGCAACCTGGGGGCGCGGTAGACGATGGCCGCGCTCCTGACGTGCGTAAACGCCTTCAAGCAGTCGCTCACGGGCGGCGCGTTCGAGGCGCTCGCCGCCGCGACGGGAGACTCGCTCTCGATCGTCTCGACCGGCGACCCGAACACCCCGGCCGGATGGGTGGAGGAAGTGTGGGCCGGTAACTCGGCGCACAAGATGGAGTGGGACATTTTCTCGCCCCGCTTCGGCGACAATCAGAACGGCCTGCGCGGTGAGTTCATGTTCAACCCGACGATGAGCGGGGCGGACGGCGTGCCGCAGCTCACGTTCCCCCGGACGATCGACATTCCGGTATGGTCGGCGGACACGCTGAACGTGCAGGTGAACGGCACGGCGTCCGACAACGCGAACGTCGGATTCCAGATCTACTACCAGAACTTCCAGGGCTCGGCGCAGCGGCTCGCCCCGTTCTCGCTCGTGGAGAACGCGGTACGCTCGGGCGTGTCGGGCAACTCGCGGGTACTCGGCATCGAAGTGACGGTGACGCCGGGCACGACGGGCAACTACGGAACCAAGGTGGCCCTGAACGCGAACGACGACCGCTTGCAGGCGGACTACGACTACGCGCTGCTCGGCTTCACCTGCGATCAGCCCGTGCTCGCCTTCGGGATCACCGGCCCCGACACGGGGCAGTACCGGATTCCGATGCCGGGCTCGTGGGACGCACGCACGACGGCGGACTGGTTCCTGCGGCAGTCGCGGGATCGCAACCAGAACCGTATTCCGATCATCAATGCGAACAACAAGGCGCAGACGTTCCTCGACGGGATCGACCCGGCGAACCCGGGAGCCACGAAGCTCGCGCTCTATCTGGCGCAGCTCCCGACGAAGTACGCGGGCTAAGGTAGGGGATCATGAGCGAGAATCAGTACGAGAACCAGCCGCAGGCCCAGGAGCAGCCGCAGGCCCCGGTACAGTCGGACGCGCAGACGGCGGCGAACCCGCAGGCGCAGCCGTCTGCACCCTCGCAGGAGCAGAACCAGCCGTCGGCGCAGTCGATCCCGCTCGTGCTCGTGAAGCGCGAGACGGGCGCGACGCACTACGTGGACGGCGGCGCACGCACCGATGTTGTCCGGCACGGCGAGACGGGGGAGCCGGAGCAGGAGTACGCGCTCCTGGCGACGATCGACGGGGTTGAAGTTCCGCTCCAAACGTGGAACGCTGGACGGATCGACACGGTGGTCGCGGCGGGCAAGCGGGCACAGTCGGCGGCAGGGTAGAGGGACACCCCTCGCGGGTGTGAAGCGTAGGGCGTAGCGTGTCGGTTCCGATCACGAGGGATGGGCCGTACGCTGCGCCCTACGCCTACCAGCTTGCCGCGTCCGAGTCGTGGCAGGCGCTCACGATCTCCGCGACTTTCGACGGCTCGGGCGCGTCCGGGTCGTTCTACCCGTGCTGCTCGATCTACACCCAGGACGGCAAGCTCGTGTCCCGCGACTTCCCGAGCGCATCGGTGGCTGCCGGAGCGTCGGCAGAGGTCACGTACCACCCCTTTCTGAGAACGGCGACGAGTGCGGCCCCGAGCAGCGGGGGCACCCCGTCGGTCGCCACCTTCTACCGCTCCACCTTCGTCGCGGGCGACCTGCCGCAGACGATCGCCGCAGGCGACACCGCGAACCTCGTGTGGGCGCACGCGAAGCTCCCTTCGGACGGCTCGATTACGGGGCCTTTCATCGGGGACGTGTACGCGCAAATGAACATCGGCTGCATGGCGGACGCCTGGCTGCGCGTCGGGTGGGAGGACGGCGCATACGAGAAGGCGGCGGTGCTCGGGACAAACTCGCGGATCGTCCCCGCCGACGCCGTAACCTCCTCCTCGTACATGGCGGGCGCGTCGCCGCTCCGGGTCGACACGAACGATTGGGTTTCCGACGCGGTGCCCGCCGCCTACGAAGCGAACGACCTCCTGCACGCCTACGCGATCAACGGCGACACGGCGGCGCGGGACGTGAACGAAGCATGGCTCGTGATCCGGGTATGGCCTGCGACGGGCTACAACGGCGGGATTCCGGGGTGGCCGCAGTAGATGGCCGCGCCGCCGCTCGAATCCTCGTTCCCGCAGGCCGACCTGGAGCCGGGGATGCAGGTCGTGTTCGAGGCGATCGACCCGACCACCGGGGCCGCTGTTACCGGCGTCACCGTGTCCGCGATAGGGATGCTCGTCTCCGGCCAGGGTGCCAACGTCGGGGAGGGAACGTTCGGCCCGTTCATGCTCGTTCCGGGGCCGAGAGCTTGATCGAGCGGACGCGGAGGGGTTAGGGGTGTGCCAACGGACGGTGAAAGACTCGCAGCTTTGGAACAACAGATCATCGACTTGCGCGGCGACATAGTCGACCGCAAACACGAGGAAGAACGGACACGGGCACGTCTACACGACATAGAGGGAGTGCTGGGATTGCTGGTTGACCAAGGAAAACAGGCCCGCCAACAGGAGGCGCGGCAGTACCGGCGGCTTGAGGCGCGGATCTCGGTCGCGTCGCTGCTTATCACGTTCGGCATGTTCGCGATCGCGCTTGCGCTCGCGCTCACCCATCACGGCTAAGGAAGGGGGCCCCGGACATGTCCAGCTCGACCCTCGTAACCGTCACTCACGCGACGGTTGCGCTTGCGATCACCGTGGCGTCGACCGTGCTGCTCGCGCTGCACGATATCGACGCGACGACGGCGCTCGCCCTGTACGGCGCTGCGATTGCGCTCGTCGGCGGCACGACCTCGACGCTGCTCGCGTTGCGCGTCCCGGCACCGGGCGTCCACGTCGACCCGCCCGCGACGATCACGACGACGGCCCCGCCCCAACAGGTCTAGGTGGCCGTCCTCACACATTCGAAGCTCGAAAGCCTGTGGGTTCTTTCGGGTGGCTCGCAGGCGACCGCCGACACCGCCGCCGCGATCGCGCAGGCCGAGAGCGGCGGGCGTACGGACGCGATCCTGAACACCGCCTATCCGAAGCTGCCCGGCTACCGGCCCCCGAGCGCGGGGGCGCTGCCCGAGTACAGCGTCGGGCTCTGGCAGATAAACGAGCTGGCACACCCGTCCTACACGACCGCGAGCCTGCTCACCCCGACCGGGAACGCGGCGGCTGCGACCGCGATTTCCCGCTTCGGGGCGTCCTTCACGGCGTGGAGCACCTACCAGAACGAGTCGTACCGGCAGTACCTCACGTCGGGCGGGACGCCGACCGCTCAGCCGGGCGCGGTCGACACGCCGGTCGGCTCGGTGCGGGCGGCGCGCGCCTTCTCCGGCTGGCAGGACTTACGGAACAGCGTCAACCATCACCTGCCCCGGCAGCTCGAACGATCGAAGCGGACGGGCGAATCGACGTTGCGCCTGCTCACCCACCGCCATAAGCTAGGCCACTAGACACCATGAGCTATCAGACCATCGACTCGATCGAAGTCGTGCAGGTGTACTCGCCGACGCTGGTATCGGACGCGCTGCTCGTGACGATCCGCAGCTTCCCCTCCGGCTCGGTGCTGCTTCGCACGGTGCCCCAGGACATTTTCAGCGCGGGCGGCACGTCGCCGATCCTCGCGTCTCTCTCGGACGCGGTGGAGAACTTGCTCCAAGGCGGGCTCGCGACGGCGGCGCAGGGCACCCAGGGGATTGACGACTCCGGGCTCCTGTTCGATGCCGTCGTGTTCACGGTCAGCTACACGCCTTCGACGCCGATCCCCGGTGCGCTGACCGCGACGGTGGAGATCCCGGTCGACTCGATCACCGCCGACACGTCCTTCGGCTCGTTCCTGTCGGACGGCTCGGCTGAGGATCAGATCCAGGCGACCTACGACCGGCTCGCCGCCATGTCCTCCGGCTAGCCGGGTTCGCCGTGCCGATCGTCCTCGCCGACCTCGTGCCGCTCGTCGTGTTCGGCGTCGCGCTCGCGCTGACGATCATGTGTATCGCGCTGACGAAGGCGTTTTTCGGCGTCACCGGCTCGGTGCTCGGGAAGCTGCCGATCGTCGGCGGCTGGATCGACGCGACCGGCCACCACATCGAGCAGCGGATAACCAACGTGCTCGGCGCGGTCGCGCTCAAGCTGGAAGCGGGGATCGGGGCGACCTGGCACGCATCGGCCCGCCTTGTCGACTGGATCGGCCGGGAGATCAACCGGCACGCCGGGCTGCTCTCGCTGATCTCCTCCCTGCTCACGCCGTTCGGCGTGATCACCGGGCTGACGAACGACGTTCGCCGGGCCAGGCACCTGATCGGCGCACTCCTGCACCGGCTGGAAGGGATCGGGCACGACCTGGGCAAGCGGATCGGCCATGTGGAGCGCGGCATCGGCGAGGACGTGCTGCCCCGCATTCGCGGCTTGGAGCGCGAAGTCAGCCGCGACGTAGCCCGCGAGCGCGCCCGCGCACGTGCAGCGGAGCGGACGGGCGACCGTGAGATCACGAACCTGTGGAAGTGGGCGCGGCGTCACACGCTGCAAGCGGGGACGCTCGCCTTCTCGGGGGCGGTCGCCTTCGCGCTCGCTCGGCTCGGGGCAGGGTGGGTGCGCTGTAGCAACTGGCGTCGGATCGGCCGTCAGGTGTGCGCGACCGACCCGTCCCTGATCGATGACCTGCTCGGCGACCTGCTCGTGCTGGCCGGGATCTTCTCCGTCGTGGAGTTCGCCCGCGACGCGCAGGCGCTCGAAGGTGAAGCGATGGACGCCCTGCGGCTCGTGATCCGCGAGTTTCCGGGGCACTAGTGGCGATTTGGAGCCGCTTTATCGGCCGGGCCGGGTCGGAAGCTCTCGGCTTCGCCTTCGGCGTCGCCGCCGCGCCGACGCTCGTGCCCGCCGTCCGCTTCCTCGAAAACGAGGCGTGGAAGCTGCACCCGGACAAGCCGCCGGACGCGGTGCTGCTCGCCGAGGGGGTCGCGCAAGGGCAGGTCGACCCGGACTCGGCTGCGGAGTGGGCGGCCGAGCAGGGGATCAGCGGGACGGCGTTCGACGCGCTCGTGAATATCGCCAACGTCGGCCCTGACCTGGGGCTCGCCTACCGTGCTTGGCGGCGCGGCGAGCTGTCGGACGGCGAGTTCGACACGGCGTTGAAGCGCACCGGCTTGGAGGAGCAGTGGTTCCCGGCGCTGCGCTCGTTGAAGGGTGAACGGCTCGACCTGGGGGCGCTCGCCACCGCCGTCCACCGGGGGATCATGGATTCGGCCGGGCTGCTCCTACAGGAGCCGCCGACCGCCGCCGGTCGCGTGCCCCAGGTGCCGCGCTCGACGCTGGACACGATCGCCGAGTTCGCGTCGCACGGGATCGACCCTGAGCGCGCCCGTGTCCTGATCGGCGACACCGGCCTGCCGCTCTCGCTCGGGGAGATGCTGCAACTGCTCAACCGGGGCGTTGTCACGGAGGACGACGTGAAGCGGGCGGTCGCGGAGTCGAACCTGCGGAACGAGTACATGGACGTGGCGGTCGCGCTGCGCCGCCGCCTGCTCACCCCGCACGAGTACGAAGAGGCGGCGCTGCGCGGGATCATCTCGGACGCGGAGGCGGACGCGGGCGCGGCGCTCTCCGGGATGGAGCCCGACGACGCGCGGCTGCTCTTTCAGATCATGGGGCGTCCGCTCGTCGTGCATCAGATCACGACCGGGCTTGCACGCGGCGGCACCTACGGCGGCAGCTACGACGACGTGCCGGAGCCGTACCGGGACGCGATCCGCCGGTCGAACATCCGGCCCGAGTACGCGCGGCTCGCCTACGCGAACCGTTACAGCTACCCGTCCGCGTTCGTGCTCCGCTCGCTCGCCCAGGCCGGGGAGCTCGGCGACGAACAGGCGGTCGAGCAGATCCTCCTAGAGATCGGGTGGCCTCCGGCGCTCGCGGCGAAGGTCGCGCCCTCCTGGGTCGGCGGCGGCGGCGCGACCGACCCGCACGTCGGCAAGGCGCAGACGCAGCTCTGGACGCGGCTGCACTCCTCCTACCTGGCCGGGGAGATCAGCGAGGACGACGCGCGAGCGGAACTGCCGTTCGCGGGGGTCGCGCCCGCCGGGATCGACGGGGTGCTGACGACCTGGAACCACGAACGCGACGTGGAACGCAAGCAGTTGACGCCCACCCAGGTGAAGAAGGCGTACGCGAACGCGGTGACGAACCCGGCGACCGGCACGCCCTGGACGCGGGACGACGCGCTCGCCGCGCTGATCGGGCGCGGCTACTCGCCGAACGACGCCGACACGTTCCTCGACCTTTGACCGTGGCCGTGGAGGGGCGTAGACTTTCGCCGGGCGCTGCTCTAAGCGGCTCTCTCCCGTGGCGGGTCGTCACCGCTGGTACGGCCCGCCACACAAACCAGCGGAAAGGATCGGCATGAACGAGAACGAGAACGAGAACGAGACGGCCGACGACGCGGAGGCGATCGAGGCGATGAACGAGACGCCCGACGAGGACGCGCCCGACGAGGGCGACCCTGCGAGCGACACGCCCGACGACGGCGAGCAGACGGACGAGCCGCCCGAGCAGATCGAAACGGCGTTCGCGCCGCCGCCCGGCCTCACCGAAAAGGAGTTGGAGGCGAACCACAAGAAGATCGAGACGGCGCGCAAGAACTTCTACAACCGCATTTCGGAGATCATGGGGGAGGACGCGCAGCAGCTCGTTGAGTGCCCCGCTTGCTCGTACTTCGTCCCCGGCCTGATCTTCCCGGTGGAGTTCCAAGACGATCAGAAGATCGCGCTCTGGCACTACATGGGGCTCCCCGACCCGAACGAGGTAGCCGACGCGCCCGACCGCCACCGCTGTGCGACCTGCATGGGGCGCGGGCAGCTCAAGTCGGGGTCACAGGTGCCCGAGTACGCGATCGTCAACTGTCGCGCCTGCCAGGGGAAGGGCTACACGGACGACGTGCTGCCGGTCGCCGGGACGAACGGCGCGAACGTCGCGGCCGTCACCGGCCTGCACGATCAGACGCCGCCGATGCCCGAAGATCCCGCCTGGATCGAGGCTGCCCGCGCCGCCGGGTACACGATCGTCCCGCCGATGCAGCCCGTCAATGGCTAGGCGCAGCGGCTCCTCTCCGTCCCTGGGAGGCTTTCTCTGCCTCCTGCTCGTCGGCGCGGTCGGACTGTTGGGCGTGTACCTCGTCGTCCTCTACGTGGCCGCACACGCCGCCATTCAGGTGCCGTAGGGCGAGCCGTGAGCGCCTACTTTCTCACCGCGAGAGCCGCGCCCCGCGCCGACACGTACACGCCGGGGCATCTACTCGGACACGATCGTGCCCGCGACTGCACGCTGCCGTTTTATCGGGGCGGACGTTGGCGCGGGCCAATCGCACATTCGTGGCGGCGGCGGTCACGAACGGGTGCGCGGCCCAAGCGGGTCGGTCGTGGCTGATGGTATCGAATGGCTGCTCGGGGTGATCCTGGCGGCAGTCCTGCTCCTGGAAGCGCTGCTCGCGTTCGGCACCGGGCGACCGTCTCGCCCGTCCGGACACGCTTCCAGGACGAGGACACGGGGACGGTGACGGTGCGCGGGATCGGCTACCGGGCGAGCTGCCCCTGCGAGTGGCGCGGCCGGTTCCGTGTCTCGTTCCC
>Ga0207661_10001719_pt1 | contig 14980 bp, 14 predicted proteins | sample KBSC713LmetaG_FD_184337 | JGI IMG/M metagenome (GOLD analysis project Ga0207661, IMG submission 184337) | Corn rhizosphere microbial communities from Kellogg Biological Station, Michigan, USA - KBS C7.1-3L metaG (SPAdes) (version 2) | ecosystem: Host-associated > Plants > Roots > Rhizosphere ...
TCAGGGCCGCGGCCCGCTCGAGCATCGCGTCCTGCGCCGGCCGGCCCGCCGGCTCGCCGCCCGGCGAGAAGCGCGCCTCGTCGCACGCCTCCAGCACCGCGCGCACGCGGGTGACGTCGTCGGCCGGCAGGCCGCGCGCGCCCAGCAGATCCGCAAGCTCGTCCAGGCGCAGGCCGCCCACGGGGACGCGCAGCTTCTCCGACAGCGCATCGCGCAGCACCCGCTCGATCTCGACGTAGAACGCGGCGGCGCGGCCAGCGTCCCGGTGCGCGGCCGCCGCGTGCAGGCGCCGGCGCGCGATCGACCGCAGGCGGCGGCGGCTGGTGCGGCGCTCGTCGCGCGACAGGCGGTTCCGCAGGCGCCCAACCAACGCGAACGCCGCGAACGCCAGGGGCGGCGTGACCAGCGTGACCTTGAACCCGGCGCCGCGCAGGAACGACGCACCCGCCGAACGCGACGGCGTGGCGCGCACCCGGATCGGCCGGATCTCCGCGGCGATCACGTTCTCGACGCCGGTGGACGGCGGACCGCCTGCCGCCGTCGGCGGACCGATGACCGCGCCCGTCGGCTCGCCGCTGACCACCAGCTCGATCGGGCGGCTCTGCGTCTCGAGGTAGCGCTTCGCGGCCGGATCGAAGCTGACCAGCGTCAGCGCGGGGATCGTCGTCTTGCCTGGACGCTCGGGACGGATCAGCCACTCCAGCGTCTTGCTGCCCTGCACGGTCGGACCGGGCTCGAGCGCGACGGTCGTCTTCGGCTCGTAGCCCTTCCAGTCCGGCAGCGTCGGCAGCGTCGGCAGCACCACGTTGCGCAGGCTCCCGCTCCCCCTCACCGTCATCGTCAGCGTCACGGCGTCGCCGACCGCGACCGCGGCGCGATCGACAGCGACGTCCAGCGTGAATTGACCGACGTTGCCGGCCGGAAAATTCGCCGGCTGGCCTTCCTTCGGCAGCGGGACCGCTTCGATCACCAGCGGCTCGGACTTCAGCCGCCGCGGGTGGATCGGCCGCCCGAAGAAATCGGCGCGCGACACCTCCGCCTCCATGGGCGTGACGGTCAGCTTGCCCGGCGCGAGCGGAAACAGCGCCCGCTGGAGGACGATCGCCGCTTGATAATGCTGGCCGCCCTCGACCTGGTCGGTGAAGGCGAGGCGGCCTTGCGGGTTCGTCGACGGGATCTCCTCCATCCAGAAGCCGTCGGACTTGGGCTGCGTGATCGGCTGGAAGTTGCTCTGCGGCTCGCCGAGGTAGAGGAACCAGGTGACGGTCACCTGCTCGCCGACGAAGGCGCGCTTCTTGTCGGTGACGGCGCGCAGGAACGCCCCGTTCGCGGCGGAGGCGACCGGCTCCGGCTCTTCGGGCTCGTCCTCGCCGAACAACCCGCGGGGGAACAGACTGGGCCCGCGCTGGCGCGGCGGCGCCGCCGCGCCGGGCGCGCCGAGGCGCACCTGGACACCGTTCGAGGTCAGGTCCTTTCCGCCGATGCGGACGCGCGCGGCGCCGATGGACACCGGCCCCTTCGTTCCCTGCGGCACCGCCAGCTGGTAGCTCCAGGTCACGTTGTTCTCTACCCGGGTGCCGCCGCCGCCCATCTGCATGCTCATCCCGCTCTGCGTGAACGGCCCGCCGAGCACGCGCAGGCCGCGAAAGTCGGGCGCCTTGAAACTCTCCGGCTGGCCGTCGGAGGTCGACAGCGTCACGCGGTAGACGAACGGCTGATCGGGCGCGACGGCGGCGCGATCGATCGACGCACTGAAGGATGAACCGGCGGCGCGCGCCGGGGACGCTGCGACCACGACGGCCGCGGCGAGCGCGAGAGAGGCGATCGCCCTCTTGGCCGACGCGGCCATCACCAGTCCCGCGCGGGCGGACCGCGGCGCACGGCGCGCATGCGCGCGCGCTCCTTCTCGAGGTCCTTCGGGTTCGCCTCGAGGTTCTTCAGCATCTCCTGGATCCGCTCGGGCTGATTCTGCTCCGCTTTCTCGGGCTGCGGCTGCTTGTCCTTCTTTTCCTTCTCCTGCTGGTCCTTCTTGTCGTCCTTCTCTTGCTTGTCTTGCTTGTCCTGCTCGTCCTTCTTCTTGTCCTGGTCCTTCTTTTCTTCGTCCTTCTTCTTGTCCTTTTCCTGCTTGTCCTTCTCGTCCTTCTTGTCGTCCTTGTTCTTGTCCTTCTCGTCCTGCTTCTTCTTCTCTTCTTCCTTTTGCTTGCGGAGCGCGATCTCCAAGTTCCACTTCGCGGCCTTGTCGTCGGGCCGCAACGCCAGCGCGTGCTTGTAGGCCTCGACCGCCTCCTTGTGCTTCTCCAGCTTCGAGAGCGCGTTCCCCAGGCTGCGAAACGCGTTTGCCTTCACCGCCGGGTCTTGCCCCTGCGTCGCGTTCAGGAATTCCTGGCGGGCCTCGTCGAAGCGCGACAGCGCGTACAGCGCAGCGCCCCGATCCAGATGCACGCCGGCCTCGCCGGGCAGCTTCGCGACCGCGTTGTCGTAGTGCTTGAGAGCGTCCTCCGCTTTCCCCGCCTCCAGCGCGGCGTTGCCCTGCTCGACCTCTTTGTTGCGGCTCTCGAACACCTTGAAGCCGAACAGCAGCGGCGTCACCGCGAGCAGGCCCAGCGCGCGCGACCTCACGACGCGACCTCCGGCTGGGGGCGCAGCCGCCGTCGCTCACTGATCGCGATCTCCGCCAGCAGCGCGAGCAGCACCGCGTACATCAGCCACTGGAACGATTCGTCGAACTGCGGGACCGGGCGCCCGTCGTTCTCGGTGCGCTTCAGCGACGACAGCGCGTTCGCGACGTCCTCGACGCCGAAGCGCTTCGAGTCGGCGTAAAACACCTCGCCGCCCGTACGCCGCGCGATCTCGACCAGGGTCGACTCGCCCAGCCGCGACGTCACGTACTTGCCGTCCGCGTCCTTCACGTAGCTGTCGATCTTGCCGTGCTCGTCGTACACGGGAATCAGCTCGCCCGACCGCGATCCGACGCCCACCGTGAAGATCTTCACGCCCAGCTTCGACGCCTGGTCGGCAGCCTCCAGCGGCTCGCTGTCGGTGTCCTCCCCGTCGGTGAGCAGCAGGATCGCCTGACCGCGCGTCGCCTCCGACGCCCCCGCCTTGCCGCGCAGCGCGACCAGCTGATCCAGCGACGCGCGGATGGCGCGGCCGATCGCGGTGCCACCGACCGGCATGTCCCACGGGTGCAGGTCCTGCCAGAACAGCTTGATCGCCGCGTAGTCGGTGGTCGGTGGGTACGTCAGCGTCTCGCCCGCGAACGCGACCACGCCGACACGATCGTTGCCCAGCTTGGTCAGCAGCTCGCCCAGCTCGCGCTTGGATCGCTCCAGCCTCGACGGGTAGATGTCCGTCGCCAGCATCGACCGCGAGAAGTCGAGCGCGACCACCAGATCCAGGCCGCGCTGCTTGGCGGGGATCGACTTGCCCTGGGTTTGCGGGCGCGCGAGCGCGACCGCGGTCAGCCCCAGCGCCGCGACCATCAGCGCCGCGCGCAGCACCTTACGCGGCATCGACACACCGGCGGTCATGCGCGCGATCAGCGCCTCGTCACCCAGGCGCGCGAGCCGCCGCCGCCGCACGCCGAAGTAGACGCCGTACGCGATCACCGCCGCGGGAACGACGAGCAACAGCCAGAGCGCGTGCGGGTTCACGAAGCGCACTACGGGATCCTCGAGAAGCGGGTGAGGCGCAGCGCGATCTCCGCCGCCATCAGCGCGAAGGCGACCCACACGAAGCTGCGGTAAAGCTCTGCGTACAGCAGGCCCCGGTCATGAATCGGCGCCTTGTGCAGATCGTCGAGGATCTTCTTGAAGCGATCCCGCAGCGCGCGCGTATCGCTGGCGAGGTACGGCGTGCCGCCGGTCATCGACGCGATCTCCTCGAGCAGCTTCGGGTTCACCGTGTGGTGACCGCCGGGCGCCTCGGCGTCGTTGTTGCCCGCGAGGATCGTGTAGACCTTCACCTTCAGCGTTTGCGCCAGGCGCGCCGCGTCCTCGGGCGACAGCTTGCTTGCGTTGTCCTCACCGTCGGTGAGAACGATCAGCACCTTGGAGCGCTCCTCGCCTTCCGGCTCCTTGGGCGGCGTCTTCGCGCCCGGCGCAGCGGCCGCCGCCTTCGCCTTCTCCTTCATCTTCTGCAGCTCTTCGCCGCACAGCCTGTTCAGCGCGACCGCGATGCCGTCGCCGATCGCGGTCCCGTTGCCGTCGACGATCCCGAGGCGCAGCTCGCCGACCATGCGCAGCAGCGCGCCGTGGTCCAGCGTCATCGGCGCGTAGGTGTACGCCTCGCGGCCGAACACGACCAGTCCGATGCGATCGGTCGGGCGCCGGCGGACGAAGTCCTGGATGACGGCCTTCGCCGCCTCGAGCCGGTTCGGGACCAGATCCGTCTCCTGCATCGATCCCGACAGATCCAGCGCGACCACGATGTCGATGCCCTCGACCTCCAGATCGTCGGTGGCGCGCGAGCTCTGCGGGCGCGCCGCCGCCACGATCACCAGCACCACCGCGGCAAGCCGCAGCACCGTCGGCAGATCCCGCAGGCGCGCGACCAGGCCCGGCCGCTGCGCGCCGAGCTCGCTCGCGCGCGAGTGGCGAAACAGCGCGCGCTGGCCGGCGCCCCGCGCGAGGCCCAGCCACAACACCAGGCCCACCGCGGGCGGGATCAGCGCGAGCACCCACGGGTGCGCGAAGCGGAAGCCCTCGACGTTGCGGAGCAGCCCCACGTACGCGCCGGCGAGCGGCGCGAATACGGCCGCGATCAGCCCGTACGGGATGCGGGCGCGTCCGTTCGCGCCGTCACGCATGACGCGCCTCCGGGGCGGCACCGGCCGCCACGACCGGCGCGACGGGCGCGGGCCGCGTCGCGGTCACCAGCCGGATCGCGCTCTCCAGCGCGCCGCGCGCCTCGGCCGCGGTCGGCGACACCTTCGCGAACTTGACCAGATCGGACGCCGACAGCCAGGCCTGGATCTCGGTCACCATGAAGCTCGCCAGGTCGCGCCCCGCGTGGCGTTTCAGCTCGTCGATCAGCTCGTCGGTGGTCATCTCCAGAGAATCGAAGCCGAACCGCGCGCCCAGGTAATCGCGGATCACCTCCGACACAGAGAAGTAGAACGGGCGGTTGTCGGCGTTCTCGAGGAAGCCGAGCGCGCCCAGCCGATCCAGCCGTTCCAGCGCGATCTCGTGGGCGGGCCGCGGCGGCGGCCCCGGACGTTCGCCCCGCCGCGCGCGCAGCTTGCGCACGATGAAGAAGCTGATCAGCGCGCCCACGCCCGCGGCCAGCAGCGCGCCGCCGACGTAAAGCGGAACGCGGTTCTCCTCCATCACCGACACGGGCGCGGCGGCGTCCTTGATCGCCGGCTCGGGCTCGTTCGCGATCAGGCTGGCGATCTTGATCGCGACGGCGCCGGTCCGGACGGTCTTCACCTCGCCGGCCGGACCCAGATACGTCACGTCGATGGGCGGCAGCTGCACCTCCCCGGGCTCGTACGCGGCGATCTTGAAGACGAACTCGCGCCGGATGCGGCCGTCGCCCAGGTTCTGCTCGCGCGTCTCCTCGCGGCCGAGCAGCGTGAACGGCCCCAGGTCGAAGGTCCCGGGCAGGTTCACGGGCACGCCGGTCTTCGCGACGCTGATGATGCTGATCCGGATCGGATCGCCGACGTGCGCCTCGGCGGGATTGGCGCTCGCCGCGACGGTGGGCGCGTCGGGATCTACGGCGGCCGCTGCCCCGGCATCGACGGCGCCCGCGTCGGCGGCGACCGCCGCCCGCGCGATGAACAACGCGACCGCCACGAAGGCCAGCGCCCGCCCGATCAATGCCGCAGCCTCCGCGCCCGCGCCTCGAAGAACGTCGTCAGCGCCGGCAGGTAGTTCTTGTCGGTGCGCACCTGGATCGGATCCATCGCCAGCCGCTTGAACAGCGCGTTCCGCGCCTCGACCGCCATGCGCGCGTCGCGCGCGAACGCGGCCGCCTCGGGCCCGCCCGTGTCGAAGACGACGATGCCGCCCGTCTCGGGATCCACCATCTCGATCAGGCCGACGTCGGGCAGCGCCTCCTCCAGCGGGTCGCTCACCGTCACCGGGATCAGGTCGTGGCGGCGCGCGGTGATGCGCAGCGCGCGCTCGTAGCTCGCGACCGGCGCTAGAAAATCCGAGATCAGGAACGCGACCGCCTTCCGGCGCATCACGTGCCCCAGGAAGTCCAGCCCGACGTCCAGCGCCGTGCGCCGGCTCTTCTCCTTGAATTGAAGGATCTCGCTCACCACGCGCAGCACGTGGCGCTTTCCCTTCTTGGGCGGGACGAACTTCTCGACCTCGTCGGTGAAGATGATCAGCCCGACCCGATCGTTGTTCTTGATCGCCGAGAACGCGAGGATCGCCGCGATCTCGGCGGCCAGGTCGCGCTTCTCGCGCTCGCGCGTGCCGAACCGCCCGGACGCCGACATGTCGACGACCAGCAGCACGGTCATCTCGCGCTCCTCGCTGAACAGCTTCACGTACGCCTCGTTCATGCGCGCCGTGACGTTCCAGTCGATGAAGCGGATGTCGTCGCCGGGGATGTAGGGCCGCACTTCCTCGAAGGCGATGCCGCGGCCCTTGAACACGGAGTGGTACTGGCCCGCCATCCGATCGCGGACCAGGCGCTCGGTGACGATCTCGATCTTGCGGATCCGCTTGAGCAGCTCGCGGGGCAACATGACGGCGATGGGGGGCAGTGTGGGCGACGCGGCGGGCGGGCGCCTACGGAACCTCGACGCGCTCGAACAGCTTGCGCACCACCGTCTCGGCCGTCACGTCCTCCGCCTCCGCCTCGTAGGTCAGGATCACGCGGTGGCGCAGGACGTCCACGCCGATCGCCTTGATGTCCTCGGGCGTGACGTAGCCGCGGTGGCGCAGGAACGCGTGCGCACGCGCCGCCATGTTCAGGTAAATCGATGCGCGCGGGCTGGCGCCGAACGCGATGAAGTCGGCCAGGTCGGCCAGGCCGTGCGCCTTCGGCTCGCGCGTCGCGTGGACGATGCTGACGATGTAGTCCCGGATCTTCTCGTCAATGTAGATCTCGCTGACGACGCTGCGCGCCTCGGCGATCTCCTGCGGCGTCGCGGCCTTCTCGGCGGTCGTCTTCATCGGCGACGTCATGCGGTCCATGATCGCGCGCTCTTCCTCGCGGGTCGGGTAGCCGACCTTGATCATCAGCATGAAGCGGTCCAGCTGCGCCTCGGGCAGCGCGTAGGTGCCTTCCTGCTCGATCGGGTTCTGCGTCGCCATCACCAGGAAGGGATCGGGCAGCTTGTGCGTGGTGTCGCCGATCGTCACCTGGCGTTCTTGCATCGCCTCGAGAAGCGCCGACTGCACCTTGGCGGGCGCGCGGTTGATCTCGTCGGCCAGCACCAGGTTCGCGAAGATCGGGCCCTGCTTGGACACGAACTCGCCGCGCGCCTGGTTGTAGATGACGGTGCCGACGATGTCCGCGGGCAGCAGGTCGGGCGTGAACTGGATGCGATGGAATTTCATCGCGAGGATGTCGGCCAGCGTCCGCACGGTCAGCGTCTTCGCCAACCCGGGCACGCCCTCCAGCAGCACGTGACCGCCGGTGAGGAGGCCGATCATGATGCGTTCGATCATCGCCTTCTGGCCGACGATGACCTTCCCTATCTCGGCGTTCAGCTTTTCTATGAAAGCGGACTGTTTATGTACGAGCTCGTTGATGACACGGACGTCCATGGCGGCGCGCAGCTTACAACCGACGCGTCCGCTAGGATATTTCCACTTGGTGTGCTAGCTAAACGCGCCATGGCTCGTGACCAGGACCCGAAGACCGCGCGCCTCTACGACCGTCGTACGGTCGAGCGCAACATCAAGAAAGGCCTCATCACCCGCAAGGACTGGGAGAAGCATCTCAAGTCCCTCGACGACGTCGCGGACAAGGGGGTCTACGGCACCGAGGCGGACGACGTCGACGACGACATCGACGATACGGTCGACGAGGCCGAAACCGTCGAAGAGACGTCGACGGAGCCGGAATCCGGCGCCCCGAGCAACTAGTCTCCTGAGATCGTCGGTTCGTCGGGTTATTGAAACCCGACCGGAGCGTGCGTAACCTTCCGGCCATGGGCGACTCGACAGCCAAGGGCGGGTTCACGGTTAACGATCGACGCAGCTTCAGCGACCGAGGCGCGCCCGGCGCGCCGGAGGAATCCGCTGCGTCGCCGCCGACGACGGACGGCGTCGCCGCGGCGCCCGCGCCCGGGACGCCGTCGCTGCCGGCCGTCGATTTCCACACTTTCGTGCTGTCGCTGGGCAGCTCGGCCCTGCTTCACCTGGGCGAGCTTGAGCATCCCGACGTGGGCGCGCCGCAGAAGGACCTGCCGCTGGCCAAGCACACCATCGACATCCTGGTGATGCTCGAGGAGAAGACGCGCGGCAACCTGTCGCCGGCGGAAGAGAAGCTGATCGGCAGCCTGCTCTACGATCTGCGGCTGCGGTACGTTGAAGCCCAGAAGACGTAGCGCCTATCGCGCGAAGTAGCTCGCGTGCATGACGTCCGAGAGGATGTTGCACAGCGCGTGAAACAGCGCGCCCGCCGCGATCGAGCCGGTGCGCGCGCGCATCCACCCGAACAGCAGCGCCGGGAAGAACACCGCGAGGCGCTGCGGGTTCGGGATCACCGCGACGTGGCTGACCGCGAACAGCGCGCTGGACACGATCAGGGCCCAGCCGACCTTCGCGCCGAACACGGTCCGTGACGGCGGCCAGACGCGCTCCAGCCGCTCCATCAGGTAGCCGCGAAAGAACACCTCTTCCGGGATGGCCGTGACGATCAGGTACGACGCCGCGAGCAGACCGAACTTGTCCGGCACGCGCAGGTGGCCGCCCGCGTAGCCGAGCCAGCGCTGGCACATCGGCGCGAACCACGCCGACAGCAGTTCGAACGCGCCCGCGCAGGTCCGACCGTAGAAGAGGAAGAAGCCGACGATGAACGCCGGAAACGCCAGCAGCACCATCACGCCCAGCACGCGCAGGTTCAGCCCGATCGGATCGGCGTGCAGCCCGACCTCCCGGTAGTCGAATTCTGGCTCGCGGCCGGCCCGCATCGCGACGACCAGCGGCGCCACGAAGAAGATGACCGCGATCAGCAGCGACAGGTTCGCGCGCACGAACGGCACCGCCGTCCCCAGCGCGCCGAACCCCGCCGCCAGCAGCGTCGTGATCGCGAACGTGATGAGGGGTTCGCGCAGGCTGGCGCGCGCGGGCGTCACGGCCACCATTCTAGTCGCTCCGCCGCTAACCGGACGCGCCGGACGTCAGCGCGTGAGCCCGGAGAAGGCGACGCCGGCCGCCAGGGCCGCAGCGCGCAGCCGTTCGGCGGCGGCGGGATCGACGCCCGCCTTCGGACTGCGGAGCGCGGCCAGCAGCGCGTCCAACTCGCCCTGCAGCGCGCCGAGCGCATCGCGGCTCTGGCGCAGCGCCGCCGCCAGGGTCGCCGTCGCGACCCGGGGGGCAGGAGCACCCCGCCGGACCGTCACCCGCGAGCGCGCCGGCACGACCCGCGACCGCGAGCCGGATGGGGCGCCTCGTCGACGGGCACGCATGATGGTTCGGGGCAGGATCAACCTCGTCCGTTCCGACGTCAATTTATTCGCCCGCCGGTTCGCCGCGCGTCCTTCGCGCGGCCCAGCAGGTAACGGCGGGACGGATCGACCACGATGCCAGGGCCCAGCGCGGTCCGGCCGATCAGCACCGGGAACAGCATGTCGCCACGGTTGGTCAGCGTGACCGCGATGCGCCGCTTCAGCCCTCCGAGCCGCAGCGTGGTCTCGATGACCGGCCGCCGTTCGGTGCGGCCCGAGGTGTCGCGCACCATCACGAAGCTGTGCACGGCCGCGCGCACCCGGTGCGGCAGCCTGCCGCGGCCACCGCTCGGGACGGTGATCTCCAGGATCGGCCGCCGGTGCGGACCGCCCGTCGTGTCGACGGTGCGCATACGCGCCACGTGCAGCGCGCTGGTGCGCGCGCCGGTGTCGATCTTCGCCTTCAGGTGATCGATGTCCAGGCTGGGCAGCGCGACGTACTCGACCCAGCCGACGCGCGTCTTGCCGTCGGTGCGGACACCGGGCGCAGCCGCCTCGGCCGGCGGACGCGCGAGGCGCTTCTCCGTTGTTCGCGGCACCGGCAGCAGCACGAACAGCGTCGCGCCGGCGCGGACCGGCCCCGGACGCGCCGCTTCAACGACCAGCCCGTCCGCGCGGGTCGCGATGACCGCCGGCGGCCCGGGCAACGCCGGCACCACCCGGCCCAGCGGCGCGCGCCTGCGCACGATGTCGCCCGGCGCCGCGTCCGTCTCGAGGAAGCCGTCGATCGTGGCGTCGACGCGCACGACACGTGTGGGGGCGAGCGGCTCCTCGACGCCCCCCTCCCCCGCGCCGTCGCCTGCCCGGGTGAGGACGCCGGCCGCCGCGATCACGGCGCGCGCCGCCCGCACCAGGTTGTCGACGGTCGGCTCGTCGCCGGAGGCCGACAGCTCGACCCCGGGGATGCTCGCCCCCTCCGCCGCGGCCAGCAACGCATGCCGCTTCGGCGACGCCGCGAACATCGCGGTCGCCCCGCTCTCGCGCGCCAGCCGCCGCACCCGCGGGTCGGTCAGGCGCCCGTGCACGACGACGGCGCCCCGGCGGCCGCGCCGGGGGACCCCCAGCACGACCAGCGCGGTCGCGCCGACGACGATGTCGGAGAACAGCGCGAACGTGTCGCGCGCCGGGCGCTTTCCCGCGGCGTCGCCCGGAAAGCGCCAGGCCCGGCGCGGCCGGCCGGTGCCCGACAGCCGCCCGTCGGGCCGCAGCACCGGCACGATGACGACGCTGCCCGTGAGCGCCGCCGGATCCAGGCTGGCCGCGAGCCGCGCTGCCGCGAGCGCGGCCGTCGTCTCGTAGCCGCGCAACGCCGCGACGACGCTGACCCGCGGCCCCGGCTTCAGGCCGACGACAACCCAGGCGGGGATCGTCGGCGCCGCCGGCGCGGCAGGGGCGCTCGCCGCGCCAGAACGGGCGGCCGCCGCCTTGGCAGGCCGGCGCCGCGGCGACAGCGCGATCGACACCGCGCGCGCCTCGCCGGGCGCGACGGTCACACCGCCGACACGAACACCGCGCGCGGGGGGCTCGACGAGCATGGCGGACCCGGTCGTTACTCGGCGCGCGGGCCGGAGAGCTTGGCGATCTCGGCGCGCAGCGCCTGCAGCGCGCTGCGCTCGAAGTCGAGGAAGCGCAGGCCCACCCACCGCTCTTGCTTGGCGGCGACCTTGGCCTTGCAGCGCAGGACCGGGCGGTCCTCTGCGTCGAGGATGTCCAGCTGATAGCCGGTGCCGAGGGGAACGTCGCTCTCGGCGGGCAGGAAGCACCCGGCGACGCCCACGTGCAGCAAGGGGTTGTACGTGAAGAAGCCCGCTGTCGCGGCGGTGAGGCGCACGCGCACGGTGCCGTGATCGAACTCGACCGCCGGCGGCGCGTAGCCGGGCGTCGTCGGGACCTCGGGCGCCGCATCGGACGCCACGATCAGCTGCTGCAGGAGGGTCAGCGCCTCCACGTCCAGCAGGACGAATCGAAACCCCATCTGCGCCGGCTCGGCGATCACGCGAACGACCTCCGCGCGGCCGGCCAGCGCCACCAGCCCCTCATCGAGCTTGAACTGGAACTCGACCACCGCGCCCATCGGCAACGGCCGCGCGCCGGCGAGCAACATCCCGGAGCTGCTGACGTTCACCAGCTCCGCTTCGATCAGGTCCAACCCGGGTGTCTCGCCCGGCACCGTATAGAGAACCTGCATCGCGACCCGGCAACGGGGTGCCCGATCGGTGAAGGCGCGAACGACGTCCGCGCTGAGGGCCGATCGTCTCGGCGTTGTGGTCATGGTCCCCGTCGGCGTCGCGCGCGGCGGTCCGCCGCTATCCTGGCCCATTTGACGGTCCGTATAATACGACAGTTCCCGTGAACCGCATCGTACTGGTGACACACACGACAAGCTACGGCGCTTCCGGCTTCGTCGATGCTTGCCGCCGCGCCGGCGACGGCGTCGTGCTCGCGTCGGATCGCTGTCACGTGCTGGACCGCGCGTGGCACTGGCCCGCCGATTCGCTGGTCATCGACTTCAGCGATCCCGAGACCGCCGCCGCGGCGATCGCGGCCGCGGACGCGCGCGAGTCGCCGATCTCGGCCGTGCTGCCCGTCGGTGGCGAGCTGCCCGCGAAGGTGGCGGCGGCCGCCGCGCGCCGGCTGGGCTTGCCCGCGAACGCGCCCGAGGCGATGGCGTGCGCCGCGAACAAGCTGCGCATGCGCGAGCGGCTCGCGGCGGCGTCCGATCCGGCGGTCAAGCAGCCGCGATTCTTCGCCGCGCCCAGCGGGGCCGACGCCGATGCGCTCGCCGCCCGCGTGACAGCGCCGGGCGGCGTCGGCTTTCCCTGCGTCATCAAGCCGCTGATGCTGTCGGGCAGCCGGGGCGTCATGCGCGCCGACGATCGCGCGTCGCTGGCGACGGCGCTGGCCCGGCTGCAGCGCCTGCTCGCCGATCCGGCGTTGCGCCGGCCCGATCCCGACGCGGCCGCGCAGATCCTGGTCGAATCGTTCGTGGCCGGCCCCGAGCTCGCGCTGGAAGGCATCCTGACCCGCGGCGCGCTGCATGTGCTCGCGCTGTTCGACAAGCCCGACCCGCTGGACGGCCCGACCTTCGAGGAAACTCTTTACGTCACCCCGTCGCGGCGGACCGAGGCAGATCAGCGCCGCATCGCCGAGGCGGTGGCGGCGGCGGCGCGCGCGATGGGCCTCGAGACCGGTCCGGTCCACGCCGAGCTGCGCTGGAGCGACGGGGACGGTCCCGTCCTGGTCGAGATCGCGGCGCGCCCGATCGGCGGCCTCTGCTCCAGAAGCCTGCGATTTGACTCCGGCTTGTCACTGGAAGACGTGGTCGTCCGCCACGCGCTGGGGGCCGACGCGGTCCCGTCCCGCATCGCCGGCGCGTCCGGCGTCATGATGATTCCGATCCCGGCGCGCGTGCCCAGCGCGCTCCGCGCCGTCGACGGCGTCGAGGCGGCGCGCGCCGTCGCGGGCGTGGACGACGTCGTCATCTCGGTGCGCGTCGGGGAAACTCTGGTCCCACTTCCCGAGGGCGCGAGCTACACCGGATTCATCTTCGCGAGCGGCGAAGACCCCGCGTTCGTCGAGCAAGCGCTGCGCGCGGCGCACGCCCATCTGCGTTTCACGGTCGCGCCGCTCGTCTCTGTCGCACGTTGACGCGCAGCTTCGTGATAGTTTCATCTTCGAAAAAATATCGACCTGCTTTTTCGCACGCCGCGCACTGAGGTGTTGGCTGCGATGCGCGCTTCGGGGGAAGCGGGGTCGATGTAGGTGCCGCGCCGGCCAGGATTTTTGAGCTTTTTTTAATGAAGGGGCGTTAAACTGGTCCACCAACAAGCGATTTGGGAGGTCTAACCATGCCTCGCTCGAACGCGCTCGTAGCAACATGCGGTCTGCTCGTAGCCATTGGATATGGCTTCGCGGGCTGTGGTTTTGCCCCGGCCGCACAAGGCGGAGGCAGCGGAAATTCGTCCGGAACCCCGCTCGGTACCGGCGCCTCCAATGGCACCGGCCTGGTGGGTGGCGGCGCGGCTCAGAACGGCCACGCCGCGGTCACCGGAATGAACTGCGCGATGGTCCAGCAGCCACTGGCCAAGTTGCCGCCGGACATTCTCATCATCCTGGATGCCTCCGGATCGATGAACAACGACATCAGCGACACCAGCTGCGGCAACAACGGCTGCGGCGCGACCTCGAAGTGGGCGCAGATGATCCCGGCGATCAACATGGTCGTGTCGCAGACGGAGACGACCGTCAACTGGGGCCTGAAGTTCTTCGCGGACACGGACGCGACCTGCGGCGTCGGCAACAACGTCGCCGTCCGCATCGGCGCGAACAACGCGAGCAACGTCGCGACCCAGATCATGGGCCGCACGTCGGCGAACGGCGGCGTGACCAACGGCAGCCGCACGCCGACGCGCTCGGCGATGAACGCGGGCGCCGCCTACATGCACGGCCTCACCGATCAGAACCCGCGCTTCATCCTGCTTGCCACCGACGGTCTGCCGAACTGCCAGCCGGGAGCCACCGACTCGGCCGCCGATGACTCGGCGGGCGCGGTCATGGCGGTCACCGACGCGGCGTCCATGGGGGTCCCCACCTTCGTGGTCGGCGTCGCGACCGGCGGCATGGGCACGGCGGACACGACCCTCAGCAACATGGCGAAGGCCGGCGGCTATCCGCGCGCCGGAACGCCGAGCTACTACAACGTGAGCAGCACGGCCGAGTTCGTGTCCGTTCTGCAGACGCTGGTCGGCGTCGCCGGTTCGTGCACCTTCACCGTCCCCGATCCGCCGAACAGCGACACCGATCGGTCGCACATCGGCGTGCTCGTCGACGGCAAGGAGCTGACGCGCGACCCGAACCACGCGAACGGCTGGGATTACACCACCAGCGGAATGACGGCTGTTCAGGTGTATGGTTCGACGTGCGACGCGATCATGAGCGGACAGGCAAAGTCCGTCGAGATCGTCTTCAAGTGCATCATCAACTGACCGACTGACCGAGGTTCCCATGCATCCATCGATCATCGTGCGATTTGGGGCGTTGTGTATGGGCCTGGCTGTGGTTGGCTGTGGTTTCTCCCCCGCCAAGCCGGTCTCCGGCAGCGCCGGCACCAGCGGTCATGTCGTCGGCGCCGGCGGCATCGGCAACTTTGGCGGGAGCAACACGGGCCAGGGCGGCCTGACCGGCCAGGGCGGCACCATGGGGTGCGCGACCTTCCCGAAGTCGTCGTCCAAGCTGCCCCCGGACATCCTGATCGTCCTGGACGCGTCGGGTTCGATGAACGAGGACTCGACGAACACCTCCTGCGGCAACAACGGCTGCGGCGCGACCTCGAAGTGGGCGTTG
>Ga0207661_10001720_pt1 | contig 14979 bp, 15 predicted proteins | sample KBSC713LmetaG_FD_184337 | JGI IMG/M metagenome (GOLD analysis project Ga0207661, IMG submission 184337) | Corn rhizosphere microbial communities from Kellogg Biological Station, Michigan, USA - KBS C7.1-3L metaG (SPAdes) (version 2) | ecosystem: Host-associated > Plants > Roots > Rhizosphere ...
ACCTGGCCGTCCGAGAGCGGCTTCGGCATCTTGATGGCGTGACCGGGGAAATATTTGTTGTAGTAGGAGCCATCGGGGATGGTGACGCCCGCCGGCGGCTTGTCCTCAAACCCCTGCAGGATCGCGTCCACATAGTTCGGCCCCTGCTCCTGGAACTGGGTGAAGAAGTCGAAGATGAAGAACGGGAAGCCGCGCTCATAGGACCGCGCCTTCGCGATCAGCGACAGGTCCGGCGGGGCCGCGCCACCATTGGCCGCGCGCGCGGCCTGCTCGTTCGGGAATGGCGAGGGGAAATAGTCGGCCGGCCGGCCGGGCCGCTCGAACATCTCGCCCTGATCGTTCGGGCCGTCCTTGATCTTGTATTCAGACGCCAGCGCCGCGACCTGCGCCTCGGAATAGCCGGGGCCGCCGGGATCGGCGAGATTGCGGAACGCCACATAGGACAGCGAGTGGCAGTTGGAGCAGACTTCCTTGTACACCTTCAGGCCGCGCTGCAGCGAGCCGCGATCATACTTGCCGAACGGGCCGGAAAACGACCACTTCAGCGACGGCGGCGTTTCCTGCTCCTGGGCGCGCGCATTCTGAGCGCCACCGACAAGCAGCCCGCCGGCGACCATGATCGCAATCATGGTCGACACCATCGGCGTTTTCTTGCTGCCGGTCTTGATGAGGACGGCCTCCGCAATCGAGTTCGGCGTCGGGCGCGGCGTCTCGATCCGGCTAAGCAGCGGCAGCACGATCAGGAAGTAGGCGAAGTAACAGAAGGTCAGGATGCGGCCGGCGATCACGTAGATGCCTTCCGGCGGCTGCGAGCCGAGATAGCCGAGCAGGATGCCGACCACGACGAAGATCCAGAAGAACTGCTTGGCCAGCGGTCGATACTTGCAGGAGCGGGTCTTGGCGGTATCGAGCCAGGGCAGGAACACCAGGATCAGGATCGAGGAGAACATCACGAGGACGCCCGCGAGCTTGTTCGGAATGCTGCGGAGCATCGCGTAGAACGGCAGGTAATACCATTCCGGCACGATGTGCGCCGGGGTCTGCGCCGGGTTGGCCGGGATGTAGTTGTCGGCATCGCCGAGATAGTTCGGCATGTAGAAGATGAACCAGGCAAAGAGCAGCAGGAACACCGAGACGCCGAACATGTCCTTGATGGTCGCATGCGGCGAGAAGGGCACCGAATCCTTGTCGGTCTTGATGTCGAGGCCGTCAGGATTGTTCTGGCCGGCGACGTGCAGCGCCCAGACGTGCAGCACCACCACGCCCGCGATCACGAACGGCAGCAGGTAATGCAGCGAGAAGAAGCGGTTCAGCGTCGGATTGCCGACGGAATAGCCGCCCCAGAGCAGCGTCACGATGCTGTCGCCGACCCAGGGGAAGGCCGAGAACAGGTTGGTGATGACGGTGGCGCCCCAGAAGCTCATCTGGCCCCACGGCAGCACGTAGCCCATGAACCCGGTCGCCATCATCAGGAGGTAGATGATGACGCCGAGGATCCAGAGCACCTCGCGCGGCTCCTTGTACGACCCGTAGTAAAGGCCACGGAACATGTGGACATAGACTGCGAAGAAGAACATCGACGCGCCGACCGCATGCATGTTGCGCAAGAGCCAGCCGTAATTGACGTCGCGGACGATCAGCTCGACCGAGCGGAAGGCGAGATCGGCGTTCGGCGTGTAATGCATCGCCAGGATCACGCCGGTCACGATCTGCAGCGCCAGCATGAACGAAAGGATGGCGCCGAAGGTCCACCAGTAGTTCAGGTTACGCGGCGTCGGATACGCCACGAACGAGGAATGCATGAAGCTCAAAATCGGCAGTCGCCGTTCGAACCATTGCAGGGCTGGATGACTCGGATTGTAGTCGGAGGGTCCGCTCATGATGCGATCTCTGGAAGTAAGACGACGTGACGGCTTGAAGTCATCGATATGACTCGGGCCTTAGCCGATCTGGATTTTGCTGTCGGAAAGAAAGGCGTAGGGCGGGACGGCGAGATTGAGCGGCGCCGGTCCCTGGCGGATACGGCCGGAAGAGTCGTATTGCGAGCCGTGGCAGGGACAGAAGAAGCCGTCGTAGTTGCCCTCGTGGGCGATCGGGATGCAGCCGAGGTGGGTGCAGATGCCGATCACCACCAGCCACTGGTCATGGCCCTCCTTGACGCGGGACTGGTCGGTCGCGGGATCTTTGAGGTCGCTGAGCGGGACCTTCTGGGCCTCCTCGATCTGCTTCTTGGTCCGGTGCATGATGTAGATCGGCTTGCCGCGCCAGAACACCTTGATGTCCTGGCCGTCCGCGATCGGGCTGAGGTCGACCTCGATCGGCGCGCCGGCCGCAATGGTCGAGGCGTCCGGATTCATCTGGTGAATGAAGGGCCACAGCGCGGTCACTCCTCCGACCGCTGCGAATGCTCCCGTTGCAACAAAGAGGAAATCACGCCGAGTCGGATGATCCACCGAAGACGCTGTCGTCACGATTCCAAACCCTTTCTAAAGCTCGCAGCCGGTGGAACCGCCCGGAACGCCTGAAAAACGTGACCAAGGCTGGCTGCCGGCGCCCGCGACCCCCGCGGCGGCAGAAGACCGCCACTTTCAGCCCATTCGGCCAGGAGCGGTCCAGAATCGTTCTATTGGCACCCTTGCCGGACGAGCGCAAGCCCACATCCCGTCTGCGAGCGTGCAATGCGCTAAATCGGCGCAGACCATTGTTTTATTCATACATTCGTGGGAGGCCCGATCGATGGAAATTGCGCTTTTTCAGCCGGACATTCCACCAAACACCGGGACAATCCTGAGGCTCTGCGCCTGCGTCGATGTGGCAGCCCACATCATCGAGCCGGCCGGCTTTGCGGTCTCCGACCGGACGTTCCGCCGGGCCGGGATGGATTATCTCGACCAGGTGCGGCTGACGCGCCATATTTCCTGGACCAAATTCGAGGAATGGCGCCGTCAAAACGGCCGCCGGCTGGTGCTGTTCACCACCAAAGGCGCCACTTCCTATCTTGATTTTCGCTATCAGGCGTCAGACATCCTGCTTTTCGGGCGGGAGACCGTCGGCGTCACCGACGAGGTCGTGGCGGCGGCCGATGCGAGGCTCAAAATCCCTATCAAGCCGCCCTTGCGCTCGCTCAATGTCGCCATGGCCGTCGCCATGGCAGTAGGTGAGGCGCTGCGGCAGACCGATTCGGGCATTCGAATTTAAGGAGTCTTGGTGAGCTACGCGGTCAAGGAAATCTTTTTGACCCTGCAGGGTGAAGGCGCCCATGCCGGCCGCGCCGCCGTGTTCTGCCGTTTTGCCGGCTGCAACCTCTGGAGCGGCCGCGAGCAGGATCGCACTGAGGCAATATGCCAGTTCTGCGACACCGATTTTGTCGGAACCGACGGCACGCTCGGCGGACGCTATGCCTCGGCGGATGACCTGGCCGACACCATCGCCTCGCAATGGGCCAGTGAAAACGCCAACCGCTATGTGGTGCTGACCGGCGGCGAGCCCATGCTGCAGCTCGATCCCCCCCTCGTCGACGCGCTGCATGCGCGCGGCTTTACCATCGGCGTCGAGACCAATGGCACGATCGCTCCGCCCGCCGGCCTCGACTGGATCTGCGTCAGCCCCAAGGCCGGCGCCGATCTCGTGGTATGCGCGGGCCATGAATTGAAGCTGGTGTTTCCGCAAGCCGGGGCCAGCCCGGAGAAATTCGCAGACCTCGCCTTCGAGCGGTTCTCGCTGCAGCCGATGGATGGCCCCGACGTCATCGAGAATACCGCACGCGCAGTCGATTATTGCCTGAGGCATCCGCAATGGCGGCTTAGCCTGCAAACACACAAGACACTCGGTATCAGATAGACGCGGCTCGTTAAGATGTGGGAATTGACCAAATCGTTCCGCTTTGAGGCGGCGCATTCACTGTCCGGCACGACCCTTGGCGACGCCGGCGAGGAGATCCATGGCCATTCGTTCCGCGCCGAGGTCACCGTGCGCGGCACGCCCGCCCCCGAAACCGGGATGGTGCTCGACCTTGGCCTGCTCGAGGCCCGCATGGCGGAAATCCGGAAGACGCTCGATCACAAGCTCCTGAACAAAGTCGAAGGGCTGGGACCGCCGACGCTGGAAAATCTTTCACGCTTCATCTGGGAGCGGCTGCAGCAAGCGGGCAAGATCACGCGCGTCAGCGTCCATCGCGACAGTTGCGGCGAGAGCTGCACCTATTACGGGCCGCAAGGCTAGGCTTGCATGCTGTCGTCATTGCGAGCGAAGCGAAGCAATCCATCGTGCCACAAGGCAAGAATGGATTGCTTCGTCGCTCTGCTCCTCGCAATGACGAAGAAAAGGCGTTAGCGTTCGCTATGGACGTATCCATCATCGAAGATCGCAAAGCGCGTGCGCGAGGCTGGTTCGAGAAGCTGCGCGACGAGATTTGCGCGGCTTTTGAGCGGCTCGAGGAGGAGGCGCCCTCCTCGCTTTATGGCGGCGCCGCAGGCCGCTTCGTCCGCACGCCATGGCAACGCACCGATCACTCGGGCGCCGCGGGCGGCGGCGGCGTGATGTCGATGATGCACGGAAGGCTGTTCGAGAAGGTCGGCGTGCACTGCTCGACGGTCTTTGGCGAATTCGCGCCGGAGTTTCGCGCGCAGATTCAAGGCGCGGTCAACGATCCTCACTTCTGGGCCTCCGGCATCTCGCTGATCGCCCACATGACGAGCCCGCATGTGCCGGCAGTACACATGAACACCCGCCTTGTCGTGACGACGAAGTCGTGGTTTGGCGGCGGCTCCGACCTCACGCCTGTGCTGGATCGTCGCCGCACCCAGGAGGACCCGGATACGGTCGCCTTTCACGCCGCGATGAAGGAGGCCTGTGACGCGCACGCAGCCGTTGCGTCTTATGACAAATACAAGAAATGGTGCGACGAATATTTCTATCTGCCGCACCGCAAGGAAGCGCGCGGCATCGGCGGCATCTTCTATGACCATCACGATTCCGGCGATTGGGACGCGGACTTCGCCTTCACCCAGGATGTCGGCCGCGCGTTCCTGAAGATCTATCCCGAGCTCGTTCGGCGCAATTTCGCGCTGCCCTGGAGCGAAGCCGAACGCGAGGAGCAGCTCATCCGGCGCGGGCGCTATGTCGAGTTCAACCTGCTCTATGACCGCGGCACGCTGTTCGGGCTGAAGACCGGCGGCAACATCGATTCCATCCTGTCGTCGATGCCTCCCGAGGTGAAATGGCCTTGAACGAGATGCTCCTCCCGCGCGCGATGCTGATCGACATGGATGACACCATCCTGTCGGCCTATGGCCGGCCGGAACTTGCGTGGAACACCATCGCAGGCGAATTTGCTGGCGAGCTTGCCGGCCTGCCGCCAGAGCTGGTGGCGACCGAGGTCCTGACATTTGCGCGGCAATTCTGGTCGACTGCGGAACCTGCCTGGCGGCTGAAACTCGGCGAGGCGCGGCGGCTCACGGTCCAGGGCGGATTTGAGCGATTGGCCACGGCCGGTCATCCCACCCTGCCCGATGAGCTCGCGATCCGAGTAGCCGATCGCTTTGCCGCCTATCGCGAAGAAGAGATGTTCGTCTTTCCCGGCGCGCATGATGCGATCGACGCCTTGAGGGCGCTCGGCGTGAGACTCGCGCTCATCACCAATGGCGCCGGCGACACCCAGCGCGCAAAGATCGAGCGTTTCGAGCTCACGCACCGTTTCGACCATATTCAGATCGAAGGCGAACACGGTTTCGGCAAGCCTGAAGAGCGCGCCTACCTGCACGCGATGGCAGCACTCGGCGTCAGCGCGGGCGAGACCTGGATGATCGGCGACAACCTGGAATGGGAAGTCGAGGCGCCGCAGCGGCTCGGCATCTATGCAATCTGGATGGACGCGCATGGCGACGGCCTGCCCGCGGGCTCGACCGCGAGGCCCGACCGCATCATCCGTTCGCTTACCGAGTTGGTGCCGCAGGGCCGCTAGGCTCACGGAGACGACCCAGTCCCAGCCCGGGACTACAGCTTGCCGCCGGTCAGCCATGCCATCTCGGACCGCTGCAACCCAGTCCGGATCGCAAAGAGCGGAAGCTAACGAAAAATCCCGTTCACATCAGCTGCCGCACTGCCGCCGAGATCATCACGAGGCCGCCGGTGATGACGGCGGCATCCAGGATCGCGCTGTGGATATGCACCGGCATGCGCTCGACAAAGGCCCTGGCGAGGAAAGCGCCGGGAAAGCAGATGGCGCCGATCAGCAGCGCAAGCGCCAGCACCTGCGCGGTGACGACGCCGGCGAGCCCGAACACGGAAATCTTGATGATGCTGGTGCCGACCGAGACCACGGCGTCGGTGGCGATCACGGCGGCGCCGTCAAGGCCCGCGGCCATCAACAGCGACAGCAGGATCACGCCGGAGCCCGACGTGCCGCCGACCACGACGCCATAGCCGATCGCGCCGGCGGCAAGGCCCGTGTCGCCGATGCGGACCGCGCGGCGGCGGAGCACGCGCCGGAGCGGCACGCTCAGGATCAGCATGGTGCCGATCACCAGCGCCGCGCCGGCATTGGTGAGCCTTGTATAGCCATAGGCGCCGAGCGCGGTCGTAACCGCGGCGCAGGCGATCACGACCAGGGCGCGGCGGCGGTCAAGGTGGCGGAAATAGGCGGTGGCGCGGCTGACATTCGCGAAGATCGCCGAGATCGCGATGATCGGCACGACCGGCTCGGCGCCGACCATCGGCACCAGAACCAGCGGCATCAGCGCGCCCGTGCCATAGCCCGCGAGCCCGCCGACGAGCGAGGCAAACAGCGCCACCGCGGCGACCAGCAGAAGCTGCAGCAGAGAGATGTCGGCGAAGCCGGAGAGGATGTTCAAGGTCAGGGATCGCGGGTCGGTCGATCGGCGATGGAGGCGAGCACGGCCGGCTCTAACGGAGAATCGGCGGCGCGCCAAGCTCTTCCGCGATGCCGCGCGCTGGTCCGGCTCTCGCAACTTCATCCCGGATCGCAACACCAGGGCACTTGCCGTCCGCCGCGCGGACCCTATCCTGCGGCGGATGGTGCATGAAGCAACGGACTTGCGATCATGACGCGGTCGACATCGGCCAGCAAGGCTGGAAAGGCTCGAGAGCGCCTGTGGCTCGATCCGCGCCGCGGCGATATCGAGGACGACGCCGCCAGTCCCAAGCGACGCTCGCTGCTCGCCATCGCCGGCAGCCTGCTCGTCGAGATCAGCCTGCTGAAGCTGTTGTTCGCCTGGACGGTCTTGCTGCTCCTGCCGGCGTTGTTGCTCGGCCTCGCCCCGCTGGCGATCTCTGCGTGGGTCTCCACTCTTTCCGAGCATGTTCTCGCGCTGACGGAGATCGGCGCGGCGGTGATGCTGATCGCCATTGCTGCGTTGGGGTGGATCGGATGGCGACCGTTGCTGCGACTCGTGGAGATCAATTTCTGGTCGCTGATCGCGCTCACGGTCCAGCCGAGCTATGCGTTCGGCCGCGAGGCCCTGCAGCATCTCGCAGAGCTGGCGTGGCGACGGGACCTCGCCCCGATGTCGCGGACAAAGCTGCGCCGCGCGTGTTCGCTCGGCGCGGGCGTCCTGCTCAGCGCGGCCGCAGTATTCGTCGCGATCCTGGTCTGGCCTTTCACGCAGTGGACTGCGCTCTTGCACGAGCTCGCCGTGTTGCACCTTCTGGTGACGGCAATGCTCGCCAATGCCACCTTCGTGGTGTGCTGCTATCTGGCCGCCGCCTCGTTGGCGTGGGGTTTGGCCGATGCCAGGATGGACCAGCCGGTCAATCTCGTCGCGTTCGATAATCCTGCGTCCGCGTCCCGCATCTGGCGTGTTGCCCACTTGTCCGATCTTCATGTTGTCGGCGAGCGATATGGCTTCCGGATCGAAAGTGGACGCGCCGGCCCGCGTGGCAACGAGCGTCTCGGCCGCGTGTTGGCGCAGCTCGCCGCCATGCATGCCGCCGATCCGTTCGATCACGTGCTGATCACCGGCGACATGACCGACGCCGGGCGGGCCAGCGAATGGGCCGAATTCCTCGATGCGCTGTTCGCGCATCCGGAGCTCGCTGCCCGCACGATCATGCTGCCGGGCAATCACGACGTGAACATCGTCGATCGCGCCAATCCTGCCCGGCTCGACCTGCCGCTCAGTCCCGGTAAGCGCTTGCGGCAGATGCGTACGCTGTCTGCGATGGCCGCCGTGCAGGGCGACCGGGCATATCCCGTCGACGCTTCAGGAAACATCAATGCTACCCTGCACCAGGCGCTGGCGCCGCATCAGGCGCAAATTGCCGCTTTCGCGGAGCGCGGCGGCGTGCGCCGCGCGGCGGCGCTGCGCGGAATTTTTGATGCCCAGTTCCCGATGATCCTGCCGCCGGAGCGCGAGGACGGCATCGGCGTCGCCGTCCTCGATTCCAATGCCGCGACCCATTTCTCCTTCACCAACGCGCTCGGGCTTATCTCGCTCGAGCAAACGCGCCGGCTCGAGGCCGCTATCGGCCAATTTCCAAAAGCTGCCTGGATCATCGCGCTGCATCATCACCTCGTGGAATATCCGATGCCCGTGAAGACATTCTCCGAACGCGTTGGGACGGCGTTGATCAACGGCAGCTGGTTCGTGCGCAGGGCGCAAAATTTTGCCGACCGCGCGATCGCGATGCACGGTCATCGCCATGTCGACTGGATCGGAACGTGCGGCGCCCTCAGAATCGTGTCGGCCCCTTCCCCGGTGATGAGTGTCGGCGAAGATGACAAAAGCCATTTCTACATCCACAGGCTCATGCGTGGCCCGAATGGAAGCCTTTGCCTGGCACGGCCTGCACGAGTCGAGTTTGCCAGCGGTTAGATTAGAGCTGCGCCGGTTTGTCCTCGGCCGGTCCGCCCAGAAGTTCGGCGATCCACCGCGTCGAGGGATGCTCGCCGCAGAAGGTCAGGATCGCGAGCGTGATCGGCACGCCGATGAAGGTGCCGAACAGGCCCCACAGGAAGGTCCAGAGAAAGATCGCAAGCAGCACGATGAAGGGCGAGATCGACACGGTGGCGCCGGCCACGCGCGGCTCGACATAGCTGCCGACCACGAACTGAATGATGTTGAGACAGGCAAAAGTGCCGAACACCGCCGGCCAGCTCTCGAACTGCGTCATGGCGAGAAGGGTGGGAAACAGCGTGGCAATGAATGGGCCGATGAACGGGATATAATTGAGCACGAACGCGATCGCGCCCCACTCGAATGCGAACGGCAGGCCGGTGACGGCTGCGAACAGGCCAACCAGCAGGCCGGTGACGACGCTCATCTGGGTCCGCACGAGCAAATACTTCCGAAACTTGCTCGCGGTCGCCACGCTGCCGTCCAGCAGCACACGGGCAGCGGTGCGGTTCTCCAGCCTGTCGATCCTTCGCCGGATGTCGTCGATCTCGATCAGCCCCAGCACGACATAGACAAGCGCGATCAGCCAGAAGCTCAGCAGCGAGTTGGCGCGTCCCGTGACATATTGCATGGCGCGCAACAGCCAGCCGACATTGAAATGCTCCGCCCAGAGGCCGGCAATCTCGACGCCGTGGCCGTCGAGCCACATCACCGCTCGTTCATAGTAGGCCTGATAGCGCGCCGCGTCGGCGACGAGGAACTGTCCGACGCGGCCAAAGGCCCAGGCCGCGAGGCTGGCGAAGGCGAGACAAATCATCGTCGTGAAGAGAATGGTGATCGCGAGCGCGGCGAGCTTTGGCAGCCACGACTGCAGCCATTTCTGGGCCGGCCAGACTACGCCCGTGATGAAGAGCGCCGCCGCCAGCGGCGCGAGCACGCTGCGCGCCAGTTGCGCAGCCGCACAGACCAGCACCGCTGCAATGACGATCGTTGCGACATTGCGTCCGAAGCCTACGCCACGGTCTACGCCATCCCTGGACTCCATCGACTTTCCCGCACGACAGTTTCGAGTTTATTCAAACCGAGAGCGCCCGGCGCGTCCACCGTCGTACATCAGGCGTAACCTGCCCCGGCAAGGGCGATCCGGGCAGGAGAGCTTCTCCGGCGCCTGGTTGTGGCCTAGTTTCACGACTTCCAAAGATTGAAAGGAACTTTAGGCCTTGTAAATGATTGAACACCGCCCGGCGCCCGATTTCTTGCACAGTTAGTGATGATGATCGTCCATCGTCAACGATCGGTGGCTCGAAAAGAGGCGCCGGGAAGCAAACGGCCTAACGGGTCTGATTGAAGAAATCGGACCGAAAGAGAGGTCGCCATGGCTAGCCGTGCTGTCGACGGACCTATCCTTCTGTTGAAAAAACTCGGCGGTGTCTTCGCAATCATTGTGGGCGGCTTGATCGCCGCGATTGGCGCCGATGTAGAGTCATCGCCAACAATCGCCATCGGCATCCTGTTCGTGATCGTCGGCGCGATCCTGCTGGTGTTGAAGATCGTTCGGCGCAACGAAACCGGTCAGGTCGGCTGACCGGATGAGTTGCCGATCTCGGGGCGGAGCGCGGCTCGATTTGACATCGGCGCCGCAGGTTCGCTAACCGCGCGGATCGCGGGTCAGTCGAGCCACCGCCTGGTCGGCGATGGAAGCGAGCGCGGCCGGCTCCAATGGAAAATCGGCTGCGAGCCAGGCATCTTCCGCCAGCGTCAACACGTGGCCGAGCGAAGGGCCCTCCGGCACGCCGCGCGCGACGAAATCGGCCGCCCGCAGCGGAAATTTCGGCGGCGTGAAGCGCAGCGGCAATTGCGCGAGCGCGATCCAGGGCGCGGGGTCGGCGTTGCTGCCGGCGCGCGCCCAGGCAAGCAGGAGGCGGTCGCGGTAACGTTCTTCGCCGAGCCGATAAAGCCGCCGCCGGGCGCGCGCCTCATCCATGCCGGCGAGCCTCCACCAGCGGTGGCCCATGGAATCCAGCGCCCTGGATTCGTTGTTCGAGAGCCGCAGGCGCGCGGTGAGCCGCCGCGCGTCCTCGGGGATCGCCACTGCCAGCGCCGCAAGCCGGCGGATCGGGTCGCTCGTCAGTCCAAGCTTGCGCTCGGCATCGATCATCGCGGCAAAGGTCCCGCTATAGGTGACGCCGCCGACAATCATCTGCAGCAGGCCGGCATCGGCCATCGCAACCACCGCGCCGACGGCGCCGCCGGTGACGAGTAGCTTCAGCATCTCCATGCGCACGCGCTCGGCCGATAGCGTCGCCATGCCTTCGCGGGCGGCGATGCAGGCGAGATAGCCGTCCCGGTCGACCTCGCCCGCGCCGAAGGCGGCATGAAAACGGAAGAAGCGCAGGATGCGCAGGTAATCTTCCTCGATGCGTGCCTTGGCCGCACCGATGAACCGCACGCGCCGTACGGCGATATCGTCCAACCCGCCGACATAATCATGCACGATGCCGTCGGCGCCGACCGAGAGCGCATTGATGGTGAAGTCGCGCCGGCGTGCGTCGCCGACCCAGTCGCGGCCAAAGGAAACCTTGGCCTTGCGGCCGAAGGTTTCGGTGTCCTCGCGCAAGGTCGTGACCTCGACCGGCTGCGCGTCGATCACGAGCGTGACGGTGCCGTGCTCGATGCCGGTCGGCACGCTCTTGATGCCGGCCGATTTCGCGCGCCGCACCACCTCCTCCGGCCGCGCGGTGGTCGCGACATCGACATCGAGGATCGGAACATTCAACAGCGCGTTGCGCACCGCGCCGCCGACCACGCGCGCTTCCTCGCCGCCCTCGTTCAAGAGCTCGAGCACCCGCGCGGTCGGACCGGAATGGAGCCAGGGCGCATCGAGCACCCGTGCAATGTTCATCTCTCGACTCCGGGAACGAGTTTGCCGTTCTCGACATGGGCGGGGACGTAGGTGGAATTGGGCGAACCGCCGCGGAATTCCGCGAGCAGGACCAGGCTGATGATGACGAGCAGCAGCGAGCCGAGCACCAATCGCGCGACCATCTGGATCGGCCAGGACGACGGCGCCAGCACGCCGGAACGGGTCGCCAAAAGGAACAACACATAGACCCCGAAGGGGATTAGAAAAATCGCGATCTCGGTCAGTGCCGGACGGATCATGTCAGATAGATCCGCTCATACAATACCCGCAGGATGCCCGCGGTCGCGCCCCAGATGTAGCGTTCCGCGAACGGCATGGCGTAATAGGAACGCTCCATGCCGCGAAACTCCTTGGTGTGCACCTGATGGTTCGCCGGATTCATCAGGAAGGTCAGCGGCACCTCGAAGGCATCGTCGACCTCGGAATGATTGATCGTGAGCTTGAAGCCGGGCTTTACCCGCGCCACCGTCGGCAGGATGCGAAAGCCGAAGCCGGTGCCGTAGACGCCGAGATATCCGATCGGATCGACGAAGGAGCGGTCGAGGCCGACCTCCTCGAAGGCTTCGCGCAGCGCGGCGTCACGAGGCGTCTTGTCGATTGCATCGATCTTGCCGCCCGGAAACGCGATCTGCCCGGCATGCTCGTTCAAATGCGCGGAGCGCTGCGTGAGCAACACCGTCGGCTCGCTGTGATCGACCACCGGGATCAGCACCGCCGCCGGACGGACCGGCTGCTCGCGCGCGATGATCTCGAGCATGCGGTCGGTGCCGGCATCGCCGCTTTCGGGAATGATGTTCGGATCGATCAGCCCGCGCGGCACGTCGAAATTCAGCCGCGCTCGGGCGCGGTCATAAAACTCCGCTGCCGTAATCTCGGCAGGCGCGGCCTTAACTATCGGTTCGTTCAAGCGCCGCCCTCACCTGTTCCGCATCCGCCATCGCGAAGAACTCGCCGGCGGACTCAATCCCGAACATCTCCTGACCATCGACCATCCGCTCCTCGCCCATGTCAACCAAATCGTAATAGAGCGCGCGCGTCACCTTGGCCCACAGATCGGCACGAACGTGAAGATAGGGCGTGAGCCCACCCTCGGCGGCGGACTCGAAGCGCAGCCGATGCGCGGCGTCGCAATCGATCCAGTCGTCGACATTTGTGCGAAATCGCAAGAGCGTGCCGCGATCGTCCTTGTCCTTCTGCATCTCGACCGCCAGAAATGGTGCGTCGTCGACGCGAATGCCGACCTTCTCCACCGGCGTCACCAGGAAATGCTTGCCGTCCTCTCGTTTAAGTATGGTGGAGAACAGCCGCACCAGCGCCGGTCGGCCGATTGGCGTGCCCATATAGAACCATGTACCATCGGAGGCGATTCGCATGTCGAGATCGCCGCAAAATGGCGGATTCCACAGGTGCACCGGAGGCAGTCCCTTTCCGCCCGGCGTGGCGCCGGTGACCTCCCGCGCCGCGACTGTCAGGCCTTCAAGGTTGGTTGTGGTCTGCCCTTGCTTCGCCATGGTTCGCCTTAATTTTTGATCGCCTCAATTTGGCACGATTGGTGCAGGACCGACGTTAGATGGTGCGGGAAGTTCCCCGGAAAAATACCGGCTCAGTTCGCCACATCGTGATGCCGTTAATACCCTGAAATGCCGATAAGGTGGGGATAGTTTAGTTGAAGGAATACATGGCCTTTGCGCTGTTTTAGCATGGGTTACTGCAACTGCGTCGCCCGGTCGGCGGCCTTAAAGCAAGGAGCTAAGGAATGGCCGACAGTGCGGAAAAGCTCGAGGACGTGATCGTTCGCTCGGCGGAACAGGTCTCGGGGCAGATCCGTGCGGCCAAAGAGGCGGTTGCGACCGTCATCTTCGGTCAGGAGAAAGTCGTGGAGAACACGCTCGTGACCATCCTCTCCGGTGGCCATGCGCTCCTGATCGGCGTGCCCGGTCTTGCCAAGACCAAGCTGGTCGAAACATTGGGGATCACGCTCGGCCTCGATGCCAAGCGCATCCAATTCACGCCCGACCTGATGCCTTCGGACATCCTCGGCGCTGAAGTTCTGGATGAGAGCAACACCGGAAAGCGTTCGTTCCGCTTCATCTCCGGACCCGTGTTCGCGCAGCTTTTGATGGCCGACGAGATCAACCGCGCAAGCCCGCGCACGCAGTCGGCGCTGTTGCAGGCGATGCAGGAGCAGCACATCACGGTGGCCGGCGCCCGCCATGATCTGCCAAAGCCGTTCCATGTGCTCGCGACCCAGAACCCGCTGGAGCAGGAGGGCACCTATCCGCTCCCCGAGGCGCAGCTCGACCGCTTCCTGATGGAGATCGACGTCGACTATCCCGACCGCGACGCCGAGCGGCGCATCCTGTTCGAAACCACGGGCGCCGAAGAGACGCTCGCCAAGGGCTCGATGCAGGCGGATGCGCTGATCGCGGCACAACGGCTGGTGCGGCGGCTGCCGGTCGGCGATTCCGTCGTCGAGGCGATCCTGTCGCTGGTTCGTTCCGCACGTCCGGGGCCGGAAGGCGGCGAGGCCGGCAAGCTGATCGCCTGGGGACCGGGCCCGCGCGCCAGCCAATCGCTGATGCTCGCGGTGCGGGCGCGAGCACTGCTCGAGGGGCGGCTCGCGCCATCGATCGATGACGTGCTCGATCTCGCCGAGCCGGTCCTCAAACACCGCATGGCGCTCACCTTCTCGGCGCGCGCCGAAGGACGCACCATTCCGGACGTGATCCGGCAGCTGAAGACGCGGATCGGTTGATGGCTGAGCCGGTCGAGCACGAAAAGGAGATTGTAGCGATCCGACGTGCCGATGGCGAAAGCCGATCGCTCGCCGCCTCTCTGCCGCGCCTCGTGCTTGAAGCCCGCCGCATCGCCGCCAACGTCATCCACGGCCTGCATGGCCGGCGCCGCGCCGGCTCCGGCGAAAGCTTCTGGCAATACCGCCGTTTCGTCTCGGGCGAGCCATCGTCGCGCGTCGACTGGCGCCGCTCGGCCCGCGACGATCATCTTTATGTCCGCGAGCAGGAATGGGAGGCCGCACATACGGTGTGGCTGTGGCCCGACCGCTCGCCCTCGATGGTGTTCGCCTCGCGGGGCGCGCGCGACAGCAAGCTCGAACGCACGCTGATCGTGTCCTTCGCCCTCGCCGAGCTTCTGGTCTCCGGCGGCGAACGCGTCGGCATTCCCGGACTGATGAATCCGACTGCG
>Ga0207661_10001723_pt1 | contig 14966 bp, 12 predicted proteins | sample KBSC713LmetaG_FD_184337 | JGI IMG/M metagenome (GOLD analysis project Ga0207661, IMG submission 184337) | Corn rhizosphere microbial communities from Kellogg Biological Station, Michigan, USA - KBS C7.1-3L metaG (SPAdes) (version 2) | ecosystem: Host-associated > Plants > Roots > Rhizosphere ...
GTCTCCCAGCGCTACGCGGTGCGGGCCAGCGAGATGTTCGACCTGTCCGCGGCCGACGCCGTCCAGACCTACGCCGACCACATCGGACGGCTGCTCGACCGGCTGGCCCAGGGCTTCGGCGACGACTCGATCAACCTGGTCACCGCCCATCTGACGGTCACCGGCGCGAAGATGGGCGGTGGCGAGCGGGACGCGCACACCATCCTCGGCTACGCCGTGCCGGCCACTGTCTTCCCGGCCGGCGCGCACTACGTCGCGCTTGGTCACTTGCACCGGGCCCAAGCGGTCATCGCGCCGTGCCCGACCCGCTACAGCGGCAGCCCGCTCGCGATCGACTTCGGCGAGGAGGAGAACACCGCGTCGGTGTCCATCGTGGACGTCGGCGTGGCCAGTTCGGCCAAGGTGCGCGACATCCCGCTGGCCGCCGGCACCCCGTTGCGCACCGTCCGCGGCTCGCTCGCCGAGCTGTCCACGCTGGACACCGGCGACGCGTGGCTGCGCGTCTACGTGGCCGAGCCGCCCCGCGCCGGGCTCCGCGAGGACGTCCAGGCGCTGCTGCCCCGGGCGCTGGAGGTCCGCATCGACCCGCGCATGCTGCCCGACCCGGGCAGCGCCGACCGAGGGGCCCGCGCCCACGCCGGCCGGACCGCCACCCAGCTCTTCGCCGACTACCTCGCCCAGCGCGGCCATGTCGACGAGCCCACCGTCAAACTCTTCGCCCGGCTGCACGACGAGGTGCTGCACCCATGACCGATGCCGTGCGCCGTGGCGCGTCTGGACGCCAGGTCGCGCCTGCGCGGCCGCAACGGAAGACGTGGATGAAGGCGCGCTGCAGCGCGACCAGGGAGGGCGCATGAGGCCGATCCGGTTGGACATGGACGGGTTCACCGTCTTCCGCGAGCCGACCACCGTCGACTTCACCGACATCGACTTCTTCGCGCTGGTCGGGCCGACCGGGTCGGGCAAGTCGACGATCCTCGACGCGATCACGTTCGCGCTCTACGGGACCGTGCCGCGCTGGGGCAACCGCAGCGCGATTGCCAACGCCCTCGCGCCATCGGCCGCCGAGGCCCGGGTGCGGCTCGTCTTCGAGTCGGCCGGCCAGCGCTACGTGATCAGCCGGGTGGTCCGCCGCGATGCCAAGGGACAGGTCACCACCAAACACGCCGGCCTCGAGGCGATCACCACGGCCGAGGACGGCGAGCTCGGCGAGGTGCTGGCCGGCACCCCGGCCGAGGTCGACACGGCCATCCTCGGCGTGGTCGGCCTGCCCTACGAGCAGTTCACCAAGTGTGTGGTCGTGCCCCAGGGCGAGTTCGCCGCGTTCCTGCACGCCAAACCGGCCGAGCGGCAGAAGATCCTGGTCAACCTGCTCGGCCTGGACGTCTACGGGCGCATCCGGGAGCGGGCCAACGGCCTGGCCGGCACGGCCGACGCCCAGCTCGCCGCGATCGACCAGCACCTGGCCGGGATGACCGACGCCGACGACGCCGCGCTCGCGACGGCCACCGAGCGGGTCGAGACGGTCCGCACGCTGGGCGGGGGTCGACACCAGGTGCTGCCGAAGCTCGCTGCGGCCCGCCAGGCCGCGCTGGACGCCACCGAGGCGCTCACCGCGCTCGACACCCAGATCGAGCGGCTGGCGACGGTCCGCACGCCGGCCGACGCGGCCACGCTCGCGGCGACGGCGGCCGGGGCCCGCGCCAAGGTCAACGACGCCGCCCAGGCGGTCACCGCGGCCGAGGAGGCCGAGGAGAAGCTCCGCGGCGAGCTGGCCGCGGCCGGCGACGCCACGGCCCTGCGCCGGCTCCTCGACGCGCACGCCGAGCGGGAGCGCCTGGCCGGCGACGCCGAGACGATCGCGGCCACGCTCGCCCAGGCCGAGAAGGAGCACGCCAGGGCCGCGTCGGCGCTGGACAAGGCCCGCACCGATGCCAAGCAGGCCCGGCAGGCGCTCGAAGACGCGCGCGAGGCCTACCAAGCGGCCGTGGCGACCGACCGCGCCGCGGCGCTGCGCCCGCACCTGCGGGTCGGCGACGCCTGCCCGGTCTGCACCCAGACGGTCTCGACGCTGCCCACCACCGCCCACGACTCGACCGTCGCCGCCGCCGAGAAGGCCGGCAAGGTCGCGAAGAAACGCGCCGAGGCGGCCGAGGCGGCCGTCGAGGAGCGCGACCGGGCCGCGCGCGAGCTCGACCGCAACCTCGCCGGCGCGCGGGCCCATGTGGAGCAGATCCAGGCCCGGCTGACCGCCCTCGAGGAGCGGCTCGACGGCGCACCCGGCCCCGACGCGCTCCGGCGCGACCTGGCGGCGATCACGAAGCTCAGCACCGCGCTGGAGAAGGCGGCCGCCGCAGTCCGGACTGCGCGCGAGGCGCACCGCACCGCGGCCGCCGGCGCCGACCGGGCCGACGAGCGGGTCCGGGCCGGCTGGCGCGCGTTCGACACCGCCCGGGACGCGGTCGCGCCCCTCGGACCGCCCCCGGCCGACCGCGACGACCTGGCCCGGGCCTGGCTCGGGCTGGCCGGCTGGGCCGCGGACGAGGCCGGCAAGCGGCAGGCCCAGCGGGCGACGGCGGCGGACGCGGTCCACGCGGCGACGACCGGGGTCGAGGAGGTGCAGGCCGACCTGCGGCAACTGTTCGCGGATGCCCAGGTGCCGGCGCCGACCGGCGACCCGGCCCGGGCCGCCGCGGTGGCGCTCGAGCGGGCCGAAGCCCAGCGCCGGCGGGTCGAGGAGCGGCGGGCCGACGCCGAGCGGCTGCGCGCCCAGCGGATCACCGTCGAGCGGGACGGCCTAGTCGCCAAGGCGCTCTTCCAGCACCTGAAGGCCGACCGGTTCGAGCGGTGGCTGCTCGCCGAGGCACTCGACACGCTGGTCGACGGCGCCTCGCGGACGCTGCGGGAGCTGTCGGCCGGGCAATACGACCTCGGCCACGAGAAGGGCGAGTTCTTCGTCGTCGACCACCACGACGCCGGGCTGCGCCGGGCCGTTCGCACCCTCTCCGGCGGCGAGACGTTCCAGGCCTCGCTCGCCCTCGCGCTGGCCCTCTCCGAGCAGCTGGCCGGCCTGTCGACGGCCGCCGCCAGCCTCGAGTCGATCGTGCTCGACGAGGGCTTCGGCACGCTCGACGCGACCACGCTGGACACGGTGGCGGCCACGCTGGAAAACCTGGCCGCCAAGGGTGACCGGCTGGTCGGCGTGGTCACCCACGTCAGCGCGCTGGCCGAGCGGATCCCGACCCGCTTCGAGGTCCACCGCGACGCGCGCACCGCCCACGTGGAACGAGCTGGCTCATGAGCCCGGCGGGGCGCCGTGCGGCTCTGTCTGGACTGACCGGGCGCCTCCTGGCGGGCCGCCGGGCGATGAGGAAAAGCTCATGAGGTTCGACGTCGACGCGTGGGATCCCTCGTACGGCACTGCGTTCGAGGCCGATGGGCCGCAGACCGAGAGCAGCGCCAAGATCGAGGCGGGGGTCGAGCTGCCGCCGGCGGCCTGGCACGCGATCGAGGCGCCGGCGACGATCGCCCCGCCCGATGTCGTCCTGCTCGTCGACGGGGTGCAGCGGATCGACACGCGGGTCTGGATCACCGACGACGAGGGCGAGACCCACCTCGGCCTGGCCGCGTCGTTCGCCGCCGGGGTCGTGCGGTGCGATCTGCGGCGCGGGGTGGCCGAGCTGGCCGGGGCCCGCGTCGAGCGCGGCTTCTTCTCGCCCGTCCCGGACGTGCCCGCACTGCAAGCGCGGACGATCCGCTATCCAGCGCTTCGGGTGGCACGGGGCGAGCCCAAGGATCTCCAGCTCGGCGTGCAGCGGCAGCTCCGGGCCCTGGAAGTGGCGGTGTCGAGCGCCGAGCGGGGCGACGATGACCTGCTCGTCGTCGACGGGCCGCTGCAGGAGCGGGCCCACCTGCCCCGGGCGCTCGGCTACGTGAAGACCCACCACAAGACCTACCTGCCCGGGGAACTGTCCACTGTGGTCACCGGGCTGCGGCCCGGGCAACGCAGCCCGGTGTTCCTGCTCGGCACCAACTGGCACCGGTACTCGTGGTATCTGCGCCTACCCGGTCCGCCCGGCTCGCCGTGGGCCGGGGTCGTCCGGGCCGAATGCTCGGCCGATCTCGACCATGCGGCGGCGATCGCGCTCGCCCACCTGTCGACGGCCACGCTCCCCCGCTTCGCGTCGACCGCCTACAAGGATCCGCGGGCGCCGCAGAACCTCATCCCGATCGCCGGCCTCGAGCGGCGGTTGCGCGGAATGCTCGGCGACGCCCGCCTGTTGCACCGGGCACTGACGGCGGCGGCGCGACAACCGGTGGTGGCGACTCCATGAGCGCAGCGGAGCGCCGTCGGGCGTCTGGACCTCGGGCCGCGTTTTGGCTGCCTCGGTTGCGGCCCGAGGCCGCGCTTGCGCGGCCCCATCGGAAGACGGCCGGTCAAGGCGCGCAGCGGAGCGCTCAGGAGGGCTCATGAGAGTGCTCGAGGTGCCCGAGCGGTACAACCTGGGCGGCACCATGAGCGTGATCGCGGTCGTCAAGCGCGACCCGACGCTGAGCTACACCGCCGACGGAGTCTGGTTCGCCACGCGGACCCCCGACGGGCCGGGCACGCTCAACCTGGCTCGCGAGGCCGGCGCGCTGCGGGCGACGACCTACGGGCCGGGGGCCGAGTGGCTGCTCGACCGGGCCGACGCCATCGCCGGGCTGCGCGACGACGTCAGCGAATTCCCGTCGATCGCGAGCCGCCATCCGCTGATCCGTCAGCTCGCCCGGACCTTCGACGGGCTGCGCTTCCCGTCCACCGGGCGGATCTTTCATCATCTGGTACCGGCGATCATCGGCCAGAAGGTCAGCGGCAAGGAGGCCTACCTCGGCTACGCGCGGATGCTGCGGCACTTCGCGAGCGAGCCGGCCCCCGGGCCGAATCCGAAGCTGCGCCTCCCGCCCGATCCCGAGGCGGTCGCGGCCACGCCCTACTGGGTGTTCCACCCGTTCGGCATCGAGCAGAAGCGGGCCGACACGCTGCGCCGGGCGGCCGCGCGCGCGGCGTCGCTGGAGGGCTCGGCCGACAGCGCCGAGGCGACCGCGCGGCTCACCGCCCTGCCCGGCATCGGGGTGTGGACGGCCGCCGAGACGGTCCGGGTGACGTTCGGCGACCCGGACGCGGTGTCGGTCGGCGACTACCACATCAAGAACATCGTCGCGTTTGCCCTGACCGGCGCGCCGCGTGGGACCGACGAGCACATGCTTGAGCTGCTCGAGCCGTTTGCCGGGCACCGGGGACGGGTGTGTCAGCTGTTGCAGGCGGCCGGGATCGCCGCACCCCGCTACGGTCCGCGTATGCCGCTGCGGTCTTTCGCCCGCTTTTAAGCATATCTGCGGCCGCGCCGCCGGAGCTTGCGGAGGCGGCGCTTGGCCGCTTTTTGGGGATTTGTACGCGTACCGCGGCGGTCGCGGTCGCGTGGTTGACTGGACGTCGTGGATCTGCCCCTGACGCCGCCCGTCGAGCCGATGCTCGCCAAGGCCGTTCCGACGCTGCCGCGGGCCGACGGCATGACCTACGAGCCGAAGTTCGACGGCTTCCGCTGCATCGCCTTCCGCGACGGCGACGAGGTCGAGCTGTCCAGCCGCGGCAACAAGCTGATGACCCGCTACTTTCCCGAGGTCGTCGAGCAGATCCGGGCTCAGCTGCCGCCCCGCAGCGTGGTCGACGGCGAGCTGGTCGTGATCCGCCGGGACAAGGACACCCCCAAGCTCGACTTCGAGCTGCTGGGACAGCGCATCCACCCGGCCGCCTCCCGCGTGAAGCTGCTCGCCGAGACGACCCCGGCCTCGTTCATCGCGTTCGACATCCTCGCGCTGGACGACGAGGACTTCTCGCAGCTCGGCTACCGCGAGCGCCGCCAGCGCCTGGAGAGCGCGCTGAAGGACGTGCACGCGCCGGTGTACCTGACCCCGATTACGACCGACCCGGCCGTCGCCGAGCAGTGGTTCCAGATTTTCGAGGGGGCCGGGCTGGACGGCGTGATCGCCAAGGCGGCCGACACCCCATACGAGCCGGGCAAGCGGCTCATGTTCAAGGTGAAGCACTCGCGGACCTGCGACGCCGTCGTGGCCGGGTTCCGCTGGCACAAGGACGGGCCGATCGTCGGTTCGCTGCTGCTCGGGCTCTACGACGACGATGGGCGGCTGCACCACGTGGGCGTGTCGGCGTCGTTCAGCCGGGAGCGGCGGGCGGAGCTGGTGGAAGAGCTCGCGCCGTACCGGGAAAACGTGACGGACCACCCGTGGAACTGGGGGATGGCCAACATCCACGAGAACGCCGAGGCGGCGGCGCAGGCCGGGCAGCGCCTGCCGGGCGGGCTGAGCCGGTGGACGGGCAAGAAGAACCTCGAGTTCGTGCCCCTGCGCCCGGAGCTGGTGGTCGAGGTCGGCTACGAAGCGATGGAGGGCGATCGGTTCCGGCACACCGCGCAGTTCAAGCGCTGGCGGCCGGACCGCGACCCGCGCTCCTGTACCTACGACCAGTTGGAGCGGCCGCTGCGCTTCGACGTGGACGAAGTCTTGGCCGGGTCGTGAAGTTTCGCTGGGTGTCTGTTTTTCTGGCCGTCGCTGTGTTGGGCGGCTGTATCCCGCCCAACGCGCGCTGGGCCTCGCCGACCTCCGGCCACGTCCTGTCGCCCTCACCCTCGCCGTCCTCGTCCGGCTCGGCGAACGCGGCCAACTGGACTCCGTGCCCCGACGTCTGGCGGGGCACCGTCGACCACAAGCCGGCCAACATCTCCTACGACTGCGCCACGATCAAGGTGCCGGAGGACTGGGCGGAGCCGTCCAACGGCCGCACGCTCGACCTCGCCCTGGTCCGGGCGCGCGACACCCGGCAACGCGACCGGATCGGCTCGCTGCTGATCAACCCGGGCGGCCCCGGCGCCGCGGGCATCGGCTACGCCGTGTACCGGTCGACCGCGCTGCCGGCCGAGATCACCCGCCGGTTCGACATCGTCGGCTTCGACCCGCGCGGCGTCGGCCAGTCCTCGCCGGTCAAGTGCTTCACCGACGCCGACCTCGACGCCAACTTCGCGGCCGATCCCGACCCGGTTTCCGACCAGGCGTTCAACAACGCCGTGGCGCTGGCCCGGCGGCTGGCGCAGTCGTGCGGCACCAAGTACGGGGACGCGTTGCGCTACTTCTCGACCGAGCAGACCGCCCGCGACATGGATGCGATCCGGTCCGCGGTCGGCGACAAGCAGTTGACGTACCTCGGCTACTCGTACGGGACACTGCTCGGGGCGGTTTACGCGCAGTACTTCCCGAAGAACGTCCGGGCACTGGTCCTGGACGGCGCGATCGACCCGACCGTCACCTCGGAGGTGGCCGCCGAGCATCAGGCGCAGGGGTTCGAGCTGGCCTTCGACAACTTCGCCACCTGGTGCAAGGCCAACGCGGCCGACTGCGCGATCGCCCCGGACGCGCGAGCCGCGGTCAACGACGCGCTGCGGCAGGCCCGGACCGATCCGGTGAGCGAGAGCGGCCGGACCGCCACGGCCGGCTGGGTGTTCACGGCGGTCGTGGCGTCGCTGTACAGCCAGGCCGGCTGGCGGGTGCTGGCGAGCTCGATCGACCAGTTGCGCCGGGGCCGGGCGGCCGGGGTTTTCTTGCTGGCCGACTCGTACGCCGACCGGCGCCGCGACGGGACGTACAGCAACCTGTTCGACGCCAACTCGGTGATCAACTGTACGGACGACGACCACGTCCCGACCGTCGAGCATGTGCGGCAGTTGCAGACCGCGTGGCGCACGAAGTACCCGCTGTTCGGCGCCTCGATAGCGCTGAACTTGATCTGCGCCCAGTGGCCGGGCAAGCACGACCCCTACCCGTCGGCCGCCGCGAGTGGCTCGGCCCCGATCGTCGTGGTCGGGACGAAGGGTGACCCGGCCACGCCCTACGAGCAGGCGGGTGCGCTGGCGAAGATGCTCGGCGTGGGCACGGTCGTGACCTGGGAGGGTGAGGGCCATACGGCGTATCCGAAGACGCGCTGCGTGACGGACGCCGTCGACCGCTACCTGATCGATTTGAAGGTCCCCGACGAGTCCCTGACCTGTCCCCCGTCCTGATGGGGAGTTCTCGCACAGGCGCCGCCGCATCCGCCGCCGGCCGACCGTCCGAACCTTGGGCGCTCACAGATGTCGATCGTGGGGCCGATTTGCCGCCCTGGCGACAATTCGCCCCCACGATCAACTCGGCGGGAGTGTCCTGTGTCAAGCCGCCTCTTTTCGATCTTGGTTGAGGAGGGTCTGGAGGGCGTTGTGGCGGGCTGGGTCGTGGACGGTGCCAACGGCGTCAGCCGGCGCCGGTCCGTGCGCGCCTCCACGACCGGCCAGTCCGGCCGCTCGATCCCGCCCCCGACCACGTCGCAGCGGGCCAGCAACCCGGCCAGCCGGACCAATCCTGACCGCGTGCGCTCGATCGTGACCCGTTCAACCGGCACACCATCCACATCCACGACACACACCGCGTGGTCAGCCTGCGCCCAGTCGACACCAACCGGCACCACTCGCGCTGGAACCGGACCGTGCCTCACACGCACAGAAGCTCCGCAGAAGCTCCTGGTGGTTCGGGGCATCACTGCCGGACGCCCTCAACAGGAACGGTCGTATGCCCGGCGGACCGAGTCATCCAAAAGCTAGCTCGTCTTCTTGGCCCGGCTGGGCTGCACCCGCAACGGCTCGCCCTCCATCTTCGGGTATTCGGGCGGGTACGGCATGTCGCCCTGGCCGTTGGCGGCGTCGCGCTCGGCCCACTCGAGGAGCGGCGTGATGTCGTGCGCCACGTCGTCGATGCCGGCGTGCGGGTCGCCGATCTTTGCGAAGCGCGTGGGGACCGTGGCCAGGTCGAAGTCGTCGGGCTCGACGTCGGTGATCTCGTCCCAGCGCAGCGGGGTGGAGGCCGTCGCGCGGGCGTTGGCGCGCAATGAGTAGGCGCACGCGATCGTCCGGTCCCGAGCCATCTGGTTGAAGTCCACGAACACCCGCTGGCCGCGCTCCTCCTTCCACCAACTGGTCGTCACCAGGTCGGGGCGGCGGCGTTCGAGTTCGCGGGCGAGGGCGATCACGGCCCGGCGCGCCTGCACGAAGGTCCACTGTGGACGTATGCGGATGTAGACGTGCAGACCTCGACCGCCGGAGGTCTTCGGCCAGCCGGTGAAGCCCAGCTCCTCCAGGATCGCGCGCAGCTCGCCGGCCGCCTCGGCGGCGGTGGCGAAGTCGGTGCCGGGCTGCGGGTCGAGGTCGATCCGCAGCTCGTCGGGGCTGTCCGGGTCGGCGCGGCGGACCGGCCACGCGTGGAACACGATGGCGTTCATCTGGGCGGCCCAGGCCACGTGCGCGAGGTCGGTTGGGCACAGCTCCATGGCCTTGCGGCCGCTCGGGAACGCGATCTCGACCGTCTCGAGCCAGGGCGGGACCCCCTTGGCCGGGACCCGCTTCTGGTAGAACATCTCGCCGCCGACGCCCTCGGGGAAGCGCTGCAGCGTGGTCGGGCGCTCGCGCAGCGCGCGCATGATGCCATCGCCGACCGCGACGTAGTAGTCGACGACGTCGCGCTTGGTGAAGCCCCGCTCCGGAAAGCACACCTTGTCGGGGCTGGAGACCCGGACGGTGCGCCCGGCAATGTCCAGTTCCAGCGCATTGGCTGCCATGCACCGAACCTTAGCGCCTGCCTCACGAGGGGGCCGTAGCCTGGCCATCCCTCTTGAAGCAGGCGCTGAGCCGAGGCGCCCTCCGTTAGCGGGCGTGTCGCCCCTGCGGCAGCGGACTCGGCCGCCGGCGCCGGACGGTCGCCGCCGGTGCGCTCTCGCCGCCGGAGCGGCTGCGGCGCGGCGACGGTACCCGGCCGGGGGCGACGCGCTCGTGCCGGTCCTCGGGTCCACCGGTGAACTTGGTCAGGTAAAGCACCCCGGCCCCGCCGATGATGAACGCCACGCCCATCGTCGTCAGCAAGCTCGTGTCCACCCCGGTGACCGGCAAGGTTCCCGTGACGCCGGCGGTTCCCGTGGTACCGGCCGCGCCCGCTCCCGTCGCCGCACCGCCGCCGTTGCCGGTCGGGACGCCATTGACCCCGCCGGTACCACCTCCGCCGGGCGGGGTCGGGGTCGGGACGCCGTTGATGCTCCCGCCGCCGGGTGTGGTCGGGGTCGGGGTCGGCACGCCGTTGATGCCCCCGCCGCCGGGTGTGGTCGGGGTCGGGGTCGGCACGCCGTTGATCCCGCCTCCCGGGCTCGTCGGCGTACCGGTCGGCGTCGGGGTCGGCTGCCCGTTGATGCCGCCCCCGCCGTACCCGTTGTCTGACCCACTGCCCGACCCGTACCCGGAATCGTGCCCGCCTTGGCTGTTCCCGTAGCCACTGGCGCTGTTGGCACCGGCGTTTCCGTTGCTGCCGTAGCCCGAGTGGCCCGGCGAGTGTGTCGTCGCGGCCTCGGCCGCCCCCGCGACGACCGGCGCCAGCCCGGCGGTCGCGGCCCCGACCGCGCCCACCGCCATCGCCCTGTACAGCAGCCTCATGAACCATCCCCCGTCGTCTGCAAGGCTTTGCGTAGAAAGTCCGAATTACGGCTTTCGCGCTGCGCAACGACGGGTCGGCGCATTGGATGCGCCGTCCGGCCAACCTTCCTCAAATGGTGTCATCAGTTGGTAATCGCGGGTGCGCGGCGCGCGCCGTACCGTTGAGGCATGACTGAGCTGTCCCAGGCCGACCTGCCCACGACCGACGAGGAGTGGCGCATCAGGCTGTCGCCCGACGAGTTCCGGGTGCTCCGCCGCGCGGGCACCGAGGCGCCGTGGACGGGCGAATACGTTTCGACAAAGACCAAGGGCACCTACGTGTGCCGCGCCTGCGGTGTGCAACTGTTCGCCAGCGACACGAAGTTCGACAGCCACTGCGGCTGGCCGTCGTTCGACGATGCCATCCCGGGCACCGTCAAGGAGATCGAGGACCGGTCGCTCGGCATGGCCCGGACGGAGATCCGCTGCGCGAACTGCGACTCGCACCTGGGCCACGTCTTCCGGGGCGAGCGCATGACGGCGAAGAACACGCGACACTGCGTGAACTCCCTGTCGATCCGCCTCGTCCCCAGCGAGTAACTAGCCGACGTGCAGCAAGGCCCGCGCCTCTGCGCGGGAGCGGACCCGAATGAACGCCAGATGGGCGTTCGCCGGGTCGGCGATGGCTTCGGCATACCTTTTCGCGTACTTGTCGTGCTGTGTCCACGCCCACCACAGGATGGACTCGTCGCGGTTGAGCAGGAACTTCAGCGACTCGCGGTTGCCGTTCCACAGCTCGCGGCGAGAAACCATCCGGCTGAACGTGCGCGGGATGAGTTGGCGCATCACCGCAGTACGCGAAAGATCGAACCACACGACCGTGTCGGCGCGGGCCCACACCAGGTCCAGCACCGACGAATAGTTGCCGTCGAGCACCCAGGCGTCGCCGTCGACCATCCCCCGAACCCGCGTGCGGAACTCCTCGCGCGGCAACTCGGTCCAGCCCGGCTGGTGGAACACGGCGTCGAGCTCGATGAACGGGACCCCCAGCCGAGCGGCCAGTTTTCGGCCGACGGTGGTCTTGCCGGAGCCCGACGTACCGACCATGGACACCCTCCGCACGGCCGAGACCGTACCATCCGCATATATCTAGACGCCTAGTTATTTAGGGCATAGCGTGGTCGCGTGCTGCAGTTCCAGATCGATCGACGCGGCGGCCTCGCCCCCTATCTCCAACTGGTGCAGCAGGTCGAGCAGGCGATGCGGCTCGGTTCCCTCGTCCCCGGCGACCAGTTGCCGACCGCCAAGAGCGTGGTCGCGGCGCTGGGTATCAACCCGAACACGGTCCTGAAGGCCTACCGCGAGCTCGAGCACCGCGGCCTGGTCGACGCGCGGCCCGGCGTCGGCACGTTCGTGCGGGCCGGCGCGCCGATGGCCAGCATGCCCGAGCAGCCTCGGCTGCGCAGCCGGCTGGCCAACTGGATGCTGTCCGCACGGGCGGCCGGGCTGGCCGAGGACGACGTGCAGGCGCTGGTGACCAGCGCGCTGCGTGAGGTCTACGACGATCCGGCCAGGTCCACTGTGGACGTCTCCTAGTATTGGCCAATGGACAAACGCGCCGAGCGGCTCTTCGGCGGCACCGCCGGGGATCTGGCGAGCAGCCCGTTCCGGGTTGACCGGGACCGGATCGTCAGCTCACCGTTCTTCGCCCGGCTGGCCGGCGTCACCCAGGTCATCAGCCCGGGCGGCTCCGGTCTGCTGGTGCACAACCGGCTGACGCACAGCCTGAAGGTCGCCCAGGTCGGCCGCGCAATTGCCGAGCGGCTCTCCGGCGACGAGCGCTACGACGAGCTGCTGGACCGGCTCGGCGGCTGCGACCCGGACGTGGTCGAGGCGGCCGCGCTCGCGCACGACCTCGGCCATCCCCCGTTCGGCCACCTCGGCGAGCGGGTGCTCGACCGGCTGGCCCGCCAGCGCCTCGGCCTGCCCGACGGCTTCGAGGGCAACGCGCAGTCCTACCGGATCGTCACCAGCACGGAAATCCGCGGCGAGACGATCGGACTCGACCTCACCGCGGCGGTACGCGCGGCCATGCTCAAATATCCGTGGACGCGGCGGACGCCAGTACAACATATGAAGCCAGCGCCGCGGGGAGCCAGCATTTCAAAACAAGATCCGCTCGGTGGGTCGGTGAAATTCGGCGCGTACGTGACGGAGCTTGCGGACCTGCGCCAGGCACGGGCGCCGTTTGCCGGGCGGCTGGCGGATTGGCAGCAGACCGTCGAGGCGTCCGTCATGGACACGGCGGACGACATCGCCTACGCGATCCACGACCTCGAGGACTTCCACCGGGTCGGCGTGCTGCAGCAGGGTTCGGTCGCCACCGAGCTGATGGCCTGGCAACGCGATGCCGCGACACTGCGCACGGCGAGTGAGCCCGCGCTCACCGGCCCGGGCCGATCGGTCGAGCTGCTGCGCCGCGACTTGCACCGCAAGGACGGCTGGATCGCGTCCGACGAGGCCTTCGCCGACGCCGTCGAGCAGGTCCGCGCGGAACTGGTTGACGGCCTGCTGGCGGCGCCGTTCGACGGCTCGGTCGAGGCCGAGCAGAGTGTCGCTCGCTTCTCGGCCCGCTGGACGCGGCGGCTGATCGACGCGATCGAGGTACGGGCGGATCCGCCGGTCCGCTCCGGGCACGTCCTGCTCGCCCCGCCGCAGTGGCACGAGGTCCAGGTGCTCAAGCACGTGCACCACCGGTTCGTGCTCGAACGACCCGACCTCGCCCTGCATCAGCGCGGCCAGGCCCGCCTGCTGGCCACGCTGGTCGAGGCGCTGCACGCGTGGCTGCTCGACCCGGACGAGGAAGCACGGCTGCCGCGGCGCATCTCCGAACTGGTCGAGCTGGCCGCGGCCGAGGCCGCTCAGCTCGATGGGGCCGACTTCGGTACTCCCGAGGCCCAACTGGACGTGGCCGCGATGGCGCGCGGGCGGGCGATCGTCGACTTCGTCGCCGCGCTCACGGACTCACAGGCAGTGGCGCTCCTCGATGCTCTATCGGGCCGTTCGCGCCAACTGTGGACGGATGCTTTCGTCCTCTAGACCTAGGTATGAACCCTGAGCAAACGTCTCGGGGTGACGCCCGGATGTGTCTGCGCAGGTTGCAGCCATACGGTATCCCGGACATCGCCAGAATGAAGCCGACCGGATCTCCTTGACGCGGGCCGTTGACCGACCGATCATGGCGCGTCAGAGAAGGCTGGCTTCACGCTTCCCTCGACGAAGGGCTTATTGATGGCTGAGCAGCCTCGCATCGTAGTCGTGTCGGCCAGCGTCGGCTCTGGGCACGACGGCGTGGCCGACGAGCTGATCCGCCGGCTCCGCGGGTACGGCTTCGCGATCGACCGCTACGACTTCCTCGATCTCCTGCCGGGTCGGATGGGCGCATATGTGCGCGCCGCGTACAAGAGACAGCTGGCCCTCGTGCCACGCACGTGGGGCTGGATGTATCGGGTTGAACAGCGTCCCTGGATCACCCGGCGGACCGTCGACCTCGCCGCGCTGGCCGAGCGGGCCATGCTGCGCACGGTCGGCCCCGACACGGTCGCCGTCGTCTCCACGTACTACCTGGCCAGCCAGGTCCTCGGCCGGCTGCGCCGCAAGGGACGGCTCGACGTCCCGGTCGTCACCTACCTCACCGACATGTCCGTGCACCCGATCTGGGTCGCCGAGGGCGTCGACACGCACCTGTCGATCCATACGGTCGCGGCCGAGCAGGCCAAGGCGCTCGGTGGCAGCGACATCCGGGTGATCGCGCCGGCCGTGCGGCCCGCGTTCACCGATCCGGAGCAGCCCCGGGTCTTCGACCTGCCGCAGGGCAAGCCGCTTGCACTCGTCGTCGCCGGTGCGTGGGGGGTCGGTGCCGTCGAGGAGACCGCGTACGACATCGCGGCAACGGGCCTGGCCATTCCGGTCGTGGCCTGCGGTCGCAACGAGACCTTGCGCCGTCGGTTTGACGACAGTATGCACGCGATCGCGCTCGGCTGGGTCGACGACATGGCCGCGCTGATGCGGGCCTGCCACGTCGTGGTCCAGAACGCCGGCGGGCTCTCCTCGATCGAGGCGCTGGCCAGCGGCGTGCCCGTGCTCACGTATCGCTGCCTGCCCGGTCACGGCGCGACCAACGCCGCGGGCCTCGAGCAGGCTGGCTGGGCGCCCTGGGTCCGGTCGTTCGAGGAACTGCCGGCCGCGCTTGAACGCGTCTTCGCCGCCCCACCACCGCGCACCGATGTCGCCGTCGAGGAACCCGAGGACGTCATCGCCACCCTGGCCCGCCTGCGCCAGTGGCAACCCAGCGCATGAAGCGTCTCCTGCTCGCCGCGGGCGGCCTCACTGCCACGGCCCTTGCGGTGCACGCCGCGCCGGCGCTGA
>Ga0207661_10001724_pt1 | contig 14963 bp, 13 predicted proteins | sample KBSC713LmetaG_FD_184337 | JGI IMG/M metagenome (GOLD analysis project Ga0207661, IMG submission 184337) | Corn rhizosphere microbial communities from Kellogg Biological Station, Michigan, USA - KBS C7.1-3L metaG (SPAdes) (version 2) | ecosystem: Host-associated > Plants > Roots > Rhizosphere ...
GGGGCGGCCCCAGGACCGACAGCCCCAGGAGGGACGGCCCCAGGAGGGACGGCCCCAGGAGGGACGGCCCCAGGAGGGACGGCCCCAGGACCGACGGCACCAGGAAGGACGGCCCCAGGAAGGACGGCCCCAGGACCGACAGCACCAGGACCGACGGCATCCGGAAGCCGGCCAGGTGGCGGCGGGGCGCCGACCGGGCGCGTGAACGACTCCGACTCGCCGTTGATCGGCCGGCCGCCGAAGGGCGCCGAGCCGGGCATTGACCCGGGAACACCGAACGGCGGCGGCTCCGCCGGCTCAGGCGAGCCCGCCGAGCCGGGCGGTTGGGACCAGGGCGAGCCGACATGTTCATCGCCAGCCCGACCGTTGCCGTTTTCACGGCCCGTCCGCTCATCCTCGCGAGGACCGACGACGATGTCGTCCGGCGGCCAGATGGGCTCGTCCAAAGCGCTCCCCCTCTCCCTGACCACCACCGTATGCGACGAATACGACACTCAACACCCCACGGTTCACGGTGCCGGTTCGTACACCGCCCAGGCGCCCGCCTCCATCCACCACGATCGCTTGTGGGTGAGCTTGGCTTCGATGCCGTCGTCGACGTACGGCACCTCTTCGCGCGGGGTGATCGCCACGGCCCGGCCGCGAGCGCGACGGACTTCGACCTCGGCGCGTACCCCGCCCAGCAGCCGTCGCTTTGTGTGCGGGAGCGCCACCGCCACCTCGATCACGCCGTCGGCGTCGTCGGCCCGGGTGAGCAGCGGCAAGCCGTCGAACACCGCGTACCGGTCGGTGTTGCCGACCGCGGCGACCAGGATCGCCTCCATGCCGTCGCTCAGGACCGCGTCGTCGACCTCGACCCGGGCCCGGAAGCCGGCCGCGTTGCCGTGGTCGTCGACCCCGCCGAGCAGCGCGCCCTCCAGCGTCACCGATCCGGCATCGGTACGCAGGAGGTCGAGCCGCCGCGAGGCGCCTCCGAGGACGGCCGCGGCGACGGCCGAAGGCGACACCGACGACGCGGGATCGAGCGGCAGGACACCCAGCGGTGGCAGGTCCGGGATGGTGCGATCGGCCCGCAACGAGGAAGGGCGCTTCGAAGGGGCCGGCGCATACGCGCGAACCAACCGGCGCACGACCGCGCGCAGTTGACCGTCGGCGGCCGTGGCGACCACCAGGCGGGAGTCGCCGAGCGAGGCGATGACCTTGTCGATGTCGGCGTCCGCGGCCGCGGTGACGATCGAGACGGCGGCGCCAGCCGTGCGGAGCGCCTCCTGGCACGCAAGAATCGGGGTACGCGCACCGCACCCACCCTCGCCGAGCGCCAGCAGCACGACGTCGACCACGTTCTGTGCCTCCCCTGCCTTGTCGGGTGTCACCGGTTGTTAGCCTTGCAGATCGAGGCATGACCGCAGGTCACGCGGCGCCCCGAGCCTCAAGGAGACGAGCAGACATGCCAGCGATCGTGCTCATCGGTGCACAGTGGGGCGACGAGGGCAAAGGCAAGGTTACCGACCTGCTCGGTGGCCGCGTCGACTACGTCGTGCGCTACTCCGGCGGCAACAACGCCGGGCACACCGTGATCACCCCGGACGGCCAGCGCTACGCGCTGCATCTGATGCCCTCGGGGGCACTCTCGCCCAACGCGGCCATCGTGATCGGCAACGGCGTGGTCGTCGATCCCAAGGTGCTGCTCGCCGAGATCGACGGGCTCACCGAGCGCGGCGTCGACGTCTCGCGGCTGCTGATCTCGGCCGACGCGCACCTGATCATGCCGCACCACCGGGCGCTTGACCGGGTCGTCGAGCGCTACCTCGGCTCGTCGCGCATCGGGACAACCGGCCGCGGCATCGGACCCGCCTACGGCGACAAGGTCGCCCGCATGGGCATCCGAGTACAAGATCTGCTCGACCCCGGGATTCTTCGCAAAAAACTGGAATTGGTACTGCGGGAGCGCAACCAGGTCCTCTTCAAGCTCTACAACCGCAAGGCCATCGACGCGGAAGCCGTCGTCGAGGAATACCTGACGTATGCCGAGCGGCTCAAGCCCTACATCGCCGACACCCGCACCGTCCTCTGGGAGGGGCTCGACGCCGGCAAGATCGTCCTGCTCGAAGGCGCCCAGGCGACCATGCTGGACATGGACCACGGCACCTATCCCTTCGTGACATCGTCCAACCCGACGGCGGGCGGGGCCTGCGTCGGAGCCGGCATCCCGCCGACCGCGATCGCCAAGGTCATCGGGGTCACCAAGGCCTACACCACCCGGGTCGGCTCCGGCCCGTTTCCGACCGAGCTGTTCGACGACTTCGGGGCCCACCTGCGCAAGGTCGGCCAGGAATACGGGACCACGACCGGCCGCGAGCGCCGCACAGGGTGGTTCGACACGGTCGTCGGGCGCTACGCGACCCGGCTCAATGGCATCACCGACCTGGTGGTCACCAAGCTTGACGTCCTGTCCGGGCTGGAGAAGGTGCCGATCTGCGTCGCGTACGAGATCGATGGCGTGCGCACCGAGGACATGCCGATGACCCAGACGGCCATCCACCACGCCAAGCCGATCTTCGAAGAGTTCGACGGCTGGTGGGAGGACATCTCCAAGGCGCGACGCTTCGATGAACTGCCGGCCAACGCCCAGCGCTACGTCGAGCGCATCGAGGAGCTGTGCGGCACGCGCGTCTCGGTGGTCGGCGTCGGCCCCGGCCGGGAAGAGAACGTCATCCGGCACGAGCTGATCTGACGACCCGCCGGGCGGTGTCCGGGTTGTCGGTGAAGATGCCGTCGACGCCCATCGCGAAGAAGTCGCGGTAGTCCTCGGCCGTCGCGTCGACGAACGTGAACGCGTGCACCTCGAGCTGCTCGGCGTGTGCCCGCGCGATCACGGCCGGGGTGACTTGCGACTTGTCCACCCCGATGCCGGCCGCGTAGCGGTGGATCGGCTCGAGGTCGACGGGCACCGGGCCGTTGATCAGCTGGATCAGCGGCACGTCGAAGACGGCGTGCACGGCCTGCAGGCTCGGGCCCTCGAAGGACTCCACGAACACCGGCACGTGGCGGCTCGGCAGCCCGTTGCGGCGCAGGTCCGAGACCAGGACCGGCTCCGGGGCGAGCCCCAGCGTCGCGAAGTACGACGGGATCTTGAGCTCAAGGTAGAGCCCGACCGGTGCCTCGTGCGCCAGATCGATGATGTCCTGCAGGCTCGGGATCGAGCCGACCGGCTCGGGCGGCACGTTCGGCAGCGGCGTGCGCGGGCGTGCTCGCAGCGTTTTGAGCTCGGCCAGGGTGAAATCCTCGGCGAACCAGTTCGTCGTGACGACCCCGTCGACCGTCTTGGTGCGCCGCCGCGCGGCGAACTCGGGGTGCTCGGCGACGTCGGTGGTCCACGAGAGCTGGTTCTCGTGCCGGGCGATCAGCTGGCGGTCGGCCGTCACGACGAGGTCGGCCTCGATGTAGTCGGCGCCCTGCTGGATCGCCAGGCGGTAGGCGTCCAGGGTGTGCTCCGGGCGATATGCGGACGCGCCGCGATGGGCGATGACCAGCGGCCGGGCCCGGGCCGCGAGCGGATGGCTGACCCGGTGGATGGTGCTGCGTGGTCGGTGTTCCGACTCTTCGGCGTCCGCGACCGAGACGCTCGTCACCGCCGCAACAGCGGCGCCCAGGACCCCCGCGACCAGGACCCGTCTGCGCAACCCCAACCCCCATGCCCCACAATCGGTCACCGTGCGCGTGCTACTCATCGGGTCCGGCGGACGTGAACACGCCCTGGCCACCGCTCTCGCCGCCGATCCGGCGGTCACCACTCTGACCTGCGCCCCGGGCAATCCCGGCATAGCCGGGATCGCGCATACGGTATCGGTCGACGTCAACGACGTCGCCGCCGTGGCCGCGCTGGCCGTGGAGTCCGCCGCCGACCTGGTCGTCGTCGGGCCCGAGGCGCCGCTGGTCGCCGGCCTTGCCGATCTTGTCCGGGCCAAGGGTATCGCTTGCTTCGGTCCGGCACTGTCCGCTGCCCGCCTCGAAGGTTCCAAGGCGTTCGCCAAGGACGTCATGGCCGCCGCGAACGTGCCGACGGCGCGCTCGCTCGTGTGTACCGATGACGCCTCGCTCGCCGCGGCGCTCGACGCGTTCGGCCCCCCGTACGTGGTGAAAGACGACGGGCTCGCGGCCGGCAAGGGAGTCGTGGTCACCGACGATCGGGAGGCGGCCCACGCCCACGGGCGGGTCTGCGGCCGGGTGGTCGTCGAGGAGTACCTGGCCGGCCCCGAGGTCTCGCTGTTCGTGGTCACCGACGGGACGGCGGCCCGGCCGTTGGTGCCGGCCCAGGACTTCAAGCGCATCGGCGACGGCGACACCGGGCCGAACACCGGCGGCATGGGGGCCTACGCGCCGCTGCCCTGGGCGCCGCCGACCCTGGTCGAGGACGTCATGGCCACGGTGGTCGAGCCGACGCTCGCCGAGATGCGCCGGCGCGGCGCGCCGTTCGCCGGCCTGCTGTACGTCGGGCTGGTCCTGACCGGCGATGGGCCGAAGGTGATCGAGTTCAACTGCCGCTTCGGCGACCCGGAGACGCAGGTCGTGCTGCCACTGCTGGCCACACCTCTGGCCGGACTCCTGCTGGCGGCCGCGACCGGCACGCTGGCCGAGCACCCGCCGCTGCAGTGGCGCGACGGCGCCGCGGTGACCGTGGTGATCGCCTCGGCTGGCTATCCGGAGACGAGCACCAAGGGCGACGTGATCGAGGGCGCGGACGGGGTACCGGGGGTGCTCCACGCGGGTACGGCCCGCCGTGCGGATGGCGCGCTGCTGGCCAACGGCGGCCGGGTCCTCTGCTGCACCGCGGTCGGGCCGGACCTCGCGCAGGCCCGGCGCGCCGCCTACCGGCTGGTGGACGGCGTGAAACTTGCGGGCTCCCAGGTCAGGCGGGATATCGCGGCGAAGGCTGCCGAGACAAGCGCGGGCCGCCCCGGCTAAAGGGCGGCCCACTTCCCATGGGCCGCTGGCTGCCCACGGGCGTCAATGGCGAAAAATGCGCATTCATAGGGGATGCCGCCCCTATGGCGGACCAAAAGTACGCGCGCCGGTTGTCAGATGTCAACGTCTGTGAATTCGTCTGGTCGCGGAAGGTTACGGTGCACGATTTTGCCGGTCGCGTTGCGGGGTAAGGCGTCCACGAAGTAGACGTCCCGCGGCACCGAGAACCGGGCCAGCCGGTGCCGCACGTACTCCTTGACCGCGTCGGCGTTGAGCCGCTCGCCACGGTGCAGAGCGATCCAGGCGGCCAGCCGCTCGCCGTATTCGACGTCCGGCACCCCGGCCACCGCGACCTCGCGGACCTGCGGCAGCCCGGCGATGACGTCCTCGACCGCGGCCGGGTACACGTTCTCGCCGCCGGAGATCACCATGTCGTCCTCGCGGCCGTCGACGAACAGCAACCCACGCCGGTCGACGTGGCCGAGATCACCGGTTGCGATGAGACCTTCGGTCGACTCCCGCGGCGGCCCGTCGGTGTAGCCCTCGAACATCATGTCGTTGCCGGCGAAGATCCGCCCGATCCGGCCCGGCGGCACCGGCTTGCCGCGGTTATCGACGATCGCCACGCGCGTGCCGTGCGGTGGCCGGCCCGCCGTGCCGGGCGCGTTGACCAGGTCGTCCGGCGTGGCGATGGAGACCCAGGACGCCTCGGTCGAGCCGTACAGGTTGTAGAGCTTGTGCCCGAAGACCTGCATGAACCGGATGCCGAGCGGCCCGGGCAGGGCCGAGCCGGAGCTCGCCACGACCTTCAGCGTGGGTGCGTCCTCCCCGTGCTCGAGCAGGCGCTGCAGCAGCACGGGTACGGCGAAGAGCGAGGTGCACTGGTGCTGCCCGATGTGGGCGATCGCCCCGGCCGGATCGAACCGGCGTTTCACGTGCAACGTCCCGCGCATGGCCAGGCAGAGCTGGAATGCGGCGAGACCCCAGGTGTGAAACAGCGGCGCGGCGACGAACATCCGCTCGCCGGCGTTCAGCGGGATCCGGGACACCACGACGGCCAGCGGCGCCAGGCTGTCCGGGTTGCGCCGGCGGGCGCCCTTTGGCGTGCCGGTCGTCCCCGAGGTCAGCACGACCACCGAGCCGGCCTGCTCGGGCGGGCGCAGGTCGTTGTCGGGTGCGAGTGCGGTCAACTGGGCGAGCCCGGCGCCGGCCGTGATCCGGGCCACGGTCGTCGCGGTGACGAGGGAGAGCAGGTCCTCGTCGTGGAACAGCAGCTTCAGGCCCTGGCGCTGGACGACCGCCTCGAGCTGGGTGGCGGCCAGTCCCGTGTTGATCAGGACGGCGCGGGCCCCCAGGGTGACGACCGCGATCATGACCTCGACCATGCTGACCGAGTTGTGGCACAGCACGCCGATCGGGTCGTCGGGCCGCACGCCGTAAGCCGTGCGCAGGGCGTTGGCGAGTCGCCGTACCCGGAGATCAAGCTCGGCATAGGTGACGGCGTGGGTGTCGTCGACGACGGCCAGGCGGTCGGGGCAGCGGGCGGCCGTGGATCGCAGCTCGCCGGCGAGGCCGAAGCCCCACCGGCTCAACGCGGCCAGTTGGCGAACGACCCGGTCCGGCCGGCCCGGCATGAGCACGCGCCGGCGGACGAGCGTAGTGAGGACAAATGGGGCATCCATCGATTAACGAATATACGTTCCGGCGATCGCCCGAGCCATGACAAGGCGCTGGATCTCGCTCGTACCCTCGAAGATCGTGTAGATCTTGGCATCGCGGTACCACCGCTCGACCGGGTGATCGCGCAGGTAGCCGGCCCCGCCGAGGATCTGCACGGCCTTCTCGGTCACGGACACCGCGACCTCGCCGGCCTTGAGCTTGCTCATCGAGCCCTCACCGGCCCCGAAGATCCGGTTGTTGCGGCCCATCCAGGCGGCCCGCCACACGAGCAGCCGGGCGGCGTCGATCTCCATGCACATGTCGGCCAGCGCAAACGCGATCGCCTGGTTCTCGATGATCGGCCGGCCGAACTGGACGCGAGACTTCGCATAGTCCAGGGCGTATTCGTAGGCCGCCCGGGCCACCCCGATCGCCTGCGCACCGACCGTCGGGCGGGACAGCTCGAACGTGCGCATCGCGGCCTGTCCGCTGGCCCGCTTGCCCTCGCGCGCCTTGGCCAACCGCTCGTCGAGGGCTTCCTTACCGCCGAGGAGGCAGCGCCCGGGTACCCGTACACCTTCCAGAAAGACGTCGGCTGTGTGCGAGGCGCGCAGGCCCAGCTTTTTGAGCTTCTTGGTGCCGGTCAGGCCGGGCGTGCCGGGCGGCACGACGAACGCGGCCTGGCCGCGCGTGCCGAGCGCGGGGTCGACGCTCGCGGTGACCACGTGCACGTTGGCGATGCCGCCGTTGGTCGCGTAGGCCTTCTGCCCGTCGAGGATCCACTCGTCGGTGGCCTCGTCGTAGCGGGCGCGGGTGCGCATCGCGCCGACGTCGGAGCCGGCCTCGGGCTCGGTCGTGCAGAACGCGGCGACCTTGGGGTCGCCCGCGTCCCCGAAACACAGCGGAACCCACTCGAGGAGCTGCTCCGGGGTGCCGCTGCCGTAGATCGCGGCGACCGCCAGGCTGGTGCCGAAGATGGCCAGGCCGATCCCGGCGTCACCCCAGAAGAGCTCCTCGCTCGCGATGCATAGGGACAGACCGGTCGGGTCGCTGTAGGTGTTGACCAGGAACTCGAAGCCGTAGAGGCCGATCTTGGCGGCCTCCTGGATGATCGGCCAGGGGGTCTCCTCGCGCGCGTCCCACTCCGCCGCGGCTGGACGCACAACCTCGCTGGCGAAGCCGTGCACCCAGTCGCGGAGGTCCCGCTGTTCCTCGGTCAGGTCGAGCGAGAATTCGGGCATGATCAGGCCTTGGGGATGTCGAAGAGCTGCGGGATGTTGGCGGCGAGGCCGAGGTCGCCCTTGGCCTTCAGCTTGCCCGTCATGAACATCATCATCGGGTTGCCGTTGCCGGAGACGACCTTGAGGAAGTCGACCGGGCCGACGGTGACCGCCAGCTTCGGGTCGTGCTCGGGGGTCGGCGAGAGCACGCACGCCCCGTTGCCGATCACCAGTTCGTAGGTGTCCTGGCCGCCGTCCGGGCGCCCGGTGATGTTCCAGTGGATGACCGCGTTGGTGGAGCCGGCGCGGTCGGCGCGGAAGAGCTCCGGGAACCGCGCGAAGATCGAGTCGAGGATCTTGCCCCGCTGGTCGCCGCTCATGATCTCGGCGAGCTGGCTGTCCGGTGTCGACTTGACGAGCTGCGCAAACTGCTTCGGATCCACGTTGGCGAAGTCGCCAATGCTCTCCAGGTCGGCCATGATTTCCTCCGTACGACTGATGATATGCGAAGCTACTCACGCGTAACCTTACGCACGAGTAGGTAAGGGGGCAAGGTGTCGACCGCATCGATCAAGCGCCTGCCCCGCGCAGTGCGCGAGAAGCAGATGCTCGACGCGGCCGTCAAGATCTTCGCACTGCGCGGCTTCCACGCGGCGTCGATGGACGAGATTGCCGAGGTCGCGGGCGTTTCCAAGCCGATGGTCTATGCCTACCTGGGCACCAAGGACGAGCTGTTCCTCGCCTGCCTGCGCCGGGAGGCGACGCTCTTGCTGGAGGCGGTGGCGTCCGGAGTGGAGCCGTCGGCCCGGCCGGACCAGCAGCTGTGGAACGGGCTGCGGGCGTTCTTCGGCTTCGTCGGCGGCCGCCGAGACGGCTGGCTGGTGCTCTACCGGCAGGCCCCGCAGCCGTTCGCCGGCGAGCTGGCCGGGATGCGCAGCCGGATCATCGAGGTGGTCACCGATCTGCTCGAGGGCGCGTGCGCGGGGGCGCCGGTCCAGGCCACGCCGGCCGACCTGGTGCCGGTCGCGCACGCACTGGTCGGCGCGGCCGAGTCGCTGGCGGACTGGTTCGTCGACCAGCCCGACGAGGCCCCGGAGACGGCGGCGACCCGGCTGATGAACCTCGTCTGGGTCGGCGCCGGTGGATTGCTGGCCGGCCAGACGTGGACAAAAAGCTAGCCCGGCGGCGCGATCGACAGCGTCGCGCTGTGCCAGGCGGTCAGCGCGGCCAGGATCAGCAGCGTCGCCCCGACCGCGGCGACCTGGATCTGCGTGCGGATCGGCCGCGGTGCGTAGGCCAGACCGGCGGCGACCAGCGCCCCGGTGACCATGCCGCCAAGGTGCCCGGCGATCGAGATGCCCGGCACGGAGAACGTGAAGATCAGGTTCACGATCAGCACCGGCACGACGCCGGCCACACTCAGGCGCATCTTGCGCAGCAGCACGATGAGCGCCGCGAACAGGCCGAAGATCGCCCCCGAGGCGCCGGCCGTCTGCACGTGCGGGTTGGCGAAGAGGTAGACGGCCACGCTGCCGCCGAGCCCGGACACCAGGTAGAGCGCGAGGAACCGCACCGGACCCAGCATCGCCTCGAGCGCCCGGCCGAGCACCCACAGCGCCCACATGTTCATCAGCAGGTGCAGCAGCCCGTAGTGCAGGAACATCGAGGTGAACAAGCGGTAGTACTCGCCGTCGACGAGCCCGCCCGGCAAGACCACGATCTGGCCGTCGGCGGTGCGCCCCAGCGGCTGGGTGATCAGCGCGGCCCACTGGTGCAGCGGGGTCGACCCGCCGAGAAGGCCGCCGAGCCCGCCGCCGCCCAGTGAGTTGGTGCCGCCGCTGGCGAACGCCGCGATCGCGACGATCACGTTGATCGCAACGAGCGTGATCGTCGCGTAGCCACGCTGGCCGGCCCCGCTGCCGCCGAACGCGGTCTGCGGACGCCGCTGGGTGCGCCGCCCCTCGGCGACGCACTCCGGGCACTGGTGACCGACCGACGCCTCGCGCATGCAGTCGGGGCAGATCGGCCGGTCACACCGCACACAGCGCACGTAGGTCTCGCGCTGTGGGTGCCGGTAGCACACGGGCACGGCCGTCGGCCAGGGCTGCTGCGGCGGCTGCGTCATGTACCAAATGTAGCCAGTAGGCTCAGGCGCTCTTCTCGATCGTCACGCGTTCGATCACGATGTCGTTGATCGGCCGGTCGGAGCGGGTCTGGGTGTTGGCGATCGTGTCGACGACCTTCCGGGAGTCGTCGTCGGCGACCTCACCGAAGATCGTGTGCTTGCCGTTGAGGTGCGGCGTCGGGCCGACCGTGACGAAGAACTGCGAGCCGTTGGTGCCCTCGCCGTTGCGGACCCCGGCGTTGGCCATGGCCAGCAGGTATGGCCGGTTGAACTGGAGATCGGGGTGGATCTCATCGTTGAACTGGTAGCCCGGGCCGCCGCGGCCGGTGCCGGTCGGGTCGCCACTTTGGATCATGAAGCCGCCGATCACGCGGTGGAAAATAACTCCGTTGTAATACGGCCCGTTGCCCGGCTGGCCGGTGCGTGGGTCGGTGTACTGCCGCGTACCTTCGGCGAGTTCGATGAAATTGCGGACAGTCTTCGGTGCGTGGTTGGGGAACAATTCCACGCGGATGGCTCCGACGTTGGTGTGCAACGTCGCGAACGTCTGCTCAGCCACCAGCAGTCCCTTCTCAGTCGTTACCGATCGGTCCACCGTAGCGGACCGCTGATCTGCCGGTTCGGGGTGTACGGGCGAGCGTCAACGGGCACGATGACCAGGAGCGGACGCGAATGACCGGTTCCCGGGTCGGATTTTTGGGTACCGGTAAGTGAACCGCACCAGGAGGTGGAGTTAAGTGTTTCGACGGCGTTCGGTGAAGACACACTCTCGGCTCGCGCGGGAAGAGTTGAACGAAGGCTTGGGTCACCTGCGGCTGGCCGCGGCGCACGCCGCCGACGGCGCATCCGGGGCCCTGGCTCCTCGTGTCGAGTCCGCCCGCAAAGCGGTCCAGCCGAGCCTGACCAAGGCGCGAAACGTGACGCTGGATAGCGTGGATTCGCTCTTCAGTGCCGCACTGGACAGCTCGCGGCAGGCCAAGAAGGATGCCAAGAAGCTGGCCCGCAAGGGTAAGAAGCAGGTCCAGAAGCGGACCGGTCTGGGCAAGAAGCCTCGGCGCTGGCCGAAGGTGCTCGGTGGCCTCGCGGTCGCCGGGGCCGTGGCCGGGGCGGCGGCCGCGTACATGAAGCGCCGCCAGGCCAACAACGCGTGGGACGAGTACGACGCCACGCGGACCACGACCGACGCGCACGCAGTGCTGGACAAGGCGAAGTCGACGATGGACGCGAGCGTGGACAAGGTGTCCGCGGCCGCGAAGGACGCCAAGGACCGCACGTCGGACCTGATCGGCTCCAAGACCACCCCGACCAGCCCGGCGGAGAACGTCGGCATGATGGGCGTGGACAAGTCCAACGGCCGAAGCGCGTGAGTCAGCTCCGGCGCTCCGGCCTTAGAGCCAGCCGGAGCGCCGGAACGCTCGGTACAGCACGACCGAGACGCCGATCATGACCGCGAGCGTGACCGGGTAGCCGTACATCCAGCGCAATTCCGGCATGAACGCGAAGTTCATCCCCTCCACGCCGGCGATGGCCGTCCAGGCGGCCGCGATACCGGCCCACGCGGCGATCTTGCGCATGTCGTTGTTCTGATCGATGCTGACCTGCGCCAGCCGCGCCTGCATCACCGAGTTGAGCACGTCGTCGAGGTAGAGCACCTGCTCAACGGCCCGCGCAAGGTGGTCGTTGACATCCCGGAAGTAGCGGCGGACCTCGGTCGGGACCTCGGCGAGTTGCCCGCCGGCCAGTGACGCCAGCGGCCGCTGCAGCGGCAGGACCGCCCGCTTGAACTCCATCAACTCCCGTTTGAGCTGGTAGATCCGCTGGATGCGGTTGGTGCCGGCGGCCTTGCGGGAGAACGTGAAGTCCTCGACCTCGGAGATGTCCTCTTCGATGCCGGCCGCGACCTCGGCCAGCAGGTCGACGACCATGTCGTAGACGGCGTAGGCGACGGCCCACGGTCCCCGCGCGAGGAGCTCGCGCTTTCCTTCAAGATCCAATCGTACGGAGCTCAGCCGGCAGGCGTCCCCGTGCCGGACGGTAATGACGAAGTGTTCGCCGATGAAGATCAGCACGTCGCCGGTCTCGACGACTTCACTCGTCTCGGTGATCTCGGTGTGCTCGACGTACCGGGCGGTTCGCATGGTGAGCAGGGTCATCTCGCCGTACCGCTCGACCTTGGGTCGCTGTGAGGACTTGACCCCGTCCTCCACGGCCAGCTCGTGCAGGCCGAACGTCTCGCCGATGTCGGCGAGCTGATCGGCGCTGGGCTCCTTGAGCCCGAGCCAGAGGAAGCCGTTGCGGTGCCGGCGGGCAGCGGTGAGGGCGTCGGCGTAGTGCCACTGGCCCGGCTGGCGCTCGCCGTCGACATACAGCGCGCAGTCGACGATCGCGTTGCCGCGGACCGGCCGGGCGTCCGCTTCGGGTCCTAACGCGGTGGTCTTGCCGAGCATCTGGGTCATCACGCGCACCGGCCGGGCCAGGGCCCGCGAGAAAGATCGCTGTTCGTCCGCCATGTCGACACACCTCCCCCGGGACCGTACCGCCTCAACAAGGTGGCACCGGGCGGGCTGACCGCAGGTGGGGGGTGGGGGCGCGGGCGGCCCACCCGGTGCCGTTGGGGGGCGGGGGGTGATGTCCTTCGGCTCAGCGGCGCTGCAAGAAATTGCGCCGCGCTGGATTTTGATCCATCCAGCGGTCGCCGGGATAGCACCCCACGATCACGGTTCTATTTCTTTTGGGTCCGTACGACCTCAATGGCGGCGGCCAATCGCCGTACCCCTTCTTCCACCTGATCCGCGGTAACGGCGGAATAGGCGAGTCTCAGTGCGTGGGTGCCCCCCTCGAGGAGGAAGTCGCTGCCTTTGACCACGGCCACGCCGTGCTCGGCGGCGACCGGCTCGAGCGCGGTCGTGTCGACGTCCTCGGGCAGCTCGATCCAGAGGAAATAGCCGCCATCCGGCTCGATGAACCGCACGCCCGGAATGTGTGTGCGCAGCGCGGCGGCCAGCAGCGTGGCCCGCTCGCCGAGGGCGGCGCAGACGGTCGCGATCGACCGGTCGAACGCCCCGGAGAGGCAGAACTGGTGGACGATCGCCTCGGAGACCATGCCCGGCGAAATGTAGAGGTTGGTCGCCCGCTTCGTGATAGCGGCGATCACCGACTTCGGGCCGACCAGGTAGCCCACACGGACACCCGGGCAAACCGTCTTGGTGAACGAGCTCGCGTGGACGACGACGCCGTGGGTGTCCAGCGACAGCATGGACGGCCGCTTCTCGCCGCGGAAGCGGATGTCGGCGTAGGGGTCGTCCTCGAAGATCGTGAAGCCGAACTCGGCGGCCAGGTCCACGAGCGCGTGCCGCTTGTCCGCCGAAAGGGTGATCCCGGCCGGATTCTGGTAGTTGGGAATCACGTGCGCGAGCTTGGGCCGGACCCCCGACTCGAGGAGCTTGCGCAGCTCTTCGACGTCGATGCCGTCCTCGGCCAGGGTGACCTGGTGCACCTCGGCGCCCAGGGTGCGCAGGCCAAGGAGCGTGCGGTCGTAGGTCGGCTTCTCGACGACCACCGCATCGTCCCGCTTGATCAGATGCTCGAAGAGCAGGGCATCGGCCTGCAGGGAGCCGTTGGTCACGATGACCTGATCAGGCTCGACCCCGTGCCGCTCGGCGATCCAGGCGCGCAGCGGCAGGTAACCGACCGACGTGCCGTAGGCGGTGACGCCGCCCGGATCGGCCTCGAAGGCGCGCGTGGCGGCGGCCTTCAAGCCGTCGACGTCGATGATGTCCAGGCTGGGTGCCCCACGTGCAAACGAAATGAGCTGCATGGCTCATAGCCTACGAGGGCGTCGAGTGGTTAGGGACTGTGTCACCGTGGGGGTCGGTGCGAGGCGAGGCTCAGACATTGGCTGGCCCCCGGGATGGTTTCCAGGCAGCGTGAGGAAGCTGCGCCGGCGCCGCCCGTCCAGTCCCTTGCACGCGCGGAGAGGATGATGCCGCTGTGAGGGTACGGGTGCTGGGCGGGCTGGCCGTCGAGGGCGTCGACCTGACCCGGCTGGGCAGCCGGAAGGCCCGTCGCCTCCTCGCCCGGTTGGCGCTGGCCCGCGGTGCGCCGGTCAGCGTCGATGCGTTGATCGACACTGTCTGGGGCGATGACCCGCCGAGCCAGCCGGCCGAGCAGCTCTCTGTCTTGATCAGCCGGCTCCGGTCGGCCATGCAAACGGCGCTGCCGCGGACCGCGGCCGGCTATGCCCTGGACGCCGGCTGGCTGGATGTCGCCGCGCTCGCCGAACTCGTCGCGGAGGCGCAGGCCCGGCTGCGGTCCGGGGCCGCTGCCCCGGCGCGCGCCGCCGCACAGGCCGCCCTCGACCTGTTGCGGGGGCCGCTCCTGCCGGACGAGGAGGACGCCTCGTGGCTGGCCGCCGAGCGGGCCGCGGTCGCCCGTGACGCGGCGGCGGCCCGGCTGCTCGCGGCCGAGGCGGCGCTCGTGGTCGGGGACCCGTGGGCGGCTGCGCGGCTGGCCGACGAGGCGCTATCGGTGGAGCGCTTCGACGAGGCCGCGCTGCGCGTGCTGATGACCGCCCATGCCCGGGCCGGCCGACCGGCACTGGCGCTGCAGGCGTACGCGGACATGACCGCTCGCCTGGCGGAGGAGCTCGGCGTCGACCCGGCCCCGGAGACGTCGGCTGTCCACCTGTCCGTCCTTCGTGGACAGTCGACCGATGCGCCGGTCCGGCCGTTGCCCGGCCGTTCAGCCGAGCTGGCGCAGTTGCGCGCGGCGTTCGATCTGGGCGTCGGGCAACTCGTGGAGGTCGACGGGGCACCGGGGATCGGCAAGACGCGGCTGCTGGACGAGTTTGCGCGGCGCCTTGGTGGAGCGGCTGGTGGGGCGGCTGGTGGGGCGACTGGCGGGGCGACCGTGCTGCGGGCGGCCGGCGAGGAGCTCGGGGGCGGCCTGCCGCTGCAGCCGATCCTGGACGGGCTGGCCGACCACGTCGACCTCGA
>Ga0207661_10001725_pt1 | contig 14953 bp, 13 predicted proteins | sample KBSC713LmetaG_FD_184337 | JGI IMG/M metagenome (GOLD analysis project Ga0207661, IMG submission 184337) | Corn rhizosphere microbial communities from Kellogg Biological Station, Michigan, USA - KBS C7.1-3L metaG (SPAdes) (version 2) | ecosystem: Host-associated > Plants > Roots > Rhizosphere ...
GCGCACACGTCGGCTAACTGGGAAGTGGTCGATATCAAATCCATGACGACAAGGCGTTCTGCCGAAAGCGCTGATATGTCAAGGGTCTTAAGGCAAATTCGAGGCTTGCATTACGAAGGGTTCACAGCGTTCGCAACCAGCGAGCGAGCCTCGATCGGCTGGAATCAGCGGTGGCGGGCGCGGCGGGATGGCTCGCGCTGAGAGGGAACGGCGATCACGACGATGCAGAGCGCCAGCATCATCAGGCCCATGAATTCGAAAACCAGAGCGTCCATGGCGAATATCCCCAACAAACCAGCTAGGTTTGGAAGGGTCGCCTTGAACGTTTGTTAATATGACTGGCCTGGATCAGCGGATGGTGCAGGGTGAGTTAACGCTCACGTGCCGCAAAAAGTCTGGCACACCCGCTCTTCCGGCTTCGGCGGATCGGCGTAATCTGCAAACTCCGGCTGATCGTCGAACGGCTTGGCCAGCACCTTGATGAGCTCCTCGAACGGCGCGTAATCGTCGACCACCGCAGCCGCGATCACGGCCTCGATGCGATGATTGCGCGGGATGAAGGCCGGGTTGATCGCACCCATCGCTTTCTGCCGCTCAGCCGGCGATTGCGGCTCCTCGGCGAGCCGCTTGCGCCAGCGCGCCGCCCATTCGTCGAAGGCGGCCGGTTCGCCAAACAGCGACCGCACGGCCGCGTCATTCGCGGGATCGAGCGCCGCGTTACCGAGACGGCGGAAGGTCAGGGTGAAGTCGGCCCTTCCGCTCGCCATCGCATCGAGCAGGTCCTGCACCAGCGCTTCGTCGCCGTCGCGCGTCGTGAACAGGCCGATCTTGGCGCGCAGGCCGGCCTGGTAGGCTGCCGTGAATCGTTCCGGGAATGCCCCCAGAATTTCCTGCGCCTCCGCGATCGCCTTTTCCTGGTCATCCGAGAACAGCGGCAGCAGGCACTCGGCCAGCCGGGTCAGATTCCACAGCGCGATCCGCGGCTGATTGGCATAGGCATAGCGTCCCATCTCGTCGATCGAGGAGAACACTTGCGCAGGGTCGTAGTGATCCAGGAACGCACAGGGACCGTAATCGATGGTCTCGCCGGAGATCGAGGTGTTGTCGGTGTTCATCACGCCGTGGATGAAGCCGATATGGAGCCAGCGCGCGATGAGGTCGGCCTGACGCGCGATCACGGCCGCGAGCAGCGCGTGATAGCGGCGCTCATTATCGGCGAGATGCGGGTAATGGCGCTCGATGACATGATCGGCCAGCCGTCGCACGGCGTCGGTGTCCTGGCGCGCGGCAAAATACTGGAAGGTGCCGACGCGGATGTGGCTTGCCGCAACGCGGGTCAGCACCGCGCCGGGCAGCATGGTCTCGCGCATCACGCTCTCGCCGGTAATGACGGCGGCGAGCGAACGCGTGGTGGGGATGCCCAGCGCAAACATGGCTTCGCTGACGATGTATTCGCGCAGGACCGGTCCCAGCGCCGCGCGGCCGTCGCCGCGGCGGGAGAAGGGGGTTGGACCAGAGCCCTTGAGCTGGATGTCGCGGCGGACGCCATCCTTGTCGATGACCTCGCCGAGCAGGATGGCGCGGCCATCACCCAGTTGAGGAACAAAATGCCCGAACTGGTGGCCGGCATAGGCCATCGCAATCGGATCGGCGCCGTCGGGCAGCCTCTTGCCGGACAGGATTTCCGCCCCTTCCGGGCTATCGAGCAGATCCGGGTCGAGTCCGAGATGCAGCGCCAGGGGCCGGTTCAGTTTGACCAGCCGGGGGGAGGTCACCGGCGTCGGCGCAACCCGGGCGAAAAAGTTCGCCGGTAGCGCCGCATAGGTGTTCTGGAAGGGAAAATGTACCGTCATGGCCTCAAGATAGGCGCGCACGCGCCCTTTTTCGAGCCCAAATCAGTCGCCTCACAGTTCCCGCATTCGGTTGCCCGGCAACCCTTGCTCGGGTAAACCCTCCCGCGTTTCGGGCTGGTCCTTGGCCCCCGATTCCGAGCCTTCCCACACATTCGTTTGAGACATCCATGCATCGTTACCGGACCCATACCTGCGGCGCGCTCCGCGAGAGCAACATTGGCGAGATCGTTCGCCTGTCCGGCTGGTGCCATCGCATCCGCGACCATGGTGGCGTGCTGTTCATCGATCTGCGCGACCATTACGGCCTCACCCAATGCGTGGTCGACCCGGATTCGCCGGCGTTTTCGCTGGCCGAAAAGCTGCGCTCGGAATGGGTGGTGCGGATGGAGGGCAAGGTGCGCCGTCGCCCCGAGGGCACCGACAATGAGGAGCTGCCGACCGGCCATGTCGAGCTCTATGTCAGCGACATTGAGGTGCTGGGTTCGGCCGGCGAACTGCCGCTGCCAGTGTTCGGCGAGCAGGAATATCCGGAAGATATCCGCCTCAAATACCGCTTCCTCGACCTGCGCCGCGACAGGCTGCACCAGAACATCATGACGCGCGGCGCGATCGTCGATTCGATGCGCCGCCGCATGAAGAGCCAGGGCTTCTTCGAGTTCCAGACCCCGATCCTGACCGCGTCCTCGCCGGAAGGCGCGCGCGATTTCTTGGTGCCCTCGCGCATTCATCCCGGAAAATTCTACGCGCTGCCGCAGGCGCCGCAGCAGTACAAGCAGCTTCTGATGATGAGCGGCTTCGACCGTTATTTCCAGATCGCGCCATGCTTCCGCGACGAGGACCCGCGCGCCGACCGTCTGCCCGGCGAGTTCTATCAGCTCGACGTCGAGATGAGCTTTGTCACGCAGGAGGATGTGTTCGAGGCGATGGAGCCGGTCATCGGCGGCGTGTTCGAGGAGTTCGCCAAGGGCAAGCCGGTCACCAGGAAGTGGCCGCGGATTCCCTTCGCCGAGGCCGTCCGCAAATACGGCAGCGACAAGCCCGACCTGCGCAATCCCATTGTGATGCAGGAGGTCTCCGAGCATTTCCGCGGCTCCGGCTTCAAGGTGTTCGCGCGGATGTTGGAGGACAAGAAGAACCAGGTCTGGGCGATCCCGGGCAAGGGCGGCGGCAGCCGCGCCTTCTGCGACCGCATGAATTCCTGGGCGCAAGGTGAGGGCCAGCCCGGCCTCGGCTACATCATGTGGCGCGAGGGCGGCGAGGGCGCTGGTCCGCTCGCGAATAACATCGGGCCGGAGCGCACTGCTGCGATCCGCGAGCAACTCGGCCTGAAGGAGGGCGATGCCGCCTTCTTCGTCGCCGGCGATCCCGAGAAGTTCTGGAAGTTCGCAGGCCTCGCCCGCATGAAGGTCGGCGAGGAATTGAACCTCGTCGACAAGGACCGGTTCGAGCTCGCCTGGATCGTCGACTTCCCGATGTACGAGTACAACGAGGAAGACAAGAAGATCGACTTCTCGCACAACCCGTTCTCGATGCCCCAGGGCGGGCTCGAGGCGCTGCAGTCGCAGGATCCGCTGACCATCAAGGCCTTCCAGTACGACATCTCCTGCAACGGCTATGAGATCGCCTCCGGCGGCATCCGCAATCACCGTCCCGAAGCGATGGTGAAGGCGTTCGAGATCGCGGGCTATGGCGAGAAGGAGGTCGTCGAGCGCTTTGGCGGCATGTACCGCGCATTCCAGTTCGGCGCGCCGCCGCATGGCGGCATGGCGGCCGGCCTCGATCGCATCGTGATGCTTCTTTGCGGCACCACCAACCTGCGCGAGATCTCGCTGTTCCCGATGAACCAGCAGGCGGTCGACCTCCTGATGGGAGCACCATCAGAGGTCACGCCGAAGCAGCTGCGCGAGCTTCACATCAGGCTCAACCTGCCGGATAAATAGCTTAAGCCGATCTTTGGCTGATCGGCGTGTGCATGCTCGTCTGCGTTCGTCACGTAAGACGGTCGATGATCCGAAAGAGCTGGTCGCAGGACGCCTCGATTCTCTTCTGTGGAGATGTGGCGATGCCAAGCAACAGACCTGGTCGTGCCGAAGCCGTCGACGCATGCCAGAGCGATAGCGGAGTAGGCGCCAATCCGAACGACGCCGATTCCCGGGCGATGGAGAGGTCGGATGCTCCGTCCTGCAATCGCAGCACTGCCGCCAATCCGCCGATCGTGACGTTCTCGGCGCGCGCCCGAAGGCATTTCAGCAATCCATCGCCTTGCGCTGCATAGACCCGCTTCGTGTGTCGAAGATGCCGTATATAGTGGCCGTCGCGCATGAATTCGGCGGTCGCAAGCTGCACGGAGGGCGCGGGCGCCGTCGTTGGCATTCGTCCGCGTGTGACGGCGGTCGCACCACATAACTGATCATTACCGCGCTTTCGGGTGGCGGAGTAGGGCGGCTTGGCTGGGTGGCGGCGGGATTCAGCATGGTTGCGCTGCTGACCGTATCAGCTCCGCCCGAAGCTTCGGATCGAGCTTGACGCGCCCTGAGGGCGATTGATGCCGTCACGCTTTCCCGATGGCCTCGGCGGCAAGCCGCGGCCACGGCTGCCTCCTTTAGCTCCTGCAAGGCTCCGCGTTGATACGTCCTTCCTTTATCTGGCCGGCGAGCGCTTTGCGTGCAGAGGGACGCAATTCGTTGAGCGAAACATAACCCCGCTCGTATCTCTCGCTTATCAATCGTTCAATGCGCTTGTCATCAGTTGTATTCCATGCCTTGACGGCAAAATCCCGCGCAGCCTTGCCGTACGCATTTTCGTAGCTCCAGGCCTGGCCGGCGCGCTGTTCGAAGTAACTATCGATGCTACGGACGAGCTTCTCGTGCCCATCCGCGGAGCAGTAGTTCGTCCAGGGCTCGTAGAGCGTTTTCAGCATTTCGCGACGCAAGAAATCACGGTGCGGAGCGTTGTAACGCTCGTTGACCATCCAGGGGTCTTGACCTTGCTGTGTTGCGGCGTTGACAACCGGCTTGGATGGGGTCGAGGTCGCCGCTTCTGGAGGCCAGATGAAAGTTGCCGCTATGATGTCGGCAAGCACCAAGCCCCCAACGAAATACAGGATCCACCTCATTGTTGGCTCGCGGCTTTGCGCGCAATGAGGCAGGCTTCCCTCGGCTCATCGGGAGGCGACGCGTGGCCCCACTGGAAAACAAAATTCTGAATGGATTTCGGGAAATCACTCCTATAAATCCCACCTATTTCAACGGCCTCCCCGACCACGTTGTGTAGACTGAGATCAGCCGGCGTCTTAAATGCAGCGGCGGCGACGTCAATCCGTTGATCCCGGCTTTGAGGACACGCGTTTACGCCGGGCGTGCACCATGCCATCGCGTGCCAGGCGCTCGTGTAGTTTGAGAGGGCTTCGACCAGATTCTTCCTTACGGTGTCGTCGCATGGCGAAAGTTTATAGGCGTTGGCTGCCTGCAAGAGGTCGCTACGGAGTTTGTCGCGCTCGATGTTTCCATCGCTCTGATTTGTCTTGGAGGCGACCCAGTCCCTGCGCTGGCCCTCTTTCACAGCTTGCTCGAATGTCGGTATGCGGGCATCGGGCTTTAGCGGCTGGATTGTGTAAACCGTGACGGGAAAGCCGCGCTTTGCCCATGAGCCGCCGACAAAGATCAACAGAAAAACGGAAATCGCAAGCAGCCCGAAGCGAAATGTGCTCATATCCGAAATGCCTCTGTGGTTGCATTTTTATGGATTGCTACCATAAACACCGTAAAGACCGTGCAAAGACGTATCGGGCGGCGCCTGATCTCGAATTCGTTGTGACTGTATGGTTACTAAGGCAGGTGATATTCGTCGACATCTCGAAATTCGCAGAAGTTCCGCGGATATCCAGATCTCCGTTCAGTTGGACCGGAAGCGGAACTCTAACGAGGAAATAACGGGCGCCGCTGAGCCAGGCAAAGCGGACGAAATTCGCTTGCACTGAGTTCTTCTGAGCTGCTCCAGAGCTGACGTTGTCAGAGCGCCAGGGCGGAGGCAGCCTTGCGTTCTCCAGTATCGTCACGCAAGCTTGGTATGCCATCTCTGGAGACTTGAATATGCGGATACTGTTTATCGGCGATGTCGTAGGTACGTCAGGAGTCACCGTCCTGTCTGAAATGCTTCCAAGCCTGAGGTCGCGCTGGAGCATCGATCTGACGGTGGTGAACGGTGAGAACTCCGCAGAGCAAGGGTTCGGCATCACGTTCGAGACGTATCGAGCCATCAGAGATGCTGGCGCTGACGTTGTGACGCTCGGAAACCATTCCTGGAACCGCAGGGAGGCACTCGAACTGGCAGCGCGGGACCATCGTCTTGTACGGCCCATCAACTACTTGCCCAATACGCCGGGGGCCGGGTTCGTCAAGGTTGACACCGCAAATGGAAAGCATGTTCTCGTCATCAACGCATTGGGGCGGCTGTTCATGGAGCCGGTGGATGACCCTTTCGGCGCCATCTCTCGAACCTTGGACCTCTATCCATTAAGCCATGAAGTTGGTGCGACCGTGCTTGATTTTCATTGCGAAGCGACGGGGGAAAAACAAGCGATGGGACGTTTTTGCGACGGCAGGGTCAGCGTGATTGCGGGCACTCACACTCACACTCCCAGTGCGGATCATCGTATCCTGCCTAACGGCTCAGCTTACATCACCGACGTGGGCATGACCGGAGACTACAACTCGGTCGTGGGCATCGATTGGCGTGAGCCGGTCAACCGCTTTGTCACAGGTCTGACAAACGGCCGGTTCTTAGCTGCTAAAGGTGCTGCCACACTATGCGGTTTGGCCATTGAGGTCGAAGACCGCACAGGTCTGGCAGCGCGAATAGCTCCGATTAGGATCGGGCCGCATCTTGAACCACACGAACCCACGTTCTGGGCCTGAACTGCTTTGGGCATGGGTTTTCTGCTTGACCCAAAGCCGACTTGGCGATGATCCCGCGGCGGGTCTTGAATCCTTTGCGAGCCAGCCGGGAACTTTTTTGCTTGAGGCTCATCCAATCCAGCAAAGCCTCGACAATCCATCGGCATCTTCGTGATGAGCTACGCTGACAAGAAGACCGCATTTGTCTTCACCGGGGGCGGAAGCCTCGGCGCGGTCCAGGTCGGCATGTTGCGCGTCCTGCTCGCCGCCGGCGTGCGGCCGGATTTCGTCGTTGGTGCGTCGGTGGGAGCTCTCAATGCGAGCTACTTTGCCGGCGCGCCGGACATCGATTGCGTGACGAGATTGGAAGCAATCTGGCGCGGTCTGAAGCGCTCCGACATCTTTCCGTTCAGCCTGACCACCGCCCTCGGGTTGATCCGACATCCCGATTACCTGGTTGACCCAGGCGGACTGCGCGGTCTGATCGAAGCGAATTTACCTTTCGCGCGACTCGAAGACGCGCAGATTCCGCTCAGCATCATGGCCACCGATCTGCAGGGCCAGGTTGTCCGCCTCTCCAAGGGTCCGGCGATCGAGGCGATTTTGGCCAGCACGGCGATCCCCGCCGTATTCCCATCCGTGGAGATCGACGGCGAGCCGTTGATCGACGGCTCCTTCGCCGCCAACACGCCGATGCGGCTTGCGGCAGAGCTCGGCGCCGAACGGATCGTCGTGCTTCCGACAGGCTACGCCTGTGCGCTGAAGGATCCGCCACGGGGAGTGGTGGGCAAGGCGTTGCACGCGATCACGCTGATGATTGCCTGGCAGCTCAGGCATGAGCTGGAGACGGTCCCGGCAAACATCGACGTCCATCTTGTTCCCACGCTGTGCCCGCTCGCGGTCTCTCCGTTCGACTTTTCGGCATCGCGGGGCCTCATTGAACGGGCGGTGCAGTCCACGCGGCGCTGGATCGACGGCGGCGGTCTGGCGCGGCGCTCCGGACCAGAGGAGCTGGCGCCGCACCATCATTGATACCGTCGAATTAGGAGAGTTACGGTGACAGCAAATCCTTCCCCGCTCTCCGCGTCACCGGTGCTTTTGCGCGAATGACCATAGGCGTCCCACGTGGCCGAGCTGAGGGCGTCGAGTTCATCCTGGAGCGGCGAGAAAGTCGGATCGACAAACCGGCTGCGATAGCGTCTCACGAATCCGCGCGCGATAAATAATTTGACCGGCGGCATCTCCTTGCGAATCTCGGGTGAGGCGTCAGGACTTCGCGCTCATTTGACATAAGATATATTTTCAACGCATATTTATTGCAAATCCCCGAGCTCGATAGTTTGAGCCAATCAGTCACAGAAGCGTTTCACTGGCCATCGAGTAGGGTGGTCGGTCCGCAATGAGAAGGAGATATCACCATGCCCAACGAAATTCCCTATTCGCGGAAGCTGGGCCCGCTGACGCCATTCGTCGGTGAATGGGAAGGCGACGTGGGAGTCGATCTTTCCTACCATAACAAGGACGATTGGACGACCGAAACGCCCTATTTCGAAAAAGCCTGGTTCAAGCCGATCCCGGTCCAGGAAAATGGCCGACAGGTATTGTGGGGCCTGCATTACGGTATGACCGCATGGCGCCACGGCGAGGAAGCGATGGACCCTTTCCACGACGAGGTCGGCTTCCTCTTGTGGGACAAGGATCGCGGCGAAGTCATGCGTAACGTGGTGTTCGGGCGTGGTATCGCGATTCTCGCCGGCAGTAGTGCCAAACCGCGCGACAAGGTCCTCAGATTCGATGCCAAACCTGGGGCAGCACATTATGGCGTGCTGCAAAATAAATACCTGCTGGAACGCGCAGAAATCCGAGACTTCAAGAGCACGTTCACGGTCAATGACGACGGCACCTTGAGCTATACGTCCGATCTGCTCCTTAAGCTCGCCGCTACCGGCGCGGAAATGCATCATACCGATCGCAACACCCTGCACCTCGTCAGTCGCTATCATCCCAGCGCTAAAAACGGCTGATCGCCGGGGCGCAGAGCGAGCCCTGCTGACACTAAAAGCGCGCGCCATAAGGCGTTGTTGCGGTGACAGTGCACTTAAGTGGCTTGTCGTGCCCGAGAGACAGGGCGCCATGAGTTAGCGGGGCGATCCTGCGCGATCCACACGGCGACCACAGGCGATTCCTGCATACACTCCATGCACAAATTGCCCGTCGTGCCAATCTGTCGCACGCACTCGCGCTTGCGGCGTCGGGCAAATCACGACGATGTTTTCGCGCATCCCGCCTCGATGAAGAGGGACGTTTCGGCCGATCGTCACGACACGTGGGGCGGGGATGCGATGAAGCGGTGGAAGCCGAACAAATGGGATTACGGTGACGGTGCTGGACTGCACCCCTAAAGTGAGACACGGTAATTTCTGTGACAGGCATTTCGAGGATGACCTGTGGCAGGACAAGGAAAGAACCGGCAGTTTCCGACGGCTTTTAAGCTGAAGGCGATCAAGCGTGTTGAGCGAGGCGAAGGAGTTCTGCCGGTCGCTCGTGAACTTGGAATAGCACGCAAGCTTTTGCATGATTGGATCAAGGCGTGGAAGGCCCATGGGCCCGAGGGATTGAATCGCAAGCGCGGACCCAAGCCCGGGCCTCGTAAGCTCAAACCTCTACCGACGTACGACGACAAGCGTTCCGCGCTCGCGCAGGCGAAGGTTCGCATCGCCGAACGCGAGCGCAGCGCATTGAAAACGTGAAGGTTTTGTCGCTCGATTGGTGCACTGTGTAGCACAGTGGGGGATACAGTCGAGGCTCCCAGACCTTACCCTGTGGCTCCCGCTGCCTGCATAGCTTGAGACGGATCTGTACCAACGGAAAATCGACGCATCTCAGCGAATTGAAGTGGCCGAGTTACGGGAGGAAATGTTCGGTAGCTTTCGTCTAAGTCCATTGCGGATATTTGACGTGTGCCTGCAAGGACAACGGCGCTAGTGGCGAAAGGCAGTGGAGCCTGCTTTATCACCGCTCCTCCGATTTCCGTTACGAGAACGCGGCGAAGAGCAATCCAAAGTTCTCCGAGCCTCTGCGGAATATTGGCTAAGTCATCTGGAGTCAGCTTGTTTGCGCCATGGAACATTTGGCGAGTCCTCCAAAGCGACTTAGCTAGCTTTTTAGGTACGCGCGCTTTCTCCACCAGGAAGTTAATGATTTGCTGGCCCCCGACGTTACGACTCGTAGGAGCACTGCACTCAGGGCAGTTCTGAATTTCATGCCCGCAGGGAGCCCTATAAAACAATTTGACGCCCGCTTGGCGATGCTGAACGAGAATCTCCAATGCGATCCAGAAACAGGCGAAGCGCTGAACGTCGGCGCTTTCTTCGAGGCCCATGCGATACCATCTTATCGAGGCCCTTACTGGTTCTGGGATGCTATCGTATCGATTGAGAGCGCTCCAATCTATCTCGTCAGGTACTCTGAAGTCGGATGATTGAAGTTTGGGGGTCGCGTAATTCTGATACATGACGATGTTTCTAACGTCGCCAAGCGAGACTGGACGGGTCACGTCTACAATCTCTAATCGATATGCTGTAACAGGAAAATTCCACAAGATGCTGAGCTGATCTATTAGCTCTTCAAGATGGACTTCGATTCCCCTTGTGATCTTGTCGTGGTTGCTCGTATCACCATGGCAATAAAGGACAGCGCGTATCGGTGCGCCACCGAGCCCCGGCACGTTCCATTCACGTTCGTCAACGAACGGGCTTACATTGAAGTGAAGTCCATTGCTCACCGGGACTGAAAATATCTGGTCAAACCGTGCTCGGGGATGGCCCAGGTTCGGAAAAGGACTTGGCTGAGCTGACGTTGATTCTTCGATCTCGAAAGCCAATGGCGCTCTAAGATATGCGTTTATCTGAACTAGTCCCTCTGCCATCTAAACCTCTATGTGGATCAAATTATTTTGGGGTCACGCATCCCTTGTACTTATGGCTGGTGTACCGGTTTCTTCAATTAAGCTCTTCGGTCGTACTGGTTCTTAAGAGCCGGAACGACGGTCGCATCCCGGCTAAGCTAGCCAGCGGATGTTCTTGCAGCCTTAAACCGCGCGCAAGAGGAGGGATGTGGACTTAATTTGAGTATTGTTTTTCTATTCGACCGCCAATCAGAAAAACCCCGTCAAAGACATTCTAAACAACGTGAATTCGGCGTGCGGACGCAAATCCCCACAGGAATGCTGCAGCCAACATTCGTTGGCACGGGTGGTGCCCATATTGCCGTGAATGACGGTTTTCGATTGTTTGCTGGCTGCAAGAGCCAGGCAGGCGTCTTGGGACAGCTTTCCGAAATTGCATCCATACGGACCACAAAGGGGTGCTTCGGCACGCCAGCTATCGGGATACTCCGCTTTATCAAAACAGGCGAAGTTTCCTGCCGCCGCGTATGCGGTCGCTGACGCAATTGGAAACGGCCAGACATAGTAAGAAATTGCGCCTGATGAGATAATGAATAGTCCAGAAATTGCGGCTATCTTCCAGATCGATCTCGTCGTTGGCCGCGAGGCTCGAATTTTCTCAATCAGCGCGTCGGCGTCACGCCCGAAGCAGTTTTGGCGCAAAATGATTGCATTGCGACGCGCGAGCGGCTTCAGCGGTTGGGGCAAATCGTTGGCCTTCGGCATTCCCGCGCCGTCGACCAATATTGGGATCACCGGAATATCGCGAGCGAGCGCGGCCGCAATTTCGAGGGCAACGAAGTCATCTGCAGCATGAAGCCGGCGATCCCCCTGCTCGTTTTTGAGATCTAGCCAGTTGGGACCGATAACGGCCAGCAAGATATCGCATGTGGCAACTTGGTCGTTGAGGTGCCTCACAAAGTCGATGCCGGGCGGGATGCTGTCCACGTCCATGAATAAATTTTTCCAGCCAAAGGCGTCGGCAAGCCGATCGTGTAGCCGGCCGGCTATACCCATGGAATCTTCTCGGCGGTAGTTGATGAAGATCATCATGTGTCCGCCCCGGCTCAATTATAGCGCGATGGAAAGCGGGTGAAAACCTAATGGTTGCATGGCGCAGTCACTCCTGCCGAATGAAAGCGCGCGATGCAGCGCCAGCTCACCGTGTTAGCGCAGGCGATTCCTGCATACACCACATGCACAAATTGCCCGTCGTGCCAATCTGTCGCACGCACTCGCGCTTGCGGCGTCGGGCAAATCACCACGATGTTCTCGCGCATCCCGCCTCGATGAAGAGGGACGTTTCGGCCGATCGTCACGACACGTGGGGCGCGGATGCGATGGACGCGGATGCTACGTGAGACGAACGTGGCGGATGCGGACGGCGAAGTCGCGTGGTCCTGATCCCCCGACGCTGGGATCAAGTTTCGCGGAATGATGATCCGCGAAGCGACGGTGGCTATCAAGCCCGGACACCGGGGAGGGCGCGTATAAGCCGTAAAACCATTGCGCAGGGAATGTCGGTTGATCCGGCTTGACCTGTGGTAACTGCCGCCTGCGTTCTTTGTTGCAGGCGGGCCATGGGTGAAGCCATCACCCGGCATTCCCTGCGCCCTCTTCGTTTCTCGAGGGCCAACTTATCCGCAGCACTCGGGCGCGAACGCGTCGCGGGATCGCCCAGCTGTGCGCACAATACATGGCTGTCGGGCCTTCGTTAATTTGGGCCGTTTCAGAGGTTGCGCGGGGGCACTCGAGGTGCTTCACATCCGGCCCAACCTGTCTCAAAATTAAGGCCGCCCCTGTCGAACAGTCGGGGGCCGGGGGAAGCGAATGTCCTATTCCGATGATCTGCATAACGCGGCACTGGCCTACCATCGGCAGCCGCGGCCCGGAAAGCTCGAAATCCAGTCGACCAAGCCGCTGGCGAACCAGCGCGATCTGGCGCTGGCCTATACGCCCGGGGTCGCCGCGGCCTGCACCGAGATCGTGGGCAATCCGACGGAGGCCGCTTCGCTGACGGCGCGTGCCAATCTGGTCGGGGTGGTCACCAACGGCACTGCGGTGCTCGGCCTCGGCAATATCGGCCCGCTCGCCTCCAAGCCCGTAATGGAAGGCAAGGCCGTTCTGTTCAAGAAATTCGCCGGCATCGATGTGTTCGACATCGAGATCGCCGCCGACACCATCGACCGCGTGGTGGAGACGGTTGCGGCGCTGGAACCGACATTTGGCGGCATCAACCTAGAGGACATCAAGGGGCCGGAATGCTTTGAGATCGAGGCGCGCCTGAAAGAGCGCATGAAGATCCCGGTGTTCCATGACGACCAGCATGGCACCGCCATCATCGTCGCCGCCGCCATCACCAATGCGCTTTGGCTGAATGGCAAGAAGCTGCCGGGCGTGAAGATCGTCTGCTCCGGCGCGGGCGCTGCCGCGATTGCCTGTCTCAATCTGTTGGTCTCGCTCGGCGCCAAACGCGAGAACATCTGGGTCTGCGACATCGAGGGCCTGGTCTACGAAGGCCGCGAACAGCTGATGGACCGCTGGAAAGGGGCCTATGCACAAAAGACCGACAAGCGAAAGCTCGCCGACGTCATCGGCGGCGCGGATATCTTCCTGGGGCTATCTGCGCCGCGGGTGCTGACGCAAGACATGGTCAAGCAGATGGGCGATGCGCCGCTGGTGATGGCGCTCGCCAATCCGAATCCCGAGATCATGCCGGATGAGGCGCGCGCGGCGCGTCCCGACGCCATGATCTGCACCGGCCGCTCCGATTTTCCGAACCAGGTCAACAACGTTCTGTGCTTTCCCTTCATCTTCCGCGGCGCGCTCGATGTCGGCGCCACCGCCATCAATGAGGAGATGAAGCACGCCGCCGTCGCCGCGATCGCCCAGCTCGCCCGCGATGCGCCGTCGGACGTGGTCGTGCGCGGCCTCGACACTGGCGAGACGCAGGGCTTTGGACCGGGCTCGCTGATCCCGAGTCCCTTTGATCCCAGGCTTATTCAACGCATCGCGCCGGCAGTCGCCAGGGCCGCGATGGATTCCGGCGTGGCGACGCGCCCGATCAAGAATTTCGACGAATATACCGGGTTGCTCGAACGCTTCGCGTTCCGCTCGGGCCTCGCGATGAAGCCCGTGTTCGCCAAGGCGAAGACCCAGCCGGTCCGCGTCATCTATGCCGAAGGCGAGGACGCGCGGGTGTTGCGCGCGATCCAGCAGGTGCTGGAGGAAAACCTCGCCAAGCCGATCCTGGTCGGGCGACCCTCGGTGGTGGAGGCGCGGATCAAGCGGTTTGGCCTCGGCATCAAGGCCGGGCGCGATTTCGACCTCGTCAACCCCGAGGATGATCCGCGCTATCGCTCCTATGTGCAGTCCTATATCGAGGTCGCCGGCCGCCGCGGCGTCACGCCGGATGCGGCGCGCACGGTGGTGCGCACCAACAACACGGTGATTGCCGCGCTTGCGGTCATGCGCGGAGAGGCGGACGCCATGATCTGCGGCGTCGAAGGCCGCTATATGAGCCATCTGCGCCATGTCCGCGACATCATCGGATGCCTGCCGGAAGTCAGCGATTTCGCGGCGCTGGCGCTGCTCATCACGCACAAGGGCGCGCATTTCATCGCCGATACCGAGGTGCGCTCGAATCCGAGCGCCAATGAGCTCTGTGAAGTCGCGGCGCTGGCGGCCAAGCACGTGCAGCGCTTCAATCTGAAGCCGAAGATCGCGTTCCTGTCGCACTCCGATTTCGGCAGTTTTGATACCGAATCGTCGCGCAAGATGCGGCAGGCCACCGCGCTGCTGAAGCAGCACCATCCGGAGCTGCAGGCCGACGGCGAGATGCAGGCTGACACCGCGCTCTCCGAGGTGACACGGAAGCTGATCCTTCCGGGCTGCGCGCTCGAGGGCGAGGCCAATATCCTGATGATGCCGAACCTGGATGCGGCCAACATCGCCTATCAGATGGTCAAGACTTTGACCGATGCCGTCCCGGTCGGGCCGATTCTGATCGGCCCGGCGCGGCCGGCGCATATCCTCACCCCCTCCGTGACCGCGCGCGGCGTATTGAACATGACCGCGGTTGCGGCGGTGGAGGCGCAGGAGCGTGCAGGGCGGCAGCAGCCCAGCCTGTTCACCTAGATGACACCGGCGGTCGTGGTTCCCGTGATTTGAACGTTTGAAAAGCTGAGGCGGAACCTCCATAATCCGCGCGCACAGCGCGACTCAGCCCCAAGACCCCTCGGTGAGGCCGACGATGCCAG
>Ga0207661_10001726_pt1 | contig 14953 bp, 13 predicted proteins | sample KBSC713LmetaG_FD_184337 | JGI IMG/M metagenome (GOLD analysis project Ga0207661, IMG submission 184337) | Corn rhizosphere microbial communities from Kellogg Biological Station, Michigan, USA - KBS C7.1-3L metaG (SPAdes) (version 2) | ecosystem: Host-associated > Plants > Roots > Rhizosphere ...
GAACCGTTTATAGGAATATATGGCTACGTGGCGGAGAGGGTGGGATTCGAACCCACGGTACGCTTTCACGCACACACGCGTTCCAGGCGTGCGCCTTAAACCACTCGGCCACCTCTCCGTCGCGACAGCCTTGTGACGGGCGGCGGGCGTTTTTTCAAGCCCAGCCTGACGGTTGGCCGGAATCCGGGAAAAATAGCCGGGAAGGGGCGGTCCCGGCGCCTCCCATCATTGAACCGGACCGCAGGGCAGGCTAAGCGGAAAGCTACTCGCGAGAGGGGCGCGAGGGGACAAGATAATGATCCGCTTTGTGTTTCGTTTCATTGGCCTGTGGATTCTGGCCGCGGGCTTTGTTGCGCTGGTGCGGGACGGCACCAAGTCGATCGCCGGCAATGCGGTGTTCATCACCCGGCTGGTCGAGGACTGGAACAACCTCCACGACGCAAGCCTCACCCAGCTCAAGGTCCTGGTCGAGCGCTACGGCGGCGCCCCGGTGTGGGAGTTCGTCTCGCTCTATGTGCTGGGCGCCCCGACCTGGGTGGTGCTCGGGGTCATCGGCGCGATCTTCATCCTGATCGGCCGCAAGAAGAAGCCGCTGATCGGCTACGGCCGGGACTGAAAGCCCAACACCTTTCTGGCGCGCGGCTCTCGTGATTGTGAAGCGCGCCCGCCACGGCCTGTTCGGGTCGTGACAGCGGCGGGCCATGCGCGAAGCGCCTGGAACGACTATATTCGGGCCAACCGATCAGTGAATTTGCAGAAAGAGGGAGATTCTGGATGTTCATGTTCAAGAAGAAGCTCGAGATGCCGGCAGCCGGCGACGCGCTGCCCGGGCGCGCCACGCCGATCCCGACCGCCGCGCAGCATTTCGTGCTCGGCCGCCCGCTGAAGGGTCCGTATCCGGCCGGCCTCGAGACCGCGGTCTTCGGCATGGGCTGTTTCTGGGGCGCGGAGCGGAAGTTCTGGCAGCTCGGCGACGGCATCTACACGACCGCGGTCGGCTACGCGGCCGGGCTGACGCCGAACCCGACCTACGAGGAGGTCTGCTCCGGGCGCACCGGGCACAACGAGGTCGTTCTGGTGGTCTACGACCCGAAGAAGATCTCCTACGAGACGCTGCTCAAGACGTTCTGGGAGAGTCACGACCCGACCCAGGGCATGCGCCAGGGCAACGACGTCGGAACGCAATATCGCTCCGGCATCTACGTGACCACGCCGGCGCAGCGCAAAGCGGCCGAGGAGTCCAAGGCGATGTACGCCAAGGCGCTGGCGGCGGATCGCTACGGGCCGGTCACGACCGAGATCGTCGACGCCGGCGAGTTCTACTTCGCCGAGGACTATCACCAGCAATACCTCGCCAAGAACCCGATGGGTTACTGCGGGCTCGGCGGCACCGGCGTGAGCTGCCCGATCGGCGCCGGCGTCGCGGCCTGACCATCATCACTCGCGATGTGAGAGGGGGCGCGCATTCGCGCGCCTCTTTTTTGCGCACATGGCGGCGCGGCTGTGCGTCATCGTCATCACGACGGCCTACCGACCACCTCTCTGCCGATTGCCGCCACGACGCTGGCCGCCGCCCGCACGATTTCCGCCAGGCCGATTTGCGCCGGGGCGATTCCCGCCCGGGCGATTGGCGCCGGGTCGACCGCCGCCGGGACGATTGACGCCTGGGCGATGGCCTCCAGGGCGATGGACGCCCGGCCTGCCCGGCCGCACACCAGGACGACCGACCACGGGCCGGCGCCAGCCGCGCCATCCGACCGGGCCGCCCCAGCCGATGCCGCGCCGCCAGGCATTGCCGCACCAGTACCAGCCCGGGCCGTGCCAGCCACCGTCGTACCAGCAATAGCGACGACCATTCCAGACGAACTGAGCGGACTCAGTCGTGATCAGCTCGTCCGCGGCGTCGCGCAGGCCGGTCGGCGCGGTCCCGACGGCGGCCTCCGAGGGTCTGATCATCACGCTCGTCATCGCGAGCGCGGCTGCGAGCATCAACGTCGTCTTGCGCATCACATACTCTCCACGAACTCACGTCGCCCGAACCGAGGAAATCAACCAGCCAAAGGTGAGCCACGCGACCCCATGCACGATGAGATCGATGCCGAGCAGGAATCCAAGCACCCAGAGACCGGTCACCGGCCAGCCGGAGAGCACGACAAGACCCGCCAGCACGCCGACGATGCCCGAGATGAGCATCAGCCAGCCGCCTTCGCCCCAATGCCTGAAGCTGAGCAGCACGCGCACGACACCGGATGCGAACAACATCAGCCCGAGGGCGAAGGTGAGGATCAACGCCCCGGAGACCGGCTGGCTCAACAGCGCCAGGCCGAAAGCGACGTAGAGCGCGCCGAGCACGATCTGCCAGATGAACGCGCCCCAGCCCTTGGTCCAGAACGCGTGCACGATCTCGAATCCGCCGGCCACGATGGCGGTGATCGCGATGAACTTGACGCTGATCAGCGTCGCCAACGTCACGTCGCCAAGGATGAATATCCCCGCCGCGATCAGAACGATCCCGAGCAGGATGCGAACCCAGGTTGGCGGAGCCGACAGCGTCGCCGTTCCGGTGTGGAAAATCGTCATGATGTCCTCCTGTGCTTGATGGGAGCGGACGAGTGGATGGCGTCCGGACGCCGTCCACCGCGCCACGTGGTCAGGCCGCCTTGCGCAGCTCGGCGCTCAGCTTCTTCTCGGCCTCGTTCGACAGCGACGTGCGCAGCACGCGCGGCTTGTAGGGCTCGAGCTCGGGCAACACCTTGTCCTCGTTCACGTGCTTGAACAGGATGAACAGCGCCGATGATCCTTCCGGGATCGTCTCGCCGAGCTTCTTGATGAAGTCGTCGCGGATGCCGTAGTCGGTGAGCGAGCCCGAGATCGCGCCGACGCCGGCGCCCGCGATCGCGCCGAGCGCCATTCCGGCGAGCGGATTGAGGAACAACAGGCCGACGATCGCGCCCCACAGGGCGCCGCTGCTGCCGCCGGTCGCGGCGCCGATGCGGGTCAGGTTGACGGCTTGCTTGAGATAGACCTTGCCGCCTTTTTCGCGCTCGACCACGCAGGCGTCTTCGAGGTCGATCAGATACTCCTTCTGCAGCGAGCGCAGCTTGTTGAGCACTTCATCGGCCGTGTGCATCCCGTCGAAACCGAGAACCACCAGATCACTCATCATGCTCTCCTGTTGTGGACAGACCAAGTTTGATGGCGCTTGTCTCGCGCCGGGCGCTAGTCATCGACCGGATCGCGAATGATCGGGCAGGTCATGCAATGCCCGCCGCCGCGCCCGCGCCCGAGCTCGGCGCCCGAGATGGTGATGACCTCGATGCCTTCCTTGCGCAGCAGCGTGTTGGCGTAGGCGTTGCGGTCGTAGGCGAACACCACGCCGGGCGCGACGCAGACAAGGTTGGCGCCGCTGTCCCATTGCGTGCGCTCGCGCATGTACGCGGTGCCGCCGGTCTCGATCACGCGCATCGTCTTGAGGCCGAGCGCGCCGCGAACGGTGTCGACCAGTGTGCCATCGTCCCTGCGCAGGTCGAGCGTGCCGGCCTTCTTGCCCGGGCGGTACGAGAACGCCTCGATCTTCTCGACGATGTCCGGATAGATCAGCACGCAGTCGCGGTCCGCAAAGGTGAACACCGTGTCGAGGTGCATCGCGGCGCGCAGCTTCGGCATCGCGGCGACGATGATCCGTTCGGCGGCGCCCTTCTCGAACAGGGTCGCGGCGAGCTGGCTGATCGCCTGGCGCGAGGTGCGTTCGCTCATCCCGATCAGCACGTTGCCCTTGCCGATCGGCATCACGTCGCCGCCCTCGAGCGTGGCGAGCCCCCAATTCCTGGTCGGGTCTCCCCACCACACATTGACCTTGCCGGCGAAATCCGGATGGAAGCGGTAGATCGCCGCGACCAGGATGGTCTCCTCGTGGCGCGCCGGCCAGTAGAGCGGGTTGAGTGTCACGCCGCCGTAGATCCAGCAGGTCGTGTCGCGCGTGTAGAGCGTGTTCGGCAGCGGCGGCAGCAGGTACTCGGCGACGCCGGCGGCGTCGCGGATCAGCTTCAGCATCTCGCCGCCGATCTTCTCGGGAAATTCGTAGGTCGAGAGGCCGCCGATCAGCGTTTCGGCGAGCGCTCGGTCGGTCAATCCTTCGAGATAGCTGCGGATCTCGCCGATGAGGCCGAGCCCGACCTGGTTGGGCACCACTTGATTGTCGAGGATCCACTTTTTCGCTTCCGGGATCGCGACGGTCTGGGCCAGCAGGTTGTGCATCTCGACCACGTCGACGCCGCGGTCACGCATCTTTGACATGAAGTCGAAATGGTCGCGCTTGGCGACATCGACCCAGAGCACGTCGTCGAACAGCAGCGCGTCGCAGTTGCTCGGCGTGAGCCGCTCGTGCGCATGGCCGGGCGCGCAGACCATCACCTTGCGCAACTGTCCGACCTCGGAATGCACGCCGAAGGCGGTACGCGGCTTCGCGGCGGCGGAGCGCGATACGTCTTGCGTCGCGGACTTGCCTTGCAGGACCGATGACGTTGGCATGACCTACCTCATGAAGATGTCGCGGTCAGATCGTGATGGTGCCGGTGACGAGGCCGTAGATGCCGATGCAGAATCCGACGGTGACGACCGCGAAGATCAGCCACTCGATCGGCCGAAAGAGCCGCTTTTTCTGTTCGCGCCGCGCCAGGGCGTAAAGGATGGTGCCGGGCGCATAGAGCACGGCCGCCAGCAGCACGAACTTCAGTCCGCCGGCGATGATCATGAAGGCCGTATAAATCGTCGCGATTCCCGCGAAGGCGAGATCGCGATTGCGCTCGCGCGGCCGCATCTTGTCGTAGGTCTCGCGACGCCGCGCGAGCAGCCAGCAGAATGCCCCCACCAGCATGTAGGGGATCAGGTTCATCGCGCTGGTGAGGCTCAGCATCAGCGCGAAGGCATCGCGCGACCAGTAGGTGGTGATGACGATGATCTGCACCACGATGTTGCTGATCCAGAGCGCCGCGGCCGGAACCTTGTTGGCGTTCTCGGTTGCGAAGATCGCGGGCATGTCCTTGGTTCGGGCGGCGTTGAAGACGATCTCGGCGCAGATCAGCGACCACGCCAGATACGCGCCGAGCACGGACACGATCAGCCCAGCGCTGACGAATACCGCGCCCCAGTGGCCGACCACCGCCTCGAGCACCGTCGCCATCGAGGGCTGGCGCATCTCGGCGATCTGCGCGCGCGCGAGCACCGCGTAGGGAAGCAGCGTGACCAGCACCATCAGGGCGGTCACGCCGACGAAGCCGATGAGCGTCGCGACGCCGATATCCGAGCGCCGTTGCGCATAGCGCGAATAGACGCTGGCGCCTTCGATGCCGAGGAACACGAACACGGTGACCAGCATGGTGGCACGAACCTGCTCGACCAGGCTCACCTGCGGCATGTCCGGACCGCCCCAGAAATTCGCGCGGAACAGATCGAGCTTGAACGCGCCGATCAGGATCGCGATGAACGCCAGGATCGGCACGATCTTCGCGACCGTGACGATGGTGTTGATGAAGGCCGCCTGCTGCACGCCGCGCAGGATGACGAAGTGGAAGATCCAGATGCCGACCGATGCCACCACGATCGCGGTCACCGTGTTGCCGTCGCCGAAGACCGGGAAGAACGCGCCCAGCGTGGACTTGATCAGGACCCAGTACGAGACGTTGCCGATGCAGCTGCCGATCCAGTAGCCGAACGCCGAGAGGAAGCCGGGGTAGTCGCCGAACCCGGCCTTGGCGTAGGCGTAGACGCCGGCATCGAGGTCGGGCTTGCGCTCGGCGAGCGCCTGGAACACACGCGCCAGCGTGTACATGCCGCCGGCCGCGATGCACCAGGCGATGATCGCGCCGAACGGTCCCGTCGCGGAGCCAAACGTGCGCGGCAGCGAGAAGATTCCGGCGCCGACCATCGAGCCGACGACGAGCGCCGACAGCGCCACCAGCGACAGCTTGCGTTCACCTTCCTTCGCCATTCTGCCGCTCGCGCTTCGTATGCCTGTGGCGGTTGCGCCGCCCGGCGAGGGGGAGGAGGGGAGGGATGGAGTCGCCGGACGGCGCGAGCCGGATTGAGAGCCCATGGCCGGTTGCCGCGAGGCTTGCTGAGCAGCGTTGCAACCGGCGGGGGATCAACGCGCGGCCAATCTCTGCCTCGGGTCAGGGAGCGGCAATCAGTGAAGTCCCCGAAATCCGGCTCAGGGAATTCCCGAGGAGGGCGGTCCGGCGCGGAGGGACGAATGCCGGCCGCGGCACCCTGTTTCTTTGTCCCTCGCACGGGCTAAACTCCCGCGAAACGGGCGGGGCTCCATGAAATCGATGAAGCGCGCAATCGAGCTGATCGTCATCAGCAGCCGCTGGGTCATGGCGCCCTTCTATGTCGGGCTGGCGCTCAGCCTGCTCATCCTGCTCTACAAATTCACCCTGTCGCTCGTCGAGCTGGTCCGCCACCTGCCGGACTCGAACGACTCGGACGTGATCGTCGGCGTGCTCGGGCTGGTGGACGTCGCGCTGATCGGCGGCCTCGTGGTGACGGTGATCTTCTCCGGCTACGAGAGCTTCGTCTCCAAGCTCGAGGGTGACGGCCAGCCGGTCTGGCCGGCCTGGATGACGAAAGTCGATTTCTCCGGTGTCGAGCGCAAGCTGCTTGGCTCGATCGTCGCGATCTCGGCGATCCAAGTGCTCGAGACGTTCATGAATCTCGAGAAGCAGCCGAACGTGGCGCGGCTCGCCTGGCTGCTCGGGATCTTCGGCGCGTTTGTCGCCGCAACAGTAGCGCTGGCGATCGCCAACCGCGTCGGCGAGAACGACCACGCCGACTGAGGCAGCGGCTCTTAGTGGCGCATGTGCTTTTCGGAAAACCGGCGGCCACCCCGGATCAAGTCCGGGGCCGGCTTTTTCCGGGATGTGCGCTTAGTCCTTCGCGCGCTCGACGTAGCTGCCGTCCGCCGTCATCACCACCACGCGCGTTCCCGTCGTGATGAAGGGCGGCACCGCGGTGCGCGTGCCGTTCGAGAGCATGGCCGGCTTGTAGGATGATGACGCGGTCTGGCCCTTGGTGGCCGGCTCGGTCTCGACGACCTCGAGCGTCACCTTCTGCGGCAGCTCGAGCGCGATCGGCGTGCCTTCGTGCACGCTCATCATCACCTTCATCTCGGGCAGCAGGTAGACACCCTGGTCGCCGACCACGTCTTCCTGCAGCGCGACCTGATCGAAGGTCTCGGTGTTCATGAAGTGGTAGCCGTCGCCGTCGTGGTAGATGAACTGGAATTCGCGCTCCTCGACATGCGCGCGCTCGACCTGCTCGGTGGTCTTGTAGCGCTGCGCGGTCTTTACCCCGTCGCTGATCCGGCGCATGTCGACCTGCGTAGTCGGCGTGCCCTTGCCGGGATGGAAGCTCTCGGCGTTGAGCACGACATAGAGCTTGCCGTCGAGATCGACGATATTGCCCTTGCGGAGCGAAGAGGCGATGACTCTCACGTTAGTTCCTCGGTGGTATGGGGCCCGTGCGGGCCGAACTGTCGGGGCGCAACATACTGATATTGCGGGAGTGCGCCAGCACTTTCGCGCGGCCGATTCAGCCTGACGGGACAGGGCCTTATGACATCTTCGCCGTGGTGGGCGCGCCATGTTTACGCCGACCGGCGGCCGTTCCTGCTGGCGCGCGCCCGCATCACGGCGGCGACCCGGGACTGGTTCGAGGGCCAGGATTTCGTCGAGGCCGAGACTGCGATCCTGCAGGTCTCGCCCGGCAATGAGGCGCACCTGCATGCGTTTGCGACCGAGCTCGTCGCGCCGGATGCGAGCCGGACGCCGCTCTATCTCCACACCTCGCCGGAATTCGCCGCCAAGAAGCTGCTCGCCGCCGGCGAGCCGCGGCTGTTTACCTTTGCGCGTGTCTTCCGCAACCGCGAGCGCGGTGCACTGCATCATCCCGAGTTCACCATGCTCGAATGGTACCGGGCGAACGAGCCCTATGGTGTGCTGGTCGAGGACTGCGCCGCGCTGATGCAGGCCGCCGCCGAAGCGGCGGGGACCCGGCACTTCAGCTTTCGCGGGCGCGAGGCCGACGCGTTCGCCACGCCGGAGCGGATCACGGTCGCCGAAGCGTTCGCGCGCCATGCCGGAATCGACCTGCTCGCCACGCTCGACGATCGCGATGCGCTCGCGGCCGCCGCAAGGCAGCAGGGGCTACGCGTTGCCGGCGACGACACCTGGGCCGATGTGTTCAGCCGCGTCATCTCCGAGAAGGTCGAGCCGCAGCTCGGGATAGGACGTCCGACGATCCTCGACGAATATCCGACCTCCGAGGCCGCGCTGGCGCGCCCGACGGCGCGCGATCCGCGCGTTGCCGAGCGCTTCGAGCTCTATGTCTGCGGCGTCGAGCTTGCCAATGCGTTCGGCGAGCTGACCGATCCGGCCGAGCAGCGCAGCCGCTTCGAGGCCGAGATGGCCGAGAAGCAGCGCGTGCATGGCGAGCGTTACCCTGTCGACGAGGATTTCCTCGCCGCGCTGGCGCAGATGCCGCCGGCGTCCGGCATCGCGCTCGGCTTCGACCGGCTGGTCATGCTCGCCACCGGCGCGCCGCGGATCGAGCAGGTGCTGTGGACGCCGGTGACAGAACCGGGGTAAGCAGCCGCGCATGACCCCGAAAAAACCTGCCCCGGACTTGATCCGGGGTGGATGCCGGTTTTCGGACAAGGTCATGCGCCACTAAAAAGAGTCTTCATGACGATCCGCCTTCCCACCGAACTGGTTGCGGCCGGCCTCGCGCCGGCGGACGCGCTCGCCGATCTGGCGCGCGTCGCGGAGCGCTACGCGGTCGCGATCACGCCGGAGATCGCCGCACTGATCGACCGCGCCAATCCGCACGATCCGATCGCGCGGCAGTTCGTGCCCGATGTGGCCGAGCTCGCGGTCGCGCCGGGCGAGCGCGCCGACCCGATCGGCGACGACGCCCATGCTCCGGTCGCAGGCATCGTGCATCGCTATCCGGACCGCGTGCTGCTGAAGCTCGTGAATGTCTGCGCGGTCTATTGCCGCTTCTGCTTCCGCCGCGAGATGGTCGGCCCCGGCAAACAGATGCTCTCGGCCGCGCAACTCGACGCCGCGCTCGGCTATATCGCGGCAAACCCGGCGATCTGGGAGATGATCTTCACCGGCGGCGATCCGCTGGTGCTCTCGGCGCGCCGGCTCGCCGAGGTGATGCGGCGCGTTGCGGCGATCGATCACGTCAAGATCGTGCGCCTGCACACGCGCCTTCCGGTGGTCTCGCCGGACAAGATCACGCCCGCGCTCGTCCGAGCGCTCAAAGCTTCGGCCAAGACCACCTATGTGGCGCTGCACGCCAACCATCCACGCGAGCTGACGGGAGCGGTGCGCGCGGCCTGCGCGCGCCTGATCGATGCCGGCATCGCGATGGTGAGCCAGTCGGTGCTGCTCCGGGGCGTGAACGACGATGCCGCCACGCTCGAGGCCTTGATGCGCGCCTTCGTCGAATGCCGCATCAAGCCTTACTATCTGCATCATGCCGACATGGCGCCGGGCACGGCGCATTTCCGCACCACGATCGCGCAAGGGCAGGCGCTGATGCGCGCGCTGCGCGGCCGCGTCTCAGGTTTGGCGCAACCGACCTACGTGCTCGACATCCCGGGCGGCCACGGCAAGGTGCCGGTCGGGCCGGGGTATCTCGACATGTGCGGCGATGCGGGAGCCGTGGTGGAGGACGTGAAGGGCAAACGGCATAACTATCCGTAAGCCGTCACCCTGAAGGCGCGAGCGCTTGCGAGCCTCGAAGGGCGACGGCGTGCACTCAGAGCGTGCGGCCGTCCTTGGAGGGCCGCTTCGCGGCCACCTCAGGACGACGGCTGCTACGCCACCGCCGTCTCCTCAGGCTCCGTCGCGGCAGCGGCCGGCGCCGCCGCTGCGCGGTCCTTCACGAACTTCGCGACGCCGACCATGTCGATCTTGCCGGTGCCGAGCACCGGGAGCTTCTCGAGCACGACGACCTCGGCCGGCACCATCAGGTCGGACGCGCCCTTGCTCTTGGCGTAGGCCTGGAACTCCTGGCGCGTTGCGTTCTTCTGCTGCGTCACCAGCACCAGCCGCTCGCCCTTGCGCGGATCGGGCGCGGTTGCGACCGCCGACAGGACGTCCGGCCAGAGCTGCGCCGCGAGTGTCTCGACCGCGGCGAGCGAGATCATCTCGCCGCCGATCTTGGCAAAGCGCTTGGCGCGGCCCTTGATGGTGACGAAGCCCTGCGCGTCGATCGTCACGATGTCGCCGGTGTCGTGCCAGCCTTCCGCCGGCGGCTCGATCACGCCCGGCGCCTCGGTCTTGAGATAGCCGAGCATCACATTCGGCCCCTTGACGTAGAGCCGCCCGCCCTCGTCGACGCCCGGCACCGGCTCGAGGCGCGGCGTCGTGCCCGGCATCAGCCGTCCGACCGTGCCGAACTTGTTGAACATCGGCGTGTTGAGCGCGAGCACCGGCGCGGTCTCGGTCACGCCATAGCCCTCGAGGATGCGCAAGCCGAACTTCTCCATGTAGGTGCGGCGCGTCGACTCGCGCACCGGCTCGGCACCGGCGAGAATGTAGCGCAGCGAGCGGAAGTCATAAGGATGCGCGGCGCGCGCATAGCCGGCGAGGAACGTGTCGGTGCCGAACACGATGGTGGCGTTGGTGGCGTAGATCAGCTCCGGCACGGTGCGATAGTGCAGCGGCGAGGGATAGAGATAGATCGGCACGCCGGACACGAGCGGCAGCACGGTGCCGGCCGTCAGCCCGAACGAGTGGAACACGGGCAGCACATTAAAGAGCTTGTCGCCACGGCCGAAGTCGATGCGCGCCTGCGCCTGCGCGCAGTTCGCCAGCATGTTGCGGTTCGAGAGCACGACGCCCTTCGGCGTGCCTTCCGAGCCGGAGGTGAACAGGATCGTGGCCGGATCGTCAGGTTTGCGCGGGACGAGCGGCTTCTTGTAGCCGAAGAGCCCGCGCAGCTTGTCGAGGGTGCCGACGGTCGCGCGCACGTCCTCGAGGTAGACGATCTTGGTGCCGAGCGAGAGCTGCTCGACCACGGCGGTCAGTTTGCCCTTGTCGACAAAGGCGCGCGACGTGACGATGGTGTCGACCTCGGCGGCCTTGCAGGCCGCGTGGATGGCCGCCGCGCCGGCGGTGAAGTTGATCATCGCGGGGACGCGCCCGGCCGACATCACGCCGAGGATCGTCACCACCGCGCCGTTCGCGTTCGGCAGCATCACGCCGAGCGCCTTGCCTTCGGCGGCGAGCGGCATCAGCTTGCGGCCGAGGATGTTGGCGCCGAGCAGCATGCGCTTGTAGCTGAGCGAGCCGGTGACCGGGTCTTCCACGGCGACGCGCTTCCAGCCATGCACCTCCGCGGCGTCGACCACCGCTTGGTGCACGGTCCGGTCCGTCGATGTGGTGCGGAACACGAGGTCGGACATGATCTCGTACAGTGCCGCGCCGGCCGCCTGGCGGCGTGCCCGGCCCTTCAACTCTTCGCCGACCGCAAGCTTCACCGGTGGCAGCACCGTGACGTTCACCTTCGGGAACCAGCGGCGGTTCACCTGACGGCGCGAGAGGCGCGAGAACGGCGTCGCCTCGAGCCCGTCGATCTTCACCGGCACGACCAGCGCGCCTGACTTGTCGGCGATCAGGCCGACGCCGTCATAGACCTTCATCAGGCTGCCGGTGACGGTGATGCGCCCCTCGGGGAAGATCGCGAGCGCCTCGCCCGACTTGACCGCGTTGATCAGCGTGCGCGTCGCCATCGGCTTGGTCGGATCGAGCGGCATCGCGCGGGTCAGCTTGAGGAACGGCTTCACCCACCAGCGCTGCGCGATCTGGTAGTCGATCGCGAACACCGGCTCCTTGTCCATCAGCGAGAGCGCCACTGCGGCATCGAGGAAGCTGACGTGATTGAGCGCCACGATCGGGTTGTGACCGGCGCGATCGCTGTCGAGGTTGTCGGCGCCCTTCACTTCCATGCGGTAGAGCACGCGCAGCATCGTGGTGAGGAAGTCACGCAGCCCGTTCGCCGGCATCGTCTTGGCGATCAGGACCATGGCGATGAGATTGCAGACGCCGATGATCAGGAACAGCTGCGCGAGCGTCACATGGACGGCCTGCAGCGCAGCCACCACGCCGGTGCCACCCACGATGAATAGTGCGTTGAGCACGTTGACGGCGGCGATGACGCGCGCGCGCTTGTCGGCGCCGGCCCAGGACTGCACCGCCGAGAAGGCCGGCACGATGAACAGACCGCCTGCGATCGCAAGCCCGGCGAGATCGAGCGCCACATGGATGCCGCGCCAGGATGTGAAGACGTCGAGCACGGTGAGCTTCCCGGCTTCCGGGGCGCCGTAGATGGTGAAGCCGAGATCAAGCGCGAACACGCCGAGGAAGAACGCGCCGACCAGCGTCGGGAACAGTGCGATTCGCCCGTGCGACAGCCACGCGGCGAGGAGCGAGCCGATCGCGATCGCGATGGAGAAGACGGCCAGATAGGCGGTGACGACGTCCCCGTTGTCGCTCAGCACTGTCTTGACCATCGGCGTCAGCAGCGAGAGCGCGATCGCGCCGACCAGCCAGAACCAGCTCGTGACCAGCGCGCCCCACCACAGGCGCTTGTCGATCCACAGATCGCGCAGGAGCGAGCCGGTCGAGCGCGCGATGTTCGGGTCGACGTAGAGGTGCGGCGCGCCCTGGCCGGTGCGCGGGATCATCAGGCTCGCGCCCCAGCACAGCAGCGAGAACACCACGATCAGCGCGCAGAAGTAGATCGGTGGAACCTCGTCGGCCGCCGAGAGGCCGCCCGCGATGGTGCCGAGCAGGATCGCCATGAAGGTCGCGCCCTCGACCAGCGCGTTGCCGGCGGGCAGCTCTTCCTTGCGCAGGTGATCCGGCAGGATGCCGTATTTGACCGGACCGAACAGCGTCGCAATCACGCCGAACAGAAACAGCGTGGCGAACATGATCGGCACCGAGTGCAGCCAGAATCCGACCACGCCGAGCGCCGAGACGGCGATCTCGACCAGCTTCACGTGGCGCGCCACGATCGCCTTGTCGAAGCGGTCGGCGAGCTGGCCGCCGAGGCCGGAGAGGAAGAAGAACGGCCCGATGAACACCGCGGCCGTCAGCGTCACCAGCGAGTTTCGGGTTTCGGGGTCGTAGCCGGCCCGGAACAGGATCAGGAACACCAGCGCGTTCTTCAGGAAGTTGTCGTTGAACGCCGAGAAGAACTGGCACCAGAACAGCGGCGCGAAGCGCCGGGATGTCATCAGGTGGTCGGCCATCGGTGATTCCTTCAGCAGGGCAGCGCGATTCTAGCGATCTTTGGAACCGGAATTGTGAACAATTCGCCACCCCGGCCGGCGAGCCGGCCGGGGGAAGCGTTCTACCTTCATTCCTTGCCGCGTTCGATCTCCATCAGCAACCGTTCAGCGCGGGCGTCCTCGATCCGGTTCACCAGCTTGGACTGTTCGTGCACGTCGCGCAGCGTCTTGGTCATGGTGATGCACGACTGGACCAGCAGCGCCGCGCCCATCGCAAAATAGGCTTTGATCCACAGATCGATCGGCGCGAACAGGATGCCGCCGGCCACCATCGCGACCGAGACGAAGAACGACGCATAGGTGAAGGTGATCCAGGAAGCGGAATGCTGGCTGGCTTGGGCTTGGGTACTCATGACGGTCTCTCTCTGTCTGGGTTGAGGGGGGTGGCGTTCAAGCCGCCGGTGCAGTCGTGCTGCTGCCCGCGTTCTGCCGCAGCCGTTCGAGCACGCTTGCGGCGGTCGGGCGGGTCCGCTTGCCGAAGCCTGCGGCTTCAAGCTTTTCGGCGATTCCGGCCGGATTCGGCTCGGATTCGAGCGCCTCATAGGCGTCCGTGGCTGCGGCTTCCTCGGACTGCCGCTGGCGCAGCCGGCGCAAGCTCTGCTCGGCGTCGGCGAGCGCGTTCGCGCCGCCTCCCGCCATCAGGCCGGAGCCGGCCTTGAGCCGCCGCACCGACTCCGCCGCCGCGGCGATGCGCCGGCCGCGCTCGAGCTCGGCCAGGCGTGAGGCAGACCGGCGCACCGTCGCCTTCAGGGAGCGGATCTCGCGCGCGAAAGTGGCGCGCGCTTCGCATATCGCGTCGCGGTCCGCCTCCATCACGGCGATCGCCTCGGCTGCCTCCGCGGCGAGCTCTTCGCTGCCGCCGTTCAGTGCCGCAACCGCGCGCTCCTCGAGGTCGGCGATGCGGGTGAGCGTCGTCTCCAGCCGCTTTCCCTCCGCCTCGTCCTGCGCGATGGCGACCGCGAGCGCGCGCTTGGCGCGTTCGATGCCGGCCGCCGAATCGCGGATCTGCTGGTCGAGGATCAGAAGCGCGCTGCGGTCGACGAATTCCTCCTCGGCACGGAAGGTCGCGCCGCGGATCAATGTCACAATCGTCTTGAGCATGGCGTTCTCCACTGCTATCGTGAACGTTGTTCACGTATTGAGTTAGTAGCGCGGCTGTGAACAATGTTCAAGATGTTTCTTGAACGGCGTTCATTCTCATGGTTAACCGATGATTTCCGAGCCCGGAAAGCCTTCCGAATCAAAGGCGGTCACCCGCCGCCGCAAGCTGCGCGATGCGCTGATCGAGGCGGCGGGGCGGGGAATCGAGAAAGAGGGCCTGCGCGGCCTGAAGGCGCGCGACCTCGCGCTTCGTGTCGGCTGCGCGGTCGGGGCGATCTACAACGTGTTCGACGATCTCGACGATCTCATCTTTGCGGTGAATGCGCTCACGCTGGAACAGCTGGAGAAGACGCTGACCGTCGCAGGCGACAAGTCAGACCCGCAGGCCGACGCGATCAGGCGGCTGACCCATCTGGCGCTCGCCTATACGGACTACGCGGCCGCGCACACGCCGCGCTGGCGCGCGCTGTTCGATCACCGCCTGCCCGA
>Ga0207661_10001728_pt1 | contig 14940 bp, 13 predicted proteins | sample KBSC713LmetaG_FD_184337 | JGI IMG/M metagenome (GOLD analysis project Ga0207661, IMG submission 184337) | Corn rhizosphere microbial communities from Kellogg Biological Station, Michigan, USA - KBS C7.1-3L metaG (SPAdes) (version 2) | ecosystem: Host-associated > Plants > Roots > Rhizosphere ...
GCGCCGTCCGCGGCGGCGGCGGCGGCGATGGCGCGCGAGGATCTGCACGCGGCGGCGCTCGCGCCCGCGCTCGCGGCCGAGCTGTTCGACCTGGTGGTCGCGAAGCCGCGCCTGGATGACGGCCCCGCGGACGTCGCCCGCTTCCTGTTGCTGGGACGGCACGCGCCGCGCCCGACGGGCGACGACGCGACCAGCTTGCTCATCGGACTGGACGACAAGCCGGGCCGCCTGGCCGAGGTGCTGAACCGGCTGGGCACCGCCGGGCTGAACCTGCGGCGGATCGCCTCGCGCCCGACCGACCGGCGGGGGCTGCAGGACCTGTTCTTCGTGGACCTCGACGGCCACCGCGACGATCCCGGCTGCCAGGCGGCGCTGGACGGGCTCGCGGCGGGGCTGCCGCTGCTGAAGGTGCTCGGCTCGTACCCGCGCGATCGCGGGGAGAAGGCGTCGTGAGCGCGCAGCGACGGTGGTCGGGCGCTTCGCTGGGCCGGATGGCCGTCATCGGCGTGGGGCAGATCGGCGGATCGGTCGCGCTGGGCGCGCGGGTCGCCGGCGCCGTGACAGAGGTCGTCGCCTGGAGCCGCACGCGCGACAAGCTCGAGCGCGCGCAGGCGCTGGGCATCATCGATCGCGCGGCGCGGTCGACCGCCGAGGCGGCGCGGGGCGCCGGCGTCGTGGTGCTGGCGACGCCGGTGCGCAGCCTGGGCGAGGCGGCGGCGGCCATCGCGCGCGAGCTGGACGAAGGCGCGCTGGTGTTCGACGTCGGCAGCGTCAAGGCGGCGGCGATCGCGTCGGTCGAGCCAAAGCTGCGCGCGGGGGCCTACGTGCCGTGCCATCCGATCGCCGGCACCGAGCGCGTCGGCCCGGACGCGGCCAGCCCGCTGCTGTTCGAGGGCAAGCGCTGCGTGATCTGCCCGACCCCGCGAAGCAACGAGCAGAACGTCGCGATGGTCGAACGGCTGTGGACATCGCTGGGCGCGGAGCCGGTACGCATGACGGCGCAGTTGCACGACCGCGTGTTCGGCGCGGGCAGCCACCTGCCGCACGTGGCCGCCTATTCGCTCGCTGCGGCGCTGGGGCAGCTCGCGCCCGACGTGATCGAGGGTCTGCGGCGGCTGCCGACGTCCAGCCTGCGCGACACCACGCGCGTCGCCGCGTCCAGCCCGGCGATGTGGCGCGACATCTTCCTCGACAACCGATCCGAGGTGCTGCCGCTGATCGAGGCGCTGGCGAGCCAGGTGCAGGAGCTGCGCGCCGCGGTCGCGGCGGGCGACGCGGATCGGATCGAGAAGCTGCTCGTCGCCGGGAAAGCCGGCCGCGATCGCGTCGTCGGCGGATGACCCGCCGATGAAGTGGATCCTGATGCTGGCGGCGCTCGCCGGCTGTGCCGAGACGACGGTCGCGGGCGTGAAGGCGCGCGGGCCGCGCACCGCGGCCGACGACAGCGACCTGTGGAACGTGGTGCCGGGCGACGTGGAATCGCTGATCGACGTCGATCTGGCGGCGCTGCGGGCGTCGCCCTGGTCCCAGGCGCTGATGCAGGGCAACCTCGACGGCGATCGGGACGAGCGCCGGCGTCGGTTTGGCTACGACGTCTTCACGGAAGCCGAGCGCATGATCGTCGCCGGGAACGACGCGGCGGGCGACGCCGGCACGCTGACGATCGCCCGCGGTCACTTCGAGATCGATCGAATCACGTCGGCGTTCCGCGCCGCGACCCCGGGCATGACGACCACGGATTGGCGCGGGAGCCCGCTGGTCGAGGGGCAGGGGCGCGCGGTCGCGCTGGTCACGAGCCGGACGATCGCGCACGGGGATGGGCAGCGCGTGCGCGCCGCCGTCGACGCCGCCTGGGGCATCGTCCCGGACGCGGGCGCGGGCACGCTGGGCGAGCTCCGGCGATCGCTCGACGCGGACCGGAACCCACCCGCGGTGACGCTGGTCCTGACGGTGACCGACGCCATGCGCGTGCGCGCGAACGGCGTCCTGGCCGTTCCCGGCGGCCTGCGCCGCATCGCCGCGCGCCTGGACCTGGGCGCGGATCTGAACCTGGAGGGCGCGGCGCTGTTCGACGGCAACGCCCAGGCGGTCTCGGCGGCGTCGATCTGGAACGAGGCGGCGCGCACCTACGCCCGCCAGCCGATGGTCCTGCTGCTCGGCCTGGGGCCGGTGTTCCAGGGGCTGACGGTCACCGCGGCGGGATCGCGGGTGCACGTGCGGTTGCACGTCGGCGCGGATAAGCGCGAGGGATTGGCGGAGAAGCTGCTGGCGGTGTTGCAGGCGGTGGCGAAGGCCAGACAGTAAACGCGAGGCGTGATAGTGAACCAGCACATGCCCGCCGACTCACCCACGCTCACGATCCGCCGGTCCGGCCCGCTGCGCGGAACCTGCCGGGTGCCGGGGGACAAGTCGATCTCGCATCGGGCGTTGCTGTTCGGGGCGCTCGCGGATGGGCCGGTCGAGGCGCGCGGGCTGGGGCGGGGCGGGGACAATCTGTCGACGGCGGCGGCGCTGCGCGCGCTGGGCGTCGACATCGAGATCGCCGGCGACGAGGCGCGCGTGCGCGGTGTCGGCTTCGCGGGGTTGACCGCGGCGGCGGGGCCGCTCGATTGCGGCAACTCGGGCACGACGATCCGCTTGATGATGGGTTTGCTCGCCGGGCGCCCGTTCCAGACGGAGCTGTTCGGCGACGCGTCGCTGACGCGTCGGCCGATGCGGCGCGTGGCCGAGCCGCTGCGGCGCATGGGCGCGACGGTCGACGGGCGCAGCGATCCCGCCCGCCCGGGCGACGTATTCCCGCCCGTCCGCGTGCAGGGCGGCGCGCTCGCCGGGATCGCCTACGACCTTCCCGTCGCCAGCGCGCAGCTGAAGAGCGCGCTCGTGCTGGCCGGGTTGCAGGGGAAAGGCGTCACCACGCTGCGCGAGCCGGGCCGCTCGCGCGATCACACCGAGCGCATGCTGCGCGCGATGGGCGCGCCGATCGCCGTCGACGCGGGCACCGGGGCGGTGGTCGTCGATCCGAGCGGCTGGAACGGCAAGCTGCGCGCGATCCCGATCGTCATTCCGGGCGACCTGTCTTCGGCGACGTTCCTGTTCGTGGCCGCGGCGACCGTCGCAGGCAGCGACGTGGTCGTCGAGAACGTCGGCCTCAACCCGACGCGCGCCGGCGCCCTGGATGCGCTGTCGGCGATGGGCGCGGACATCACCGTCGAGCCGCAGAGCGACGCGCTGGGCGAGCCGGTCGGCCGCGTGCGCGTGCGCGCCTCTCGCCTCCGCGGCACGACGATCGCGGGCGAGCTGGCGCTGCGTTCAATCGACGAGATCCCGGCGCTGGCCGTGGCCGCCGCGCTGGCCGAGGGCGAGACGGTGTTCGCCGATCTCGCCGAGCTGCGCGTGAAGGAATCGGACCGCATCGTCGCGGTGGCGCGCGAGCTGCGGCGCGCGGGCGTCGCCGTTGACGAACGCCCCGACGGCTTCGTGGTCACGGGCCTGGGCGGACGCGCGGCGGCGGGCGGAATCGTGCAGCCCGAGCACGATCACCGCATCGCGATGGCGGGCGCGGTCCTCGGCCTCTCGGCGGGCGACGAGACCGTCGTTCCTGTGGCGGACATCGCGACGTCGTTCCCGACCTTCGCCGAGACGCTCGCCGCGCTGGGCGCCGCGGTCTGATCTAGCCGCCGTCCGGGTTGGACGGTGGCGCCTGGCAGACGTCGATCTCCTCGCACTTCGCCAGCGTCGCCAGGAAGTCGAGGATGCTGGTGCATTCGGTCGCGCCGATGGCGTTGAGGCAGACGTTGAGCCCGCCCTGGTTGATCGCCATGCACGTGTTGACGGGCCAGCGCTGTTCCCAGTTGGACTTCCAGACGGTCGTGCAGGAATCGTAGGTGGCGTAGGCGGCGTTCGCGTCCGCCCCGATCAAGCCGCACGTCTGGTAGCGATCGCAGGTCGCCTTCGTGGCCTTGTCGCGCGCCGACTCACGCGAGTCGGTGACGCCGCCGCAGGCAGACGCGCCTGCGGCGAGACCCGCCGCGAGCCCGAGCATCGCGAACAACTTCAGCTTGCTGGTCGTCTTGCCGGGCATGGTCAGCCTCCTCGTGTCACCAGCGAAAGGCCACGTTGACGCCCATCACCGGGTCGCCGCCGCGGCTCCTGACGATCGTGATGTACGTGCCCCCGATGGTCAGCGCAGCGCCCGCGCCGATCATCACGCCGCCGACGGCGCTGCGCGTGCGGTTCTCGTCGCAGCCCGTCGCGGTGCAGCTGCCGTTCGTCGCGAGCACGGCGAATCCGGCGCCGATCGCGATCGCGCCCGCCATCGCGAGCAGCACGGGACCGACCAGCCGCGGCGGCGCGGGGGCCGGCGTCGTGGGCACCGGGGCAAGCGGGGGCGCGTTGTCCTCGATGTGCGCGCGCAGGCCGTCCGCGATTCGCAGCATCACCGCGCGCGCCTCCGCGACGGTGCAGACGTCGCAGCTCTTCGACTCGGTGGCGATCGGGAGCGCGGCCGGCGCCGCACCTTCGGTCGTGAACAGGCGCGCGACGCTCTTGTAGCTGTTGCCGGCGACCTCCACCTTGACGCGTACGATGTAGCCGACGTCGAGCACTTGCCCGATCGCCTTCAGGCAAGGCGAGGCGTCGCAGCGTTGCAGCTCGGGATGCCCCTCCAGCTTCTTGGCGGTGTCCGCTGGATCCAGCACGTGCGCGCCGGCGCGGACCCAGCCCAGCACGAAGCCGTCCTGCAGCTGGATGCCGAGCGCGGGCGGCGGCGATCCTTCCAGCTGGAACTCGGGGATGGCGACGCGAATGCGGGCGGCCGGCGCTGTCGCGGCGCGCGCGCTCGTCGTCGTGAGGGCGATCAGGCCCAGCGCGGCGACGGCGAAAATTCGCATCGCGGCCATTGTAACAGGTCGCTGCAGACGCCGCGCGGGTGCGCCCGACATTCGCCCGTCGGCCCGTCAGCCCGTCTGCCCGTCGCCCGTCGGCCCGTCAACATCCCGACGCGCACACCGGGACGAAGCCGTGCTGTGGGAGACCGAAGCAGAGGTGCTGGTAGCTGGCGTCGGGTAGGCGGGGACAGCGGGCGGCGGCGAAGCATTCGGCGCGGACCGCGTCGCTCTCGCACGCGAACACCGCGCGCGCCGGCGACGAGATGTAGTCGATCTCGAGGCGCGACCGGCCGAGCGCGCCCGCGCCGATCACGCCGTCGATCTCGGGCTCCTCCGGACGGAGGTCGAACCGCAGACCCTGCAGATAGGGCGAGTCGTCGGCGATGATGGCGACCGGGATCTGCCCGGTCACTTCCAGGTAGGCGGCGCTGTTCTGCGCCTTGTCGGGCTCGCGCGGATCCGCGTCGCACGGCTGTGTGCACGCCGTCGTCTGGACCTGGTTCATGGCGTCCTGGACGATCTGAAACGACACCTGTTCCAGGCGGCGCGCACGGGCCAGCTCGACGCAGGGACCGGGATCCGTCGCGGGCCCGGTCTCGAGATCGACGAGCGCGTACTTCGGGAGCGTCGACCAGGTCGCCGGAATCGGCGTGGGCCAGGTCGCGATCAGCAGCTGACCGCCCGGGACCTCGACGGGCGCCGCCGCGGGGCCCAGCTGGCCGACCAGCTCGGCGACGATCCGCAGCCAGGCGGTGCGGCTGAGGACCATCGGGCCCACGCCGGTATCCAGCACCATCGCCAGGTCGATCCCCGTCTTTGTCCCCGGCGCCTCGGCGTCCTTCTCCTTGCAGCAGGTGACGGTCGTCGTCGGCATCGGGACGGGCAGGAAATCCTTCGGGACCGCGCAGGTGCGGAAGACGATGCGCGACGGCGATACGATCAGGGGCCCGCGCTGGCCCAGGAAGTCGGGATCGCCGTCCGCCGTCACCTCGCCGCCGCCCGCGAGGTTGAAACGGATGACGGCGTATCCGGAATCCTGGAGGAAGCCGAGGTCCGGTCCCAGGTGCGTCCAGATCGTCATCGACGAGCACAAGCCCGGAGGGGAGCCCGCGGGGCAGGTCGCGCCGAAGCGCATCTCGACCGAGTAGCGGCGAAGGATGTCGCCGGCGAGCACGCCGCCCAGCATGGTGCTCGGGTCGCCGACCGGTTGCAGCGGCATGCGCAGCACGCTGACGCCGCGAAACTGGCCGCGCACCGCCGCCATCGCCGGGGTGGCGATCGCCGTGGTCGCATCCAGCAGGTCGAAGCCCGCCTTCTCCGTCGCCGGTGTGCCCACGGGCGGCGGGCCGTTCAGCAGGGTCACCGACGCGCCCGTGCTGACCAGCATCTGGTAGGGCAGGGTCGGCGCGTCCGGGGACGCCGCCATCGCGATCAGAGCACCTTCGGTCCCCGCGACGCCGTTCCCCAGCGGCGCCCGGATCAGCGCGATCGGCAACGAATCGAAGACGGCCGAGAAGCTGTCACCGCAGCCGGCCGTCATCGCCGGCGCCGCGGCCGCCAGGCCGACGCCGAGCACGGCCGCCGCGCGCACGCCTATTCCTCCTTCTCGTCCAGCTTCTTCTTCATCTTCTTCATGAGGGCGTCGAAGCCCTCCTTGTTGATGATCTTGTTGAACTCGGCGCGGTAGTTCTCGAGCATGCTCTGCTCGTCGGTGACGACGTCGTAGACCACCCAGTGGTCTCCCTTCCAGAGCATCTTGTACTCGAGAGCGATCTTCACCTTCTTGCCGCGCGCGGTGGTGTTCAGCACGCCGGTGACGGTCGCCTCGCCGTCCTGCTTCGTTTCCTTGTCGTACTTGATGTTGTAGTTCGCGTTGCCGTGCACCTGCTTCAGGTAGCTGCGCTCGACGAGCTCGCGCAGCGTGTTCACGAACTCGTCGCGCTGCTTGACCTGGAGGCCGTCCCAGTGACGCGCCAGCGCGCGGCGCGCGAGCTCCGCGTAGTCGAGGAACGACCCGACCAGCTTGCGCACCTCGGTGCGCTGCAGCTCGGCTTCGGGCGACCAGTTCGGCCGGTTCTTCTGCAGGATCTTGTCGAGCTTCTCGTTCGACCTCTTCAGCTCGGCCATCGGGCTGGCCCCCGCTGGGGGCGGGTCGGCCTTGCCGGCGGCCGGCTTCTCTGCGCCCTTCTCGGCAGGTTTCTCCGTCGCCGCCTTCGGTTTCGCTTCGGCCTTGGCGTCCTTGGCGGCCGGCGCTGCCGCTGCAGGCAGCGTCAGAAAAGCGGCGGCGAGGATGACGGCGGGAAAGGGTCGTCGGGTCATGGCTAGTTAATAACAGTGACGGCCCCGAGTTCAAAGTTATGCAGCGTGAGGAGGTCGCCCTCTCTCGACGCGCGTGCTACCGTGGAGCCACGATGGGTGAGCGTGAACGCGACCCTCGCGGCCCAGTGGCAGACGGCTCCGGGTCCCCGGACGGCGCGCGCGTATTCGATTCCAAGGGCTGGCTGGCAGACACGACCGGCGAGATGCGCGACAGCTTCGCGCGCAACCGACGGGTCATCTCGTTCGCCGAATATCTGACGCTCTTCGCGGCGGATCCGGCCCGGCAGCTGCGCTCGGCCGGGCAGTACCTGCGCGACGTGTTCGATCACTTTGGCGCCGAGGCGGTGCGCACGCCGCGCGGGGTGATGACGCGGTGGCGCCTCTTCGACTGCCCGTTCGACGGCGGCAAGGACGCCTTGATGGGGCAGGAGGAGGTTCAGTCGGCGGTGTACCGCCTGATCTCGAACTTCGCGCGCGAGGGGCGGACGAACCGCCTCATCCTGCTGCATGGCCCGAACGGCAGCGCCAAGTCGACCTTCGTCGCGTGCATGCAGCGCGCGATGGAGCACTACTCGACCCTCGACGAGGGCGCGCTCTACAAGTTCAACTGGATCTTCCCGTCGCAGAAGCTGACCAAGGGCGGGATCGGCTTCGGCGGCGGCCTCGAGCACGGCGGCGGCGGGCAGGAGACGTACGCTTACCTCGACGACGATCTGATCGAGTCGAAGATCTCCGACGAGATGCGGGACCACCCGCTGCTGCTGTTGCCGCGGTCGAAGCGGCGCGACCTGATCGGCCACCGCCTCAGCGCGTCCGATCGGCAGGGCTTCCGGCCGGCCGACTATCTGCTGCGCGGCGATCTGTCGCACCGGAACCGGCAGATCTTCGAGGCGCTGCTGTCCTCGTACCACGGCGATCTCGCGAAGGTGCTGCGGCACGCGCAGATCGAACGCTTCTTCGTGTCGCGGCGTTACCGACAGGCGGCGGCGACGGTCGAGCCGCAGCTGGCGGTCGATGCGCGATCGAAGCAGCTCACGATGGACCGCTCGCTCGCGTCATTGCCGCCCGCGCTGCAGTCGCTGACGCTGTACGAGTATCAGGGCGAGCTGGTCGACGGGAACCGCGGCGTCATCGACTTCGCGGATCTGCTGAAGCGGCCGATCGAATCGTACAAGTACCTGCTGGGCACGGTGGAGCAGGGGCGCGTGTCGCTGGACGTCGCCAGCCTCGAGCTGGACACGATCTTCATCGGTTCGTCGAACGAGGGGTACCTGGCGGCGTTCAAGGAGATCCCGGAGTTTCAGTCGTTCAAGGGCCGGATGGAGCTGGTGCGCGTGCCGTACCTGCTGGACTACCGGATCGAGCAGAAGATCTACGAGGCGCAGATCAAGGTCGCGCACGCCGAGTCGGGCAAGCACGTCGCGCCTCACGTCGCGTGGGTGACCGCGCTGTGGTCGATGCTGACGCGGATGAAGAAGCCGCTCGCCGAGAAGTACGGCAAGACGCTGTCCGACCTGGTCGTGAAGCTGGGGCCGCTGGAGAAGGCGCTCCTGTACGCCGACACGATCACGCCCGAGGGGCTGTCGACGGAGCAGCAGCGCGAGCTGGTGTCGGGCGTCGAGAAGATCGCGCGCGAGTCCGACAACTACCCGAACTACGAGGGCCGGACGGGCGCGTCGGCGCGCGAGATGAAGCTGGTCATCATGAACGCGGCGCAGAGCCCGCGGTACGCTTGCCTGTCGCCGTTCGCGATCTTCGACGAGCTGGAAGAGCTGGTGCGCGGCGTGACGGTGTACGAGTTCCTGAAGCAGGAGCCGCTGCCGGGTGGCTTTCACGAGAACCGGAAGTTCATCTTCCAGGTGCGCGACCAGCTGATCGACAAGATCGACGACGAGGTGCGGACGTCGATGGGGCTGGTCGACGAGCGGCGCTACATGGAGCGCTTCGAACGCTACGCCGCCCACGTGTCGTACTGGGTGAAGCACGAGAAGGTGCCGAACCCGATCACGGGACGCGACGAGGACCCCGACGAGGACATGATGGCGGAGGTCGAGCGCATCCTGCAGGTGAGCGGGCGGCGCGATGAGTTCCGGCGCGAGGTGATCAGCCGCATCGGCGCGTGGTCGATCGATCACCCGCGGCAGAAGCCGGACTACGACGCGATCTTCCCGCGCCCGATCGCCGAGCTGCGCGAGTCGTTCTTCGAGGAGCGCAAGAAGCAGGTCCGGAAGATCAACGAGGACCTGCTGATCTTCCTGGCCGACGGGCCCGCGAACATGCAACCCGACGCGGCGGCGGCCGCCAGCGCGACGCTGGCGACCATGAAGTCACGCTTCGGCTACTGCGAGAACTGCGCGAAGGACGCCGTCCTCGCGCTGATCCGCAAGCGCTACAGCTGATCGCGGACCCCTCACCCTAACCCTCTCCCCGCTTCGCGGGGCGAGGGGACCAGAGTCAGCTCTGGCTGTCTCTCTCTCCCGCAAGCCCCGCAAGCGGGAGAGGGGGCGAGGCTAGGGGGCGCCGCGGACGGGGAGCGGGGAGGGGGCGGGGGGCGGCGTCGCGGGCGTGGCGGAGGCGGTCAGTTCCTTGCCGGCCGACGCGAGGCGGTCGGCCGTCTCCAGCAGGCTCTGCGCCAGGTCGCGCGTCAGCGGCTGGTCGCGCGCGATGCTGCGCGACACGTCGCGGCCCCGGCGGCGCTCGTCGGCCGATGCCGGGTTGGCGACCGCGTGGCGGTAGTCCAGCGTGTGCAGCATCTGCAGGCGAATCGTGTCGACGACGCGCGCGAGCAGGTCGCGCTCGTCGGTGCCAAGCGCTGTCGGCGGCCACTCGCGCCAGCCAGTCGGTCCCAGCACCCACAGGCGTCCGGGCTCGCCGAAGGCCGCCGCCTTGGTCAGATCCTCGATGACGGCGAGGCGCCGATCGTCCAGCGGAAACTGCCGTCCATAGACGTGGTACAGCAGCACGCCGTCGTTGATCTCGGCGCGCACGACCAGGCCGCCGAAGTCGAACAGCGGCAGCGTGCCGGACGCGAGCCCGTCCTTGATCCGGCCGCGCTCGACGATCCCCAGGGCGCCGGGCGCGCCATCGGCCGCGATCGCGCGGGGGATGCGGCGCTTCTTCTTCATGAAGTCGGTGAGCTGATCGATCCCGACGACGACGTTGAGCGCGCCATGGCCCTTGTAGCCGGCGTGATAGACGCCGACCAGCTCGAGCTCGCGCGACCGGCATGACGCCGCCAGCACCGGGCTGCCCGAGTTCCCTTCCGAGAGGAGCGCATCGACGACGAAGTCGACATGGTCCCAGCCCTGTTCCTGGTCGCGGTCGTACGGGTTCACGACCTTGCCGCCGGACACCGCCTGCATCACGCCCAGCGGGAAGCCGCGCACGGCGACCGCGTTGCCCTGGCGCAGCCCCGCGCTCTTGCCGATCTTGTATGGCAGCACCGTCAGCTTCTGGCCCGCCGCCTTCAGGATCGCCGCGTCCAGCAGCGGATCGACCGCGATGCGCGTCAGCACGATCTGGCCGGGGTCGAAGTCGTCGCGCTCGTCGCGCACGATGCGCAGCTTGTCCTCGACGCGCTTGCAGCCGTCGGCGACGCCGTCGATCCGGTGGAGCGAATCGGTCACCTCCGGCCACACCGCGACGTGCTCGTTCGTCATCAGATAGGTGTCGCCGCCCGAGATCTCGTAGGCGAACGCGGTCCCCAGCTCGCTGGCCTGAACCCGCCGGCGTCGCAGCTTTCCGTCGGGCCCGAAGAACGGGCACTCGTACTTCGCGGTGCTGCGAACCAGGTAGCTGTACTGGCTCCTCGGACCCTGTTCCAGGTCGCGCGTGCGCAGCGATTGGACCTGCAGCGAGTCGGCGTACTCGCCCTCGCACATCATCGCGGTGCTCGCCGACAGGCGTGACCGGGTCACGAGATCGAATCCGATCCCGATCACGATGAGCGCCCCCAGCAAGGGCAACCAGCGGGTCAGCCAGCCGGAAATCAGTCGTAACTTCATCCGGAGCCTGGGTTTGATCGTACCATGGGCCCGCCCATTCTCCCCACAACCTAGCGAACCCGATGGCCAAGACACCGACGGCGACACAGCACGAGATCATTCGAGCGGCGGTCGCGCTCGCCACGAAAAGCAGCGTCGATCACCTGCTGTATGTCGGTGACTTGCCGCTTCCCGAGGAGACGTTCCGGGGCAAGCCGCGCGCGCGGAAGAAGCTCGTCCAGGCGGTGGTCGGCATCAGCCAGCGCGAGGTGATCGAGGCGGCCGGCATCCCGGTGCTGCCGCTCCCCGACTATGATCTCGGGCGGCCCGAGAAGCTGAAGATCGCGCTCGTGAGCGGTATCGCGCGCGGCCTCTATAAGGAAGGCGACGTGGTGGTTGGGCTGCTCGCGCGCAAGCCCGCGGCGATGCCTGATTCGATCCTGGTCGTGACCGTGGGCCAGGAGGAGGAGGACGGCTCGTTCGGGTTCCTGCAGGCCGAAGGGGTGTCCGCGGGCGTGATGGACGCGCTGCTCGAGCTGGCGGTCAGCATCGGCGTCGAGGGCTGGGAGGGGCGGCCGGTGGGCGCGCTGTTCGTCGTAGGCGATTCCAGCACCGTCATGGAGAAGTCGCGACAGCTGACGCTGAACCCGTTCCAGGGCTACTCGGAAGACGAGAAGAACATCATGAACCCCGACGTGCGGCACGCGCTGCACGCGTTCGCGGTGCTGGACGGCGCGTTCATCGTGCGCGAGGACGGCGTCGTCGTCGCGGCGGGCCGCTACCTGAACTTCGACGAAGAGAAGGAGCTGGACGTCCCCCTCGGTCTCGGCGCGCGTCACATGGCCGCCGCGGGCATCTCGCGCGACACGGAGGCGATCGCCATCGTCGTGTCGCAGACGTCGGGCTCGGTGCGCGTGTTCCGGCGCGGGAAGGCGGCGCTCGAGCTCGCGCCCCGCGTGCGGCGATCCTAGGAATCAGCCGCTATTTGCGGGGGTCTGCGCTTCCAGATACGATGGCGGCAGTGCGTACAGCATCCTTCAGCCTCGTGGTGGCTGCCCTGATCGCGTTCGCCGCCGCGCCGGCGCAGGCGCAGGACGCCGAGAAGGCCCGCCAGCTTTTCCAGCAGGGGTCGAAGTACTACGACCTCGGGCAGTTCGATAAGGCGATCGAGGCCTGGCAACAGGGCTACGACCAGAAGTCCGATCCCGGGTTCCTCTACAACATCGCGCAGGCATACCGGCAGAAGCAGGACGCCGCCAAGGCGATCTTCTTCTACAAGGGCTACCTGCGGAACTCGCCGAAGGCCCACAACCGGGCCGACGTCGAGCAGAAGATCGCGGCGCTGCAGAAGCAGCTGGACGTCGGCACACCCGCCAACCCGCCGAACAACACGACGCCGCCGCCCAACAACACGGGGACGCCGCCGAACAACACGACGACGCCGCCCAACAACGGGTCGACGGTGACGCAGATGTCCCCGACCGAGCCGCCGCCGGGACCCGAGGTGGTCGTGCAGCAGCCGCCGCCCAACTTCGCGGACGCGGCGACGCCGACGATCCTGCGGCCCGCGCCGCCCCCGACGGCGGTCGCCAGCGGGCGGCTCGAGATCACGGGCGCCATCGGACCGGCGTTCTGGTCGTCGGGCGTCAACGGCGAGGCGAAGCCGTCGTTCGTGCTGAAGCCGGGGATCGCGTACTACTTCGGCCAGCCGATGTCGCGCCTGCGCTTCCGGGCCGGCGCGTTGTTCGGCCTGACGTTCATGGGCGCGAACGAGGACGGCTCGAACGTCTACTTCCTGTCGGTCTTGCTGGACCCGGGCCTGGAGATCCGGCTGACGTCGTCGGGGCGGTGGTACGGCTTGCTGGACCTGGGACTCGGCATTCAGATGCTGACCGGCCTGGAGCCGCGGTCGAGGTTGCTGGCCGCGAACGAGACGCTGACCGTGAACGGTGTGCAAGGTCTGTTCGAGACCCGCGTCGCCGCCACCGTCGGGTATCGGTGGCTGCCCGACCTGGCGGTGTTCACGTCGCTGGCGAGCAGCGACAGCAAGCAGAAGCAGCACTTCTACGCCCCGATCACGCGCGCCGAATGGCTGTTTGGCGCCGCTTACCGATTCTGATCCTGGACGACGCGCTAACATTCCGGCTGCCATGCAGTGCGTGATCCTGGCGGGCGGACTCGCGACGCGCATGCGGCCGCTCACCGAGCGGATCCCGAAGGCGCTGATTCCTGCCGGCGGACGCCCGTTCGTCGACCACCAGCTGGCGTGGCTGGCCGGGCACGGCGTGACGGACGTGGTGATGTGCATCGGCTACAAGGGCGACGCGATCCGCGCGCATCTCGACGCCGGCGTGGGTGGCAGCCACGGCCTGCGCATCCGGTTCGTCGACGAGGGTGAGCATCTGCGCGGGACCGCGGGCGCGCTGCGACTGGCTCTGGAGGCGGGCGCGCTGGAAGAATCGTTTCTGGTGACGTACGGGGATTCGTTCCTGCCCATCGACTTCCGGGAGGTGTTTCGCGCCCACGCAGACGCGGGGACGCCGGCGCTGATGACTGTCTTCCGCAACGACAGCCGCTGGGACAGCAGCAACGTGATCTTCGACGGGCGGATGGTGACCCTCTACGACAAGCAGCGGCGGACCCGGCCGGCGGCGGACTTCGCGTTCATCGATTACGGTCTCTCCGTGCTGTCGCGGCAGGTGATCGCCGACGAGGTGCCAGCCGGCGTCGCCGACCTGGCGGCGCTGTTTCATGCGCTCAGCGTGCGCGGCGCGCTGGCGGGCTTCGAGGTGACGCAGCGCTTTTACGAGATCGGCTCGCCGGCGGGCCTGGAGGACTTCGAGCGGTGGCTGAAGCAAAACGCCTGATCCTGCTCGACCGCGACGGCGTGCTGAACGCGCTGATCGACAACCCCGCGGAGCCGCGTCCGGACAGTCCGCTCAGCACCGCGCAGGTCGCGGTCTTCGGATGGGTGCCGGCGGTGCTTCGCGATCTGACGAGCGCCGGGTTCGGGCTGGCGATCGCGACCAACCAGCCGGCGGCGGCGAAGGGGAAGACGACGCGCGCCGCGCTGCAGGCGGTGCACGCGGCCGTCGTCCTCGAGGCCACGTCCGCCGGCGGCGTCATCCTCAGCTCTCACATCTGTTACCACCGCGCCGAGGACGCTTGCACCTGCCGGAAGCCCGCGACCGGGCTGCTCGCGGAGGCGTTCGCGCGAAATCCGGGATACGACCTGGCCTCGTCGTGGATGGTGGGGGATCGCGCGCCCGACATCATCGCGGGCGCGGCGTTCGGTGTGCAAACCGCGCTGGTGGGCGACGTCGCGCGCGCGGATCGCGACCTGCTGGCGGCGCGCGAGCTGAAGCCGACGTTCGAGGGCCGCGACCTGCGCGACCTGGCCGCGCACCTGGGGGTCAGCGGCAGACGCTGAGCTTCGCCACCAGGCTGCGCAGCAGCGTCGGGTTGTGTTGCTCGAAGTGGCGGAAGTAGCCGCCGAAGCCGAGCAGCACGCCCGCGACGATCGTCGCCAGCGCGAGCAGACCGTACGTCCAGGCCATCACCCGGCGGCCGCGCGCGCTGGACGGGGCGGCGAGCAGTCGCCAGCCGCCGAAGATCGCCAGCAGGACGACGCCCGACGCGAAGTCGTGCTCGTAGCGCATCGTGGTCACGTTCAGGATCAGGAACGGCGCCGCGCCGGCGACGGTGAGGATCAGCGCCACCCACAACCAGTTCATGCGCGTCATCAGGCGGGG
>Ga0207661_10001729_pt1 | contig 14936 bp, 9 predicted proteins | sample KBSC713LmetaG_FD_184337 | JGI IMG/M metagenome (GOLD analysis project Ga0207661, IMG submission 184337) | Corn rhizosphere microbial communities from Kellogg Biological Station, Michigan, USA - KBS C7.1-3L metaG (SPAdes) (version 2) | ecosystem: Host-associated > Plants > Roots > Rhizosphere ...
AGCTTGGGAAACCAGTATGCGATTGCGCCGAAAAGCGGGAAGACCGCGCCTCCGATCAGCACGTAATGAAAATGCGCAACCACAAAATATGTGTCATGCACCTGCAGGTCCACGGGAACCGACGCCACAAAGATTCCCGTCATGCCTCCCATGACAAACACGAAGAAGAAGCCGATGACCCACCACAAAGGCGTTCGGAGCACCACTTTTCCTGTTGCCAAGGTGGCAATCCAACAGAAAATCTGCGCGCCGGTAGGAATGGCGATCATCATGCTCGCCGCGGTGAAATAGCTCTCCGCGATTTGCGGAATGCCCGTCGCAAACATGTGGTGAACCCACAATCCAAACGCCATGAATCCCGTCGCAACCAGCGCCAGGACGAGCACAAGGTAGCCAAAGACGTGTCGGCGGCTGAAGGTGGTCACGATGGTAGAAACAATCGCCGTGCCCGGAATGAAGATGAGATACACCTCGGGATGGCCGAACCACCAGAACAGATGCTGATACAACAGAACGTCTCCGCCGACCGCCGGATTGAAAAACTGGGTGCTGCACGTACGGTCGAGCAGAAGCATGGTGCTCGAAAGCACGACGCCGGGCAGTGCGAAGATCACCATGAATGCGACGACCACCTGCCCCCAAACGAAAATTGGAATCCGATTGAGCGACATGCCCGGCGCCCGCAAGCGAAAGACCGTGACGATGGTCTCAACCGCCACGGAGAGTGCAGACACCTCGGTGAACGTGATCAACTGGGCCCAGAAGTCCGGGCGCTTGCCGGGCCCGTAATCCGGTCCGGCCAGCGGAACATAGGAAAACCAGCCGCGATCCGCACCTGTGTTGCAGAGAAACGCGACATAAAACATCAGTCCGCCAAACGCGTAGAGATAGTAGCTGTACGCGTTCAAGCGCGGAAACGCGATGTTGCGCGTCCCCACCATGAGCGGAACAAGATAAACGCTGAAGGTTTCAAACATCATGGGCACGGCGAAAAGGAACATCATGGTGCTGCCGTGCATGGTGAAAATCTGGTTGTACTTATCGTTGGAAAGAAAGTGCGCCTCGGGAAATGCAAGCTGCAGGCGCATGGCGCCGGCGAGCAGGCCCGCAATCAGAAAGAACAGCAGAGCGGTGAAGAAGTAGCGCCTGCCGATGGTGGTGTGGTGCACCGCCTTGAACCATCCGATAAACCCGGCGGGTTCGTGCCACACGCTCTCCAGTTGAGCCGCCTGAAGGCGTTCCGCGTCGGTGAGGTCTGCCTGGTTTCCAACGGATGTTGTGATCATTTGAGAGTCTCGAGGTACGCGAGCAGATCCTGCAGGTCACTGCCGGAGAGTTGATTGGGAGGCATGCGGCAACCGGGCTTGATTCCCTGCGCGTTCAGGACCCATCCGCCCAGGTTGCCAACGGTGTTGGACAATTCTCCGGCCGCGATCGTGGTGCGGCTGGCCACATGAGTCAGGTCAGGCCCCACGCGCGATCCGGCCGGGGTCCCACGGATCGTGTGGCACAACACGCAGGCATGCGTCAGGAATACCTGCTGTCCGCGCGCAGCTTGAGGAGTGCTGGGGGAAACGCCGCTCTGCGCCTGATCGTTCAGCCACTTTGCGAATTGCTCTTTCGATTCCGCAACCATGTAGAACGACATGTGCGCATGCTGTTCTCCGCAGTACTCTGCGCACTGTCCCCGCCAGGCTCCGGGTTGATCGATCTGCATCATGATTTCGGTTTCATAGCCAGGCATCAGGTCGCGTTTGCCTTGAACGTTCGGCGCCCAGAAGCTGTGAATCACGTCGCGCGAAGTCCCATGAATGCGAATCGGGACGCCGACGGGCAGGTGAATCTCATTCGCAGTCACGACAGTCTTGTACGCTTCGTCGTTCGGATACTGGACCTCCCACCACCATTGGTGTCCGTAGACATCAATCGTCAGCGCATTTTCCGGATTCATGCTGCCAAGAGCGCGGCTGGTCTCAAAGCTGCCCACCAGCATGATGAAGAGCAGGATCACGGTGGCGATCATTGCCGCGCCGACTGACCGCCTTGCAACTCGATCGCTTTCCGGCGTGGTCGTCAGCGGCTCCGGCATGGCGTCAATCGAATGTCTCTTACGCGCCACTGCGATCACAAGAACAAGAAGAACGATGCAGTACACCGCTGTCGTAATCCAGAAAATCAGCGAAAACTCGAACTCGATATGCGCGGCGCCCGGCCCGACCGGATTGAGCGCTGTCTGGTTTCCCTGAAATCCCGGAACAGCGGCGAGGATCATTGCGGTCTCCCCTGCTGCACAGGCTGGGGATTCTCATCGGCCGGATGTTCTTTCGGCTGAGCCTGCTCGGCCTTCTTCACCGGCATTTCATCGGAACGCGAAGGCGCAACATCGCTTGGCAACTGACCGCTCATGGAACGCACGTAGGCGACCAGTTCCCACACCTGGTAGTCCGGAATCTTGCCTGCAAAGCTGGGCATCCCGTTCGGCCGGCCCTGCACAATGTCGGAATAGATCTGTTCGGGGCGGCTGCCGTAGATCCATTGCGAGTCCATCAGCGCTGGGCCGATCGCGCCGCCTCCATGCGCGTGGCAGCCCACACAGTTATAGGCCTCAAAAAGCCGCTTGCCCTCACCCACCGCGTAAGCGCTGCCCTCGTATTTTGAAGCATCCGACATGGGCACTGGGCCGCCGGCATGCACCTCGTTCAATGGAACTCCATTGGCGACCTGCGCGCCGGACGAGCCGGGATCAAAGACGCGCTGCTCGCGCTTACAGCCGTTCAGGGCGAGTGCACCGGATAAAAGCAGAATCCCGATGGCGGCTCTCATCGGGCCTCCTTCTCGTCTGCTGTGATGGGTATGTGATAGCGCGCGAGGATGGCGCGAATCTGCGCGTCGGACTGGTCGATGGCATGGTTAATCGCATTGCGCAGCGCATTGTCTTTTTTGTGTACTGCGATGGCGATGTCATAGGTGAAGGGAACGCCCGACGAGTCCACCTGCGGCGAAACGGCTGTGAGTGTTACGGGGAGGTGATCCCGCGCAGCCACATAACCGGCGAGCGGCCCCCAGACCACGGCAACTCCAACGCGTCGATCGGCAACCGCATGAACAATATCGGCACTGCGCGCACCAAACGTGTCGAACCCCACCAGTTGCGCCGCATGTCCATTCCGGATGAGCGGAAGTGAAGGCGGGGCGTAATCCTCCTCGAGAATCTGAAGTCCGATTCGACGCCCCTCCAAATGCGGATCGTCAAACCGCGCAATGTGCAGCTCGTCGCGCTTGCGTGCGACAAAGACATACGACGAGCGATAGTACGGCCGCGAAGTTGCCACGGCACGCAATCCCTCGGGCACGCCCATCAGCAGATCGCATGCGCCTTTGTTGAACTGCTCTCGCATAAATCCCCGCCGGCTGCGGGCCCATACAAATTCGGGTTCGCGCCCCAGCTTATGAGCAATGAGGATGCCAATACGGTTGTCGAAGCCCTGTTCAGCGCGATTGGAAAACGGCAGATTGTCAGGATCGGCGCATATGCGCAGCGGCATCGCGTTCGCAATCGCCGGCACCGCGATGACACTTAGCAGTGCGAGCCTAAGGAAGAGAGAATACATAAAGCGTTCCTCCCGCCTGTGTCGCGCTCTTCAGATCGTGCATCGCGATGCCCCATCCGTTGGCTGCAGTGTCATCACGCGTGTCGAGATTTGAATTCACGATCGCTCCCGGCCAGCCGCCCACACCCGACAGGATGGCAACGTACTGCTTGCCGTCCGGACCTCGGTACGTGATGGGCTGTCCGACGATTCCTGAACCGGTTTTGAATTGCCAGAGGGTTTTGCCGGTGCGAGCATCCGCGGCCCGGAACCATCCGTCCAGAGTTCCGTAAAACACCAGATCGCCCGCGGTCGCTACTGTTCCGCTCCAGATGGGGAATTTGTCCGGCACGGTCCACACCTTTTTGCCGGCGATGGGATCCCACGCCATCAACTCGCCTTCATTGCCGCCGGGCCCCGCGTAGTAGCGTTCACTTGCGCCAACATATGGTGTGCCGGCAATGTAATTGGCTTCGCCCGTCTGGACATCCATACAGAGATTCTGGTGAGGCACGTAGACCAATCCGGTCTTGGGCGAGAAGGAAGACGGCTGCCAATCCTTCGCACCTGGCGCCGGCGGACACACGTTGCGCACTTCCTGCCCGGTCTTCGGCGCCTTGTCGAGCACGTGCTTCAACTCGCCGGTTTTGAGATCCACGCCGGTACTCGTCGTGATGTAAACGTACGGAGTTGCTGACAGCACTTGCCCATTCGTTCGATCAATCAGATACATATAGCCGTTGCGATCGGCGCGCACCAGCACCTTGCGCGTGCTTCCCTGCCACGGCAAGTTGAGGAGGATGTTTTCGTTAATGCCATCCCAGTCATACAGGTCGTGGGGCGACATTTGATAAAACCACACAGCCTGACCCGTATCCGCATCGCGTGCGAATACTCCGGCCGTCCACTTGTTCAGCCCCGGCCGTACCTCTGGATTCCACGGGCCCGGGTTTGCAGTGCCGTAGTAGATCAGATTGCTCGATGGATCGTATGCGAGAAAACCCCACACCGTGCCGCCGCCAATACGCCACGCGTCCGGCGGCCAGCTCTTCACGCCAAGGTCCGTCCCCTTGTCGCCATCGTAGAAAGGCTTGAATCGGTCGCCAATCAGCACGTCCTTGTCAGGCCCGGTGGAGTACGCTTTCCAGGCGATACTGCCGTCTGTTGTATTCAGGGCAGTAAGCCAGCCGCGCACGCCGAACTCGCCGCCGCTCACGCCGACATAGACCTTATTCCGCACCACCATGGGCGCCATGGTGATGGTCTCGCCGTTGGCGATGTCGCCCAGCCGGGTCTTCCAAAGCTGTCTTCCCGTGTTCGCATCGAGCGCGACCGTATAGTCATCGAGAGTATTGAAGAAGACCTTGCCATCGGAAAACACAGCACCGCGATTCACCCAGTCGCAACAGGCTTCGCCTTTCGCAGATCGCGATGGATTCGGATCGTAGCTCCATTTGAGCGGTCCGCCCGGCTTCGTCAAATCCAACGCGAACATCCTGTTCGGCCACGGGGTCGCGATATACATCGTGTTGTTCGCCACGATGGGCGCGGCTTCAAGACCGTGCTTGGTACCTGTATCAAACGTCCAGGCGACCTTCAGGCTGGCAACGTTGTTTGAGTTGATCTGGTCGAGTGTACTGTAGCGAGTGTTGGCGTAGTCCTTTGTAGCCCGGACCCACTGGCCATCGTCGGCCTCGAGCATCGCGCCATAGGGATGGATTCCGCCACCCGCGCCGGCCGACTCCTGCACGCTCTGTGTCTGGTGCTTGCAGCCCGCAACCGCGATTGCACACACGAGGGCCCCAACCCAGCACGTGAACTGCGACGGCAACTTCTGGCGGCTCAGCATCTTGACGGTCTTCATTCAGAGTTGATCCCAGACGCATGCTTAGAAGCGAAGCTTTGCCGAAATGTCGCCTGAGTTCATCCTGGAAATGGATTCAACCCGCACGGGGGATGCGATGCAATCGTCCAATTCATGGGCCGGTTGAGTGCTCGATCGGCATTGGCGGAGGAAGCCAGTACGATCTGCGCGTAGTGGCGCGCCCGAGGAAAGTTTTAGGCCACGACCGGCCGGCGGCTTCTTTTGCGCTGTCGCCAGGCCATCACCGGACGCACCGCGAGAAGAACTCCGACAGCGATCGTAAACGGCAGGGGCGAGAGCACGCCCGTCTTCACCTGCCACCAATAATGTACGACCCCACAAATGGCCGCGACGTAAACCAGTTTGTGAAGGCGATTCCATCGCTTCCCGCCCATTTTGCGGATCGCCCAATTCGTCGAGGTAAGCGCGAGCGGCAGCAACAGCAGATACGCCGCAACACCCATGGTGATAAATCGCCGCTTGGCGATATCCTCCACCATGGCATGCGGATTGAAATAGTTGTAGAGCGCAACCCACGTCAACATATGAAGGGTGGCATAGAAGAAAGCGAAGAGCCCGAGCAGTCTGCGAAACTTGACCACCCAGTTCAAGCCCGGTATTAACCGCCGGATCGGAGTAATGGCGAGCGTGATGGTCAGAAGCATGAGCGTCGTGTAACCGGTCGTGAGCGCAATGTGCGCAGTCGGATCTGGGCCGAGGCCCGCAGGCGTAAGCGCTCCGCAGACCAGCAACGCAGCTGGCCACAGGCAGGCAATCCACACTGCCACCTTCAGAATCACAACGGTCAATGGCTTCATGATCAATCCGATATTCGATTCGTTCCGGCGTTCTCCACTGTGCACCCTAGCGCCGGCGCTGGATTTCAGGCCAAAACCCGCGGCTCCCGCGGGGCGCGGCGGCGGCGCTTCAGTAATACCTTCTCAGATCCATGCCCTTGTAGAGCGACGCCACCTGCTCAGCGTATCCGTTGAACATCAGAGTGGTTCTCCTCTGGGCATAAAACGCCTGCCCGATCCTGCGCTCCGTCTTCTGGCTCCAGCGAGGATGGTCCACATTTGGATTCACGTTCGAATAGAAGCCGTACTCATTCGAATTCTGGTCGTTCCACGTGGTCGGCGGCTGCTTCTCCAAAAACCGAATGGCCACGATGGACTTGGCTGACTTGAATCCGTACTTCCAGGGAACGACAATGCGCACCGGCGCACCATCCTGATTCGGCAGCACCTGGCCGTAAAGGCCGAACGTGAGCAGCGTCAGTGGGTGCATGGCCTCGTCCATCCGAAGACCTTCGGAGTACGGCCAGAAGATCGTCGACTCCGACGTCCATTTCTCCACGTGCTTGTCGTAGTAGCTGAGGAACTGCACGTACTTCGCGCTGCTCAATGGATCGCATTCCTTGATGAGCTCCGACAGTGAGTACCCAACCCATGGGATCACCATGCTCCACGCCTCAACACAGCGATGCCGGTACACACGATCTTCCAGCGGCCGCATCTTGAGCAATGTTTCTATGTCGAAAATCTTGGGCTTCTTGACCAGGCCTTCCACCTGTACCGTCCATGGGCGCGTCGGCAGAACTCCCGCATTCTTCGCCGGCTGGTCCTTTTCGACCCCGAACTCGTAATAGTTGTTGTAGTGCGTGATGTCTTCAAAGCTGGTGAGTTGTTCGCCGGTCGTGGTGAGCGGGCTTTTGACGGTCTGCAGCTTCGTATCCGCCAGCACTCGGCTGCGCGGCGAAACAATATCCGCCATCCGTCCGAGTCCGAGAGCAGCTGCTGCCGCGCCAAGGCCCCCTGCCAACGTGCCGCGCAGGAATCGCCGCCGATTCAGGTATTGATCTTCAGGGGTGATGGCCGACGAAGGGATATCGGATGGTTTGCGAATCAACATGGAGACCTCTCGGGGAACGTCAACCTTCTATTAGACACTGCCTCGACCGCGAAGGACACGCAAAATCCCGCCCAAGTTGCAGAACGGATGCTTCTCCGTCCGTTCCTCGCGCTGGCCTATTCCGTGGCGCCGGCCCCGGGCCGGTGGAAAGGCCACTCGCGAGCCCTCGCCGCGCGAACCAGGTAGATGCCTGTGCCGGTTACACCAATCGCCGCTGCTACCCCGAATCCTCCCAAGGCGTGCGGACGATAGATCAGGAGGTATATGAATCCGGCCATCGCAGCCAGCGGCGGCAAGGGATACAGGGGGATCCGAAACGGCCGCGGCAAATCCGGCCGCCGAATCCGCAGTACGATCACACCCACCTGCTGCAGCAGGAATTGCAGCAGAATACGTGTCACCACGAGCATGGTGATCACCTGCGACAGCGACAAGAAGCAGAAACACGCCGCCACCAATCCCAACGCGACCAGCGACCGGTGCGGAATGTGATGCCTGGGGTGAATTGCCCCCAGGAAGTGAAAGTAATTTCCGTCCCTCGCCGCTGCATAAGGAACGCGCGAGTACCCCAGCAGCAGCGAAAATACCGAAGACAATGCCGTCCATATCACCAGGGCCGACATCGTCCATCCCGCCCACCTGCCAAACGCGGACTGAGCCATTTCAGCAACCAGGCGTTGGTCGGTCGCCCGGCCTGTCAGCGCGGCAGCGGTTTCCCAATGCGACCCGGCTCCGTTCATCGCCACATACATTGCCGCTACCAGCACCACTGAGATCAGAATCGCGCGCGGGATCGTTCGGTCTGGCCGCCGCACCTCCCCGCCAAGGAACGTGATGTTGTAGTAGCCCCAGTAGCAATAGGTCGCCAGAAGCGTTCCTTGACCCAGGCCAACCACTCCGCCACCCGTTGCGTGGGTTGCCGGCACTGAAAACCCGCTGAATGTCGCCCCCGCGGCGATCACTCCTCCAATCGCGACCAGCACGCCCACGAACAGCACCCAGGCCATCCCCGTCACCACGCTGATCCGGCGATAAAGCATCCACGTCATCAGCAGGCAAGCGCCGGCAGCCGCAAAATTGGCATAATGTAATCCCGCAAGCGCCGCAAACGGGCTCCGTTCTAATCCCGGCCAGAACCACGCCAGAAAACTGGACAGGCCAATGCAGCCGGACGCGATCGACAGAGGCGCGGAGAAGCTCAACTGCCAGACATAGAGAAAGCTGAGCCAATTGCCCGCACTCTTCGGTCCATAAATCTCGCGCAGAAACGCATACGATCCGCCTGCCCTTGGGAAAGCAGCTCCCAACTCCGCCCAAACCAGGCCATCGGCAACGGCTATGACCGCTCCCAGCACCCATGCCCACAACGACAGGCGTAAGCCCGCCGCGGCAATCACCAGCGGTAGCGTGATGAACGGACCGACGCCGATCATCTCAAGCATGTTGAACAGCACGGCCGATCGCAAGCCAATCCGCCGCTCGAGCGGCGCGTGGCTGTTCGACGTGTTTTCCGTCGTGAAAACGGGCTGAGTTTTCTTCGGCACTCTGGCGGATTGTACACTGACGGAGAATATGGCTACCCGCAAGCGAGTGAATTGGGCAACGACGACCGCGTTCTGTTCCGTGCTGATCCCTTTCATGATTTCTGCGTTCACCGGCACGTCGCCGATATCGGCGCAGGCGCCCGATCCGTCGGCGGTTTCATTCGCAGAGCCCACTTCGATTGCGCTACCGCTCCCTGAAGATCGCGGTCAGAACGCGCTCGACCAGGCGCTGCGCCGGCTGCACACCACCGCGAGCGTGATGATGATCGTCGCCCATCCCGACGATGAAGACGGCCCGCTGTTCGCCTATTTGAGCCGCGGCCTCGGCGCTCGCTGCATTCTCTACACGCTTACGCGCGGCGAAGGCGGCCAGAACGTCATGACCGGCGACACCTACGACGCCCTCGGCCTCATCCGCACCAACGAACTGCTCAAGTCAGACCAATACTCCGGCACGAAACAGCTCTGGGGCACCCAGGCCGACTTCGGCTTCTCCAAAACCCAGGAAGAAGCATTCGCCCAATGGGGCCACCAGCGCGTCCTCTATGACGCTGTCCTCGCCGTCCGCCGCGAGCGCCCCCAGGTCATTGTCGCCACCTTCGTCGGCGCGGTCAGTGACGGCCACGGTCAGCACCAGGTCTCAGGCGAGATCGCGCAGGAAGTCTTCAAAGCCGCCGCTGATCCCAACGTCTTCCCTGACCAGCTCAACGATGGCCTGAAGCCGTGGCAGCCCCTCGCCGTCTACAGCATGGTCCCCTTCGCGCCCATCAATGACAAGGGCATGATGTTCGACTACGCCACGGGAAAATGGGCGCCCGCGCAGTTCCGCAATTACGCGACCGGCGAGGTTATCAAAGGCGCTCTCTCCACCGATGCCACCATGCCCGTTGGCGACCGCAATCCCCTCCTCGGTCGCAGCTATTCCCAGATCGCCCGCGAAGGCTGGGGCCAGCAGAAGTCGCAAAACGGCGGAGCCGATCCCGTCCTCAGCGATCCCGGTACCGCCCGCTATCATCTCTGGGCCGTTGCTCCATCCGCGCAAAACAAGCGGGGCAACGTCACCGCCCAGGACCTCTTCCAAAATTCGAAAGTCGACATTGATACTTCGTTCCCGGGACTCGAGCGTCTTGTCTCTTCGCCGCCGCCTGAGTTTGTCGAGGACCTCCGAAAGATCGAACAGGACCTGCAGCAGTTCGACTCCACATGCCCATGCCATCCCGGCCCTGATACGGCTAAGCAGCTTGTCGCGATTTACAGGAAGGTTCTCGATCTGAGGCAGGCAATTTCCGAGAGCAGCATGAACGGCGACACGATCTACAATCTCACCTTCGAACTCGATGCCAAAATCAGCCAGTTTCAGCAAGCGCTCGTCGACCTTCTCGGCATCGACCTCGTCGCCTTCCGTACCAATGAATCAGCCGTGCAGGGCGGCGGCTTCCGCGGCAACTCCGCCGACCAAACGCCGCAAAGTGTCTCCCCCGGCCAGGACTTCAACGTTCGCATCCACCTCAACGCCGGCTCTCCCGACGTACACGTCGCCAAAATCTGGTTCGAAGATGAAAACGGCAACCCGTGGCAGACCGGTAACCCGATCAGCAACTCCGGCCATGCGCCATATTCCGATACGATCTATAAGCACAAAGTCCCCGACGACGCGCAGTCCACAAGACCCTTCTTCGCTCGCCCCAGTATCGAGCAGCCTTACTACGACATATCTAATCCCGCATGGCGCAACCGCTCTTTCGCCCCCTGGCCCGTCAATGCCTTCGCCGAATTTACATACGACGGCGTCCCCATCCGCATCGCCGAAGTGGTGCAGACGCTCCAGCGCGCCACGGGCCCCGGCGGATTTTACGAGCCCCTCGTCATCACCCCGGCGATTGGCGTAACGGTCACTCCCGATGCCCGCATCCTTCCCCTCGATGGCAGTCCTCTACCGGTGAGAGTCATCGTCCATACCCAGGCCGCCGCCGACGGAACCATCGCCCTCAAGCTCCCCGGCGGCTGGCGCGCGCAACCATCGCAGGCCAGCTTTCATCGCACCGCCGCCGGCGACACCGAGCCCTTCCTCTTCAACGTCACGCCCGCCGACGATCACGATGGTGAAGTCCGGATTCAGGCCAGCGTCGAATCCGGTGGCAAATCCTACCAGAATGGATGGCGCAGTGTCGGCTACCAGGGCCTGCGCTCCTACAACATGTATCGCGGCGCCGCCATGAACACACGCCGCATCAACGCGAAGCTCGCTGCCGGCCTTCGCATCGGCTATGTGATGGGCCCCGGAGACTCAGTCCCCGATGCCATCGAGGCCATGGGAGTCACACCACACCTGCTCTCCGCCGATGAGCTGACCTCTGGCGAACTCTCCCAATGGAACGTCATCGTCATTGGTATCCGTGCTTACTCCACACGCCCGGAGCTTGCGGCCGCAAAGCCGCGACTCGATGAGTTCGTCCGCACTGGTGGCACCGTGATCGTGCAATACCAGAGCTCCAACTTCCCGTCTCCCCTGCCACTCTCGTTCGGACGCTTTGCCGAGCGTGTCATCGATGAGAGAGCCCCCGTGAAGCTTCTCAACACATCCAATCCGCTCCTCACCTATCCCAACCAGATCACCCCCGCTGATTTCGATGGCTGGGACGAAGAGCGAGGTCATTCCTTCATGACTTCGTGGGATCCTTCCTTCACTCCGTTGACCGAAACGGCTGACCCGGGGCAGGACCCGCAGCGTGGCGGCCTGCTGGTCGCGCACATTGGCCGCGGCACCTATATCTATGTCGCCTACGCGCTCTACCGCCAGTTACCCGAGCTCGTTCCCGGTGCCTACCGGATCCTCGCGAACTTGCTGAGCGCAGGCAGCCCTGCCGTAGCGGCCACTCCGAACCGATAGCTGTCTCCACTTGCGGTGCGCCGATTTCGGAGCCAAATTCCACATCCTGAACTCGTTAACGGATGATGAATTCGGTGCTCCGGCGGGGCCCTATGCGAGTAAGCTATTTGTTTCCCATGATCTTAGCCTCTTTAAAACTCCGTGAATTCGTTAAATATTCATCTGTATCTGCAATTCTTCTATCGGAATCACAAGACACACTGCGAAATCGATTTGACTGCCACACGAACTCAACGGAACAAGAGAGGCCGAATGAATTCACGTCTGAAAGCGGCTGCCGCAATGATCATGGCAGCCTGTGTAGCTTGCTCGTATTCGTACGCGAGCGCTGCCGCACCGCCCGCGAAGAAGCACACCCACAAGACAGCCGCTCCAAAAGGACCGACGGTCGAAGAGCAGATTCAGAGCCTTCGTCAGGATCTCGAAGGGCAGATCAATGCTCTGAAATCGGATCTCGCCGCGAGAGATGCAGAGTTGAGGCAGGCGCAGCAGCAGGCAGCGGACGCGCAGGCAGCCGCACAAAAAGCCCAGCAACAGGCCGCCGACCAGGAGCAGGCCGCTTCCCAGAATACAGCCGCGGTAAGCACGCTCCAGTCTACTGTCAACGATCTAAAGGCAAATTCTTCGTCGCTCGCGGTCACTCTCTCCGACGAGACGAGCAACATTAAGAAGCAAATCGAGAGCCCGGAGGCCCTTCATTTCAAGGGCATCACGATTTCGCCTACCGGCAGCTTCCTCGCAGCCGAGACTGTGTGGCGCCAGGGCGCTACCGGTGGCGACATCAACACGCAATTCACCGGCGTGCCCCTCGACCACGCCAACGCCGCGCAACTGAGCGAGTTTCAGGGTTCGGGCCGTCAGTCGCGCCTCGCCTTGAAGGCGACCGGCAAGACGAACTTCATGACCATGACCGGCTACTACGAAATGGATTGGTTGAGCGCAGGCGTCACCTCCAACAACAACCAATCCAACAGCTACACTGTGCGGCAGCGCCAGTTATGGGCCGATGCCAAACTAAACAGCGGCTGGGACTTCTCCGCCGGCCAAGGCTGGTCGCTGGCAACGGAGACCACCCAGGGCCTGACCCGCGGTTCGGAAATCCTCCCCTCCTCCATCGATCCTCAGTACGAAGCTGGCTTCGTCTGGACTCGCCAGTACAGCTTCCGCGTAACCAAAAATATCGGCGACAAGGCCTTTTTCGGCGCCTCGGCTGAAAACGCTGAAACGCTCAATCCCGCCGGGGCCAACCTGCCCGCCAACCTGCTCATCGGCTCCACAGGGAATGGCGGCGGCCTCTACAACTCCCTCGCGAACTACTCCTTCAACAAGACTCCGGATTTCATCGCCAAGCTCGCTGTGGAACCCGGCTGGGGCCATTGGGAACTGTTGGGGATCGCACGCAATTTTCGTGACCGCATCTATCCAACAACCGGAACACCCTTCGATGACACCGCCTGGGGCGGTGGAATCGGCGGCGGCTTCCGCGGGCCTCTCGCCAATAAAAAGATCTCCATCGGCCTGAAGGGGCTTTGGGGCCAGGGCGTCGGCCGCTACGGCTCCTCCACCATTGCCGACGTCACCCTCCTTCCCTGGGGCGGTATCTCCCCTCTGCACGGCTTCTCTGCAATTAGCACCCTCGAATTCAACCCCACCCCTCGTTTCATGGGTTATCTCAACTACGGCGGAGACTACATCGGTCGTGACTGGAGATTCGATCACGCCAGTGGAAAGAACGTCGGTTATGGCACGTATGACACCGACATGTCCGGTTGCAACGTCGAGGTGGCCAGCGGCGGATCCTTCAGCCCCAGCACTCCCTCCGGCTGCAAGGGCAACAACAAGGACGTGCAGGAGTTCACGGCGGGTTATTGGTACGACCTCTCGAAGAGCGCCAAGGGACGGCTGCGCTACGGCTTGCAATACAGCCGGTTTGAGCGCGACCTTTGGTCCGGCAACGGCGGAACGACCAACCCGTCAAATACCGCCAAGGGCGTTGACAACATGTTCTGGACGTCGTTCCGCTACTACCTTCCATAACTCGAGTCTCAATAACAACGAAGGGCAGCCTCCAGGGCTGCCCTTTCGCTTTTCCGTAAAGAGATGCCGCTACTTCACGCGCGGTTCTCCGGTCGATGCAAACGCGATGCCATCGATCGCCTCACCGGATGCCAGCACATCACGAAGGCGCTCAGGATTCGGCCCGCTCTTTGCGACCGCCAGGCGCAACAATTCGATTGCTTTCGCCGTGGGCACATGCTGCTCCAATCGGAAGATCCACGGCACGTTTGTCGATGTAAGCGCCCTATCGTCGCTCAGTGCAATGACCGGCACAAACGCCTTGAGAGCGAATTGCTCTGATAAATGCGCGGCATCGCGATCCAGCGCCACTACCGCCAGCGCATGCTGGTCCATCAGCGCATGCACCAGTTGCGTCGATGCCGCTCCCCAGTTCTGCTTGCTATCAATTGGCACCACGTGCCATGACTCGCCCGGGCTCGCCGCCGAAAGCACCCTCTGCATAGCGGCCGACCCCGCGACCTCAACGGCGTTCGGCCCGAACACCACAACCTGAACATTCGCGACATCCGGCAGATGCGGCCCTGTGTAGTCGAGTCCATTCTCGCCCACGAGCGCATAGGGAACCGCATCCGGCATTACCCGGGCTTGCTGTTGCGAGTTGGATTTTTCCATCGTCGCCGCACGATAGGTGATCGATCCGTTGTGCACGGTCGCGAGGTACATCGGCGACACATTCTTCTGGTTCGGATCGAAGACCATGTGCCCGGTCACGCCATCGAACGTCTCGATGTTCCCCAGAGCATCATGAATCCTGGCGCGGTTCAATCCCGCCTTGCAGATGGACTCGAGCAGCGCATTCATCGCGTCATAAGCCAACGACGCAAACTGTTCCGGCATCTGGTGAAAGCGCGCATCGAATCTCTGTTGGAAGGCGGTCCACTTTGCATCCTGGCGCGTGGGATCGTATGGGAACACCGCCTCGAATCCCTCTGCAGCATCTCCGGCTTGCGCCAGAAGGTCCGAACCTACGGATCGATACGATCCGAAGACCCGCTGCTTCATGCCCATCTCGTGCATCTGCTTGAGGATGCCCGCGGCCGGAATCTCGTCTGCCCACA
>Ga0207661_10001730_pt1 | contig 14936 bp, 10 predicted proteins | sample KBSC713LmetaG_FD_184337 | JGI IMG/M metagenome (GOLD analysis project Ga0207661, IMG submission 184337) | Corn rhizosphere microbial communities from Kellogg Biological Station, Michigan, USA - KBS C7.1-3L metaG (SPAdes) (version 2) | ecosystem: Host-associated > Plants > Roots > Rhizosphere ...
GATGCCGCTCGTCTGGGCGCATGCCGAATACCTCAAGTTGTGCCGGTCGTTGTGGGAGGGGCGCATCTTCGATCAGCCGCCGCAGACCTTTGAGCGGTATCTGGTCCGGCACATCGCGTCCGACCGGATCGTCTGGCGCTTTAACAACAAGGTACGCGCGATGCCCGCCAACCGAACGCTCCGCGTCGAGACGCTCGCGCCGTCGGTCGTGCACTGGAGCGTCGATGGGTGGCGTACCGCCCACGACACCGCGACGCGCGACACGACATTGGGCGTGCATGTTGTCGATCTCGATACCAAGCAACTGCGCGCGGGCGATCGCGTCGAGCTCACGTTCTACTGGCCCGAGGCGGTGCGATGGGAAGGCGCGGATTTCGTGGTGTGCATCGAGTCGTAGCGGAGATGAGCGAGCTTCAAAAAGTGGCGCGGGCTTTCACACTGAAATGCCACATCGGATTCGAATCGAGTCGTTCATAGCGTAGTCCTTGAAAACCGTTGATTAGCAGACAGTTGCGGAAAGGCGATCAGAACCACGGCTGGAGCGCGATTTGCCTCGGTAGTCAGTATGTTGACACTCGAACATGCTCCGAACCTGCAGAAGCCAGTCGCCGCACCGGCTCCGGAACTGCTTCAGCGAATCCAGAATGAGTACCGCGAGATGCCGGGCCTGATCCTGACCGAGGCCCAGGCGAGGCGCCTGTGGGCCATTGACGTCCAGACGTGCCGAGCCGTTCTCGGCGCGCTTGTGGAACGGCGGTTTCTCAAGCGCACCGCGACCGGTGCGTACGTGCGCGCCACGGCGTAGCCCTCGACGACCAATGTCTCTGGTGCACGATGCTGAAACTCAAGCGCGCCTACGATCCTGTCTCTCACACTGACGGCACACGTCTGCTCGTCGAACGGCTGTGGCCGCGCGGCATCTCGAAAGCAAAGCTGCACGTCGACGTCTGGCTCAAGGATGTGAGTCCGAGCACCGAACTGCGGAAGTGGTTCAGCCACGATCCGGCGAAATGGTCCCACTTCCGCACGCGGTACTACCGCGAACTCGACGCGCATCCGCAGGCATGGCGACCGATCGTCTCTGCAGCGAGGCGTGGAACCGTGACGCTCGTCTACAGCTCACGTGACGAGCGGCACAACAATGCGGTGGCGTTGTTGGACTACGTTCGCGCCAAGATGCGTGCCCCGTCTGCGTTGCCTGAGTCAGTTGAGACGGAACGCGCCGCCCGAGCCATCGCGCGAGGCTGTGCTGAGCCCCATGCACCTGAGCCCGGCGGCACTCGACGCGGCGAACCCGGCTATTGGAGACGCCGGCCGAAAACGGGCTGCGAAGTCGTGGAGAAATAGTGGAGGCGCAGGGAACGGGGGCATAAAACCCCCGTCGGTATTGAAGAAATTGGTGGAGGCGCCGGGAGTTGCACCCGGGTCCGAAAATACATCCCCGCAGGAATCTACGATGCGTATCCGCGTCTGTTGTGTCGCACCCGGCGTGAAGATGCGGAAAAACCGCCGGGCACCAACCCCGAAAAATCTCGCCGCGACCGTCCGAGGCAGCCGGTCACAGCCAGCCTACTAAAATGACATCTGGTCCTCACCCGTAGGCTGGTGAGGGCAGACGCTCACAGGTTCTTAGGCTGCGAGAGCGAGCTGCGTGTCCGCAGTTAGGTTGGTTTCCATCTTTTGTCGAGGTTGATGGTCCTCGGCACGCATCCTGCGAAACCGTACTCCCGTCGAATCTGGTTCGCCCCCCTTGAAAGCTCCTTCTATTGTACAACCTTCCGCATGCAGCTTTCTCAGAGAACGGCCTGGTTCGCGCTCGTGCTGGCCCTGGCCGCCGCCCCCGCCGGGCGCGGTGCCGCCCAGGCGGCGCCCGGGGTCGCCATTCTTCAGGTCGACACCGATCGCCGGCTCGGCTCGATCGACCGCGGCATCTACGGGCAGTTCCTCGAGCACATCAACCACTCCGTGGTCGACGGGCTCTTCGCCGAGCAGATCCGCGGCGGCGGCTTCGAGGCGAAGGATTTCGAGACCTACTGGACGGCGTTCGGCCCGGCTGACGCCGTGCGCGTGGTCGAGGTGCCGTTCGAGCGCGGCACCAGGAGCGTGCGGATCACTGGCGCGCGCGAGCCCGCCGGCATCAGGCAAGGCCGCGTCTATCTCGAGTCGGGGCGCGCCTATGACGGATCCGCTTGGATCAAAGTCGAATCGGGCGCGCCGCGCCTGTCGCTGCGCCTGCTCGCAGCCGACGGAGGCGTGCTGGCGGACGTGCCGCTCCCGGCGCGTGGATCGGCGTGGCAGCAGGTGCCGTTCTCGTTCACCAGCGCGCGCACCGATCGCGACGCTCGCGTCGAGATCGCCGTCGCCGGCCGCGGCACCGCGCTCGTGGACTTCCTGTCGCTGATGCGCGCCGACGTGCGGAAGAGCGGCATGCTGCGCCCCGATCTGCTGGCGGCGCTGCGCGGGCTGGCACCGTCGTTCATCCGCTGGCCGGGCGGATCGTTCGCCTCCACCTACAAGTGGCAGGACGGCATCGGCCCGCTGGCCTCGCGCGTCTATCACCCCAACGAAATCTGGGGCGGCTACTCCGACTACTACGGCTTCGGCACCGACGAGTACCTGGAGCTGACGCGCCAGCTCGGCGCCGATCCGCTGATCGTGCTCCCCGCGCCCGACGACAAACCCGCGTCGGTCGAGTACGCGATGAACTGGGTGCACTACGTCAACGATCCGGCGACGACGACGTGGGGGCAGATGCGGGCGCGGAACGGTCATCCCGAGCCCTATCGCGTCCGCGACTTCCAGATCGACAACGAGCCGATGAACAACGGCTTCACCGCCGAGCGCTACGCGGCGATCGTCAACCTCTACGGCAGCGCCCTGCGCCGGATCGCGCCCGACGCGGTGATCGTCGCCTGCGGCCAGAAGCGCTCGAACGACATGGCGTGGAGCGAAGAGGTGATCGATCGCGCCGGCGCCAACTTCGACGTGCTCGCCGAGCACAACTACGAGTACGAGAGCGATCTCTTCGAGAGCGGTGTCCGGCGCATCGGCGACTACCTGGTGAAGCTGCGCGACTACGTGCGCGCGTCGGCGCATCCCGGCATCAGGCTCGCGGTGCTCGAATGGAACCTGAGCCGCACCTACGACTGGCGCGCGGGCCTGCACGCGGCCGGCAGCCTGATCCTCTACGAGACGCTGGGGCCCGAATTGACGATGACCTCGCCGGCGCTGCTGATGCGGAACACGACCGACGATCCGACGTGGACGTCGTTCATCTACCACGATCACGTGTCGTGGTTTCCCGGCGGCGGCTACGTCGTGGAGAAGCTGTTCCGCGAGCATTTCGCCGAGACGTATCTTGCGTCGACGTCCGGCACCTTCCGCGACATGCCCAACCGGTCGACGTTCTTCTCCGAGATCTCCACGATGAAGCCGGAAGGCTGGCAGGCGGGGACGGTGGACGCCATCGCGACGAGGTCGGCGGACGGACGCCGCCTGGTGATCAAGGCGGTCAACTACAGCGCCACCGCCAACACGCTGCTCGTGCACCTGCAGGGCTCCCGCGTTCCGGCCGGGGCCGCCGCGACGCTCTACACGATTACCGCCGGTCCGCGCGACGCGGCATCGCTCGACGCCCCGAATCGGATCGCGCCGGTCGAGCGCCGCATCGAGTACCGGCCGGACCTGACGATCGATCTCGCTCCTTACACGGTGGCGGTGCTGGAGATAGTCGCCGGCAGGCCGTAGGATATATCGGCGCCTAACGTCTTCACGCTATTGCGGCCGGCGGCGCCTTCGCCTAGAGTTCCGCCGCATGAAATGGCTGCCGCACCAGCGTTTCGTCGCGCCAGGTCTTGTACTCGCCGCCTGTCTCTGGTCCGCGCCGTCGGCGTGGGCGCAGGGTTGAGTGCTCATCAGAGCAAACGGGCCCGTGCTTGGCTCGTCCAATCCGTATTCGCAGGCCGGTGAAAACCAGGTCAGCCTGACGACGCGGTTTCTCAATTCGAGCGACCACTACAACGGCGACGTCGAGCAGGTGCAGCGCCAGACGCTGGGCACCTACGTCCTCAACAAGCAGCGCGCCGCGGAGCTGACGTTCACGCACGCCTTCACCGAGCGCTTCTCGGCCAGCGTGGGTGTGCCGTATCTCAACTCCTCGTGGGGCATTCCCTCGCCGACGACGCCGACGCCAGGACCGCGCGCCGCCGAAAACGGGCGCGGCCTCGGCGACATCAGCGTCAACACCAACTTCTGGGTCCTGCCGACCGATCGCTTCCGCAAGGGCAACGTGAGCGTCGGCATCGGCCTGAAGGCGCCAAGCGGGAACGCGGCGGCGCAGGACACGTTCGTCGGCAGCAACGGGCAGTTCAACATCCCGCGCGCCGTCGACGAGTCGGTGCAGCCCGGCGACGGCGGGTGGGGTATTCCGGTCAGCGTGTTCGGGTTCCGCCGCATCCCGCACGCGCAGTTGTTCGGATCGGCGGCGTATCTCATCAACCCGCGCGATCACAACGACACGCCATCGATCGCCGTCACCCGCCTCGCGCCCGGCCAGCTGCCGCCGCCGACCGCGGATCAGAGCACGCTGGTGAACACCGTGCCGGACCAGTACATGGTTCGCTTCGGCGGAGCGGTCCCGATCGCCTACGGCATCGCCGGCATGGTCGCGTGGCGCGCCGAGGGGCTGCCGCGCTACGACCTGATCGGCGCGAGCCACGGCTTCCGCCGTCCGGGCGTCGAGATGTTCGTCGAGCCCGGGATCTCGTACGCGCGCGGCAGCCACGCGTTCGGCTTCCAGGTGCCGATCGGCTATTACCGCAACCGCTTCCCCAATCCCTACAGCGGCGCCAAGGGAGACGCGACGTTTCCCAAGCGCATCTGGCTGGCGAACTACACGTTCCGTTTCGGCGGCAAGGCGCCGATCAGTTCCGCTCTATGCCCGTGATGCGTCCGGGCCGGGTCCTGACCGCCGCGGCGCTTCTCCTTGCCGGCAGCTTTCCTGCCGCGTCGCAACAGGCGTCCGTCGCGATCGCCGACGGTGCCGGCTGCACGCCCAAAATCGTTCCCGCCCGATTGAACTACACGTTGAAGGACCAGGACGACAGGAAGGTCAAGCTCTCCGACTTCAAAGGGAAGGTCATCGTCCTGAACTTCTGGGCGACGTGGTGCGGGCCGTGCAAGGTGGAGATCCCCGCGTTCGTCGAGCTGCAGAAGGCGTACGAGGCGCAGGGCGTGCAATTCGTCGGCGTGTCGGTGGACGACACCGCCGCGAAGCTGCGGCCCTACATCGCCGAGCACTCGATGAACTATCCGGTGCTGCAGGGGAAGTCGAACGAAGGCCTGCTGGACGCTTACGGCCCGCTGGCGGCGGTGCCGACGACGTATCTGATCAAGCGCGACGGCAACGTCTGCAAGCGGCATTCGGGCGAGGTGAGCAAGGACGTCCTCGAGCGCGAGCTTGCCGCCCTCATCCACTGAGCGGCCCTGGCGTCTACCTGAAACGAATGTGGAGGAGTCCGCGCGCGCCCCGATCGGGCTTGGGTGTGGACGCAGTTCCGCCGGTGCCGACCTGCGTGAACGCCTCCACCGCCGCCGCAAGCGTTGCTCTGCCGAAGTGCACAGACGGCGTCGTCACCGTGACGGTCGTATTCCACTCCGCATCGGTCGACCGCGCCGGTGAGAAGTCAGGCAACGCCTGGCCGCCGCCAAACGGAGTGCTCATGAACAGCGGCATGCCGTAGCCGCGGCGGCCGAGAGCGGTGCCGGCGATGGCGAACCCGGAGCGTGTGACGTGCGTGGCCTGCCACTGCGCCTGCCATCGCGCGCCGCCCGCGAGACGTTCGAAGGTGCGCTCGAGGCCGGCGGCCGACGCGCCTGTCGAGTAGCGCGAAGACACCTGCCAGCGAGACGAGAACGGCGAGGCGCGGTTTGCCAACAGCGGCGAACCCACACCCGTGCGGAGCGCGAGTGCGGTGTCGGGACCGTGCTGCATCACGATTGGCGAGTCGACGATCAACCGTCCCAACGGCGCGTCGAACGCTACCGATCGGAACCCGAGCCGCGCAATGACGACATGGCACTCGCCGATCAGGTCGGATATGCGGAGCTCAAAGGCGCCGCCGGCATCCGTGATGGCGGTGCTCGTGCCTTCACGGCACGCCGCGCTCACCGTGGCTCCAGCGATGGGCGCGCGTGTGTCATCCACTACCGTTCCGCGCAGCACGGCGGGCTGGGCGGAGAGGACCGGGGGGTGTTGCACAGCGGCCAGGGCGACGAAGGCGAGGAGTACGCGGCGGGCAGGCCGGGACACGTGTATTAGACGACGGGCGGCCGGACTCGGCCGCGGCGGGCCGTGCGATAATTGACGCGCATGTCGCTCGACGATCTGCAGGCGCAACTGCGAGGCGCGCTCGACCAGCAGTTCGCCGCGCTGAAGCAGCAGTACGACCAGGCCGTTGCCGCGGCCCGTGACCAGGCGCGCGTGGAGGCCGAACAGCAGGCCGCCGCCCGGATTGCCGCGGCGCGCGCCGAGCTCGAAACCCAGATGAGCGCCATCGTCTCGGCGACGCGCGCCGAGGCGGTGCAGCAGTCCGAGCAGAAGGCGCGCGCCGAGCGTCACGCGCTCGAGAAGCAGCTCGAGCAGCAGCTGGAGCAGACCGTCCAGCACGCCGTCAACTCGGTGAAGCGCTCGTCGGAGCTCGAGCTCGAGGCGTTACGCCGCCGGGTCGAGAAAGAGGTCCAGACCGAGCGCGAACGCGCCGAGGCGGCGCTGAACGAGGCCCTGCAAGCGGAGCGCGAGCGCGGCGCGGCGGCGCTCATGGCCGAACGTCAGCGGGCCGAGACGACGCTCTCCGCCGAGCGTGAGCGCGTGCAGTCCGAAGTTCAGGACGCACGGGCGCGCGGCGACAAGGCGCTCGAGGAGGAACGGACCCGCCTGCAGCAGGCGATGGACGAGCAGGCTCGCCACGCGGCCGAGGAGCTCGAGGCCGTCAAGCAGCTGCTCGAAGCGGAAATCGCCTCGGCGCAGGCCGAGGCCGCCGCCGCGCGGGAAGAGACTCAGCACGCGCGAGCCGACGCCGCGCGGGCCGCTGCGGACGCCGCGACGGCCGCCGCGACCGCCGCGGTCACTCCGGTCGCGGCTCCAGCCGCGACAACGGCTCTTTCGCAGGTGCCTGACGCCATTCGCGCGCTTGACGGATCGGCCTCGCTCAGCCAGTTGCTCGAATCGCTGCTGCAGCATGCCGGCGCCATTGCGGGCCGCGCCGCCTTGTTCCTGGTCAACGGCGATCGCCTGAAGTCCTGGAAGACGGCGGGCATCCCCGAGATCGACGTGCAGACCGTGGAATCCTCGATCGGCGGACGGGATCTGCTCGCGCGCGCGATCCAGTCGGGTCGCACGACGGCGGCGTCGGGCGAACTGCCCGCGCCCCCGTTCGCGCGTTTCACCGGCACCGCCGCTGTCGCCGTGCCGATGATGGTTGCGGGACGCGCGGTCGCGGTCCTCTACGCGGACGCGGGCCAGGCGGAGGCGCCCGCGGGGTGGGCCGACGCGGTGGATCTCGTCGCGCGTCACGCCTCGGCCGTGGCGGCGCTGCGCGCCGCGACGCGCACGCTCGACGTGCTCCGCGGCGACGGTGCCGATCCGTCCGCGCACGCCGTGAACGGGAACGGGGAAGAGGGCGCGCGCCGCTATGCCCGCCTGCTCGTCTCGGAGATCAAGCTGTACAACGAAGCCGCCGTCCGCGCCGGACGCGAGCAGCGCGATCTGCGCCAGCGGCTCCGTTCGGAAATCGATCGGGCGCTGCGCCTGTACGAGGAGCGCGTCCCCGCCGTCGTGACGGCGCGCGACCAGTACTTCCAGCAGGAGCTGGTGCACACGCTCGCCGACGGCGACCCCTCGTTACTCGGGACATAAATGTACGTTCGCGGTTCCCTCCGCCTGCTCGTCTGTGGCGGCATGTTCTCACTGGTGGCCCTGACGGCGTCCGGCGCTCAGGCACCCGCTGACGCTACGGCGGGCAAGCCGGTGCCGGTCGCGGCGTTGCCGGAAAGCGAGCCGCTGCGGCCGACGACGCATCAGGCGCTGCCGGAGAACCTCGACGACTACTGGTTCGCGCCGCGTCCGGCCGAGCGCGCCGCCGCCCGGAACGGGACGCTGGCCGAGGCGGCATCGGCCTACGCGGCCGGCAATTACGCCGCGGCGGCCACGTATGCGCGGCAGGCGCTCGCCGCCGGCGGGCCGCTCGCCGACTACGCGCGGTTCTATCTCGCCGCCGCGCTGCTGCGCACGTCGAACGGGGCCGAGGCCGCGAAGCTCTTCGCCGCGATTCTCCAGAACAAGCCGGACGGCTACCTCTCGTTCGCCGCCACGCTCGGGCAGGCGGAGACGATGGAGCTCTCCGGCGATCACGCCGGCGCCGCCGACGTCTACGAGAAGCTGGCGGCGCAGAAAACGGCGGCGGCGGACGAGATGCTGGCCCGCCTGGCTCGCGCGGCGCAGGCGGCGGGCGATCGCAAGCGCGCCGCCGAGGCGTGGCAGCGCGTCTACTACGAGTTTCCCCTGACCGACACGGCGCGAAGCGCCGGGGACGCGCTCGCCTCACTGCGCGACGTCCTGCCCGCCACCGACGACAAGCGCGACCTCGGCCGCGCGCTGATCCTGTTCGGCGCGCGTCGCTACCAGGATGTCCGCGCGGCCTTCGTCGACCTGCAGAAGCAGGTGAGCGGCGACGACAAGGAAGTCGTCGATCTGCGGATTGCCGAGTGCGACTACTTCCTCAAGCGCTACGCCGCCGCGCGCGACGGCGTGCGTCCATACCTCGACAACGCCTCGCGCAAGGCGGAGGCGCGGTTCTTCTATCTGAGCGCCCTGCGCGGCCTCGGCGATCACGAGGAGGCGAACCGCCTCACCCGCGCGCTGGTCGACGACTTTCCCGACAGCTCGTGGGCATCCGAGGCGCTCAACAACCTCGGCACCCAGTACATCCTGACGAACGACGACGACCTCGCGGCCGACACGTTCAAGGAGCTGTACGAGAAGTTCCCGACGGGCCCCTACGCCGAGCGCTCGGCGTGGAAGTACGGCTGGCACGCCTACACGAGCGGCCATTACGCCGAGACGGTGCGCGTGTTCGAGAAGGCCGCCGCCGCCTTCCCGCGATCCGACTACCGTCCGCCGTATCTTTACTGGGCGGGCCGCGCGCGCGAGAAGCTCGGGCAGGCGGAGCCGGCGCAGGCGCGGCTGCGTCTCGTCTACACCGACTACATGAACTCGTACTACGGGCGGCTGGCGGGCCGCCGGCTGCCGGCGGTCAAGGCCGACGCGCAGGCGGCGCAGCCGGTCGCCATCGGCGCCGCCTACCAGACCGCCGCGCCGGCGCCGGCGCCCGTCAGCGCGCCGCCGCCCAACGCCCAGCTGATTCGGCGCCTGCTCGCCGCGGGCATGTACGACGCGGGTATCGAGGAGCTGCAGTTCGCGCAGAAGCAGTGGGGCACGTCGCCGGCGATCGAGGCGACGCTGGCGTGGATCTATCACGAGAAAGGGGAGCTGCGCCGCGCGATTACCGCGATGCGCCGCGCCTATCCGCAGTTCCTCGCCGAGAGCGGCGAGGGGCTGCCGGCCGAGATCCTGCAAATCATCTTTCCCCTGACCTACTGGGACGCGATCAAGAAGAACGCCGCCGTCTACGAGCTCGATCCCTACGTCGTCGCGGCGCTGATTCTCCAGGAGTCGACGTTCGATCCCACGGCCCACTCGTCGGCGAACGCCTACGGGCTGATGCAGATCGTGCCGGCGACCGGACGCCGGCTCGCGGTGGCGGTCGGCATCCGCCGCTTCAACACGGCGATGCTCACCAACGGCGACACCAACATCCGGCTGGGCACGCTCTATTTCAAGCGCCTGGTCTCGCAGTTCGGCGGCGTCTATTACGCGCTGGCCAGCTACAACGCCGGCGAAAACCGCGTCGTCCGCTGGAAGGCGGAGCGGCCGGGGATGGAAGAAGACGAGTTCATCGACGACATCCCGTTCCCCGAGACGCAGAATTACGTGAAGCGCATCCTCGGCATCGCCGAGGACTACCGCCGGCTTTACGGCGAAGGCGACGGCGTCCCGATGGCGAAGGCCCCCGCGGCGAAGAAGCCGGCTGCCTCCGCCCACGGCAAGCCGTCGACGGCGAAGAAGAAGACGACGACCGCCAAGAAAAAGACGACGCCGTCGAAGAAGAAGACGTCGCGCAGGAAAAAAGGCGGCGGCTGACCGCTGCGCCCGCGGAGGTTGGAGGCTGGGTTTTGGAGGTTGGTTTCGGGAAGGCTTGCAGCCTTTTTGAATCGACAAGTACGGGGATTGGCCCACTCGCATCGCGTGGCACAGGCCGAAGTGCCGCAAGGCTTCCGGAGACCAACCTCCAGCGCCCAACCTCCAACCTCCTCACGGGTAGGCGAGCACTTCGTAGAGCGTCATCCGATCGTCGGTGGCGAGCACGTTGAGATTGCGGCGGTAGCGCTCGAGGCGCTGGCGGATCTCGTCCTTGCGATTCACGTACATGTCCCAGTGCACGGCGATGTAGCGGACGCGGTGGCGCGCCAGCGCGGCGAACGCTTCGGGTGACGGGAACGAGTCGAGGATGGGGGCGTCGCGGCGGAAGTCGGCGGGGATGACGTCGCTGTAGCCGTTGACGAGCGGCAGCCAGTGCGCGGTCGAGAAGAGCATGTACTGCGCGTGGAGGGGAAAGGCGATGCGCTCGCCGTAGAACGGAAAGTCGGCCAGCGTGGCGCGCGCGTGGTGGGCGAGCTCGGCGTAACCGGCCGGAATCGCCGGCGCCCGTTCCCAGCGGATCGGAAAGACGGCGACGTCGGCGATGGCCGCGGCGACGGCGAGCGCGCCGGCGATCGTGCGTGCGGTGGACGGCAGCCGTTCGAGCAGCGCGCGCAGCGTGACGCAGGCGAAGAGCGCGAGCACCATCGTGACGACCAGCCCGAGGCGTGACGGCGCGCGCAGGAACGAGAACGTCGGCAGGTAATAGAGGATGCGGTAGAGCACCGCGCGTGGGCCGAACGAGGCCCAGAGCGCGAGGACGCCGAGCGAGCCGTAGAGCAGCGCCGTTTCACGGTCCTCCCGCCGGCGCGATGCCAGCGCGAGACCGACCGTGCCGAGGATCACGGCGATGAAGCCGGGGAAGAGCACCTCCAGCCACTGTCCGACGCTGCGTGCATAGGCGAGCAGCGGCGCGTGCGCGTGTGCCGCGGAGACGAGATAGTCGATCGGCCGGGCCGACCACCTCGCGGTGTCCTCGACGCTTCGCGCGAATCCGGTCTCCCGCTGCACCTCCAGGAACGGGACGAAGACTGGAATGGTGATCGCCAGCGCGATCGCCGCCGCCACCGCGATGGCCTGCCACCAGGCCCGCGACGTCCACAGCCGCCGCGTCGTCGCCAGGACCAGCGTGGCGTAGCCGACGATCAGTCCTGCGAAGACGCCGTAGTAGGCGCAGCAGAGCGCCTGCGCGGCGAGGGTCAGCCCCAGCGCGACCGCGCGCTTCCGCCTGAAGGCGGAAGCCACAACTCCCGCGGGTGTCGCTTCCGCCTTCAGGCGGACCTGATCACCGGCACACGAATCCGCCACCCGGTGCAGGCAGTACAGCGCGAGCGGGATCCCTCCCGTAAAGAGGAGCTGGATGTGCGACAGGTGCGACATCACGTAGGGGCAGAAGGCGTAAATCACGCCGCCCGCCGCCGCGGCGGCGCGGCTGCCGGTGAGCAGGAGAAACAGCAGATACGCCCCGACGAACGCGGACGCGAAGGCGGCGAGCAGCGCGACGTTGAGGGTGAGCCACGGGTTGCGCGTCAGCCACCAGGGGATGACGCCGATAGCGCCCGGGAGGAGGTTCGCTTCCGAGTAGGCCAGCGTCTTCTTGTGCGGCGCGAAGATGTTGGCGTCGAACAGGTGCAGCGGGTCGGCCACGATGGTGCGCGCCACCCACGAGACGTTCCAGATGCTGAACTGCCCGTCGGCGTCGTTCGGGGCGGTCCGCCCGAGGCGTGACAGTCCCGTGGCGAGCGGCCAGGTCATGAGCAGCGAGAGAAGAAGACCGGCAGCCGAGACGAGGAGAACTTCGCGCGGGCGCGCGATGGTGCCGGGCCGGGCGTGCATGTAGAATTGCACGTCATTGTAGCGCCGGTTCCGACATCCCGTGCCGCCGCGATCGCGGCGGCGGTCTTCACCGCCGTCGCGGCGCTGCTGTCGTTCGGCGTCATCGCCTTCAGCGGTCCGTCGCCGTCGACGCTGCCCGCGGGCGCGCGGCTCGGCATCGTCCCCCTCGACAACTGGCATCTCCTTGCCGCCGCCCTCGCCGGCGCGGCCGTGCTGGCCGCCGCGTGGCGGAGCCGGCGCGGGCCCGGCGCGATGGCCGCGGCGGTCTCGCCGCTCGCGCTCGTCGTCCTTCCGTGGCTGCCGTTCCCCGTGCCGCCGGCGTTTCTCATCTGGACCGGCGGCGTGCTGTCGATCGTGTGGATCGCCACCGGCGTGGCCGTCGCGGCGGTGGCCGTGCACGCGGACGAATGGACGTTCTACAGTCCGTCCCGGCCGACTGCCCTGCTCCCTGGCGTGCTGTCGTTCTTCATCTTCGCGACGGCCGCCTGGTTCGCATCGCCGTCGATCCCCGGCGGCGACGAGCCGCATTACCTGGTCATCACGCAGAGCCTGCTCTATGACCACGACCTGAAGATCGAGAACAATCACCAGCGGGGCGACTACCGCGCGTATTTTCCCGGCGATCTCAGTCCTGATTCGATCAAGCGCGGCAGGAATGGCGCGGTCTATTCCATCCACGCGCCCGGGCTCCCGGCGATCGTCCTGCCGGCGTTTGCCGTCGGCGGCTACCGCGGGGTCGTCTTCTTCCTGCTGCTCGTCGCGGCCGCGGCGTGCGCGCTGGCGTGGCATCTGGCGTGGCGCGTGACGGGTGACGTCGGCGCCGCGTGGTTCGGCTGGGCCGCGGTGACCTGCGCCGCGCCGTGGCTGCTCGAGACCTACACCGTCTACCCCGACGGTCCCGGCGCGGTGATCGTCCTGACCGGCTTCTGGGCGCTCCTGCGCGCCCAATGGGAGCGGGAAGGACAGGACGCCCCTTCGCGGCCTTCGTATTCTTCGTGGACTCCGTGGCTGTTGCATGGAGCGGCGCTGGCGCTGCTGCCGTGGATGCACACGCGCTTTTCGGTGCTCGCGGCCACGCTCGGCGGCTTGATCCTCATCCGCCTCGCGCACGTGCCGAGGGCGATGGCCAAGGCGATCGCGTTTCTGCTGCCGCCCGCCATCAGTGCCGTCGCCTGGCTGTTCTTCTTCGTGATCGTTTACGGCGCGCCCGATCCGTCGGCGCCGTACGGCGGGCGTGTCGACAGTTCCTTCGCGTTTCTCCCGAACGGGCTCGGCGGCCTGCTGTTCGATCAAGGGTTCGGCGTGTTGGCGACGGCGCCCGTCATCGCGTGCGCCTTCGCCGGCTTCGCGCGGACGCGACGCCTGGGCGTCGAGTGGCTCGTGATCGCGGTTCCGTACCTGCTCGCGGTCACGACGTTCGCGATGTGGTGGGCCGGCATGAGCGGGCCGGCGCGATTCATGGTGCCGCTGCTCCTGCCCCTCGCGATCCCGGCCGCGTGTGCCTGGGCCGCCGTGCGCTCGCGCGGCCTGCGCACGGTGATGGCGGCGACGCTCGTCATCTCGATCTGGCTGTCGGCGCTGATGGCCGGGGCGGGGGGCGGACGGCTCGGTTACCACACGCGTAACGAGGGCGGCACGACGGCGGCGCCGTGGATGGACTGGGCGACGCACGCCGTCGATCTGGCGTCGGCGGCGCCGGCGTTCGTGCCGCTGCCGATCGGAACGCCTCTCCAGGCACGGATCAACGCCGCACAGACCGGGTTCGCCGCGACGCTGCCGTGGCTGCTCTGCCTGGGCGGCGCCGCCTACGCCGCGGCGACGTGGATCGATCGCCGCCGCCTGGCGGCGGCGCGCGCCGTCGCGGTGACGACGGCGACGGTCGCGGCCGCGGTGATGGCGGCGAGCACGATCGTATGGAGGATGGGGCCCTCGACGTTCACCGGCGTCGCCGCCCAGCTCGATGCCCTGCGCCTCCTGTCTTCGACGCGCGCGGCGGCGTTCGACCTGACGTCGCGTCGCCGTGTGAGCCGCGCCGCGGCGTGGAGCCTGTCGCTGGAGGTGCCCCTTCCCATCCGCGCCGGCCGCGGTGGGCCCAGGCCTCTGAACCGCGCGCTCGCGCTGTTCCCCGGCGTGCCCGCGGGATCGTACCTGCTGCAGGTGAAGCGCCGCGGCGGACCGCACAACAACGACGGCTGGATCATGGCCGGCGTCGGCAACGATCAGTTCGCGATCGTCACGCAGCCGATCGCGGCGTTCGACGGCGGCGTCCGCATCGACCTGCCCGTGGACGTGCGGGCGATCAACGTCCGCGCCGACGAGGATGCGCGCGACCAGCTCGAGGCGATCGGCCTGCGGCCGATCGAGATGGCGCGGACGCGCCTGTCGGCCGACGTTGCGCGCCGCGCCGTCCGCTACGGCAGCAGCGTCTTCTATTTCCTCGACGATCGGTCGTTTCCGGAGCCGTCCGGCTTCTGGGTCGGCGGCGCCAGGGACACGAGCCTGGTGATGCGCGCCGACCGTCCCGCGCCAGCGCTGGCGATCCTGCTCAGGAACGGCGCCGCCGACAACCACGTGCTGCTGGAATCCGGCGCGTGGCGCGGCGACATCGCGCTGAGGCCCGGCGAGGAGCGCCGCATGGAGGTCCCGCTCGACGCGGCGCGGGCGGCGCCGCTGCGCATCCGTGCCGAGTCAGGCTTCCGCCCATCCGACGTCGACGGGCGGAGCAAGGACACGCGGTTCCTGGGCGTGTTCGTGCTCGTGGAGTAGCGCAGGTTCTGCGTACCCC
>Ga0207661_10001731_pt1 | contig 14929 bp, 10 predicted proteins | sample KBSC713LmetaG_FD_184337 | JGI IMG/M metagenome (GOLD analysis project Ga0207661, IMG submission 184337) | Corn rhizosphere microbial communities from Kellogg Biological Station, Michigan, USA - KBS C7.1-3L metaG (SPAdes) (version 2) | ecosystem: Host-associated > Plants > Roots > Rhizosphere ...
CGTCCGGCCCGCAGCTTGCCGCCGAGCGCGCCGAGACGCTCGAGCAGGCCGCGCTCGAGCGCCGTGTGCACGTCCTCGTCGTCGACCGTTGGCCGGAACTCACCGGCCGCGCAGGCCGACTCGAGGTCGTCCAGCGCGGCCAGCATCCGGCCCAGCTCATCCGCGTCGAGGAGGCCGGCCCGGGCGAGTACCCGGGCGTGAGCCCGCGAGGCGGCCAGGTCGTAGGGCGCGAGGCGCCAGTCGAACTGGACACTCACGGAGAGCCGGGCAAGGGCTTCCGCGGGGCCGCCGGCGAACCGGCCGCCCCACAGTCGCGTCGGAGTCTCAGCAGCGGCCACGCGGCCATCTTTCCACACTAAAAACGGGCATCGCGCGCCGCGGCGAGGCGACTGGGCAGGCCCCACAGGTCGACGAAGCCCTTGGCCAGGGACTGGTCGAACGTGTCGCCGGCGTCGTACGTGGCCAGCCCGAAGTCGTACAGGCTCTCCTCGGAGCGCCGCCCGGTCACGACCGCCCGGCCGCCGTGGAAGACGATCCGGATGTCGCCGGACACGTGCTGCTGCGAGTCCTCGATGAACGCGTCGAGGGAGCGCCGCAGCGGCGAGTACCACAGCCCGTCGTACACGAGCTCGCCCCAGCGCTGGTCGACGGACCGCTTGAACCGGGCCTGGTCCCGTTCGACGGTGACGGCCTCGAGCTCCTGGTGGGCGGTGATCAGCGCGATCGCCCCGGGCGCCTCGTAGACCTCGCGGCTCTTGATGCCGACCAGCCGGTCCTCGACCATGTCGAGCCGCCCGACGCCGTGCGCGCCGGCCCGCTGGTTGAGCAGGTGTACCGCCTGATACGGCGTGACCGGCGAGCCGTCGATCGCGACCGGCACGCCCTTGTCGAAGGTGATGATCGCGGTATCTGGATCATTCACAAGAGAAGGAGACGACGTGTAGCTGTAGACCTCCTCGATCGGCGCATTCCAGATGTCCTCGAGGAAGCCGGTCTCCACGGCCCGGCCCCACAGGTTCTGGTCGATCGAGTACGGCGACTTGTGGGTCACGTCGATCGGCAGGCCCTTCTCCTGCGCGTACGCGATGGCCTTCTCGCGCGTCCAGGCGAAGTCCCGCACCGGCGCGATCACCTTCAGGTGCCCGGCCAGCGCGCCGATGCCGACCTCGAACCGCACCTGGTCGTTGCCCTTGCCGGTGCAGCCGTGGGCGACGTGCGTGGCGTCGTACTTGAGCGCCGCGTCCACGAGGTGCTTGACGATGAGCGGCCGCGACAGCGACGAAACCAGCGGGTAGCGGTCCATGTAGAGCGCGTTGGCCTTGAGCGCCGCCATGCAGTAGTCGCGCGCGAACTCCTCCTTGGCGTCGACCACCTCGGCGGCCACCGCGCCACAGTCCAGCGCGCGCTGCTTGATCACCGCCATGTCCTCGCCGCCCTGGCCGACATCGATCGCGACGGCGATCACCTCGGCGCCGGTCTGCTCGGCGATCCAGCCGATGGCGACGGAGGTGTCAAGGCCTCCAGAGTAAGCAAGGACAACCCGCTCGGTCATTTCGCTGATGCTCCTTCCAGTGGTTCTTCGCCGGGCTGTCCCCAGGCGGTGAGTTTCGCGGCAAGCAAGGCGCCGGCGCCGTCCCCGGGGGACATTTCGCGGGCGACGACGAGAATCGTGTCGTCGCCGGCGATCGTGCCGACGATGTCGGGCAGGCCGGTGCGGTCGATCGCGCTGGCAAGGAACTGCGCGGCGCCCGGGGGCGTGCGCAGGACGACGAGGTTGCCGGAGTGGTCGACGCTGGTGAGCAGCTCGCGCAGCAGCCGGATCAGCTTGCTCGTGGCCTGCTCGGCCGGGCGCAGCGCTCGTTCGCCGTCTTCCGGGATGAGGTACGCGCCGCGCACCTTGACCGCCCGCAGCTCCTCCAGGTCGCGCGACAGCGTGGCCTGGGTGACCTGGATGCCGTCGAGCGCGAGCCGTTCGGCCAGCTCGGTCTGCGAACGCACGTCGGCCTGGCGGATGAGCGCCGCGATCCGCTCGTGCCGCGCCGCCTTCGTCAGCGGCTTCGTCAGTGGCGTGCTCACACCGCCTCCTGCCACGAACCGCGGCCCATCCGTGCTCCGCTGCGCTGCGCCCTCATGCCGCTCCCAACAGCCAGGCCAGCAGCGCCTTCTGCGCGTGCAGCCGGTTCTCCGCCTCGTCCCACGCCGCACTGGCCGGCCCGTCGAGCACCTCGTCAGTGATCTCTTCGCCCCGGTGCGCGGGAAGGCAGTGCAGGACCATCACGTGTTCGCGCGCTCCGCCGAGAAGTTCGTTGTTCACTTGGTACTGGCGGAAGGGCGTCACCCGGTCGAGTCCGTCGGACTCCTGGCCCATGGACGTCCAGGTATCGGTGGCCACGACGTCGGCGTCCTTGACGGCGGCAACGGGATCGGTGAGGAGCTCGACCGACCCGCCCGTCAAAGCCCCGCGAGCGCGTGCGGCCCCGATAACCGCCGGGTCGGGGGCGAATCCCGAAGGCCCGGCCAGCCGCACGTGCATGCCCGCGGTCGCCCCGGCCAGCGCGTACGAGTGGGCCATGTTGTTGCCGGTGTCGCCGAGGTAGGTCAGCGTCCGGCCGGCGAGTTCGCCCAACCGCTCGCGGATGGTCAGCAGGTCGGCCAGGAGCTGGCAGGGGTGGAAGCCGTCGGTGAGCGCGTTGATGACCGGTACCGAGGAATGCGCCGCCAGTGCCGCCACCCGGTCGTCCGCCGTGGACCGGATGACGATCGCATCGACGTAGCGGGACAGGACCTTGGCCGCGTCGCCGATCGTCTCGCCCCGGCCGAAGTGCGTCGTCTGGGCGTCGATGATGAGCGGGTTACCGCCCAGTTCCGCGATGCCGACCTCGAACGAGACCCGGGTGCGAAGCGACGACTTCTCGAAGATGACCGCGACCGAGCGGGGCCCCTCCAGGCAACGGTTGCCGAACCGGTCGGTCTTCAGCTCGACCGCGACGTTGAGGACCGCCCGCTGCTCCTCGGGCGTCAGGTCGTCGTCGCGCAGGAAGTGCCGGCTCATGAGAGCACCGCCAAAGCGTCCGGCAACACGTCAAGGAAGGCGTCGGCCTGCGCCTCGGTCAGGACCAGCGGCGGCGCCAGGCGCAGCACGTCGGGCTGGCAGGCCTGGGCCAGGAAGCCGGCCGAACGCAGGGCCGTGAACAGTCCGGCCGCCGACGGCGCGGTGAGCCGGATGCCGAGCAGCAGGCCGGCCCCGCGGACCTCGGCAATCTTCGGGTGGCCGAGCGCCTCGACGCCCCGGCGGATCCGCTCGCCGACCCGCTTGACGTGGTCGAGCAGCCCGTCGGCCTCGATCGTGTCGAGGACGGCCAGCCCGGCCGCGCAGCAGACCGGGTTGCCGCCGAACGTGCTGCCGTGCGAGCCCGGGCCGAGGAGCGTCGCCGCGTCGCCGAACGCGATGCAGGCGCCCAGCGGCAGCCCGCCGCCGAGCCCCTTGGCCAGCGTGACAACGTCGGGCTCGACGCCTTCGGCCTGGTGGGCGAACCAGTAGCCGGTGCGGCCGATGCCGGTCTGGACCTCGTCGAGGGCGAGCAGGGCGCCGTGCTCGGAGCAGAGGGACCGGGCGGCCGTCAGGTAGCCGGCCGGCGGGACGACGACGCCGGCCTCGCCCTGGATCGGCTCGAGCAGCACCATCGCGGTGGCGTCGTCGACGGCCGCGGCGAGCGCGGCCACGTCGCCGTACGGGACGTGCACGACATCGCCCGGCAGCGGCCGGAAGGGGTCGGCCTTGGCCGGCTGGCCGGTCAGGGCGAGCGCGCCCATCGTCCGGCCGTGGAAGGCGTCGTGGGTGGCCACCAGCTTGGTGCGGCCGGTCCGGCGGGACAGCTTGAACGCGGCTTCGACCGCCTCGGCCCCGGAGTTGGCGAAGAACACCCGGCCGGGCCGGCCGGCCAGGCCGAGGAGCCGCTCGGCCAGCTGGATCGGTGGTTCGGCGGCGTACAGGTTGGACACGTGCCCGAGGGTGGCGACCTGGGTGGAGACCGCCTTGACGACGGCCGGGTGGGCGTGCCCGAGCACGTTGACCGCGATGCCGCCGATCAGGTCCACATAGGACGTGCCGGTCTCGTCGACGACGACCGCGCCGTCGCCGCTCACCAACCCGGTAAGCGGCGCGCCGTAGTTGTTCATCATGACGGAGCCGAACCGCTCAACAAGAGTCATGACTGCACCACCATCGTGCCGAATCCCTCCGAGGTGAACATCTCCAGCAGGATCGAGTGCGGGACCCGCCCGTCGACGACGTGGGCCTGCGCCACCCCGCCGAGGACGGCGCGCAGGCAGGCCTCCATCTTCGGCACCATGCCGGATTCGAGGCTGGGCAACAGGGACGTCAGCTCGTCGGTGGTCAGCTGGGAGATGAGGCTGGCCGGGTCCGGGTACCGAGCGTAGAGGCCCTCGACGTCGGTGAGCACCACGAGCTTGCGCGCGCCGAGCGCGATCGCGAGCGCCGCGGCGGCCGTGTCGGCGTTCAGGTTGTGCAGCACCCCGTCGGCGTCGGGGGCGACCGTCGAGACGACCGGAATCCGCCCGGCCACGATGAGGTCACTGACCGCGCCGACGTTGACGTGCTCGACGTCACCGACCTGGCCGATGTCGACCGGCGACCCGTCGACGATGGCCGGCCGCCGGACCGCGGTGAACAGCCGGGCGTCCTCGCCGGACAGCCCGACCGCGTGCGGGCCGTGCTCGTTGATCAGGCCGACGAGCTCGCGGGCGACCTGGCCGACGAGGACCATGCGCACGACGTCGGCCGTCTCCGGGGTGGTGACCCGCAGGCCGCCCTTGAACTCGCTGGCGATGCCGAGCCGCTTGAGCATCGCCGAGATCTGCGGACCGCCGCCGTGCACGACGACCGGCCGGATGCCGACATGGCGCAGGAAGACCATGTCGGCCGCGAACGCCTTCTTCAGCTCGGCGTCGGTCATGGCGTTGCCGCCGTACTTGACCACGATGGTCGAGCCGGAGAAGCGCTCCAGCCAGGGCAGGGCCTCGATGAGCGTGCTGGCCTTGCCGAGTGCGATGCCGAGGTCACGGACCCGCGTGGCGGTGCTGGTCATGCCAGGCCAGCGTTCTCGGTCATGACGAGTAGGCCGAGTTCTCGTGGACGTACGCGTGGGACAGGTCGTTCGTCCATACCGTGGCCGCGTCCTCCCCCGCGTTGAGGTTGACCGTGACGGCCACCGCCCGGTTGGTCAGGTCCACTTTGGACCGGTCATCGCCGGCCTCGCCGCCGCGGCAGATCCACACGCCGTTGATCGCGACGTCGACCTCGTCGGGTTCGAAGGCGGCCTGCGTCGTGCCGAGCGCCGCGAGGATCCGGCCCCAGTTCGGATCGTTGCCGAAGAATGCGGTCTTGACCAGGTTGCTGCGCGCGATGGCCCGGCCGACCTCGACCGCGTCGTCCTCGCTGGCCGCGCCGGTGACCTCGATCGCGATGTCCTTGGTCGACCCTTCGGCGTCGCCCAGCAGCTGCCCGGCGAGGTCGGTGCAGACGGCGGTGACCGCGGCGGTCAGCTCCTCATCGGTTGGCGTGATGCCCGAGGCGCCGCTGGCCATCAGCAGCACGGTGTCGTTGGTGGACATGCAGCCGTCGGAGTCGAGCCGGTCGAACGTGACCCGGCAGGCGTCCTGCAAGGAGGCCGACAACTGGAAGCCGTCGACGACCGCGTCGGTGGTCAGCACCACGAGCATGGTGGCCAGGCCCGGGGCGAGCATGCCGGCGCCCTTGGCCATGCCGCCGACGGTGAACCCGTGCTCGGACACGACGGCCTGCTTGGGGTGCGTGTCGGTCGTCATGATCGCCGAAGCTGCCCGTCCCCCGCCGTCGCGGGCGAGCTGGCGGGCGGCCGCGTCGACCCCGGAGCGCAGTTTGTCCATCGGCAGCCGCTCGCCGATCAGCCCGGTCGAGCAGACGGCGACGTCGATCGCGCCGATCGGGAAGCGCATTGCCCGTCCGGACAGGGCGGCGGCCACGTGCTCGGCGGTCGCATGCGTGTCCTGGAAGCCGGCCCGGCCGGTGCAGGCGTTGGCCCCGCCGGAGTTGAGCACGACGGCCCGCAGGATGCCGGAGCGCAGGACTTCCTGGCTCCACAGCACCGGCGCCGCCTTGACCCGGTTACCGGTGAAGACGCCGGCCGCGACCGCGTCCGGGCCGTCGTTGACGACAAGGGCCAGATCCAAGCCGTTGCTCTTGATGCCGGCCGCCACCCCGGCCGCCCGGAAGCCCTTGGGTGCAGTCACAGTCATGGCGCCACTCCGTCCACCGACAGGCCGGCCGTCTCCGGCAGGCCGAGCATCAGGTTGGCGCACTGGACGGCCTGGCCCGCCGCGCCCTTGCCGAGGTTGTCGATGGCCGAAACGACGATCAGCCGGCCGCTGTCGGCGTCCACTGTGGCCTGCAGGTGACATGAGTTCGATCCCAGTGTGGCGGCCGTCGTCGGCCAGTCGGGTAACACGTGCACGAACGGCTCGCCGGCATAGGCGGCGTGCAGAACGGCGCTGGGGTCGCCCGAACCGAGGGCCGTCACCGTCGCCAAGATGCCGCGCGGCATCGGGGCGAGGACCGGCGTGAACGACAGCGACCGCGCGCCCGTGGCCTGCTTGATCTCCGGCACATGCTGGTGCCGGCCCACCTTGTAGGGCGACAGCGCCCCCATCACCTCGGTCGCCAGCAGGTGCGGCTGGGGCGAGCGGCCGGCCCCGGAGGTGCCGGAGGCGGCCACGACGACGACGTCATCGGGTGCGGCGACACCGGCTGCGATCAGCGGGGCGAGGGCCAGGATGACGGCGACCGCGTAGCAGCCGGTCGCCGCGACCCGGTCGGATGCGGCGATCTGCGCGCGCCGGCCGGGCAGCTCGGGCAGCCCGTAGACCCAGTCGGACCGGAGCCGATGGTCGGAGCCGAGGTCGACGACCTTGACCGAGGCGGGCAGCTGGGCAGCCAGAGCCGCTGACTCGCCGTGCGGCAGCGCGAGGAAGACCAGGTCGGCGTCGGCCAGCTGGGCCGGGTCGGTCCCGGCCAGGGTGACGTCGGCGAAGCGGCGCAGGTGTGGGTGCACGGCGCCGAGCGGCTGGCCGGCCTGGCTGTTGGCGGTGGCGACGGCCAGCGCGAAATGCGGATGCCCGGCGATGAGGCGGAGGAGCTCCCCGCCCGCGTAGCCACTGGCGCCCGCCACCGCCACTCGTATGCCCATGCGAGTGACTGTATCGGTATGCAGTTAGCCGCGGCAAGTCCCCCAATCGGGGACTAATCGTTGTCGAGCACCCTCGCGAGCTGCGCGCGGTTGCGCACGTTGAGCCGCCGGTACAAGCGTGTGAGGTTGGCCTCAACCGCCTTGATCGACAGGAAGAGCGCCCGCGCGATCTCCCGGTTGGTGGCCCCGCCGCGGACCAGCTCGACGATGCGCCGCTCGGTCTCGGACAGCCCCGCGCCCCGCCCGCCGTCGAGCCGGGCCAGGTCGGCCGCGGCCACCTCCTGCCACGGCTTGGCCTCGGCCTCGCCGAAGCGGCGGACCGCCTCGGACAGCGCCGCCCGGGCCGCCCCGCGCCGGTGGGCGCGCCGCTCGAGCCCGCCGAGCACATACCAGGCGCGCGCGACCTCGAGCGGGTACGGGTGGTCCGACCACTGGTCGATCGCGCGGGCCAACTGCTCGGCGCCCTCCCGCGCCTCGCCGGTGGCCGCGGTGAGCAGGGCCCCAGCGCGGGCCAGGCCGAGCATCGCGACCTGCCGGTCCAGGTGCTCGGCGTGCTTGGACACCTCGTCGAGCACCTCCGCCGCCTCGGTCCGCGCGCCCGCCCCGACCAGTGCCTCGACGAAGTCGGCGTGCCAGAGGAAGATCCCCGGGTCGAGCCGGCCGAGCCGCTGCTCGAGCCGCCAGGCCGAGCGCATGGTCTCGGCCGCCGCGACCGGGTCACCGCGCAGCAGGTGCACCATGCCGGCGTTGGCGTAGGCGAGCTTGATCCAGTCCTCGTCACCGGCGGCCAGGCAGGCGGCCAGGCCCTTCTCGGCGTACCCGGCGGCCGCGGTCGCCGACCCGCCGAGGCTTTCGGCGTAGGTCGCCGCGAGGTAGCCGGGGCCGGGCGTGTTCTCGACGTCGACGTAGAGCCGCACGCAGGTCCGGCCGGCTGCCAGGGAGTCGGCGCAGCGCCCGGACCGGCCGTAGATGCCAGCCACGGAGACGAGCACGGCGGCCAGGTCGCGGACCGTGCCGGCCCGCTCGACGGCGACCCGCAGCGCCTCGATGCGCCGGATGGCGTCGGGCACGTCGCCCTTGAAGAGCCGGCTCATCGCGGCGACCTGGCGGGCGCCGACCACGGCCGGGGTGAGCGACAGCCCGCGAGCCAGCTTGCCGGCCCGCTCGAGCACTTCGTCGCCCTCGGGCCCCACCAGGATGTTGCCGCGCCAGCTCAGAACCTCGACCAGGCGCTCCATGTCGCCGCAGCGCTCGGCCGCCTCCTCGGCCCGCTTCAGCTCGGCCAGCGCCGCCTCGGTGTCGCCGTCGTAGTACGCCTTGACCGCCTTGTACATGCGGACGTGCGCAAGCAGATCGGGGGCGTCGACGGCCTCGACGAACGCGGCGTCGAGCAGTGGACCGGAGTTGGAGTGGTCGTCGCCGGACATCTCGACGAGCAGCAGCCGCGCACCGACGCGGGTGCGCCGGTCGGCGGCGTCGCGCAGCGCGGCCAGGGCGTGCCGGCGGGCGTCGGGCAGCAGCCCGGCCGCGAACGCGTACTGGGCCGCGCTCAGCCGCCGCACCGCAGCCACCCCGGGCGTGTCGTGCGGGGTCCGTTCGGCGGCGAGGCTGGCCAGGTCGGCGGCCATCGCCGGGGCGCCCCGCAACCGGGCCGCCGAGGCGGCGTCGGCCAGGCACTCGGCGAGGGCCTCCTCCGGTTCGCTGCGGGCGGCGGCCAGGTGCCGGGCCCGCTCGACCGGGTCGGGGACGGTCTCGGCCAGGCGCTCGTGAGCCTCCCGGCGGGCCGGGACGGTGGCGTCGCCGTAGACCATCTCGCGCAGCAGCGGATGGCTGAAGCGCAGCGCCTCGTCGCCGTCGGCCACCAGTACGCCGGAGGTCACCGCGGCCGCGATCCGCTCCGGCGGGAAGCCGCAGCGCTCGACGAGGGAGGACGTCGGCCGGGCGGCCGCGGCCACCACGAGCAGGGCCGGGCGGTCCTTCGACGGCAGCGAGCCGACGCGCGCGGCGAGCAGGTGACGCAGCCGGTCGGGCACCGGCAGCGGCTCGGTCGTGACCGGGCCGGCCGAGGTCGCCGACAGGGCGGACAGCGCGGAGAGCGCCCGGCCCAGCTCGACCGCGTACAGCGGGTTGCCGGCGCTCGCCTCGAAGACGCGCCGCAGCTGGGACCGCCCGACCTCGGGGCCGAAGCGGGCCCGCAGCAGGTCGGCGACGTCGCTCTCGGGCATCGGCGGCACGGCCAGCTCGGTGTACGGCGGTGGGCACAGGTCCAGCCGCGTCGCCGCGCCCCCGTCGGCCAGCCGCTCGGCGGCCAGCACGGACACATCCACCCCCTCGAGCCGGCGGGCCACGAACCGCAGCACCCCGGCGCTCGGCTCGTCGATCCACTGCACGTCGTCGAGCACGAGGAGCAGCGGCCGCTCAGCCGAGAGCGCGCGCAGCAGCTCGAGAACGGCAAGGCGCACGGCCAGCTGGTCGTGCGCCGTGGCGGGAAGGGCGCTGCGCAGGAGCGCGCCGTCGAGAGCCGCGCGTAAATGGGCCGGCAGCAGGTCGAAGGCGTCGGGTGCGCCGTCGAAGAGGTCGACCAGGGCGAGGTAGGGCAGCTCCGCCTCGGCCTCGGCGGCCGCCGCCCGCAGCACGAGGACGTCCGTCGCCTCGCGAGCGAGCGCATCGAGAATCGTGGACTTACCGATACCGGCCGGGCCGGTGAGAATGACACTGCCCCCGCACGTCAGGCGGGCGCGTGCCTGGGCCATCAGGCCGGCGCGTCCAATCGGGCTCAATATTTCACCCTCCGTCCTCCGCGCCACACGCCAAGGATCCGGGTCGGATCGGCGAGCAGCTTCAGGTCGACAAGCGGGTCGCCATCGACCATGATCACATCGGCGTCGTACCCCTCGGCCAGCCGTCCCGATCTGGGCGCTTGCGGACCGAGCGTCTCGGGTGCCGCGGCGGTCGCGGCCTCGATGGCTTGCAGCGGGGTCATCCCGATCTCCTCGAGCAGGGGCAGTTCCCGGCCGTTGCGGCCCCAGGAGCCGCCGCCGGTGCTCGTGGCGAGGTCGGTGCCGGCCACGAGTCGCACGCCGGCGGCGTGGGCCCGGGCCATGGCCTCGGCATGCAGGTCGGCCATCAATTCGAGTTTTTTCATCGCGTACGGGGGAGCTGCGGCCGATTCGACCATCTCCCGGACGAGCGTGCGGGTCGTCACGAGGATCGTGCCGGTTTCCCGCATGGCCGCGCACACCTCGTCGTCGAGGTAGGTGCCGTGCTCGATGGTGCGCACCCCGGCCTCGATCGCCGCCATCATCCCCGGTTTGCCGTGGCAGTGGGCGGCGACGATCCGGTCGGCGAGGCCGGCGACTTCGACGATCGCGCGGAGTTCGGCGGCGGTGAACTGCTGGTGGATGGGATCGTCGATCTCGGAGAGGACGCCGCCCGAGGCGCAGATCTTGATCACCTTGGCGTTGCGGCGCAGCTGCTCGCGGACGGCCTTGGCGCACTCGGCCGGCCCGTCGGCCAGCCGGATCTCGCCGCCCTGATGCGCGTAGTCGGCGACCCACGGCAGGGGCATGGCGTGCACGTCGCCGTGCCCGCCGGTGGTCGAGATGACCGACCCGGCACCGTAGATGGCCGGGCCCTCGATCAGCCCTTCGTCGACGACGCGGGCCAGGTGGACACCGAGCCCGCCGACCTCGCGGACGCTCGTGACCCCGGCGTCGAGGGCGGCCCGCAAACTGTGGGTGCAGCGGGCGGCGCGGACCGCGGCGTCGGTTGAGAAGAGTTGGCTGAAGTCGAGCGTGTGCAGCCCGAGGAGGTGGGTGTGGGCGTCCCACAACCCGGGCAGGACGGTGGCCGCCCGGGTCACTGTCGCGTCGGGCCACCGCTCCACAGGCGGAGCGTCGGCCGCCGGACCGGCGTAGGCGATGCGATCGTGGTCAAGAAGGAGCGTCGCATCGCGGATCGGGTCACCCCGCCCAGGGATCAGCAGATCCGCTTCGATGCGCTCCATGCCAGCGAACGTAGGCGATAGAGGGCCGTTCGGCCAATCGTGATGTAGTCATAACGACCGACGTAGGCGGGGTGGTTTGCCCGGGTGGGACCCCGGTTTGCCGGAAAGGTCCCCCCAGGTTTCCGCATTAGACGGGGATTTATGTGGTCTGGTTCCCGCGCATTTCCGCGCCAACCCGGTCCGCGGCGACCGCGACGGCCGCGTTTCGGGCCGCCACGGCCTCCTCGACGGTGAGCGTCCGGTCCGGCGCCCGGAAGGTCAACTTGTAGGCCAGGGACTTGCGCCCCTCCCCCAGTTGCGACCCGGTGTAGACGTCGAAGAGCCGCACCGACTCGAGCAGCGGACCGGCCCCGGCGACGAGCGCCGCCTCGACCTCGGCCGCCGGAATCTTGTCGCCGACGACGAGCGCGACGTCGATCAGCGCGGTCGGGAACGACGAGAGCCGCGGCGCGACCGTCACCCCGGGCAGCGGCAGCTTGTCCAGCACCAGTTCCATGGCGCAGGTCCGCCGGGGCAGGTCGAGGTCGGCGCAGACGGCCGGGTGCAGCTCACCGGCGTAGCCGACGACCTCGTTGCCGACCAGGATCTCGGCGCAGCGGCCGGGATGCCACGGCGCCTTGTTGCCGGCCCGGACGGTCAGCTCGACCCCCGAGGCGTGGGCCACGATGTGCGCGGCCTCGATCGCGTCGGCCCAGTCGGCCAAGCGTCCGCCGCCCCACCAGCCGGCCGGCGACGCCTCCCCGGCGAGCACCGCGGCGGCGTGCCACGGCTGCGCCGGGATGAACGTCTCGACCTCGGCCAGGATCTTGTCCGACGGCCGGGCGTCGACCCCCGCGGTGGGCGCGACGCCCAGCTTCGCGGGCGAGAAGACCCGGCCGACCTCGAAGAGGGCCACGTCCCGCGTCCCCCGGCCGAGGTTGCGCCGCAGTGTGACGAGCAGCGGCGGCAGCAGCGTCGTACGCAGCGCCGGCTCCTCGTCGGACAGCGGGTTGACCAGCTTCACGACCTCGCGCCGCTCGTCGTCGGCCGGGATCCGCAGGTCGTCGAGGATCGCCTCACCGATGAACGGATAGCACAGCGCCTCGACGTAGCCGGCCTCGGCCATCGCGCGGCCGATCGACCGGCGCCGCCGCTGCGTCGCGGTCAGCCCGTTGCCGGGCGGGGCGATCGGCAGCACGCTGGGCACCTTGTCATAGCCGTCCAGCCGCATGACCTCCTCGACCAGGTCGGCCGGGTCGGTGAGGTCGGGCCGCCAGGACGGCGGGGTCGCGGTGAGCCGGTCCCCGTCGATGGTCACCAGGCAGCCGATCTCGGTGAGGAGCTCGACGACCCGGTCGGCCGGATAGGCCACGCCGGCGGTTCGGGCCGGAAGGTCGACCGGGATGGTGACCGGAACCGGCGGGGCCACCGCGTAGACGTCGGTCACGCGCGGGTCGATCGTTCCACCGCCGTACTCGACGAGCAGCGTCGCCGCCCGCGTGCACGACGCCGCGGTGATCTGCGGGTCGACGCCCCGCTCGAAGCGCTTGCCGGCCTCGCTCGGCAGCTTGTGCCGGCGGATGGTCCGGGCGACCGAGATGGGATCCCAGTGGGCCGCCTCGAAGAGGACGTCCACTGTGGACGCGGACATCTCGGTCGTGCTGCCGCCCATGACGGCGGCCAGCGACACCACCCCGGTGTCGTCGGCGATCGCGATGTCCTGCGGGTCCAGCGCGCGCTTCACCCCGTCGAGGGTGGTCAGCTGCTCCCCGGCGGCCGCCCGGCGCACGACCAGCGGGCCGGTGAGCCGGCCCAGGTCCCACGCGTGCATGGGCTGGCCGAGCTCGATCATCACGTAGTTGGTGATGTCGACGGCGAGCGAGATCGACCGGATGCCGGCCACCGCGAGGCGCTGCTTCATCCACACCGGGCTGGGCGCCCCCGGGTCGAAGCCGCGCACCGCGACCGCGGTGAACCGGTCGCAGCCGCGCGGGTCCTCGACCACGATCGGATACACGGGCTCGCCGTCGCCGCCGTCGCTCGGCACGACCGCCGCGATCGGATCGCGGTAGGCGCCGCCGAGCGAGTGCGACAGCTCGCGGGCGATGCCCCGCACCGAGAAGCAGTAGCCGCGGTCCGGGGTGACATTGACGTCGACGATGATGTCGTCCAGCCCGACCAGCGCACGGGCGTCGTCGCCCGGCTTCGCGCCGGCGTCGGCGCCGAGCACCAGGATGCCGTCGTGGTCGTCGCTGACCCCGAGTTCACGGCCGGAGCAGATCATGCCGTCGGAGATGTGCCCGTAGGTCTTGCGGGCGGTGATCTCGAACCCGCCCGGCAGCACGGTGCCCGGCAACGCGACCGCGACGAGGTCGCCGACCACGAAGTTGCGGGCCCCGCAGATGATGCCGCGCGGCGTCTCCTCGCCAACCTCGACCAGACAGTAGCGGATGGGCTTCTTGAGCCCGGTCAACTCCTCGATCGACGTGACGCGGCCGACCACCAGCGCCCCGTCGACGGTGCCTTGCTGGTCGACGATCTCCTCAACCTCGAGGCCGACCTTGACCAGGGCCTTCTCCAGCCCGTCGGCGTCGAGGTCGGCCGGCAGGTCGACGTGCTCCCGCAGCCACGACAGTGCGAGCCGCATGTCAGCCCTCCAATCCGAACGCGCGGGCGTAGCGCACGTCGCCCTCGACCATGTCGCGCATGTCAGCCGCCTCGTTGCGGAACATCAGCGTCCGCTCGATGCCCATGCCGAACGCGAACCCGGAGTACTGGTCCGGGTCGATGCCGCAGGCGCGCAGCACCCGCGGGTTGACCATGCCGCAGCCGCCCCACTCGACCCAGCGCGGGCCGTCGCGGTGCTGCGGGAACCACAGGTCCATCTCGCCGCCGGGTTCGACGAACGGGAAGTACGACGGGCGCAGCCGCGTGCGCGCCTCCGGACCGAACATCGAGCGGGCGAAGTGATCCAGCGTCCCCTTGAGGTGGGCCATCGTGATGCCCTTGTCCACGACGAGGCCCTCGACCTGGTGGAAGACCGGCGTGTGGGTGGCGTCCAGCTCGTCCGTGCGGTAGACCCGGCCCGGGCACACGATGTAGATCGGCGGCCTCCGGGTGGTCATGGTGCGCGCCTGCGCCGGGGAGGTGTGCGTGCGCAGCACCAGGCCGGGGAGGTCGATGAAGAACGTGTCCATCATCGAGCGGGCCGGGTGGTCCGGGTGCATGTTGAGCGCGTCGAAGTTGTACCACTCCCACTCGGCCTCGGGCCCCTCGGCGACCTCGTAGCCCATGCCGATGAACAGGTCGCTGATGCGGTCCTGGAGCGTGGTCAGCGGGTGCTGGGCGCCGCGCGGGCGCCGGTCGACCGGCAATGAGACGTCGACCGCCTCCTCGGCCAGGACCCGGCTCTCCCGCTCGGCGGTGAGGGCGGCCGTCCGCGCGTCGTAGGCGGCCTGGATCGCCGCCCGCGCCACGTTGACCCGCTTGCCCGCGTCGGCCTTGGCGGCCGGCGGCAGCGCGCCGATCTCGCGCCGGGCCAGGGAGACCGGGGCGCGGTCGCCGAGGTGCTGGTGCTTGAGCGCGGCCAGGGCGTCGAGGTCACCGGCGCCGTGGAACGCCTTCTCGGCGCCGGCCACCGCGTCGTCGAGCGCGGCCTGATCGAGCAGGGACGCCTGCTTCGGATCGTAAGGATCGTTCT
>Ga0207661_10001735_pt1 | contig 14917 bp, 21 predicted proteins | sample KBSC713LmetaG_FD_184337 | JGI IMG/M metagenome (GOLD analysis project Ga0207661, IMG submission 184337) | Corn rhizosphere microbial communities from Kellogg Biological Station, Michigan, USA - KBS C7.1-3L metaG (SPAdes) (version 2) | ecosystem: Host-associated > Plants > Roots > Rhizosphere ...
TCGGCCCCCACCGTCATATAGATCTTCGGCATCGCCTCCGAGCTAGCTCGGTGGGCATTTTCGGACGTGGCCTTGGGGGCCTGCTCAAGGTCCGCGTGTAGTCGTATTGTCTACATGCATGGGCGCCTACTACAGCCGGGTTCTCGATCACGCTTTAGGGGCGCTGTTGCGCGTTGAGTTCACGACGCACGGCAGCAACGTCATCGACTACGCGGTCGTTTTGTTGCTCGATACCGAGAAGGGAACGAAGACGGTTCGCGTCTACGATGCTGCCCATGGCCACAACGAGATGCATCGATATACCCGCAGCGCGGGCAAGGAGCCTGGCACGGCCTTTCATAGCGGTACTCTTGGAGAAGGTATGCGCGCTGCGATCGCCGAGGTCGAGCGCGGATATCCCGAGATGATCGAAGGATGGGAAAGGCAATGACCGCCGACAGCAATCGTTCTCCTGCCGCCAAGGTGATGGACGAAGCAATCGACCTCGCAATCGAGGGCCGCTCGCCCTATCCAGAGCGCGCTGCGTTCATCGACGCTGATGCTTCCTCGGCCGGCCATGACATAGAGCGCGCTGCGGATGAAGGCTTGTCGGTCGTCCTCGTCTCTTCTGACGGCAGCACCCGAGTTCTAAAACCGGAACTCGCAACGAGCTGAGCGCGCTCCACGGTTGACCTTCGGTCGAAACGACCGTACCGGACAAGTCGCATCTCGGTCACATAATCGGCGCTAGTCCGCTCCCCATGCGGTCGCCCCTCAGCCTTTCAATCTGAACTTCATCGAGATCGCAGTGTCTCGGTGAATCCGTGTGGCGGCGGCCTCTGGTCAAGGGCGATCGTCGATGTGTCGATACGCGTGTCGATGCTTCCCCGTCGCGTCGTTTCTTGTCTTCTCGCACTTGTCTGCTTGATCAGCTCCGCAGGGTGTGGATTGTCCGTCGGCCCGTTCGGCTCCGAACTCGACAAGTACGCCAGCAAGGTCGACGAGATTTGCGTCGAGAGCTTTCATCGGGGGATCGAAGGCGAGGAAGAGGCCGAAGCGATTGGCGAAGAGAGAGGGTGGAGCGGATCGAAGATCGAGGCGGAGATCCGCTACGCATGGGCTGGCGCGCTCGTGGGGCAGTATCGGATGCTCAAGGAACTCGGCCCTGCCCCGGAAAAGACCGGATTGATGGATCGTTGGGCGCGGACCTCGCTACAGCGGGCTGACCTGTACCGACGCATCGGTGACGCTTGGTTGGAATCCAACCCTAATCGGGAGATGGGCTCGGAGATCGAGCTGAACCTCGCGAAGACCATGTCGGACCATCTCGCGGAGCCGCTTCCCTTCCAGATCTGTGGGAAGCCCACGAATGGCCACGACAACGAACGCCTTCCGACGGGACAGCTTCTCGGCCACGCGCCGCTGATTTACACGGCCGAATTCCCACTGAGCTCGCTGTCGGCTCTTCGCCGGGTCAGGGGTGTCTACTGGCGTCACCACATAGCCGGCCGAGTAGTGCATCGAGTCCCCGGATCGGAGACCGTCCTCGTCGAGATACATCTCAGGCCCAAGTTTTCGCGGAGCGTCGTCGGCTCAGATCTTCGGCTCTTTCGTGGCCGCCGGGACCCGTCGGTGACCTGGATCGGGATCGTTCCGGGCGAATGAACGACCGGCCGACCAATTGGAGTCGCTCCGGGCGATCGACGGCGATGTAGCCAGCGGCCGTGAAAGCCGATGACGGTCAGAGGGTGAGGAAATCAGCAGGCGTGTAGACCGGAATCGTCGCGGCGAGCGCAAGTAGGTGGCTATCGCCGGAAACGAGCGCGGCGTCTTGGCTGTGAGCTAGGGCGATCAGGTAGTCGTCGTCTGGGTCTGCGCAGTGGATGGGAGGGGGTGCTTTGGGATCTGGGGCAAGCTCGGCAGTTCGGCCTAGTAGGTCGAGGTAGGCGGTGACGCCGTCGCGAACGACGTAGCGACGGAACTTCTCTCGCCGCAGGACCATCTCCAGCTCCTCGAGCAGCAGCGGCGAGACGACCAACTCGAAACCGCCTTCGCCGACGGTGAGGAGGAGCTTCGCGGGTGTGCCCGATGGCGTGATGAGGGCGGAGACGAGAACGCCTGGGTCAAGGACCGCCCGCGTCACGTCTCTCCCTGCGTGCTTCGTGGAGCTCGGTCCTCGCCAGCTCCATGCCCTCGTCTTCGCCTGCGGGGCTCACCTTGGCCCAGATTGCTGCGAGATCACCGATACCGAGGTCGCGACGGAGTGCCTCCTCGATCACCTGCGAATCGCGCTTGCCGGTTCGCGCGGCCTTGATCTTGACGGCGCGGAAGACATCCGCGTCAAGGCTGACGGTCGTGCGAGTCTTTGGCATAGATGCATTATTGCATCATGATGCAAAATGGACTGGGTTTCAGCAGGCGGAGCCCTGGATAGGTTGGGCCTAATGACTTGCTGGCTGGGCCGCTCATCGAGTGTCTGTACCGCTCTGATCTCTCTCTTCGTTGGCTTGGCGTTCGTCGCCACAGCTTCAGCTGGGCAGCCTCCACCCGGAGCTTTCAGCACGCCGTTCACGACCTTCCGAGGCTCGTCTTCGGGATTGAAGATGTACGTGGACCTGGTCGAAGAACGCATCGGCTTCGGGGCTCATGGGCGAGTCGCCTGCGCGAACGGCTCCGAACATTGGCAGTTGGTGGTCGAAGGCGGGCTGGGCGGCAAGGTCGATGCGGGCGGGCATTTCCAACACACCGAATACGAGCCTGCGGAACCCGGCGAAAAGCCGCCCAGTACGGAACGCGCCACGAGCAGCGTCACCATTGAAGACGTCGAAGAATCGATCGTCTATGGAGTTCCGGCTTTCTTCACGGAGGTCAAAGGGCGCGTGCTCTCGAACACCGTGGTCGGCTGGATCCGTTTCTGGGAAGGACCGGGCCGGACTCCCGGCAGCCTGCACTACAAATGTGGCACCGGCTCTCCGGATGGCAAGTGGGAGAAGTTTGTCGTGCACAGGGTCAACGGGCCGGCGCAGCCCCACGGTCACTGGCCGCCCTCAAAAGCTGCTCCGGCCGAACGGAAAGCAACCTCGCCGGCTCTGCCTCAAGCGTTTTGTCAGACGCCACCGGCGCAGGCGAAGGGCGAGCCGCCCAGCGGCTTCTTTCGGGTGAGACCACATGGCTGCCGGTTTCATCAGCTCGGCCTAAGCTCAGAAGAGAACAACCTTGCCGACCTCACGTTCAGGATTCACTGGCGTCGGTGGACGGCAGCCAGCGCCAGCGGAATCGGAAGGCAGCGCGTCTTCGTCGTCAACTACAAGACGCATAAGCACTCCCTTTCGAGCGCACCGGTAGTGATGAGGCTAAGTCGCCCGCGACGGGTCTGCGGACACCAGGTCTTCACTGAGTTGGAGATGCGGGCCTATCTCGGCGGCAACCTAGTCAACAACTACAAAGCCGATCTCAACGAACTCGGTCCTGCCGAAGAAGGATGTCCCCAGGCTCGCTAGCCCACCGGGTCGCATTTCGGTCACATCGCCCCCGCAATCCCGCTCCCCAGGCGGCCCACCCTCAGCCTTTCAAGCCGAAGGTCGGCGGCGCGATGGTGCTGCTGTAAAGACTTAGAAAGCGCACATCTCGGCTAAAGGTGGCCCGCCTAACTTGGCGCCATGAGCAAGCGAGATTCCTATGCGCTGGTCTTGGACGCGATGGTTGCCGAGGCGAGTCGGCCTGCTTTCTCGGCCTCGCCGCCACCGCGTCCAACCCTGCACAGGGTGCGACTCAGGCCTCGGCCAGAGCCTCTTCGAGGTTGTCGAAGCAGGTGGTCCAGCCCTCTTCGTGGGAGCGAGCCGATTCTTCGTCCTTGAGGTTGCTGTGCCTGAAGCGCACCGTGGTCACGCCGGCGGCCTCTTCGAAGTCGAGCTCGATCAGCGTTTCCCTGGGATCCTCGTCCCAGGTCCAGGTGAAAGCCAGGCGGTTCGGTGGATCGATCTCGGTGTATTCGCCGCCGCCGCCGTGTTCGGCTCCGTCGGCGGGGTCGCGCATGACCACGCGCACGGCGCCGCCGACTCGCAGGTCGACGCTGGCCTCGGGGGTCTCCCAGGCGCGCCGGCCGTGGAACCAGCGGCGCATCACCTCCTCGCTGGTCCAAGCGTCGAAGACCGCCTGGGCGGGCGCTTGGAAGGCGCGCTCGAGCAGCAGCGTCTCGCCACTCATCGGTCGCGCTCCCTTCGCAAGCGCACGCTGATCCAAGCTCGCGCAACGACCAGCCCGGCGCCAGGGCCGGCCAGCCATGGCAGAAACTCCTCCACCGGCATGCCACCGACGTGAGCAAGCGGGATCATGGGCGCGCCGCCTCGTCGTACTCGTCGTGGAGGTTCCACCACGCATATGGCTCACTCTGTGGATAGCCCTCGGGCGAGTCCTCCCACTTCTCCTGGCGACCCAGCGCGGTGATGTCCAGGTAGGCCCAGGCGGTCCCCAGCCCCTCGTCGCCGCGCTTGTCGATGAAGTAGGTGCGGAAGATCCGGTCCTCGTCGTCGCGGTAAAAGGCGTTGGTTCCGTGCCATTCGTCGACGTCGAAATCGGCGTCGAAGTCGTCGGTGATCGTGTACCAGGGCATCTCCCAGCCCATCCGCGCCTTCCAGCGCTCGATGTCGGCCTGCGGGGCGCGCGAGACATTGGCGAAAGTCGTGTCGCGAGCGTTCAGGTGCGCGAGGTGGGCGACCTGGTCGGCCATGAACGAGCAGCCGCGGCAGCCTCTCTCGGGCCAGTCGGCCACACCCGGCTCGAAGAAGAAGCGGTAAAGGATCAACTGGCGGCGCCCCTCGAACAGGTCGACCAGGCTCATCGGCCCCGCCGGTCCCTCGAAGCGGTACTCCTTCTCCACGGCCATTCGCGGCATCCGGCGCCGCTCTGCGGCGAGCGCGTCGCGGGCCCGTGTCAGCTCCTTCTCCTTGACCAGCAGCTCCTCGCGGGCAGACTTCCACTCCTGCGGCGAGACGATCGGTGGCATCTTCATTCCTGCTCCTCCTTCAAGTACTCGTCGACAACATCGAACATGCGCTCCCAGAGCGCGCGTTGGCGATCCATCCACTCGGCTGCCTCGTCGAGCGCCTTGGGCTCGAGCGAGAGCCGGTGCGTTCGGCCCTCCACTACCCGGCTGACCACGCCCGTCTCCTCCAGGACCTTGAGGTGCTTGGAGATCGCCGGCTTGGAGACCCCGAAGTCGCGTGTGACTTCACCGACGGTCGCCGGACCAGCGGCGAGGCGTTCGACGATCCCGCGGCGGATCGGGTGCGCGAGCGCCCTGAATGAATCGTTAACCATTTGGTGAACAGTAGCAACGTCGACGGGCCGGCAACTTGGCCGTGGGCCATCAAGTCAGGCCCAGTCAGGGGCACCGGCCGAGAGCCGGTGGGCGGCGATCGCGCTGACGGCGAGCAGCACCGCGGCGACCCCGAGGGGCACCACCAGGTCCACGTGGACCACGAGCAGGGCACCGACCAGCGCACCGACGAGCATCGCCGCCACCGCGATCAAGCGCCGGCCTGGGTGTCCACCTTGGCCACCGGCGAGGCGCGAGTCGGCGGCGACCCCGGTCAGCGTCAGGGTGAGAACGGTGGTAGTCAGGTCGGGGACGGCGAGCCGGCGCGCGGTCGCGTTCTGGATTCCCATCGCCAAACCCAGCGGGACGATCAGCGCGTAGCGGGCGCCCTCGGAGACCGGCTGGCCGACGATTGCTCCCGCGACCATCGCCAGCACGAGCGGTACCAGGGCGAACGCCGCCGCGGTCCGCAGTTGCCGTCCCCGGTGGTTGTCCCAGTGACCGGCGATCCGTCCACCTGCCACCGCCCCAACGAGGAAGGCTCCGAGAGCGGTGATCGAGGCCGGGGCCGAGAGCCCGGGCGCACCCGCAAGGGCAAAGCCGAGGAAGACGACGTTGCCCGTCATGTTGGCGACGAAGACGTGGCCGAGGGCGATGTAGCTGACGGCGTCGACGACGCCGGTGACGACGGTCAGCAGGATGAGCAGCAGCGGCAGTGGGCCGTGACCGGTTCCGCGCCACGGCCAGCGCGCCCTTGCCAGTTCGGCGAGGGCGGTCAGGAAGCTCCGGGCTCGGACTCCTCGACCGTCAGCTCGGCGGTCGGGACGAGCTCGAGTCGCTCGTCTGGGATCGGCTCGCCGCTGCGGACCGAAAGCCCGTAGGTGCCGGCGGCAAGCCGCTCTTCGGCCCGCTCGACCGCGGTCAGGCGAACGCGCAGGTCCTCGAGGCGACCGGCGTCGAACTCGTCCTGGTAGAGGCCCTCGGAGTCCTCGTCTCCCGGCTCTCGCCGCTCGTCGCCCTCTTCGGTGCCTTCTCCTTTGAGGGTTGCGATCTCTCGTTCGACCTGGGCTCGCTCGTTGGCAAGCAGTTCTTTGGCGCGCTCTGAGTTCATGGGCGACACCGTACTCGGCCTTAGTTGTTTGATTCCCGCCGGCCGCGCGGAATCGAGACGAGCCGCAGGCCGACGTCCAGCGTGGGAAGTGCGCGCAGGTGCCCGTAGCGCTCCTCCCAGGCGCCGCTCTCGAGGTCGGCCCGCAGGCGCTCGCGGCCGCTCCGTCGCGCCCCCTCCGAGATGCTCTGCCAGACCCACATCGGCTTGACGACCTCCTCCTCGAAGAGCCTCTCGGGCCGCGCCCAGAGCGCCGCGAAGAACAGGTCCGTGCAGTCACGCGGCACCGGAATCGGCTCGATCGTCGCACCGGCCAGTCGCTCGGCCAGCGCGTCGCTCGTCGCCACCGCGCGTCGCTTCAGGGCCAGCATCTCCGGGAAGTAGTCGCGTGGGATCCAGAGGTCCTTGAGTGCTTCGGGATCGAAGGTGACGATTACGATCCGTTCGCGGCTCACCCGCCGCAGCTCGGTCAGGCCGGCACCGAGGTCCGCCCAGTGGTGGACCGTCAGCACCGCCATCGAGGCGTCGAAGCTGCGGTCCTCGAAGGGCAGGTCTTCGGCGCTCCCCTGCACCACCGGTGCCGACCCAGCCGGCCGCTGCCCGATCATCTCGGCCGAGGGCTCTACTGCCGTCACCTCGCGCCCCTCCGGCTCATAGGAGCCGGTACCTGCGCCGACGTTGAGCACGGTTCGTGCCGAGCCGAGCGCCGCATCGATCTGCGCCGCGATCCGCGGGTCGGGCCGGCGCACGCGGCTGTAGCCTCGTCCCAGGCGGTCGTAGGGAGCAACGCTCACCGGCTCACTCTAATCGGCATCTCGGGGCGGTCTGAGCGGCCGGACCATCAATACCCAAGGGCGCTATTCTTCGGTTCAGCCTCGTGCCTCGGCCCGGGGTTTTTCCTTGTAATGGCGCGTAAGTAATCGAGGGAGAAATGGCTCGCGGAGATGTCCGCATCGCGGTAACGATGGCTTGCGAAGACTGCAAGCGACGCAACTACCAGACAAATAAGTCGCGGCGAAACTCGCCCGACCGGATTGAGCTGCGCAAGTTCTGCCGCTGGTGCGGCAAGCACACGGCTCACAAGGAGACGCGCTAGCCCAAATGGCCAAGACGCGCGCACAGCGCAAGGCCGAGCGGCGGGCCCGCGAAGAGCAGGAGCGCAAGCGCGTCGGCGCGGAGCGCGACGGCGAGTCGCACGCCCAGCACGACACTCAGGTCCCGGTCTCCGGTGAGATCGCCGAGATCGAGGCGGTCGAGGCCGGCATGGCCGCCGGCGCTCCCGAAGCGGCGCTCGAAACGCCCGATGCGCCCAAGAGCTCGCGCGCGGCAAGGCGCGCCGAGACCAAGGCGCTGAAGGAAACCGAGAAGCGAAAGCGCGCAGAGCAGAAGCGCCGCGAGAGCGAGCAGCTCGCCAAGAAGCAGAAACAGGCGCAGGCCCAGCGCCAGCGCGGCGGCGTCATCGGCTTCCTCGTCTCCTGCTGGGCCGAGCTGAAGAAGGTCCAGTGGCCGGACCGCGACACCCTGGTCCAGGCCACCGCCGTCACAATCATCTTCGTCGCCGTCGCCGCCACCTACCTCGGCGCGCTGGACGCGGCTTTCAATTATCTGGTCAAGCAGATCCTGTGAGCCGATGATCGATACTTGATCTAGTCGAGCATCGGCGAACGTCATTCATTCGGGATCTCTAAACAAAGGCACTTAATACATGTATCGCTGGTACGTGATCAACACCTACTCGGGTCACGAGAACAAGGTCAAGCACAACCTCGAGCACCGGGTTCAGACGATGAGTCAGAACCGCAACGTGCGCCAGGTCGTCGTTCCCACCGAACAGGTGATGGAACTGGGCAAAGACGGCCAGAAACAGCCGAAAGAGAAGCGCACGATGCCGGGCTACGTCCTGGTCAACATGGAGATGACCGACGACGCCTGGGGCCTGGTCAAGAACACCCCGGGTGTGACCGGCTTCGTCGGCTCGCGCAACAAGCCGGTGCCGCTCTCCAAACCAGAGGTCGACCGCCTGCTGCACCGCGAGACCGCCGAGCGGCCGCGCACCCAGGCCCAGTTCTCGATCGGCGAGTCGGTCAAGGTCGTCTCCGGCCCGCTCTCCGACTTCTCCGGCGAGATCGCCGAGATCAACGAGGACGCCGCCAAACTCAAGGTGCTGGTCTCGATCTTCGGCCGCGAGACCCCGGTAGAGGTCGGTTACGACCAGGTCAAGAAGATTTAGGCGCCCGCCCGCTACCCTCTCCGATCCCGATGGCAAAGAAAGTCCTCACACAGATCAAGCTGCAGATCTCCGCCGGCTCGGCAAACCCGGCGCCGCCGGTCGGCCCCGCGTTGGGTCAGCACGGCGTCAACATCATGGAGTTCTGCAAGGCGTTCAACGCCCAGACCCAGTCCGAAGGCGGGACGATCATCCCGGTCGAGATCACGGTCTATGAGGACCGCTCCTTCACCTTCATCACCAAGACGCCCCCGGCGGCGGTGCTGATCAAGGAGGCGATCGGAATCAAGAAGGGCTCGGGCGAGCCCCACGTCAACAAGGTGGGGACGATCTCGATGGACCAGGTCCGCCAGATCGCCGAGCGCAAGATGCCCGACCTCAACGCCAACGACCTCGACGCCGCCTCGAAAATCATCGCCGGCACCGCCCGCTCGATGGGCGTCGACGTCAAGTAGGAGATCTTCAATGGCCCACGGCAAGCGCTACCGCAAACAGCTCGAGAAGGTCGACCGCGACCGCGCCTACCCGCCGCTTGAGGCGATCGCGCTGCTCAAGGAGACCGCCGGCGCCAACTTCGACGAGACGGTCGAGCTGCACGTTCTGCTCGGCGTCAACGTCCGCCACGCCGAGGAGCAGCTGCGCGGCACGCTCGCCCTGCCCCACGGCCTCGGCAAAGACGTCACCATCGCCGTCTTCGCCCAGGGCCAGCAGGCCCGCGATGCGGAAGCCGCCGGTGCGGACTTCGTCGGCGGCGACGACCTCGCCAAGAAAGTCGAGGAGGAGGGCTGGACCGACTTCGACGTCGCGATCTCGACCCCGCAGATGATGGGCACCGTCGGCAAGCTTGGCCGCGTGCTCGGTCCGCAGGGCAAGATGCCGAACCCCAAGGTCGGCACCGTCACCGACGACATCGAGAAAGCCGTCAGCGAGTCCAAGGCCGGCAAGGTCGAATACCGCACCGACCGCCAGGCGATCGTCCACATGGCAATCGGCAAGGTGAGCCTCTCGCCCGATCAGCTGCTCGACAACTTCAGCGCCGTGATGGAAGAGATCATCCGCGCCAAGCCCTCCGCGGCGAAAGGCCGCTACATCGTCACCTGCACCCTTTCGCCGACGATGGGTCCCGGCATCCGGGTCGACGCCTCCAAGATTGGCGACCGCGATGAGGTCGCCGCCGCACCCCAGGCGGCAGAGGAACCCGCAACGGCCTAAACTGCGCCGTCGCGAACCCGAGACCACCGGCGGGGCCGACCCCGTAAGCCCGGTGCAGGCGAACGATGAATAGAGACGAAAAGGCAACAGCAATTGAGGAGATCGCCGCCGACATCGCGGCGGCCGAGGCGATCTTCGCGGTTGACTACCGGGGCATCAGCGTCCCCCAGGCAGCCGAACTGCGGGCGAAACTGCGCGAGTCCGACGCCAGCTTCCGCATCGTCAAGAACCGCCTGACCAAAATCGCCGCTGACAAAGCCGGCGCGGGGGAGCGACTCAACGCGCTGCTGCAGGGCCCGACCGCGCTCACCTTCGTGCGCGGCGACACCGCTCAGGCGGCGAAGGCGATCTCAACCTTCAACAAAGAGCACAAAGTGCTCACCTTCAAGGGCGGCTTCATGGACGGCACCAACGTCGATGAGGGTGGCTTCGAAGCGATCGCCAAGCTGCCTTCGCGCGACGTCCTCAACGGCCAGTTCGCCGGTGTCGTCGCCAGCCCGCTGACCGGCCTGGTCCGCGGCCTCGGCTCGATGATCCAGGGCTTGGCATCGCAGCTGGGCCAGATCGCCGACAAGGGTCTGGTCAGCGGCGAGGCGCCCGCTGGGGAGCCGAAGGAGGAGGCACCGGCCGAGGAGCCCGAGGCCAAGACCGAGGAGGCGCCCGCCGAGGAGGCAAAAGCTGACGAGGAGCCCGCCGCCGAGGCGGACGCCGCAGACGAGACTTCTAACACTGACGACGCGAGCAAGGAAGAGGAGTAGATGGCAACCAAGGTTTCAACAGATGACTGGATCGAGGAGCTGAAGAGCATCTCGGTACTGGAGCTTTCCGAGCGGATCAAAGCGCTCGAGGAGGAGTTCGGCGTCTCGGCCACGGCCGTTGCCGCTGCCGCTCCGGCTGCTGCCGGCGCTCCCGCCGGCGATGGTGGTGGCGAGGAAGAGGCCTCCACGGTCGACGTCGTGCTCGCCGAGGTCGGCGGCCAGAAGGTCCCCGTGATCAAGGTCGTGCGCGCCGCCACCGGACTTGGCCTGAAAGAGGCCAAGGCGATGGTCGACGAGGCCCCGAAGGCGATCAAGGAGGGCATCGAGCGCGAGGAGGCCGATAAGCTCAAGGCCGAACTCGAGGAGGCCGGCGCCACCGTCGAGCTCAAGTAAATCCCGCATCGACCGCGGTTGGAACCCAGGCAGGGAGCCAATCTCGCGGCAGAGCGTGGCCGTGTGTTATTTTTCGCGGTCGCGCTCAGTTTTGTCCCCTGCCCGATATCTGCGCTGTACCTAACGTCCCTCTGACCTTCTGAGGAGTCGCCCGTCTTGGCACGTTCGAACGCTGCCCCCGTAACCCGCAGGAGTTTTTCCCGACTACAGAATCCCCTCGAAGTCCCCCATCTGATCGATATTCAACGTCGCTCTTTCGAAGAGCTGACGGATCCGAAGAAGGGTGGGCTGCGAGAGACGATTGACGACATATCCCCGATTGAGGACTACACGGGGAACCTCGCCATTGTCTTCGGCGAGTTCAAATTCGAGGAGCCACCGCACACGATCGAGGAGTGCCGCGAGAAGGACATGACCTACTCGCGGCCGCTCTCGGCGACGGTTGCCTTCCAGAACAAAGAGACCGGAGAGATCCGCGAGCAGGCCGTCTTCATGGGCGACTTCCCGTGGATGACCGATCGCGGCACCTTCATCATCAACGGCACCGAGCGTGTCGTCGTCACCCAGCTCGTCCGTTCGCCGGGCGCCTACGTGATGGCTCCGAAGGACGCCGAAAAGCAGGTCTTCATCGCCAACCTGATGCCTGCCCGCGGTTCCTGGCTCGAGCTGGAAATCGACAAAAAAGGCAAAGTCTTCGTCCGCATCGACCGCAAGCGCAAGCTGCCGGTCACGGTGCTGCTGCGTGCGATGGGCTACGTCGAGGACAAACAGCTCCTCGACATGTTCGACAACTCGATCTACATGAGGCACACGATCGAGGCTGACACCGAGGCGACCCGCACCGAGGAGGGCGCCCTGATCGAGCTGTTCAAGAAGCAGCGTCCGGGCGAGCCGCCCTCAGTCGACGCTGCCCGCAACCTGCTCGAGCAGCTCTTCTTCGACTCCAAGCGCTATGACCTCACCCGGGTCGGCCGCTACAAGCTCAACGCACGGCTCGACCTCGACATCGACCTCGACACCAGGGTCCTCACCCACGACGACATCATTGCCCTTGTCAAGGAGCTGGTCAGCCTTCCCAAGCTGCTCGGCATCCCCGAGGAGATCGATGAGGAGAACCCGATCAAAGACTATGCCGCGGAGGCGATCACCTATCCCCGCGAGCCGGTCAACGAGCACCTCGACGAGTACGAGCACTTCGGCAACCGGCGCCTGCGCACGGTCGGCGAGCTGATCCAGGAGGCCTTCCGCATCGGCCTCTACCGGATGGAGCGCGTCGTCCGCGAGCGCCTCACCACCGAAGACTCGGATGCGATCACGCCGCAGACGATCATCAACATCCGGCCGGTCGTGGCCGCGATGAAGGAGTTCTTCGGCTCCTCGCAGCTCTCGCAGTTCATGGACCAGACCAACTCACTGGCCGGCCTCACCCACCGGCGCCGTCTCTCGGCGCTGGGTGCGGGCGGGCTGACCCGTGAGCGTGCCCCGATCGAGGTGCGCGACGTGCACCCGACCCACTACGGGCGCATGTGCCCGATCGAGACGCCGGAGGGTCCGAACATCGGTCTGATCGGCTCGCTCTCCTCCTATGCGGAGGTCTCCGAGCACGGCTTTGTCACCACCCCTTACCGGTTGGTCAAAGACGGTGTGGTCACCGACGAGATCGTCCACCTCGATGCCACTCAGGAGGAGGACAAGGTGATCGCCCAGGCGAATGCCGAGGTCGACTCCGGCGGCAAGCTCAAAGGCCCGACCGTCCTGGTCCGCGCCGGCGAGGACGAGTACGCGGCGGCCTCGCCGAAGGAAGTCGATCTGATGGACGTCTCGCCGACCCAGATCTGGTCGGTCGGTACGGCGCTGATCCCCTTCCTCGAGCACGACGATGCCAACCGGGCGCTGATGGGCTCGAACATGCAGCGCCAGGCGGTACCGCTGTTGAAGCCCGACCCGCCGCTGATCGGCACCGGCATGGAGCGCCGCGCTGCGGTCGACACCGGTGACGTGGTCCTCGCCGAGGCAGACGGGGAAATCGACCACGTCGACTCGGAGCGGATCGTGGTCAGCCACGGTTCGAAAAAAGTCGAGTACCCGCTGCACAAGTTCATGCGCTCCAATCAGGGCACGATCATTCACCAGCGCCCGATCGTCAACAGTGGGCAGAAGGTCAAGCAGGGTGACGTGCTCGCCGACGGTTCCTCGACCGGCGGCGGCGAGATCGCCCTGGGCAAGAACTGCCTGGTCGCCTTCATGTCCTGGGAGGGCTACAACTTCGAGGACGCGATCATCCTCTCCGAGCGCCTGGTCAAGGACGACGAGCTCACCTCGATTCACATCGAGGAGTACGAGATCGACGCCCGCACGACCAAGCTCGGCGACGAGGAGATCACCCGCGACATTCCCAACCGCTCCGAGGAGAGCCTGCGCAACCTCGACGAGCGCGGCATCGTCCGCGTCGGCGCCGAGGTTGTCTCCGGCGACCTGCTGGTCGGCAAGGTGACGCCCAAGGGCGAGACCGAGCTGACGGCGGAGGAGAAGCTGATCCGCGCGATCTTCAAGGAGAAGGCGCGCGAGGTCAGGGACACGTCGCTGAAGGTCCCCCACGGCGAGGGCGGCGTCGTCATCGACGTGCTCACCTTCAGCCGCGACGACGGTGACGATCTCGCCGCCGGCGTCAACGACCTGGTCCGCGTCTTCGTCGCGACGAAGCGCAAGATCGCCGAGGGCGACAAGCTCGCGGGCCGTCACGGGAACAAGGGTGTGATCTCCAAGATCGTGCCCGAGGAGGACATGCCCCACCTCGCCGACGGCACCCCGGTCGACGTGATCCTCAACCCGCTCGGCGTGCCGAGCCGGATGAACATCGGGCAGATCCTCGAGACCCACCTCGGTTGGGTCGCCGGCAACGGCTGGTACGACGATGGCTCGGAGGCCTACAAGCAGGCCCACTCCGACGAGGGCGACGGTCGTGTCTACGTGGCGACCTCGGTCTTCGACGGCGCCAGCGTCGAGGACGTCGACGAGGCTCTCTGCAAGTGGCAGGAGCAGAACGAGGAGCGCGGCATCGACCTCGGCATCCACAAGGACGAGCGCCCCGGCGCCCGTGCCGACGGCAGCGTTCAGCTCTACAACGGTCGCACTGGCGAGCCCTACGAGGGCAAGGTCACGGTCGGCTACATGTACATCCTCAAGCTGCTGCACCTGGTCGACGACAAGATCCACGCTCGCTCGACCGGCCCGTACTCACTCGTCACCCAGCAGCCGCTGGGCGGCAAGGCGCAGTTCGGTGGTCAGCGCTTCGGCGAGATGGAGGTCTGGGCCCTGGAGGCCTACGGCGCCGCCTACACGCTGCAGGAGATGCTGACCGTCAAGTCCGACGACACGGTCGGGCGCGTCAAGGCCTACGAGGCGATCGTCAAGGGGGAGAACATCCCCGAGCCGTCGATCCCGGAGTCCTTCAAAGTTCTGCTGAAGGAGATCCAGAGCCTCTCGCTCGACGCCAACGTCGTCTCCGAAGGTGGGGACGTCGAGATCGCCGAGGAGGACGACGACCTGCTCAAGGCCGCCGAGGAGCTCGGCATGGACCTGACCGGGGTCCGGGCCGACGGCAACGGCTCCAACGGCGCGGCTGATGAGCGCGAGGAGCAGACCGTCGCCGAGGGCGAGGGCGGCACCGACGGGGCCGCGGCAGAGAAAGAGACAGAGGCCGAAGAGGCGAAGGTGGAGGACTGATGATCGACATCAACAATTTCGACGCGATTGAAATCGGCCTCGCGTCGTCGAAGAAGATCCGCTCCTGGAGTTGGGGCGAGGTCACCAAGCCGGAGACGATCAACTACCGCACGCTGAAGCCGGAGAAAGACGGCCTCTTCTGCGAGCGCATCTTCGGTCCGACCAAGGACTGGGAGTGCTACTGCGGCAAGTACAAG
>Ga0207661_10001736_pt1 | contig 14915 bp, 9 predicted proteins | sample KBSC713LmetaG_FD_184337 | JGI IMG/M metagenome (GOLD analysis project Ga0207661, IMG submission 184337) | Corn rhizosphere microbial communities from Kellogg Biological Station, Michigan, USA - KBS C7.1-3L metaG (SPAdes) (version 2) | ecosystem: Host-associated > Plants > Roots > Rhizosphere ...
TGACCCTTCACATACCAGACACCATCCGACGGACGATAGATCGCGATATCGGCGTGGCCATCACCGTCATAGTCACCCGGCACCGGCACATCCCCCGCCTGCCCACCCCACTGCACGAACGGCTGACCCTTCACATACCAGACACCATCCGACGGACGATAGATCGCCACATCCGTGTCCCCGTCACCATCGAAATCGGCAACCGCCGTGGACCCAGCCGGCGCACCGCTCTGCTCGACGTACGTGAAACCTGCAGAGCAGCCGGACACATTGCCTACGGCATCTGTCGCGGTGGCACGGAACGTCGTCGACGCGTTGTCGCCGACCGTGACCGTCAGTCCACTCGAGGCGAAGGCCGCGGCCGAGCCGGTCGCCGCCGCTTGCCCCGAACAGCCGGATGTCGTGTAGAGACGCACCGTCGAACCCGGCTCGGCAGTGCCGATCAGCTCGGGCGTGTTGTCGTCCGCCGGCGAGGAGGGACTGCTCGAGACGATGGACGGGGTCGGGGGCGGAGTCGAGTCGGGCGGCCCGTGGACGGCCTGGGTTCCTGAGTCGGTGAACGTCTGGCCCGAGATCGGAATGAACTGCCAGTCGTAGCTCGATGCGTGCAGCGTGAATTTCATCACGCCGTAGGTAGACGAGCTGCGCACTTCGCTGGTCGAGAGAGGCGTCCCCGAGCCTTGGAGCGCGGCGCCGCCCGTGCCGACGACGAACTCGCGAACCCCGAGCGTCGGATCCGCTGCGCCACTTGCGTTCATGGGCGCGAAGCGCTCGTAGTTGTGGACGTGGCCGGCGACCACCGCATCGGCCCCGTGGTCGTAGAGCGCTTGCCAGATCGCCTGCATGTGCGAGTTGCTTCCCCCGGACGACCAGCGTGGCTTGTGCCAGATCGCGATGATGTTGTTCGTCGGCGCGTTCTGCAGGTCGTCACGGAGCCACTGCTCCTGGGCCGACCCGGCCGCGCAGCCGCTCGGGAGCCAAAGGCCCGAGCCCGGCTCGCATTCGCTGTTCAGCATCACGATGTGCCAGGTGACGCCGTCGCCACTGAGGTCGTAGCTGTAGTAGCCGAGGCTGCGGTCGCCCGCCGGCCCGGTCTGGACACCCGCTCCGTTGAAGTAGTCGAAGTACGGTGTCGCGCCCGGCGTCGACCCGTTCCCATAGTCGTGATTCCCGATACCCGGACGCGTCCGATTCTTGAAGGCACCCCAGGTCGGGTCGTAGCAGCCTGCCCACTCGGCCGCTGACCCGATCGCATAGGTATTGTCGCCTGCGGTGAAGACGGCGGCTCCGGGCAGGGCGGAGACGAGGGCGGCGGTGGCCGTGTCCTGCGTCCGGCCGCAGTCGGCGATATCGCCCGCGCCGACGAGGACGGGATCCCCCTCGACGGGCTGGCCGGACGGCGTGGCGGTGGTTTCGGTGATGGTCGAGGGATTGTTGGACCCGTCGACCGCGATCACCGCGTAGTGGTATGTGGTGCCGTTCGCCAGCCCGCTGTCGTTGAACCCGGTGGCCTGCAGCAGATCGCTGCCGTTGAGCGGCGTGCCGCCCGTGGGCACCGGTGTCGAAAGCGCGCGGTATACGTTGTAGCCGGCCAGATCCGACTCGCCGTTCGCGCTCCAGGTGAGGCTGGCCGTTGTGTCGCCCGGGGTCGCGGCCAGGTTCTGCACCGCCCCCGGCGCGCTCACGTCCTGCGGAAAGGCGTACTCGCCCGCGACCGCGCTCGGAGAGCCGAACAACGTCCCGTTGATCCCCCTGCCCGACGAGTCAGTCGCCGTCCCATCATCGAAGCCCCAACGACCCAGCAGCCCGGTCGCCGGCCCTGTGACCTCACTGTCCTTCGAGCCGCGGATCTCCGCACCCGACCGTGCCACACCCCAGATCCGCGCCTCGTCCAGCTGACCCTGGAAAAACCCCGCGGCGGCTCCGGTCGAGGTCATCGCCGTCGCGAGCGCCGCATGCTGAATGCTGCTCGACTCCGGCGTGAAGCCACCGACCACGAGCTTCTGATCCAACTTCCCATCGAGGTACAAACGCCACGTCGAGCCGTCATAGGTCGCTGCCGCGTGATGCCACACGTTGTCGGTCACCGTGGTCACACCGGTAACCGGGTGGTTCCCGCCACTCGCCGCGTCCTCGAAATCGGCCGCCAGCTTCCCGCCGGAGATACCGAGGAAATAGTTCATGTTGAGGTTCGCCGGGCTGTCGCTCTCGCCGCGGCCCTTGGTAACGAGGGGGACGGCGGCGCCGAGACCGCCGCTCCCCGAGCTCACGGCGACGCCGACTCCCGTCTTCTTGAACCACGTCTCCAACGTGAACTGCGTCGCGCCGAGCCCCCCGGCCCCTGTCCCCGCAGACGGACCGAACGTCACGTACTGACTCGAGCCGTTGAACTGCAACGCATTGTCCGGCGCCGCCGCGCGCGCCGCGCCACCCAACACGAGCGACACGCCGGCACACAGGACCAGCAACCCTAAGTGCCTCGCCGCAGCTCCCATAGTTCCCCCAGCCTGCCGGTAAGAGTAGAGACAGAGCGCCGAAGCCAGCCCAGAGGCCTGCCTTCGGCGCCCACGTACGTTGCCTCTGCTAACAGAAGTTCTCGGTGGTGAATGCCTTCTTGCTCGATGCGTCGTCGATCATGTACCAGGCGTTCCCTACACGGGTCACGCGCACAACACTGGTCTGCGACGGAGCGGCGTCGCCGTAGTCGATCCTCACCTTGACAGTGCTGACCCGAGCCTTCGGGCCCGCCACCCCGGGTACGGGCGAAAGGCCTCCCGTGACCGACACCACATGGATTGTGTTCGGCGAGGAGCTCGGGATCTTGACCTTGCTCTTGCACTGCACGAACAGCGAGCGCGTGATGAACGCCCTTTGACCAGGGTGCATCGAGAGCCAAACGTCACCCCACTTGCCCTGGAGCGCAGCCGTCTTGACGCTCACGGCGACCTGACCAGCTCCGCCCGGCGCCGCCTGCGTCTGCCCGGCCGCGAGAAGAGCAAGAAGACACGCAACCGTCCCGACCAGCGCCCAACCCCGGGCCAGACCGTGCACTACCGAACGCGCACGCAGGGCTCCGCCGGGGAGGTCGCTTCTCTCAGCCATGCGGCTCGATGTGCTGCTCACTCGTCCTCCTTCGACTGCTCGAAATGCGTCGGTTGGGCGGTCCATGCCGTCTATGGGTAGTAGGCGAGCCGGGTCGCCGGGGGGATGCTGAGTGGGACGTCACCCGCCTGGCCACCCCACTGCGACCACGGCTGATCCTTGACGTACCACACCCCATCCGAGGGCCGGTACACCGCCACATCCGTGTGCCCGTCACCGTCATAGTCACCCGGCACCGGCACATCCCCCGCATCGCCACCCCACTGCCAGAACGACTGGCCCTTGATGTACCAAACCCCATCCGACGGACGATAGATCGCCACATCCGTTTTCCCGTCACCGTCATAGTCACCCGGCACCGGCACATCACCCGCCTGGCCACCCCACTGCGACCACGGCTGATCCTTGACGTACCACACCCCATCCGAGGGCCGGTACACCGCTAGATCCGTCTTCCCGTCACCGTCATAGTCACCCGGCACCGGCACATCACCCGCCTGGCCACCCCACTGCGCGAACGGCTGACCCTTCACATACCAGACACCATCCGACGGACGATAGATCGCCACATCCGTGTCCCCATCACCGTCGAAATCGTTCGCCACGGAGCTCGAGGCAGGGGAGTCCGCGGTGATGAACGCGGTGAAGGCGGTCGACGCGCTGGAGGCCATGACCGGCACCCTGCCGGTCCAGTTCTGTTTGGTGCTCGTGACGTCGTTCACGCCTCCGGTGATGAGGGTGCTGCGTGAGCCGAACGCGATCGTCGACATCGACGATTTCTTCACGACGATGTCGTTGAACCCCTCACTCGAGGTGTAGACGACCCGCACAGTCTGGTCCTGCTCGTTCAGCAGCACGATTCCTCGGGTGCCTGACTGATCAACCTCGTAGAGCGGATCCCACGTTCCGTTCGGACGCCGGATCAGCAAGGCGATCTTGGGATAGCCGGCCGTGTCGTAGCTCGTCTTCACTGCGGCGTACAAGGTGCCGTCGGCGGCCACGGCGACATTGAGGTGGTCGTCTGCCATCCCCAGGCCGACGTTCTGGGCCGAGCCCGAGGCGGGAACCTCGTCGGCGGACCAGGTCGTCGGCAGCTGGCCGTCGACGTGCACCTTGAAGCCGAACCGCTGGGTGTTCTGGTTGGACCACAGCACCCCGATCGTGCCGTTCGGTAGCGCCGTGACGACGCCGATGTCGTCGTCGTTGATGTTGTTCGCCAGGGTGATGGGCCCTGTGAACGACGTGTACGGCGCGTCGCTGTAGTAGACGTTGAGGTTGGCGCCGTTCTCGGTGGCCAGCCACATGCGACCCGTCGAGTCGATGTCGATGGTCGCGGTCTCGCTGTTCGGGAGCGAGATCGAGGTCGCGGTGGGCCTACTCGACCAGGGCTCGTACGTGTTTCCGGTCGCGTTGTACTGCACGGAGACCAGCTTGGGCGACGAGCCGTGGAGGAGGATGTGAGTCACGCCCCCGACGGCCTTCGCATCGGCCTGCACGTCGGTGTCGCTGGAGATCTGGACGACATTGCTCCACGTGTCGTCGGGGTTGAGACGCCAGATCCATGTGCCGGCGGGCGACACGGCCGTCGTGGGCAGCACGGCCCACCAGGTTCCCGCGTACTGCCAGAGCTTCGACTGCGGCTTCTCACCCGTCGAGTCCGTGACCGGGATGCTCGTGAAGGTCTGCGGCTCTGCGGTGGGCGCGTCGTGGACCGCCGTTGTTCCCGAGTCGGTGAACGTCTGCCCGGCGATCGGGATGAACTCCCAGTCGTAGCTCGACTCGTGCAGCGTGAATTTGATCACGCCGTCCGTGCTCGCGTTGCGCACCTGGCTCGTCGGCAAGATCGTGCCGAAGCCCGACAACGCCGCGCCACCGGTGCCGACAACGAACTGGCGGACACCGAAGTCCGGGTCGGCGGCTCCGCTTCCGTCCATCGGCGCGAGACGCTCGTAGTTGTGCCAGTGGCCGCCGAGGAGGATGTCCGCCCCTCCATCGTAGAGGTCCTGCCACAGCTGCTGCATATGCGCGTGGTTGCCCGAGGACGACCAGCGCGGCTTGTGCCAGATCGCGATGATGTTGTTCGTCGGCGCGTCTGCGAGATCGGCCTTGAGCCACAGGTCCTGCGCCGAGCCCGCCGCGCATCCGCCTGGCAGCCAGTATCCGGTGCTGGGCTCGCACTCCGAGTTGAGCACCACGACATGCCACGTATTGGCCCCGGAGCCGATGTTGTAGCTGTAGTAGCCGAGCGCCCTGTCACCGGCAGGCCCGGTCTGGTTGCCAACACCATTGAAGTAGTCGAAGTACGGCGTTGCGCCGGGCGTCGCGCCGTTGCCGAAATCGTGGTTGCCCGCAGCCGGGCGTGTGCGCGCCTTGAAGGCGCCCCACGTGTCGTCGTAACACCCAAACTCCGCCGCGGTGCCGGTCTCGTACGCGTTGTCGCCGATCGTGAAGACGTTGCCCGGGATTCCGGAAACCAGCGCGGCCGTATCCGAATCCTGCGTGCGCGAGCAGTTGGCGATGTCACCGGCGCCGACGAGCACCAGATCGGCGCCCGCTGCGCTGACGGTGACGTCGATCGTCTCGCAGTCCGATGCGGTGCCGTCGCTCACGCACACATCGAAGGTGGCCGTCCCGACCTGGCCGGGTGTCGGCGTCCAGGTGAAGTTGCCGTCGCTCGTGATCGCAGCGCCCGCCGGCACCGAGCCGCCGCTCCCATTCGCGAGGCTGAACGTCAGCGTGTCGCCCGCGTCGGGATCGGTCGCAGTCGCGGTGAAGGCGAGCTGGGCGCCCACCTGCGCGTTCCTGTTGCCGACCGGATCAAGCGTCGGAGGGGTATTCCCCGGCGGAGCCGCCAACGCCGCGACCTCGGAGGCCGACAGCGCACGGTTGTAGACGCGCACGTCGTCCATTGCGCCCTGCAGCTGGGAGACGCCGTCGCCTTGCGCCCCGATGCCGAGGGCGAGGTTGTTGGTCGTGATCGCGGCCGGGGCGGGTTTGGTGGCCACCTCGGCGCCGTTCACGTACAGGCGGATGGTTGTGCCGTCGGAGGTGGCGGCAAGGTGCATCCAGGTCGTGCCGTTGTTGGGATACGCGATCGGTGAGTCGACCCTGTAGGTGGTGCCGCTCGCGGTCGAGTTGAAGCGGACGAACGGGAAACCCGTGGTCGCCAGCGAGAGCTCGTACCCGTCCGTGCCATTCTGGGTGGCTTTCTTGATCAGGTACTGGGTCGCAGTCTTCTCGGGCTTTACCCAGGCCGCCAGCGTGATCGTGCTGGAGATGTCGAGCGAGGCACTGTCGGGCACCGTTGCGTAGTCGCCGGTCCCATCCAACCGCAGCGCAAGACCATTCTGACCCGCAACCCAGGTCGGGTTCCCAAGGATCGTCCCGTTGTTTCCCGACCCCGACGAATCGACGAGCGTGGTTCCGGAGCCCTCGTTCATCCTCCATTCACCGACAGGACCGGTTCCGGAGCCGGAGGTCGGTGTCGCGGGGACCTCGACGCTCGTCGACGCGTTGTTCGAGCCGTCGACGGCGACAACGGCGTAGTGGTACGTCGTGCCGTTCGTGAGCCCGCTGTCGTTGAACCCGGTGGTCTGCAACAGATCGCCGCCGTTGAGCGGCGCGCCGTTCGTCGGCACCGGTGTGGAGAGTGCGCGATACACGTTGTAGCCGGCCAGATCCGACTCGCTGTTGGCGCTCCAGGTGAGGCTGACCGTCGTATTGCCAGGCGTCGCGACCAGGTTCTGGACCGCCGCCGGCGCGCTCACGTCCTGTGGGAAGGAGTATCCGCCGACCCATGCAGGGCCGTTGGTAAGGGTGCCGGTCACGTTCTGGCCCGAGCTGTCGCCTGCTGTCGGCCCGGCGCCCTCGTCCAGGCTCCAGTGTCCGCGGAGGCCCGTCGTCGGGGTCGGCGTCTCGGTGTCCTTGTTCGCGCGGATCTGCGCACCCGTGCGAACGACGTTCCAGATCCGCACGTCGTCCATCTGACCCGCGAAGAAGCCGGGAGAGGTGCCGGGGAGCCCGGTCGAAAGGAGGGCGCTGCCGATCGCGGCGTGCTGGATCGAGGTCGACTCGGGGGTGAAGTTCCCGATGTTGACCGCCCGGTCGAGCTTGCCGTCGAGGTAGATGCGCCAGGTTGTTCCGTCGTAGGTGGCGGCCGCGTGGTGCCAGACGTCCGGAGTCGCCACGAGCGTGCCGGTGGCGGGCAGGGCGGGATGGTTGAGACCGGTCGCGGTGTCTTCGAAGTCGGCGACCAGCTTGTTGGTCGACGCGTCGAGACCGAGGAAGTAGTTCGTGTTCAGGTTGGCGGGCGTCTCTCCTTCTCCGCGACCCTTCGTGACCAGCGGAATCGCGTTGGTCAGCCCGCCGGTACCCGTAGACATCCCCAAGCCACCGGTGCCTGCGCGCTTGAACCAGGCTTCCAGGGTGAACTGGGTGGCGCCGAGCGTGCTCGTCGCCTGACCGAAGGTGACGTAGTCGTCGGTGCCGTCGAATTGGAGCGCGTTGTCAGGCGCCGCCGCACTCGCTCCGCTACCCAGGACGAGCAAGACAATCGCGCACAGCACAGCCAGCCCCGAGCACTTCGCCGCAGTTCCCATTCCCCACCCCCGTGTTGCCGCTGTGGCGCACAGAGTGTGCGGCCAGCAAGGCACCTTCACACAGAGGAACGCCGCTTGTCAATGGGCGGCGTGTGCAGGGTAGGCACGCCAGGTGGCCTGGCGTGCCAGTAGCGAGCGATCCTGCAGCGCCCTGCAGGCCAATCCTTTCGGAGATCCTGCCCTAGAGGTCCGTCACGACGCCGGGCTCAACGGCACGGACCCGCGTAGTCGGCGGGGTGGTTCCGCAGATGTGCTTGCGCGCCGCTCGGGGACAGCTTGAGCGTGATGTGCTGCTTCGGCTTGTCGGGCGGGGCCGCGTGGCAGATCAGCACCTTTTCGACGTACTGGTCGTCGCCCGGCTTGCCGGCGGCATCCGCATTCGCGTCGTCGTCCTTTCCGGTCTTGCCTTTCTGACCGTAATCCTTGCCGTTCTTGTGAGCCTTCGCGGACGACGAATCCTGCTTCGCGAGCTTCGTGACCGAGTCCGCAACGTTCGACGCGGCGGCCGAGGCTCCCGATTTCGCATAGCTGAGGCCGCCGAAGACCGCGAACGCGACCACTGCCACCGCGGTCACAACGGCGGCCATGACCCTGCGCGCCCGACGAGAAGGATGACCGCTTGCGATCGGACGGTCCGGCTCGTGCCGACCGGGTTCCGTCGAGTGTCTCCAGAAACGCCGCACCCTCACCCCCGTCCTCGCTGCCAGGACGACCCCGCTCTACTATGACGGTTTCGCGTCGAGATTTCTACATGTTCGCGAGTAGCTGCTGCACTTGGCGGCTGTGTGGGTTCAACTCCTCTGCCCGCTCGACTGCTTCCCGCCGTGCTCGGCCGGTTCGCGTGAGGGCGAGATCGACCCAGAGCTCCCAGTTGTCCGGGTCTTTCGCCAGCGCCTTGGAGAAGCTCGCCTGCGCACCCGCGAGATCACCCGAGTTCAGCTGCGCCTCGCCGAGGATGCGCAGTGGCTCCGCGGACCACGGAGCCCACCTGCGAGCGTCGTGCGCCTCGGAGATCGCACGAGGGTAGTCCGCGCCGTCGAGCGCGTCACGTGCACGTCCGAGGGGCACATTGCCGAGCGTCGAGACGAACGCGAACACCGCAAGCACCGCGGTTACCGGGATCAGCGTGACTCCAAGACGCGACGTCGCCATCACCGGCTCGTCGGCTCGGGCTGCGGCGAGGAGCGCGAGCCCCGAGACGAGGGCGACAAGCGTGACTCCGGTGAGCTCCCAATCCCAATCGACACCCGCATGGATGACGAAGGCGCCGAATGCCGCGACCGCACCGGGCAACACGTCGCGGCCGTTCGATGTCGCCGCTGCCGCGAACGGTACCGCGAGGGCTCCGACGATCAACAGCAGGCCCACAACGCCCAGCTCTCCCAGCGTCTCGATGTAGAGCGAGTGAGCGTCCCGCGCCTTCGTCGTACCCCGTGCCGCCCACGAGTACTGGAACGTCCCTGCTCCTGTCCCGCGGATCGGCTGGTCGAGGAAGTCGTCTGACGAGGTGGCCCAGAGCGCGGAACGACCAGTCGACGAGAGATCGAAGAGGCGGTTCGCGAGGTTGCCTCCTGCCAATGGCTTGGGAGGTGCCTGGAAGCGGTGCCACGCCGAGGTGGCGATCGAGGCCGGCGATCCCGCCCAGGCCCAGAGTGCAACCGTTCCCGTCACCGCGGCAGCGGCGAGAGCGATGACGAAGGCGCGGCGCGCTCCGGCTGGGACCCGAAGCGTCCGACTCGCGTGCGCAAACGCGATACCCGTGAGCCCAGACGCAGCCGAGAGCACTGCTGTCCAGAGCAGAAGCGAACGTCCCTGGGCCGACGCCTCGTCGAAGCTCGAGCCGATCGTGGTCAGTGCCGGCGAGCGTGAGCAGAGCCAGATGCCGAGCGCCGACCAGGGTGCGAGGACGAGACCCGTCGCGAGCAGTTGAAACCGGCGCGGGTCCAACAGGAGCGCGATCAAGAATCCGAAGGCGAGCGCGACCCACGCACCCCGACTGAAGGTAAAGAACACCGTCGCGACGAGCACGACCGGCAGCGCCGACGCGACGCCGCGCGCGACAGTGCTGTGGGCCCGCGCCGCGAATCCGAGCGCCAGGAGCACGCCCATGACGGAGAAGATGCCGAGGCCGTTCCAGTAGCCGATCGGATCGCTCAGTCGGTATCCGGCGATGGCGTCGAATTGGGCGAATCGATCCGGCAGCACGCGCGTGAGGAAGGCGTAACACGAGACGAGCGAGACACCTGCGAGGACTCCGGCTACGAGCGTGACCGCCGTTCCACGCCTGACGAGGAGAAGCGTCAGGAGTGAGGCTCCGAAGTACGCGAGGACATGCTGGGCTTCGAAGAGCGTTCGTGTCGCTGACACCGACCACCACGCCGAGAGCAAGACCCAGCCTCCGTAGGCCAGCAGGAGCCCCAGGAATGCCAGCTCGAGGCGGCCGAGGTGGATCCGGTCGGAGGCGATCAGGATCACCAGGGCCGGCCAGAGGGTGAGACTGGCGAGCCAGGCCCAGCTCTCCGGGAAGTAGCCGCCCCGACTCGAAGCGACCGCTGCGATCACGGTGAGGCCGTACAGCGCGGTCCCCAGTTCGGCGGAGCCAACCGCGCGAGGCCTAAGCACTGGTCGTGCGCGCTGCATCGCCGTGTCATACCGGAGCAGCGCGACGACGCCTAGGCGGGCGTCGAGCAGCGCGCTCGGCGACGACCATCCGAGACTCCAATCCGCCTCGGTGCCCCCCAAGTTGGAGACGGACGGTCCCATCCGATCACGAAGAGCCGAGCACGAACCGCCGGAACTCGTTCCCATGCGCCCGTGCCCGCCGACAAAACCGCATCGCTCACCGCGCAAAAGGAACAACGGCGCAACACGGTAATGCCGAGTGTGGGGCCGCCGACGAGCGACCAGCAGACGGGCGCAGCCCCATGCAGGCGGCCGAGCAACTTCGCCATACGGGGCGAGCCCTCACTCCTCCAGCTGCTCCTGCTCGGTGAGGAACCGCAGGAACCAGTAGGCGAAGACCGCGAAGAACACGACGGACTGCTCCGCGGCCATGGTCATCCCGCCGAGCTGCTGGTCCGTGAGCCGCGAGAGGCCGAACACGCGCTCCGGGGCGTCTGCGTAGAACCCGTAGACGGCCCGCGGCACGAGAGCGAGCACGAGGCCGAGCGGCGCGGAGAGAACGAACGCGGCAACGACGTAGCCGGCCCGCGCGCCCGACGAGAGCCGGTGCGGCTCCGTCTGCCAGACGCACCACCAGAAGAGGATCCCGGCAACGACATACGTCGCGTGCTCGAGCGCGAGCAACGACCCGGGCCGACCGAGCGCCGCGTCGTAGAGCGCAGGGATGTGCCAGACCGCGTACGTGACGACCCAGAGCGGCAGGGCGACGAACGGGTGTGTCAGCGCCTTCACGACCCTGGGCCGCGAGAGCCTCCGGCCCAGCGCCGGCGGGACGCCGAGAACGAGCAGGAGCGGGCCCCACTCGGCGAGCACGACGTTCTGGAGGAGGTGCGCCCAGACGAGATAGATGCGCGCGAGCGTGTCGAGCGGCGTCACGAGCGCCGCGACGAGGAGCGCACAGCCAGCGAGGAACGACACCGCCCGCGGTGGCTCCTGCTCTTCCCGAGTGGCAACGAGGTACCACGCCGCGAGCACGAGCGGGACGAGCGCCTCCGCGTTCCACGACCATGCCCCGGGAGTCACGGCGCTACGCTACGTCGCACGCGGGTGTAGCTCAGTTGGTAGAGCGTCAGCCTTCCAAGCTGAATGTCGCCGGTTCGAGCCCGGTCGCCCGCTTCCCACAGACGACGCTCCCCCCGCTCGCCGAGAAGTGGTCGTCGCGGTCGCCCGACCGGAGGCTGCGCAGCCCTACCGGCCGCTCTGAACGCCCGGACCGCGAGCTCCGCCCTCGATCGCCATGCCCGGCGGGTATCGGGTGCTACGGAGCTAGGCGCCTGGCTCGCCGGGCGAGGTCGTCCCGGCGACGGTCACGTACGGATTCCCGATCGGGTTCAGGTCGATCGGTCGTGATGTTGTGATGCCGGCGTGTCGGGGGTCGCCCTCTGGCGGGCGAACAGGAGCGAGGTGGCTCGTGCGATGCCGGTGCTTCCGCCCGTGACGAGAACGACCTCGTCGCTGAAGCCCAGGAGCTGGTCGGTCACTACTGCTCCCTTCGTCGGGCGGCGTCGGCCGGATCTATGCGAAGTACAGAACCAACGCGACCACGACGAGGACGAGCACGACGGCGATGGCGACCGCAAGCCACACGCCGCCGAGCGCCAGCAGCGGAGTCCATGGCGTCCGCGCGCGCTCGACCTCGTCGGCCGGGTCGCCGACGATCTGGGACGTACTCGACCTTTGCGCTGGGGCGGGGACGTTGCCCGCACGGTCGATCTCGAAGCTCGTCACCGGAAGCTGAAGTCCGTCGCGAACATGTTCCACGAGTCCCTGCTCCTGCCACGCGCTGTGGTCGGAGGCTCTGAGCGCCAGCAAGATGTGGTCGGGCCGGAACTCCCGAACGGCGTCCGCGAACGCGCTCAGAGGCGTCTCGTCGCCGACAGCCCCGCTCACAGCGGTCTCAGGGGCGAGCTCCTCGACCTGGCCGAGCACCGTCCGCAACCGCTCGTCGGCCTCGTACCTCACCCGGTCCGTGTCCGACGCGAGCCACTCCAGGCGGCCCGGCAACACCGGCGTGACGACCAGGATCTCGGACGCCGACTCGATCAGCGACCGGACGTCCGGCGGCAGCTCTTCCACCTCGGCAACGGCAGCGCCCGTGACGATCAGAAGCCGCCTCTCCCGCTCAGCCGGCATGTCTATCCGGTCCTATACGAAGCACGACGTCAACGCCACTGACACGGCACGAGCCGCCGTCCGGCCATCAGGCCGACTGCGCCCGCTCCTCCTCGACCGTGAGCTCCGCGGTCGGAACCGCCTCGAGCCGTTCGTCCGGAATCGGGTGTCCGCTCACGAGCGAGAGGCCATACGTTCCCGCATCGAGTCGCGCCTCCGCCCGCGCCACGGCCGCGAGCTGTTCCTCGAGACTCTCGGCAAGCCCCTCGTCGAGCTCCTCCTGATACAGGTCACTTGCCAGGTCGCCCGGATCGACGTCGTCGGTCGGCGCGGGATCGTCGTCGTGCCCAAGGTGCGCAAGCGCATCCTGGATTCGCGCCCGCTCAGTCGCAAGCAGATCCCGCGCCCGATCCGCTTCCACGGCACAACACTACGCGCAGGCCCGCACTCGCGGCCATCCGATCGTAAGATCGTGACGTGGCGCGTATCGCGGTCATCTACTACAGCGCGACCGGCCACGTCCACCGTCTGGCGCACGCGGTCGGGGAGGGCGCCGAGGCGGAGGGCGCACAGGTGCGCGTCCGCCATGTGGAGGAGCTCGCCTCCGAGCTGCTCGTCTCCCAGAACCAACACTGGGGCAGGCATCGCTCGGAGGTCGAGGACGAGCCGGCCGCGACGCTCGAGGACCTCGCCTGGGCTGACGGCGCCGCCTTCGGAACTCCCACCCGTTTCGGCAACGTCGCGGCGCAGCTCAAGCAGTTCATGGACCAGGCCGGAGGTCTCTGGCAGGAGGGCAGGCTCGCCGACCGCGTGGGCACGAGCTTCACGTCCTCGATGACAGCTCACGGCGGGCAGGAGTCGACGATCCTCGCCCTCAACAACACCCTCTATCACTGGGGCATGCTCATCCTCCCGCTCGGCTACACCGCGAGCGAGGTGTTCAACGCCGGAGGCAACCCGTACGGCAGCTCGTGGACCAGCGGGAAGACCGTCGGAGGCCCGAATGCGAGGGCGCTCGCCGTCGCCCGCTACCAGGGTCAGCGCCTCGCTCGGTACGCGGAGGTGATCGCCGTTGCCCGGGAGCGGGACGCGTTCCATGTCCGGCGGCCAAGGCCCGGTCGGTTCCACCCAGCGCTCGGCTGATCGGCCCCGGACACTCGGTTCATGTCGTCACGTTCGACCCGCTTCCGACCCCGGACCTCTGGGAGATCCCTTCTTTGGTGTGGGGAGGTCGGCGGGCGCTTCGGGATCACTCCGCGTCCGGCTCGCTGCAAACCGCCGCGACGTCCGCGGCGATCCTGATCTCGTCGGCGACGAGGACCCCGCCCGACTCGAGCACCTGTTGCCAGCGGAGTCCGAACTCACTTCGGCTCACAGTGCCGCGCACCTCGAGCCCCACACGGTCCTGGCCCTGGGGGTCCTGGACGACCCCGTGAACCGTCGCGTCCAACGTCACCGGCTGGGTCTCGCCGTGCATCGTGAGGTCGCCCGTCACGCGATAGTTGCCGCCCTCGACATGCTCGACCCGGGTCGACTCGAAGCTGATCGTCGGATACGTCGCCACGTCGAAGAAGTCGGGCGAGCGCAGATGCTCGTCGCGGCGCGGCTCGTTGGTGTCGATCGAGGCGGACTCGATCGTCCCCCAGACGCGCGAGTCGTGGTAGTCGGGCGCTGCCCGGATCGTCCCCTCGAACTCGGTGAAGCGACCCCTGACGGTAGAGACCATCATGTGCTTGACCCTGAACTCGATCGAAGAGTGGGCGCGATCGACCGTCCAGGTGCCGGTCGGCACTCTGACGATGCCGCGTTCGGTCTGAATCTCCGTTGCCATCGCAAACCTCCTTCGCGATCCGTGCCGGGATCCGATCGGGGTGGTCGGACTCGAACCGACGATCCTCCCGCTCCCAAAGCGGGCGCTCTACCAGGCTGAGCTACACCCCGTGTGGCGAAAGTCTACGGGCCGCCGCGCACGGTTCCTCTCGGGCGCCACGGCACGGCGCGGATAGCCTCGCGCGGTGACGGAGATCGTCCTCCACGACGAGCCGTTCGCGGCGACCCGGCGCCCGCGGCTCGGCTATGCGATGGCCACGGCAGCGGCAGCGCTGTTCGCGGTCAACGGGACGGTCTCGAAGGTGATCCTCACCTCGGCCGACATGACAAGCCTCCGGCTCACGGAGCTCCGCGCGACGGGCGCGTTCGTCGGCCTCGCGGTGTTCATCGGGCTGACGTCGCCGCGTCGCCTCCGGATCCGCCGTGACGAGCTCGGCCTGCTGCTCTTCTACGGCGTGGTCGGCTTCGCGCTCGTCACGTGGCTGTACTTCGTTGCGATCGAGCGCCTCCCGATCGGGATCGGCCTCCTGCTCGAGTTCACCGCGCCGGTGCTCGTCGCGCTCTGGGCGCGGGTGATGTGGCACGAGCACG
>Ga0207661_10001738_pt1 | contig 14906 bp, 8 predicted proteins | sample KBSC713LmetaG_FD_184337 | JGI IMG/M metagenome (GOLD analysis project Ga0207661, IMG submission 184337) | Corn rhizosphere microbial communities from Kellogg Biological Station, Michigan, USA - KBS C7.1-3L metaG (SPAdes) (version 2) | ecosystem: Host-associated > Plants > Roots > Rhizosphere ...
AAAACCTAATAATGGTGGTTCCAGCATTGGCATGTCCAAAGTAAACAAGCCTTCTGAAGAACTGGGTGCTGCCATAGAAAAAGCTTTTAAAGAAGACGACCAGGTGATAGTAGAAGAAATGATCGAAGGAAGAGAATTTACAGTGGGTGTATTTAGAACAAAAGGGGAGATCATTGTTCTTCCCATTACAGAGGTGGTAGCCCACAAAGAGTTTTTTGATTTCGAAGCCAAATATGGGGGTAAATCTTCTGAAACTACACCTGCACAATTGCCGGAGGAATGGAAGGGGAAACTTGAAGAAGCTGCCAAAAAAATTTACCGGGTTTTTAATTGCCGGGGTGTTGTGCGCATTGATTTTATTTACAACGAAAAGCAAAACAAGCCCTACATGCTCGAGATCAATAGCATTCCTGGTCAAAGTGATGCCAGTGTTGTTCCCCAACAGGTGAGGGCAAAGGGCTGGGATCTTAAAGAGTTTTACACAAAGCTTGTTGAGGAAGCATTTCCAGGGAATGATACAGGATTTCAAACAAAACCTTAACTGTTTTGATACATTTTCCATTATCAATTGCTAATTGCCTATTGTTTATCTTGCACCCCCAAACGAAAGACCTGAATGTTTAGATACCTCACAAGCCGTCCGCTTTGGTTCAATATCCTGGTGGCAATTGGCGGCGTTTTTCTTCTTCTTGTCATTTTCATTTTGTTGTTAGGTGTGATTACCCGGCACGGAAAATCAAGCACTGTTCCTTATGTTATTGGAAAAAATATCAATAACGTGGAAAAACAATTGAGTGAAACAGGATTTGAGACCGTAATACAGGATTCTGTTTATTACGATTCGCTGCCCCCCGGTGTCGTTATCAAGCAGGTGCCTGACGCAGATGCGGTTGTTAAAGTGAATCGTACTGTTTATGTCATCATCAACCGTTTCGTTGCTCCCGATGTAGCTATGCCAAATATTATTGGTTATAGTTTGCGAAATGCGCAGTATACTTTGGAGAGCATGGGATTGAAATTGGGAGATACTGCTTCCAGGGTTGACTTTGCAAAAAACACCGTACTGGAAATGTCGGTCAATGGAAATGCAATTAAGCCAGGAGACAAGGTGAAAGTTGGAAGTAAAATAGACCTGCTCATTGCAAGAGGAAAAGGAGAGGAAGAAATTTCCGTTCCAAAATTGATCGGATTGCAGGTAGCTGATGCACGAGTTTTGCTTGAACAGTATGGATTGAATCTAGGATCAATCGTTCCTCTCAGTCTCGAAGTGAGAAGACTAGATGAGGCGTACATACTTAGACAGGAGCCGATGCCTGGCTCTGGACGAATCCGTGCAGGTCAATTAATTGATGTGTGGGTTCAGGCTGAAAAACCTGTAATGGACTCTGCACAAACTGAACAAAATCCTTAATTAATGCCATAATGAAAAACATTTCTGTTGAAGAATTAAAACAAAAAATGGATCGGGGCGAAAAAATTAACCTGATCGATTGCCGCGAGGCGCATGAATATGAAGAAGCCAACCTTGGCGGGCTTTTGTTGCCACTTGGCAAAATTCAAACGATGCAGGTGGACGAAATTGAAAATTTGAAAGATGAAGAGGTGATTATTTATTGTCGTAGCGGCAGGCGTAGCATGATGGCCTGCATGATGCTTGACCAAATGGGATTTACAAATACATTCAACGTTACGGGCGGAATTTTGGAATGGCAGGATAAATTTGGACCTACCAAATGACCCTTTTTACTTACTCATAATCTTATATTGATCCCTGTAAAGAAATTGATTCCGGCCATTGGATAATAATAATTCTCAGTTGTTAATTGCGAATTATAATAATAGCTGAATGTATATCCATTCGGTTCGTATTTTTTATTAAATGCATTATTTAGTTGGAAGATAAGATCTACATTTTTTAGCCAGTTTTTAGTAAACGAATAACTGGCTCTGACATCTTCTGTAAAGTATGCATCCAGTTTTCTAACCTCATTACTTGTATTATCTAAAAATTGTTTTCCCACATATTTACTGAGAAAGTCGAACGATAAGTTTTTTATCGGAATTATGGTGAAAGTCGCCGCGCCTATCACCTGGGGTGAAAAAGAGATATCCGTTTTTTGATATTGATTGGTCTTTTGGGCACCATTATCATAGTCGTCGATGTATTCTGTAAAGTCCAGGATTTTGTTTTGGCTGAATGTGAGATTTGCATTGGCTTTTAGCCATCTATTAAGGTTCATTGAGCCTTGTAGTTCGATTCCCATACGGTAGCTGTTGGGGATATTTGTTCTTGTATATGAACCTACATCGTTGATCTTTCCCGTTAAAACCAGCTGGTCCTTATACTTCATGTAATACATATTTGCTGATAAAAAATACCGGCTGTTTTTTCTTTCTACACCCGCTTCCCAATCACTCAGCTTCTCTGGTCTGGGTTGTTGAGTAAGCCCAGCCTCAAAATCATCGCGGTTGGGTTCTTTGTGTGCCTGGCTATATGAAGTGTAAATCAACCAATCATCCTGGTGATAGCTAAACCCTATTTTAGGGTTGAAGAAATTATATTTATTGTAAATGAAAAGTGCGGGGTTGTGTTCAAATCCTAACAGATCATATTTTACATGCCTGTATTGCGCATCGGCAAATACCTGTGTGTTATCAGAAATATCTTGCTGCCATTTCCCGTACAAATTAAGATCCTGTTTGAACGCATCCAGGTCATACCACCTTGTTGGTCCGTTCCATGGATGCTCTGACCAAATCACTTCGCCAAAATGACCACCATCGTATTTTGTAAAGGCCCCACCGAAAATCAGGTTGGTTGTCGAGGATTGATGTTGTAAGGAAAAAATACTTCCGTAAAAATGGTTTTTCAACCATAGTTGCCTGGTCAAATCCGTCTCGAATATTGTATCGCCGGCGACAACAGGGTACACCAATCCATAATCACCATAATTCTGTGCTGCACGATACTCCTCATAATAACCCTCACCATTGGTTAAGAATGCGGCAACATTAAAATTTAGGCTGGGGTTGAATCGATGTGTAAAAAATAACTGGTAATTGTCTTGCCGATAATTATCGGTTTCATTTTCATAAGGCTCGCCTGGTTTTTCCATTCCTGCATAATTAATGGTGCGGTTAGAATGAAGGTCAGATTCTGAAACGCCATACCACGCCTGGTAGGTCTTTTCTTTTCCCGAAAAAACATTCAACCGTATATCGTTTTTATCAGATAGATATGCGGTGGACAGGTAGGCAGATTTTAAATTACTGCTTGCTCTGTCAATATATCCATCACTACTTATCCTGGACGCCCTTGCATCAACCGTAAAATGATTTCCCAATAAACCAGTTCCAGCTTTGATGGTGTTTTTCCAGGTGTTGAATGAACCATAGCTGTTATTGAACTCAGCGTACCTTGTTTTGTTTACTTCGTTCGTGCTGAAATTAATGGTAGCGCCGAAAGCACCTGCTCCATTTGTTGAGGTTCCAACACCTCGTTGAATTTGAATTCGATTGACGGAGGAAGCAAAATCGGGCAGGTCAACAAAATACGTTCCCTGGCTTTCAGCGTCGTTGTAAGGAATGCCATTTAAGGTCACATTGATCCTGGTTGCATCCGTTCCACGGATACGGATACCTGTATAACCCACGCCGTTGCCTGCGTCTGAATTTACTACAACAGATGGTGTTTGATTTAGCAGGAAAGGCAGATCCTGTCCAAGGTTTTGCTTCCCTATTTCCTTTTTGTCCAAATTGGTTTTTGCAAAAGGTGCGGTCTTCGAAGCAGTTATTGCCCGTACTTCCACAGGTGGCAGGTCCAGGGTGTCGGTTTTTTTCTGCGACAAAACAGCTAATGGGAAAGCGATGCAAATAAAAAATACAATCCTTTTCATTTTAAAAATTTTAAATGAAAGGGAATGTCTAAGCAAGTTTGAGGTGTTCGAAGGCAAGTGTTTGTCCACACTGTGGATTAAAACGCTACGTCTTTGAACTTTAAAGAGCCTCCCTGCGCAGGCATTACCCTGATCAGGTTCTGCGGGTTTGATCTCAGCCCTTCTTGACTTTTGTTCTATATATGTCGAAGAAGAGCACCCCGGGAAACACTGAAGTGAAATACAAAGTTAGGTATAACTACCGTCAACGTTCAGGTAAATTTGGCTGTTGAAAAAACATAATTATATTTGTGAGCAACTAAAAAACCAAAACTTTTTTATTCAACTGTAAAACCAAATAACGTGGCGTACGACAACAACGACAAGAAAATGGAAAGCATTTACAGCAAGCGAATTCGGGCAGGAAAGCGCAGAACTTATTTTTTTGATGTAAGGGCTACGCGTGGTAATGATTATTATTTAACCATTACCGAAAGCCGAAAACGCTTTAACGATAATGGGTATGATCGCCACAAAATATTCCTGTACAAAGAAGATTTCAACAAATTTATAAAAGCGCTTACTGAAGCAGTTGATCATGTGAAAACACAGTTGATGCCCGATTTTGATTTTGATGCTTACAACCATGATGAAGTTGAAGTAGAACATGAAACAGAAGACGTGACCGCGGTTGAAACAGTTCCTGTTGTAAACGCGTCGACCAATACTACGTCAGCCACCACGTCAGCAGACGAGGTCGATAAATGGTAATATCTTTTTAAAATATACTTTGAACCCTTACATTCAGTAAGGGTTTTTTTATATCTAATACACTGGGAAACCTTTAGTCACTGAAAATATTTTGTTGAATTTATTTTCCCCATTTTATGGCTGTTTTAAAGTTCTAAGGGTTTTTTTGTATGTTACTGATGAAATCCAATAACTATGAGAGGAAAACAAGCGTTTCTTTTCGCTGCCATATTATTTTCATTTAGCTACTTTCTATTCTTGTATAATTTTTCTGTGCACGTTCCCCCAACCGAAGAAGCTGACATGGAGCAAGGCGAAAAAGAAGATGGTATAAAAATCATCCAGCAACATGAGTTCGATATTACTAAAGATCCTTCTCTCGGTTTTGTTCCTAAGTATCGTTTAATCCAGGCTAACGTTCGTTTGTTAATGCAGAGAAAGGCAAGGGAAAATTCGACCTCTCAAACACAAGGATTTACCTGGATCGAACGAGGACCTTATGCTGATGTAGTAGGTGCTGATAATGTAAACACGCGACCGGGTGCTCCAGCAGCGGTAACAAGTGGTCGCATCCGAACGGTGTGGGTCGATTTGGCCGATGCGACTAATAAAACTGTTTGGGTTGGTGGAGCAGACGGCGGCATCTGGAAAACCGCTGACATTACTGCATCGCCTTCTCCGTGGACACCAGTTAATGATTTCATGGCCAATCTTGCCATTTCAAGTATATGCCAGGATCCTATCAATACTAATATTATGTATTGTGGAACCGGCGAAAAGACGTTTAATTCAGATGCCGTAGATGGAGGTGGTGTTTGGAAAAGCATTGACCATGGGGCAACATGGAATCTTCTATCATCCACTATCGGCTTCTGGAATGTTTCCAAGGTGATCTGTGATAATTCAGGTAATGTATATGTGGGAACCATTGGTAGTGGCAGCGGTTTGCAAAGGTCGACAGATGGTGGAAATACATGGACAACCATCACACCTACAATAAATGCCGGAGGCGGCGGGAACATCAATACTACCCGTGTAGCCGATTTGGTTTATGATGCTATTGGTGGTAAGCTTCACGTGATCATGGGATATTCTCCCGGCACAACTCCCACAGTGTACCAGGGTTATTGTTTTACAACGTCTCCTTCTACTGTGAGCTCGGCTTCGTGGACCGCTGCGACGAATCCATTCCCGGTTTCTCCTAATTCAATTGATAATTGCGCTCTTGCATGTAATGGCAATACTGTCTACGCATTACCTGTTAACAGTTCCGGATTGGTTCCTACAATTTATAAATCAACAAATGGAGGAATCAGCTGGGCATCAACTGGAACAACCCCAACTAATTTGGGAAATAATGCTTTTACAAACGGACAAGGTTGGTATTGTCTCACTCTTGTAATTGATCCTGCTAATGCCAATAATGTAATTGTAGGGAGTTTGAATTGTTACAAGACAAATAATGGAGGCTCCACCTGGACTCAACTTTCATATTGGGTTGGTACAACTGGAAATTACATTCACGCTGATCAGCATAGTATGGTTTGGAATGGCAGCCAGGTTTTAATAAGTTCCGACGGAGGCCTGTTTTATTCATCCAATTCAGGAACTACATTCGACGATCGCAATATTAATCTCAGGTTGAAGCAATTTTATTCATGCGCCGCGCATCCTACTTCACCAAATTATTTTTTAGCAGGTGCACAGGATAATGGGGTACATAAATTCAATGCACCTGGTTTGGCAAGTACAATAGAAGTAACTGGCGGTGATGGAGCCTTCGTAGCAATTGATCAAAACGAGTCGTCTTATCAGTTCGGAAGTTATGTTTATAATCATTATCACAGGAGTAATGATGGCGGGAACACGTGGGTTGATTTTGATTTCTATAAAGGGAACGCTCCCGCAACGCGTAAAGATTTTGGGTCATTTATCAACCCTTTTGATTATGACAATACGGTTAATGCATTATATGCAGGTGCGGATGCCGGGGAGTTTTTCAGATGGACAAATCCGCAAACCCTTGGCCCGGGAACTTATCATGACGGCGGATCCGGGTTCCCTTCAGGTGTTGATCTGGTTTCAATTACAAACATTGGTACTGGTATAGTAAGTGCAGTCAAAGTTTCTCCTTATACGAATAACCGTGTGTTTTTTGGAACCTCTGCTAGTAAAATAGTTAGGGTCGATAATGCAAACATTGTGTCCTCGGGTTCCTCTGGAACCAATATCAGCAGTGCATCCTTTCCGCAGGGAAATATTTCATGTGTTAATGTCGGTACTACAGACAACAACCTTATTGCTTCCTTTTCCAATTATGGAGTAATGAATGTATGGGTATCAACAAACGGCGGCACCAATTGGCTAGCAATCGATGGCGACCTTCCTGACATACCAGTGAGGTGGGTGATGTTTTATCCAGGAGATAACACAAAGGCAATTATTGCAACTGAGGCTGGGGTATTTCAAACTGCTTTGATAAACGGTAGTTCCACTTTGTGGAGCCAGGAAGCCACGCTTCCAATAGTGCGCACAGAGATGCTAACTTATCGCAGTAGTGATAACACAATCGTTGCGGCAACTCATGGCAGAGGATTATGGTCGGCGACCATTCCGATGGTATTACCAGTAAAGCTTATCAATTTTGAAGGACACTTGTTAAACAATGTTATTACACTCGACTGGCAAACCGGCTCCGAAAACAACAGCAAAAGTTTTGTTGTTGAAAAATCTATTGATAGTAAAAACTTTTATTCTATAGGATCGGTAAATGCTGTGGGTAATATCACCTCACAAAGAGAATATTCATTAATCGATAATAAAATCAGCGATATCAATTATTACAGGTTGAAGATTGTGAATGTAGATGGCTCGTTTGTTTACAGCAATGTCATACTTATTAAGAAAGCCACGACCCAACAATTTGTTTGGGTGATTACTAATCCATTTACAGATTATTTTGATATTCGATTTGCACGAGCGGCCAAAATATCGAAACTTCAATTGATAACAATGGATGGTAAAGTGATTACAGAAAAGCTGCTTCAGAATGCAACAGGCCAACAGCGCTGGCAATTGTCAAATCATTTAATAAATGGAGCTTACATTCTACGGATTGTATCTGATGGAATTGTGTTTACCAACAAGGTTGTGAGACAATAGGGAAGTCAAAGCTCTTCTGTTATTTCCTCAGTTTTTTGTACTCATTAATTAATCCATTGGTTGAAACATCATGCGAAGAAATGGTTTCATCATTTTCCAACTGGGGTAAAATTTGATTCGCAAGTTGTTTACCTAATTCTACACCCCATTGATCAAAGCTGAAAATATTCCAAATCACACCTTGCACAAAAATCTTGTGTTCATACAGTGCAATCAACTCTCCTAAAGAATGAGGTGTAATTTTTTTGACCAGGATAGAATTGGTTGGCCTGTTGCCACTAAACATTTTGAAAGGAGTGAGCGCCGCTATTTCTTCATCATTTTTTCCCTGCTTTATTAATTCGCCTTCTACTTCTTCTTCTGATTTTCCATTCATTAGGGCTTCCGTTTGGGCAAAGAAGTTGGACAGCAATTTTTGATGGTGATCTCCAATCGGATTATGTGATTGTGCAGTTGCTATGAAATCGCACGGAATTAAAACTGTACCCTGGTGAATTAATTGATAGAACGCATGTTGTCCATTTGTTCCTGGTTCTCCCCAAATAATGGGACCTGTATGGTAGTCAACTTCTTCACCATTTCTGTCAACTGATTTTCCGTTACTCTCCATATTGCCCTGCTGGAAATAAGCAGCAAACCGGTGAAGGTATTGATCATAAGGAAGAATGGCTTCTGTTTGGGCACCAAAGAAATTAACATACCACAAGCTAATGAGCGCCATTAACACAGGAATATTTTGGTCAAATGCTGTAGATCTGAAATGTTGGTCAACATCATGAGCACCTTTCAATAATTGCTCAAAGTTTTCATATCCAATAGTCAATGCAATGGATAGGCCAATGGCACTCCACAATGAATATCTTCCACCAACCCAGTCCCAAAATGCGAACATGTTTTGCTTATCAATTCCAAATTTGGTCACTTCGTTTTCGTTGGTGGATAGCGCCACAAAATGTTTGGCGATTTGATTTTCGTCCTTGGCCGATTTTAGAAACCATTCTCTTGCTGTATGGGCATTGGTCATTGTTTCCTGTGTGGTAAATGTTTTCGACGCAATAAGGAACAAAGTTTCTTCAGCATTTACTTTTTTTAAAGTTTCAGCAATGTGTGTTGCGTCAACATTGGAAACAAAATAAGCCTGTATACCTTCAATCCAATAAGGTTTTAAAGCTTCGGTAACCATGAATGGCCCGAGATCACTTCCACCAATCCCTATGTTTACAATGTATTTTATTTTTTTGCCGGTAAACCCTTTCCATTCGCCACTATGGATTTTGCTGCAAAAAGTTTTCATTTGTTCCTGGACCTTCTTTACATCATCCATTACATTTTTACCTTCGGTATAAATTGGGTTGCCTGAAAAATTGCGCAAAGCAATGTGTAATACCGAACGTTTTTCTGTTTCATTGATTAAATCACCTTCAAACATGGCTTCAATGGCTTCTTTCAGTTTGCACTCATTTGCCAGTTGCAATAAGAGCTTTATGCTTTCATCATTGATGATGTTTTTAGAGAAATCAACCACTAAATCATTGAAATAAAAAGCATATTTATTAAAACGGTTTGTATCTGTTGCAAACAACTCTTTCATATGGAGCTGTTTCATTTCTTTTGCGTGCTGCTCTAATGATTTCCATGCTGCAGTGCCAGTGGGATTGATCTTTGGAAACATAGCTGGTTAAAATTTAGTGATGACATCAATTGTTTTTTCAACCATAAGAGGTGTTACATCCAAATGGGTAACAAGGCGAACCTGGGTGCCAGAGATGGGATGTCCTAAAATGTCAAACTCCTTCAATTTGTCAACAAAGCATTTTGCCGTCCATGGTTGTTGAACGCTAAATATGATAATATTTGTTTCAACCGGAAGCATCTCGCTCACAAAATCTTTTTTCTGCAAAGCTTCGGCAATTTGTTTTGCATGATCATGATCCTGTCTTAATCTTTCAACATTATTTTTTAAAGCATAAATGCCCGCGGCAGCCAGGTAGCCGGCTTGTCGCATACCACCACCAAACGCTTTTCGAATTCTTCTTGCTTTTTTTATAAAATCTTTTTTGCCTAAAAGCAAACTTCCGACAGGGCACCCTAAACTTTTGCTTAAACAAATGGAAATGCTGTGAAAGACTTGTCCGTATTCCTTTGGACTTTGATTCTTTTCTACCAAAGCATTAAACAGCCTTGCTCCATCGAGGTGAAGAAGAAGGTTATTTTCATCACAGACTTTTTTGATGTTTCTGATTTCTTCCATTTCATAACAGCTGCCACCACCACGGTTCGAGGTATTTTCTAAACTCACCAAACTTGTGTGGGCTTTGTGAACATCGTCGGCATTGATATTTTCCAGTACCTGTTTGGCAGAGATACGGCCTTTATCACCATACAGCAGTTTTACCGAAGCTCCTGAGTTGAAGGCAATACCGCCACCTTCATATTGATAAATATGGGAGGAAACATCGCAAATTACCTCATCTCCAGGCTGGGTATGACATTTAATTGCTATTTGATTGGTCATGGTGCCTGACGGGCAAAAAACAGATGCCTCCATTCCAAACATTTCGGCAGCAAAATTTTCCAGGGCGTTAATTGAGGGATCTTCTCCAAAAACATCATCCCCAACCTTAGCCTGGAACATGAAATCAAGCATTTCCCTGGATGGCCTTGTTTGGGTGTCGGACCTATAATCGACTGTCATTCAAAAAATTTAGTGCAAGTTAAGGCAGCAGTTTCTATCAAATGAATTTCGCCAGCATGCTACATATGCCGTTCATAGCACGAATTTTCCACTTGTAATAAGAGGTGTAAAGCCTGTAACCTGGTTTACCGCGCTGCGTCTTAGTATAAAACTATCACATTTGACAGCGACCGGCCATCAAGAAATACGGCCGCTTATTTTAAAACAATGATCTTGGTATTGCATAGTACTTAATTTTGTACTGTAATTTTTATAACAAAGTAATAAACATACTAAAATGAAACAGATTTTGACCTTTCTTACTCTTATCGTTGGCAGCTTAGTTGGTCAGGCTCAAACCGGAGTTGGCAAGATTACCGGTAGCGTTATCGATGGCAATCAAAAAACAGTAGAAGCATCAACCATAGCGCTTTTAAGAGCAAAAGACTCATCTACAGTAAAATTTACTGCGGCGGACAAGAACGGGAAATTTGCTTTCGACATCGTTTCCAATGGAAGGTACCTGATATCTGTTTCGGCAGTTGGCCATCAAAAAGGTTTTTCTGAAATTTTCGATATTTCTGATACACATTCTGTAATTGAGCTGAAACAAATAAACCTGGTACCTCAAACTAAGGGAATGTCCAATGTAACAGTTACAGCCAAAAGGCCTTTAGTTGAACAGAAAATCGACAGAACTGTCGTAAACGTAGAAGCCGCCATCACCAACGTAGGAGCCAGTGCCCTGGAGGTTCTTGAAAAATCGCCTGGGATTAGTGTAGATAAAGATGGCAATATTAGTCTTAAAGGCAAAGAAGGTGTTTTGGTCTTAATTGATGGCCGTCAGACCCAGTTATCAGGGGCGGAACTTGCCAACTTTCTGCGTAATATGACTGCAAGTCAACTCGATCAAATTGAAATAATGACCAATCCACCCGCAAAATATGATGCGGCGGGAAATGCAGGTATCATCAATATCAAAACCAAAAAGAATAAGCAGGCTGGTTACAATGGTAGCTTGAACCTTGGATATACACAAGGGAAGTATCCAAAATTCAACGAGGCCTTTAATTTTAATTATAGAGAAGGAAAAGTAAATGTCTTCACCAATATTTCTCACAACTATCGTAAGAACTATAATAAACTTACAATCAACCGCAACCTGTTAAACGAGAATACAAAGCAGTTGGAAAAATATTTTGACCAGGAAGCGAACATGATCAATGAGGGCAACTCTTACAGCGCTAAAGTAGGCTTAGACTACTTTGCAACAAAAAGAACAACCTATGGCGTTGTATTTAATGGATTTTCCAGTCCTGGCACTTATCACAACAGCAACCAAACATTCATCTCTGATCCAAACCATAATTTACTTAGCGACACAAGAGCAACTGTTGATAATACACAGAGCTGGAAAAACTTCAGTACCAACCTCAATTTTCGTACACTTCTTGATACCGCCGGAAAAGAGTTAACTGCTGACCTGGACTACATTTCCTATGACTCCAAGAATAATCAATACCTGGTCAATTCTTATTTCAACTATATGGGTAATTCAGTGGCTAAGGCAGATACCTTAATGGGTGCTCTTCCACAGAACATTAAAATATACAGTGGGCGAATGGATTATTTGCAACCACTTAAAGGAGGTGCACGGTTTGAGGCAGGGGTTAAAAGCAGCGTTGTAAAAACTGATAACAATGCGCAATATGACAGCATTCAATATGGTCAAATCATTCATGATTTTCATAGAAGTAACTATTTTATATACGAAGAAAACATTAATGCTGCCTACGTGAATCTGAACAAGCAATTGAGCAAAAGGATCGGCGCACAATTAGGTTTACGCCTGGAAAACACTAATGCCAAAGGAACACAGGTTACAACCGGTGAAAATTTCGACAGGCATTACACTCAACTTTTCCCAACTGCATACTTCCAGTATAAGGCCAATGATAAAAATAATTTTGGTTTGAATTATGGCAGAAGGCTTCGTCGCCCGAACTATGAAAGTTTAAACCCTTTTATTCGTTTCCTCGATCGTTATACTTATCAGCAGGGAAATCCGGATCTGAAACCCCAATTCAGTCATAATGTTGAATTAAGTCATACTTACCGTAATTTTTTAACGACAACCTTAAACTATACAAAGACTGTCGACATTATGCAAACAGTGATAGAACAAAAAGGCGAGGAGGCATATGCAAAGCAGGCAAACATTGCAAACCAACGCCAGTATGGAATATCGGTTAGTGCAAATAACCCTATAACTAAATGGTGGACCAATAGTATTTATGTCAATGTGTTCAATAACAAATTCAACGGGCTGGTAAATAATGCTTACGTTACAGTCAACGCCACAACGCTTATGTTGAATGGATCCCAGCAGTTCAAATTTGCAAAAACATGGACCGGTGAAATAAGTGGCTTTTTCAGAACAGCTGGTGTAGAAGGCGTACTGATTGCAAAACCAATGGGAATGTTATCTGCCGGAATTGGAAAACAGATGTTTAAAAACAAGGGTACACTTCGTTTGAATGTTCGTGATATTCTTTATACTCAAAGATTTTCAGCAAAAGCTAAATACGGAAATGTTGACGCAAAGTTTACAGAGGAAAGAGATTCAAGATTGGTTAGTCTCGGTTTCACGTATCGATTCAGTAAGGGTAAGATGACGAATACAAAGAAGAGGACAACTGGTAGTGCAAGTGAAGAACAAAACCGGGTTGGTGTAGGAAATTAACTGATAAGGGCTCCTGAAAAGGAGCCCTTCTTCTTTAACAGTTTTTCACAATTGTTTCAGTCCATAACCAAATAAAACCACTGGTACCTCCATAAGTTATTTGTTCCCTCTACAACGGTTTATGTAATGCTTATCACAATTTGTGTAAAACCCAAATGAAGGTGTCAAACCTTTGCACAGATTTGAAACCTAAACCGATTTTATGAGACACATTCTTACACTTGTTGTTTTTGTGTTGGTTGGTTTTACCTTGCCTGCGCAAACCTCGAAAATTATTGGCTCCATTAATGATGAACAGGGAAAAGGTTTAGCATCAACGACGGTTTCTTTACTAAAAGCTAAAGACTCGGCATTGGTTAAAGTGTCACTGTCAGATAAAACAGGACAATATGAATTCATCAATATAAAAGACGGTAATTATTTTGTTGCGGCAAGCTCTGTGGGTTATTCAAAAAAATTTTCACAAGCTTTCGAGGTAAATGGAAATGATATTGCGGTGCCTACTTTTGCCTTGAAGCAGGTTCCCAATAACATGAACAATGTTACTGTAACTGCAAAAAAACCGTTTATTGAAACAAGACTTGATAAAACGATTGTTAACGTAGATGCTTCTCCAACTAATGCGGGATCCACTGCAATGGATGTATTGGAAAAATCTCCCGGAATCATTGTGAATAATGACGGTTCGATTAGCTTGCTGGGCAAGCAAGGCGTGATTGTAATGCTTGATGGTAAGCCTACTTATTTATCAGCCAGTGACCTTGCGAACTTGCTAAAAAATATGCCCGCGTCTGCATTGGACCAGATTGAGATTATGACGAATCCGTCTGCTAAGTATGACGCAACCGGCAATTCAGGTATGATCAATATCAAAACCAAAAAGGGAATGAATAATGGCTTTAACGGCAGCTTTATGTTGGGTGCTACCACAAGCATTTATAAGATGGATGATAAGCTTTACTTCATGCCTAAATCCCAAAACAGTTTCAATTTTAATTACCGCAGGTATAAATTCAATTTCTTCGGCAACTACAATCCTAATTTCTTTCGTGGCCGGAATGTATTGGAGATTGATGCAAAGCAAATTAATTCGCAAGGCGAATTGAAAGGATACACTGACCAGCAAACCAAATTCAAGTTTGGTAATTTTAATCAAACATTGAAACTGGGTTTAGATTGGTATGCAGATTCTAAAAATATTTTTGGTTTGGTAGCAAGCGGTTTTCTCTTTAACGGCCATCCTACACCTGTTACTGTTAACAATGTTCGCAACCTTGATCATTCCCTTCGTTACCAGCTAGTGTCAGAAGCAGATAATGATATTTCCTTTAATAATTTTACAGGCAATCTTAACTGGAAGCATTCTTTCAATACAAAAGGACATGAGGTTACAGCGGATTTTGATTATGTAAAATATGCTACTGTTTCTGACTTGTTGCTCGTAACAGATACTTACGATGGTAGCCTGCAGTATCAAAACACCAGTCAATTAAAAGGCCATCTTCCTGGTGATATAGATATTTACAGTTTGAAATCTGATTACACGAAACCGATTAGAAACGGCCGTGTAGATGCAGGATTCAAATCGAGCTATGTTAGTAACGACAACAAAGTGGAATATCATCAATCTAAAGGGGCTGGTTGGGTTCGTGATGATATTCGCTCCAACCATTTTATTTATGATGAGAATATTAATGCTGCG
>Ga0207661_10001739_pt1 | contig 14902 bp, 14 predicted proteins | sample KBSC713LmetaG_FD_184337 | JGI IMG/M metagenome (GOLD analysis project Ga0207661, IMG submission 184337) | Corn rhizosphere microbial communities from Kellogg Biological Station, Michigan, USA - KBS C7.1-3L metaG (SPAdes) (version 2) | ecosystem: Host-associated > Plants > Roots > Rhizosphere ...
AAGGTCCCGGGCGGGACCATCGTCCGGGTCGAGACCGACGCCGACGGCCACGCCAAATACGAGGTCCACATGACCGACGCCGACGGGACACCGGTCACGGTGTACGTCGGCGAGAGCTTCGAGGTCGTCAGCGTCGAGCGACGCTGATCGACGAGCCGGGCCCGTCCGGCGCGCCGTGCAAGTCCCGCCGGCGGGCGGCTGGCGCCGCCCGCCGGGTTGGCGGCTACGCGAACGCCTCCTGCTGATAGCGCTCGGGCTGCTGGCTGCTCTCGAGGGAGTGCACGACGCGCTCGGTCGTGAGCTCGTGCGCGGTGAGCCCCGCGATCGCGAGCACCAGCATGCCGGCGGCCGCGCCGAATGTGATCCATGTCTGGGTCGCGCCGCCGAAGATCAGGCTCTCGACGATCGTCCAGACGGCGAGCGCGGCGACGGCGACGTCGAGCCCGCGCTGCGTCCAGCCCCGGTGGCTGAGCAGGGATGCCATTGCCGTCATTGCGAGGACGAACACACCGGTGACGGCGAACGCGAGCCAGCCGGCGACATTCGACGAGAACGCAAACGTAGCGACGATCACGAAACCGCTCGCGAGGGCGAGCACGACGTTCGTGGCGTAGCGAGTAGACATGACGTCTCCTTCCGTGAGAGGACGAACTCGGATGGCGCGTCGTCGCCGCTCCGTCGCTCCGCATCCCTGTGGTGGGAGCAGCGGCGGCGTGTCCAAGCAACTTTCATCGTATCACGATTGAACACTGGGCTGCGCTCTGCGGGATGTGAGCGCCAAGCGGGCGCTCAGGCCGCTCTCAGGCGACTCACAGCCTTCCCAGGCATCGTTCGGGCGTGATCGGCACCGAGAACGGGGCGAACGACGGCGCGCGGATCCTCGTCGTGGACGACGAGGGCTCGATCGTCGACGCGGTCGCGACTGCACTGCGTTACGAGGGCTTCGAGGTCGAGGAGGCCGCGACGGGGCGGGACGCGCTCTCCGCGGTGGCGCGGTTCGACCCCGATCTGATCGTCCTCGACTGGATGCTCCCCGACATCGAGGGCATCGAAGTGGGTCGCCGGCTGCGGGAACGCGGCCACAAGAGCGCGATCCTCTTTCTCACGGCGAAGGAAGCCGTCGAGAACAAGGTCGAGGCCTTGCGGGCGGGCGGCGACGACTACGTCACGAAGCCCTTCAGCCTCGCCGAGGTCGTCGCCCGCGTGCAGGCGATCCTCCGCCGCACCGCGAGCGAGCTCCCCGGCGACGTCCTGCAGTACGAGGACCTCGTCCTCGACGAGAGCCGTCACGAGGTCTTCCGCGCCGGGACGCCGATCCAGCTGACCGCGACCGAGTTCGCGCTTCTGCGCTTCTTCCTCCTGAACCCCAGGCGCGTGCTCTCGAAGTCGCAGATCCTGCAGAACGTCTGGCGCTACGACTTCAACGGCAACGCGAACGTCGTCGAGACGTACGTCAGCTACCTCCGGCGCAAGCTCGACGCGTCGGGGCCGCCGCTGATCAAGACGGTGCGTCAGGCGGGCTACATGCTGGAGGCGTGACGTGCTCGGCCGGCTTTCGCTTCGCGCCCGCCTCGTGCTCGCGGTGCTCGCGCTCGCGACCGTCGGGCTCGTCGCGGCGAACATCGCCACGTACTCCTCGCTGAGCTCCTTCCTCCTCGACCGGACCGACAGCTCGCTCGACGAGACCGCGCACTCGATCTCCCAGCCCGGCCACGACGACAGCCCGCGGATCGCGCCGCCCGGCACGGTCGTCCAGGTGCGCTCGCTCGACGGGACAACCGTGGTCGCGACCGTCTCCCGCCCCACGCTGCCCGGCTACGCGGCGCCCTCGCCGAAGCTGCCCGCCACGATCGACCCGCCGAGGAACACGGCCGGCCTCGAGGCCGTCTCGTACTTCACCGTCGGCAGCGCCGGCGACGGCGACGGCGACCGCTACCGCGTCCGCGCCTCGATCGAGGACGGCGCGAGCGGGATGCTGGTCGTGGCGACGTCGCTCGCCGACGTCGACTCGACGCTCCACCGACTGCTCCTCATCGAGCTTCTCGTGACCGTCGTCGCGATCGGTGGGATCGCCGCGTTGGGGCTCTGGGTCGTGCGGCTCGGACTGCGGCCGCTCGGCGAGATCGAGGACACGGCGGCCGCCATCGCCGCCGGCGACCTCTCCCGCCGCGTCGAGCGCGCCGAGGAGCGCACCGAGGTCGGTCGCCTTGGGCTGTCGCTCAACGCGATGCTCAGCCGGATCGAGACGTCGTTCCGGGTGCAGGAGGCCTCGGAGCGAAAGCTCCGGCGGTTCGTCGCCGACGCGTCGCACGAGCTCCGCACCCCGCTCGCCGCGGTGCGCGCCTACGCGGAGCTCTTCGACCGAGGCGCCGCCACACGGCCGGCGGACCTCGAGCGGTCGATGCAGGGGATCAGCCGGGAGTCGCAGCGGATGAGCGTCCTCGTCGACGACCTGCTGCTGCTCGCGCGGCTCGACGACGGCCGCCCGCTCGAGCGTGTCCCGGTCGAGCTCGACGAGGTCGTCGGCGAGGCCGTCGAAACGGCCCAGGCGGTCGATCCCGAGCGGCCGATCGACCTCCGTGCGGAGTCCGCCGTGGTCGTCGGCGACCGCGTGCGCCTGCGGCAGATCGTGGACAACCTCCTCGCGAACGTCCGGGCCCACACGCCGCCGGGCTCGCCCGTCTCGGTGAGCCTGACGCGCGTCGACGGCACCGCGGAGATCGCGGTAAGCGACGCCGGGCCGGGTCTCGACGAGGAGCACCTCGCGCACGTCTTCGAGCGCTTCTACCGCGCCGACGCGTCCCGCGCCCGGGCGAGCGGAGGCGTCGGGCTCGGGCTCGCGATCGTCGCCGCCGTCGCGGAGGCGCACGGAGGCACCGCCTCGGCGAGCTCGGAGCCGGGCCAGGGCGCGACGTTCCGGATCGCGCTCCCTCTCGCGGACGCGCCCGCCGCGCCCGCCCCCTGAGCGCCCACAGCCGATTCACAGGTGGCTCTCAGAGCCGGCTCAGGACCCGCTGCTGCCATGGGGTTGGGAGGCACTGACGAAAGGATGGAACGGATGCGAAGGACAGTTGTCAAGGCGGCCGCGGGCGCGAGCGCAGTCGTGCTCGCCGCGGGCGCCGGCGCCGCAACCTACGCGGCGCTCGAGGATTCGCCGAGCAGCGGTGCCGCGATCGCCGTCGCGGGCAGCCCTGCCGCCGCGACCAGCGGGGGCACGGTCTCCGACGTCTACGACGGCTCCAACGACTCGGTCGTGGAGATCACCGTGACGCTCGGCTCCGGCGCCCAGCAGGGCGGCCCCGGCGCGGGTGCCTCGCAGGCGCAGGGCTCGGGCTTCGTCTACGACGCGAACGGCCATGTCGTCACGAACGCGCACGTCGTCGAGAACGCGACGTCGATCCAGGTGCGCTTCGCGAACGGCAAGACCTACGACGCGACGGTCGTCGGAACGGATCCCTCGACCGATCTCGCCGTGATCGACGTCGACGCGCCGTCGAGCGCGTTCCACCCCGTGACCCTCGGCGACTCGTCGGCGCTCGAGGTCGGGCAGGAAGTCGTCGCGATCGGGAGCCCGTTCGGGCTCGAGAACACGGTCACGTCGGGGATCGTCAGCGCGCTCGACCGCTCGATGCAGGCGCCGAACGGCTACACGATCAACGGCGCGATCCAGACGGACGCCGCGATCAATCACGGCAACTCGGGCGGCCCGTTGCTCGACCTCCACGATCGCGTGATCGGGGTCAACTCGCAGATCGAGAGCGACTCCGGTGGTAGCGACGGCGTCGGGTTTGCCGTTCCGTCGAACACCGTCAAGTCGATCGTCTCCCAGCTCGTCGTCGGCGGCACCGTCCAGCACGCCTATCTCGGCGTCGGGCTCACCCAGCCGCAGAGCGGCACCGCGGGCGCACGGGTCTCCGAGGTTCGCAGCGGCGCCCCCGCCGCAGCGGCCGGGCTCGAGGCCGGTGACGTGATCACCTCCGTCGACGGGAGCTCGGTGGCCTCGGTGCAGGCGCTGCAGAGCGCGATCGACACTCGAAAGCCGGGCGATTCGGTCAAGCTCGGGTACGTCCGCGACGGGGCGACGCACACGGTGACCGTCGAGCTCGGTACTCGGCCTTCCTGACGCGAGGAGACGACGATGCAGGACCATGATCACGAGACGACAGGCCTGACGCGACGCGATTCGCTGCGGAAGCTGGGTGGAGTCGCCGCGCTCGCCCTCGGCGGGGCGGCCGGGATCGAGGTCCTCGACCCGAGAGACGCGGCCGGCGCCGGTGCCGGGCCGGCCGCGGTCTCCGCGGGCCTCGTCAGCTGCGTGCTGACGCCGGAGATGACGGAGGGCCCGTTCTTCCTCGACGGCGACAAGGTGCGGCGCGATGTACGCGAGGGTCGTCCCGGCGTGCCCCTCTCCCTGCAGACGACCGTCCTCGACGTCTCCACGTGCAAGCCGATCAGGGCCGCCGCGGTCGATATCTGGCACTGCGACGCCGGCGGCACCTACTCCGGGTTCGCCCAGGAGGGAACCGCGGGCCGTACGTTCATGCGCGGGATCCAGCGAACCGACAAGAAGGGCGTTGCGGCCTTCACGACGATCTATCCCGGCTGGTACGAGGGCCGGACCGTGCACATCCACGTTCGCGTCTACCTGGGCGGGAGCGTCGTCCATACGGGCCAGCTGTTCTTCCCGGACGCGCTGACCGACGCGGTCTATCGACGCGCGCCGTACAACCGGCGTCCCGGACGCACGACGCGCAACGCGACGGACTCGATCTTCCGGAACGGCGGCTCGCGGTCGCTCCTGCGGCTCGCGAAGCGCGGGAACGGCTACGTCGCACGGATCGCGATGGGCGTCGCCCGCGCGTAGAGCCCGCCGGGAAATACCCGCGCTGCGGACCTCGTTGGACACCCCATGGGCGTGAGCACGAGGACCACCACGCTCGGTGTGCTGTTCGCCACGACTACGGCGGTCGTCTGGGGCGGGCAGTTCGTCGTCGGGAAGTCGGCGCTTGAGAGCATCGATGCGTTCCCGCTCACGACCGTCCGTTACGCCTTCGCCGCGGCGCTCTGGCTGATCGTGCTGGTCGTGCTCGAGGGGCCGCGCTCGCTCCGGCTCGACGGCCGCGGCTGGCGGCTCTTCTGGCTCGGCTCGCTCGGCTTCGCAGGCTTCAACCTGTTCGCCTACACCGGGCTCGCGCACGCCCGGGCGGAGAGCGCGTCGTTGATCGTCGCGCTGGGACCGCTCCTCACGGCGCTCGTCCTCTGGCAGCGGACGCGTGTCCGGCCCTCACGCGCGACGTTCGCCCTCCTCGGCGTCGCCCTCCTCGGGGTGGCGCTCGTGGTCAGCCAGGGGCATCCCGCGAGGATCTTCGAGGGCGCGATCGGATGGGGCGAAGGGCTCGTGCTCGCGGGCGTGTTCAGCTTCGTCCTCTACAGCCTCGGCGCCGCCGAGTTCCAGCACCTCTCGGCGCTCCGGTACACCGCGCTGACGGCCAGCCTCGGCTGGTTCACGATCGCCGCGGCGACTGCCGTCGCCGTCGCGACCGGCCTCTCGGCCTGGCCCTCGGCCGACCAGCTCTGGTCGACGACGCCGCAGATCGCGTACCTCGCAATTCCGGGCGCGTTCGTCGCGGTGCTGACGTGGAACGCCGCTATCACCTCGCTCGGCGCCCAGAACGCGGTCCTCTTCAGCAACCTCATCCCCGTGACGACGTTCGGGATCGAGATCGCCCGCGGCTACCGGCCGAACGCCGTCGAGGTCGCCGGGGCGGGGCTCACGATCGGCGCGTTGATCGGGAACAACCTCCTGCTCCGACGGCGTCGGGTCGAAGAGCGGCGCGGCGAGCCGCACTACGAGGTCGAGCTGTCCGAGGCGGCGTAGCCGCCGTCAGAGGAGCGCCTTCAGCATCGCAGCGTTCGTCGGCGCCTGCGCTACCTCTGCCAGACCGCCGGAAAGGTCGTCCGGAACCTCCCCGGCGCCCGAGCGGCCGTTGTTGTTGAACATCGCGTAGACGACCTGCGCGTCCCGGTCGAGCTCGCGGAGCGTGCCCGCCCATTCCTCGAGCTGGGTGGGCGAGTAGAGGTAGTCGAACCGCTCCGCCGTGCTCCCCGTTCGCTTGAACCACGTCGCGCGGTTCCGCCCGTGGAACCGAACGTAGGCCGTCCCCGACGTGCGCGCGACGACGAGCGGGATCACGTCGGGTGGCGCGTCGACCGTGACGTACGTCATGTCGTGCTCCTCGAGGAAGGCGAGCGGCTCGGCCGGCTCTTCGAACCAGGCCTTGTGGCGGAACTCGACGAGCATCTCGTGGCCGTCGAGCTGCTCCCGCGCCCACTCGAGGTACTCGTACGAGCGCGGCTTCGGCACGACGTAGGGCGGGAACTGCATCAGGATCCCACCGAGCTTTCCCGCCTCCCGCAGCGGTTCGAGCGCCGCGAGGAAGCGGCGGAACACCTCGCCGCGCACCTCTCGCGAGGGCCGGTCGACCCGGCCCCGCTCGTCCGCCTCGACCTCGCCGTGGAGATCCTCCGGCAAGGCCTCGAGCCGCACCGGATGGCGTGTCATCAGCCCGAACGCCTTCACGTGCATCACGAAACCGTCCGGCAGCAGGCGCGCCCAGCGCGCGACGAGCTCCTCGTCGGGAAGCCGGTAGAAGGTCGAGTTCGCCTCGACGACGTCGAACCGGTCCGCGTAGAACCCGAGGCGCTCGCCGCTCTTCACGCCCTTGGGGTACCAGGCCTTGGAGAAGCTCTCGTCCGCCCATGAGCACGTTCCGACCCGGATCACGCCTCCACGCTAGGTGAACGTCGACGAGCCCGGTCGCCGACGAGCTCTGGCCACCGTGAGGACGGGACGGGGCCGCGCGTCTCACGCGGCCCCGCGTTTCTCGATGGAAGCCCGCTACACCAGCTTCTGGTTGTGCCACTTCCGGTAGATGGACTGCGCCTTGCTCGCAAAGCGCCCGACGGCGTCGGCCGGGGAGGACTTGCCCTGCGCGACCTCCGCGAACATCTGCGGGATCAGGAAGGTGTTGTAGATCTCGTCCATCACCGGGGTCGTGTTCCCGGGGTGACCGGGGTTCGTCGTGTATTTCTCGGCGATCGTCGTGAGGATCGAGTACTTGCCCTTCGGCTTGTGCGGGTCCTTGGTCGCCACCTCGCGGATCGTCTTGAAGCCGCCCTTGATCGAGTTCGTCCAGGGCGGGAAGTTGTAGAACTTGCTGCGCACGAAGTGGTCCTCGTAGGCGAGCATCTGGTCGACGACGTACTTCTGTGCCGCCTCCTTGTTCTTCGCGAACTTCCAGATCAGGTAGACGCCCATCACGTGCTCGTTCCCGAGGCGCTGGACAGGGCCTCGGGGGATCGAGGCGAGCCACGTATCGTCCGACAGCGCCTGGTTCCCCGAGTCCTCCGCCGAGCGGACGATCGAGATCGCGTTGAGCGCCACCGACAGCCGGCCTGCGAGGAAGGCCTGGTTGTTCGACGCGGCGGTCCAGGCGAAGACCTCGTCCGACATGCCGCTCGAGTAGATCTCCTTCATCACCTGGAGGGCCTGGATCGCGCCTTTACGGTTCGCTCCCTGCCCGATGACGATGCGGTTGTCCTCGTTCTGGATGTAGCCGCCGTAGCAGTAGAGGAGCGAGGTCAGGAGCATGTTCGAGTCGATCTCGTTCGACATGCCGAGACCGACAGGGTGTCCGATCGCCTTGAGCTTCGCCGCCCCCTGGCGCAGGTCGTCCCAGGTCCGGAGGCTCACGCCTGCCTGCTGGAGCTGACTCCGCCGGTACTGCACCGGGTCGGGCGCGTAGCTCTCGGGGAACCCGTAGAACTGCTTCGTCGCCGGGTTGTACGTGCTCTTCCTCGCGACCCTCGTCATCCGGCCGACCTTCTTGCTCACCTCCTGCACGAGGTCGGTGACGGGGATCGCCTGCTTCTGGAACGTCGCCGGGGGCGAGATGAACCAGAACAGATCGTGGCCACTCTGCGCGGCGACTTCGGCCGCGCCCGTGCTGTAGAGGAGGGCGTTGTTGATGTGATCGATCTTGACCTCGACGTCGTTCGCCTCACCCCACTGCTTCGCGTACGTCCCGTCCAGCCATTTGTCGTAGTCGGGGACGAAGTGGGCCCAGGTCATGATCCGAAGCTCACCGGAAAGCTCCTTCTTGGCGAACTTCAGCGGGCCGTAGACCCCGAGCGCCCTGTCGGTCAGGCCGCCGAACATGCTGACCGCGAACGCGGCGGTGGTCCCTTTCCTCAGCAGGTCACTCCGGGTCAGCGCCGAGCCCGCGCGTGCGACTTCGTCGGCTGCGTCAGCCACGGTGTTCCTCCTTTCGGCGTCGATTCTCTAGCGGAACGCGCCTCCTGTAAAGCCCTTGATGAACCGGTCGAGGAAGGCGTTGTAGAGCAGCGCGAGCGGGATCGCCGGAATCAGCGTCGCGGCCATCAGCGACTGCCAGAAGAACACGTCGCCACGGATCAGGTCGTTCGGGATGCCCGCGGAGATCGTCCGCTGCTCCGAGCTCGAGATGAACGTGAAGGCGTAGATGAACTCGTTCACGCACAGCGAGAACGCGAAGATCACGACGGTCAGGATCCCGGGAAGGGACACCGGCAGCACGATCAGCCTGAGCGCCTTGAGCCGTGAGGCCCCGTCCATCAGCGCCGCCTCCTCGAGCTCCTGCGGGATCGTCTTGAAGAAGCCCATCAGGAGCCATGTCGCGAACGGCACCGTGAAGGACGGGTAGACGAGGATCAGTGCCCACAGCGAGTCCTTGAGCCCGAGCTGGCTCACGAGCCGCGAGAGAGGCAGGAAGAGCAGCGTCGGCGGGACGAGGTAGACGAGGAAGATTCCCACCCCTGCGCCCTGCCCCCAGCCGCCTGCCAGCCGCGCGAGCGCGTAGCCGGCGGGCATCGCGAGCAGCAGCGTGATCACGACGACGGCGCCCCCGACGATCACGGTGTTCAGGAGCCACGTCGGGTAGTTCGTCTCCTCGAACAGGAACCGGACGTGCTCGAACGTGGCGTAGTTCCAGAAGTCCCAGTGGAGGTTCCCCGCGAGGTCGTTGTACGTGTAGGGGACGTGCTCGACGTTCGCGAGGTCGAGGTTCGTCTTGAACATCGTGATCAGCGCGAAGAAGAACGGGAACGCGAGGAAGATCGCGAACGGCACGACGACGAGGTAGGTGACGATCGTCTGCCGTCTCGTCATGAGACCACTAGCTCACCTGCGCCCGCCGCGCGAAGAACAGCATTCCCACGGTGACGAGGACGAGGAGCGGGAACAGGAAGAGCGAGAGCGCCGCGCCCTCCCCGAGCGAGCCCGAGTCGATGCCGACCGCGTAGGCCCACGTCGGCAGCACCTGCGTGGAGTTGAACGGGCCGCCGTGCGTGAGGATGTAGACGACCGCGAAGTCGACCGCCGTGAAGACGATCCCGAAGAGCACGGCGACGAGCGCGATCGGCAGCTGCAGCGGCAGGTCGACGTACCAGAGCTTCTTGAAGCCCGTGGCGCCGTCGATTCTCGAGGCGTCCTCGACCTCGGTCGGGATCGACGAGCGTCCGGCGATGAAGATCACGACCGCGAACGGGAGAATCCGCCAGGCGTGGACGACCGTGATCGCGATCAGCGCGAGGTTGGGTCGACCGAGCCACTGCAGCGGCACCTGCGCGCCCTCCTCGAGGTGCACCGCGCCGAGCACCCAGACGAGGGCGTGGTCGAGGTGGAGCTCGGCGAGTGTCCAGTTGACCACGCTGTAGAGCGAGTCCAGCAGCCAGAGCCAGATGATCGTCGAGAGGACGACCGGGGCTGCCCAGGGGAGCACGACGAGGAAGCGGATGATCCACTTGCCGCGAAAGTCCCGTACGAGGAAGTTCGAGAGGATCGCGGCGCCGACGACGACGATTGCCTGCGACGCGAGCGTAAAGATCAGCGTGTTGCGGAGCGCGCGCCGGAAGTTGTCGTCGTGCCAGGCGTTCGTGAAGTTGTCGAAGCCGACCCAGTGGCCGGACAGCGAGCCGCCCACCGCGTCGGTGAAGCTGAGGTAGATCGCCCACACGAGGGGCACGCCCACCACGAGCACCATGAACACCACCGCCGGCGCGATGAGCAGCGGCGCGAGGACGCGGCGGCTCTCGAGTGCGTGCCGCCAGCGCCGCCGAGTCGGAGTCCACCGCGCAGCCTGCGCTTCCATGGGAGCGGGGCCGACTCTAGTAGATTGCGGCCTCGGAGACGGACGTGGCGGAGATCGCGCTCGACAGCCTGACGAAGGTCTACCCCGATGGCACCCATGCCGTGACCGAGCTCGACCTCGACGTGGCCAGCGGCGAGTTCGTGGTGTTCGTCGGGCCGTCGGGCTGCGGGAAGACGACCGCGCTCCGGATGATCGCGGGGCTCGAGACGATCACCTCCGGACAGGTGACCCTTGACGGCCAGGTGATCAACGACCTGCCGCCGAAGGACCGCGACATCGCGATGGTCTTCCAGAACTACGCGCTCTACCCGCACATGGACGCGGCGAGGAACATGGGCTTTCCGTTGAAGATGCGTGGTCTCCCGCACGGCGAGATCGAGTCTCGGGTGCGTGAGGCGGCCCGCATCCTCGGTCTCGAGGACTCGCTGCACAAGAAGCCACGCACGCTCTCCGGTGGCCAGCGACAGCGCGTGGCGATGGGTCGGGCGATCGTCCGCAATCCTCAGGCGTTCCTCATGGACGAGCCGCTGTCCAACCTCGACGCAAAGCTGCGAGTGGAGATGCGGGCCGAGATCTCGCGGATCCAGCGCGACCTCGGCGTCACGACGATCTACGTCACACACGACCAGACCGAGGCGATGACGATGGGCGACCGTGTGGTCGTGATGCGCAACGGCTTCCTCCAGCAGATCGCGGCGCCCAACGAGCTCTACGACCGGCCGCGCAACCTGTTCGTCGCAGAGTTCATCGGATCGCCCGCGATGAACCTCGTCGTCGCGGAGCTCGAGCGCGCGGACGGCGCGGTGTGGGCGGCGTTCGGCCCTCACCGGCTGTGCCTCGAGCCTGCGACGCTCGAGAAGCACCCGGGTCTCTCGTACTACGAGGGCCGGCAGGTCGTCCTCGGCATCCGGCCTGAGGACATGGAGGACGCAGCGGTTGTGCGAGAGTCGCATCCCGGCCGGGCGATCACCGTCGTCTGCGAGATCCGCGAGGACATGGGGTCGGAGGTGTACGCCCACTTCAACGTTCCGGCGGACCCCGTGGTGACCAGGGAGGTCGTGGAGGCGCTCGTCGTAGAGCGCGCCGAGGACGAGGAGGCCAGGATCGCGGCCGAGCGCGCGCGTGGCGGGGGACTGGTCTTCATCGCGCGCCTGGATCGGACGACGGGCGCGCGCGAGCGGGAGCCGCTGGCGCTCGAGGTCGACGTCACCCGGCTCCACTTCTTCGACCCCGAGACCGGGCTCGGCGTGGACGAGAGCGTCTCCTCGGCTGCGGCCGCATAGGACGGCCGCGGCAGTTCTGTAGAACTCGTTTCAGAATGAAGCCTTGTGCCGCCGTGTCGCGCTGGGCGGCACGCTGCGGCGTCCTCGGTCGCCCCGATATGCCCGCATATCGAGGCTCCCTGCGTCCTTGCATCGCGCTCGCCCAGCACGCCCCGGCAGCGAAGCGTCGTTCTGAAACGAGTTCTTAGTCCGGGAAGGCGATCGTCGACTCGGCCGCGACCATGCCGGCGTTCAGCTCCCTCGCGTGCACGATCCGCCGGCCGAACGGGACGAGCGCCGCGCCGGCCAGCTTGAAGTCGGCGATCCCGAGCGGGATCCCGACGATCGTCAGGCAGAGTGCGATCCCGGTGACGACGTTGAGGATCGTCCTCACGCCTCTGGCTCAGCGCCGCGAGACGATCAGCTTGAGGCGCGTTGAGACGGCGGTCCCGAAGCTGTCCCGCACCGAGACCGCGAACCGTGCGATGCCGACGCGACGCGGTGTCCCGCTGATCGTCCCCGTCGTCGTGTCCAGCTTCAGACCCGTGGGGAGCGCGCCGCCCGCGATGCGCCAGGCGACGTCCGCGCCTCCGGTCGTTTGCAGCCGCGCGCGGTACGGGCGCCCAACCCGCGGTGTCGGGAGCTTGCCGATCGCCAGGCGGAGCCTCTCGAGCACCTCGACGGGGAGCACCGTGTCGAGGCTCGCACCGTTCGCGTCCAGGACCCGGATCGTCAGCGACGCGCTACCCGGTTGCCGGGCGGAGCCGAACAGCGTTGCCCGCGCGAGGTCGAGCCCGACCCCGTAGCTGAACCCCCCGACCGGCGCGAACCGGTACGGCGGGGTCCCACCGGTGACGCCGAGCAAGTCTGCGAGCGCGAACGTGAACGGCCGTCTCGCCTCGACCCTGGTGTCGCTCACCGGGGTGGCGGCGAGCCCCGGGACGACCGTGAGCGTGAAGTCCGCTGCCGCCTTGCCGCTTCCGGCTGCCACGGTCGCGTTGAACGTGAAGCTGCCGCCGACCTGCGGCGTGCCGGTGACGCGGCCGTCGCTCGACAGCGTGAGGCCCTGCGGCAGCTGGCCCCCGGTCAGCGACCAGCTCCGCGTGCCCACGCCGCCCGTCGCCGAGAGCGTCGCGGCGTAGGGGAGCGTCGCCTCCGCCGTCGGTAGCGAACCTGCGCTCACCACGAGCGGCGGTGGTGGAGGAGGGGGCGGCGCGGCGCCGTCGATCGTGATCACGAACGGGGCATTTCCCTCCCCCTCCGGCCCGCAGAGATCGGTCTGCCGGATGTAGAACGTGAACTGTCCCGCCTGCGTGGGCACTCCCGTGATGTAGCCGTCGGACGACAGCGACAGCCCGGGCGGGACGTCTCCGCCGACGACGGCATACGAGTACGGCGGGCAGCCGTTGCCCGGCTTCCACTCGACCCGATGCGTGTACGACTGTCCGATGGTGCCGCGCGGCGTGAGGTACGAGGCGTCTGTGTACCCACCCGCGTTCGCCCGCCCCACGGCGACCGCGGCAAGCAGCACGGCGACGCCGACGGCGAGCGCCACGCGGAGAAACGGGCTGCGACGATCGTGTGCCTTCACGGACCCCGCCCGAATGGTACGGCCGATTCCGGTCGACGGAGGTCTGGTCAAGAAAGGCGATCGTCTGGTCGGGCGCTACTGAGGCGGCCCGCTGCCGAGCGTGACCGTCGCCGATCCAGTCGCTCCCGTCACGTCGACGTACGTCACAGAGACGCGGTCGCCGGGCTTCTGGAGCAGGATCGCCGACCGGAGCGTGCTCGAGGACGACACGACACGGCCGCCGATCGAGGTGATGACGTCCCCCGCCGTGAGCCCTGCACCGGCCGCGGCCCCGCCGGGCAACACGCCTGCGATCAGCGCGCCCGAGGCACCGGTCGTGCCGTCGGAAGCGATGCTGACGCCGAGGAACGCGGTCGGCCCGACGTGCACGGTGGCCGAGCCCTTGCCCGCCTCGATCTGCTTCACGACCGCGATCGCGGTGTTGATCGGGATCGCGTACCCGTTGCCGCCCCTGGTGCTGCGGAAGACGTAGCCGACCGAGGCGGCCGTGTTCATCCCGACGACCTTGCGTGCCGCGTTGAGCAGCGGGCCGCCGGAGTCACCCGGCTGGAGGTCGCTGCTGGCCCGGATCAGCCCCGTGAGCCGTTGGCTTCCCGACTCGTCGCCGACGGTGATCGCCTGCGCGAGCGCGGTGACGCGGCCGGCCGAGATGGTCAGGCGACCGGTTCCCCCCGCGTTGCCGGTCGCCGTCACCGACTGTCCCAGCCGCACCGTCGACGAGTTGCCGAGCGAGACGGTCTTCAGGCTCGAGGCGCCGTTCGCCTTCAGCACGGCCACGTCCTTCGTGACGCTGTAGCCGAGTACCTTCGCCGAGTAGCTGCGACCCGTGCCGGGCAGGACGATCCTGATCGTGTTCGCACCGCGGATCACGTGGTTGTTCGTCAGCACCTCGCCTGACGAGGTCAGCACCATGCCGGTGCCGGCGGCGTGTCCGTCGATGAGGGCGGTCTCGATGACGACGACACCGGTTCCAACGGGCGCAGGGCGGGTCTTTGCCCACGCGAGGCTCGCGCCGATGCCGGTGAGGACGACGATCGCCAGGACGAGCGCCACGACCCGCGCCCCGAACGTGCGGCGGCTCCTCGCGCTGTCGAGTGTCGGGACTGTCTCGTCCATCGTCATCGCTCCTTCGTCCTCGTCGCGAGCCATCGAGCACATCGTCGCTGGTCCACGTCACAGCATGCTGACCGCAGCCTGTGAGACGCCTGAGAGTCGGCGTCTACCCGCAGTCGATCGAGTAGTTCGCCACGATGCCCACCGCGCGGGGCGCAGACACCCTCGAGGCATGAAGCGCGCATTGGCGATGCTGACCCTCGCGACCGTCCTCGGTGCGGCGTACGCGCGGCTCCTGCGCCGGCCCATCCTCAGGTGCGGAGCGACGGACGCGGAGGCGCATGCGCGCCTCCCGGGCGACGAGCTGCTCGAGGACGCGGACGGGGTCGCGACGCGTGCGCTCACGATCGACGCGCCGCCGTCGGCGGTGTGGCCGTGGCTCGCGCAGATGGGTCCGTCCCCACGCGGTGGCGCGTACACGTACGACTGGATCGAGAACCTGCTCCGGCTCGACATGCACAGCGTCGACCGCGTGCTGCCGGAGTTCCAGCACCCGAAGCTCGGTGAGGGCTTCGGCTTCGGCGAGAACCAGATGCGCTATGCCCGCATCGAGCCGGAGCACGTGCTCGCGCTGCGCTCGCTCGACGGCAACTGGGTCTGGAGCTTCGTCCTCGAGGAGCGGAACGGTCGGACGCGGCTGATCAGCCGCAACCGCTTCCGCCTGCCGAGGCTCCGCGACAGGCTGGGCATGCTCCCGATGGAGCCGGCGTCGCTCGTGATGGAGCGGAAGATGCTGCGAGGGATCAGGC
>Ga0207661_10001740_pt1 | contig 14901 bp, 21 predicted proteins | sample KBSC713LmetaG_FD_184337 | JGI IMG/M metagenome (GOLD analysis project Ga0207661, IMG submission 184337) | Corn rhizosphere microbial communities from Kellogg Biological Station, Michigan, USA - KBS C7.1-3L metaG (SPAdes) (version 2) | ecosystem: Host-associated > Plants > Roots > Rhizosphere ...
CGTGCTGCACCCCTACACGATGGTCAAGGACCACCGCACCGAGCACGAGGTCGGCGACGTGCAGCGGGTGCTCGACGGCGACATCGACGAGTTCGTCCGCGACTACCTGAACAAGACCGCCGCCGCCTCGGCCAGCTAGATGGCGCCGCTCCTGCACCTGGAGCGAGCGGCCGGCGGCGAGCCGGAGGGGCTGCTGGTCCTCCACCACGGCCGCGGCACCGACGAGCGCGACCTGCTCGGGCTCGCCGACCTGCTCGATCCCGAGCGGCGGCTGCGGGTGGTGACGCCGCGGGCGCCGCTGCAGTTGCCGGGCTCGCCCGGGTACCACTGGTACCTGGTGCCGCGGGTCGGCTACCCGGACCGCGAGAGCTTCGAGGCCGCCCGCGCGGCGCTGGCCGAGTTGCACGACGGGCTCTGGGAGGAGAGCGGGATCGGTCCCGAGCGGACCGTGCTCGGCGGCTTCTCGATGGGCGCCGTGATGAGCTACGCGATGGCGCTCGGCGCCGACCGGCCCCCGGTCGCCGGCATCCTCGCCTTCAGCGGCTTCGTCCCCACCGTCGAGGGGTGGGAGCCCTCCTTCGCCGACCGCACCGGCACCCGCGCCTTCGTCAGCCACGGCCGCAACGACCCGGTGATCGGGATCGAGTTCGCCGAACGGGCGCGGGACCTGCTCAGCGAGGGCGGCCTTGACCTGACCTACCGCGAGTCCGACCTCGGTCACCAGATCGACCCGGCGCACCTGCGTGAAGCGAGCGCTTGGCTCGCCGAGGTGCTCCCGTGAGGTCGAGCCGGCAGTAGCGCGGCGTGTTCAGCGCCCGCAGCTCGACCTCGAACTCGCGAGCGCCTAGCGCCCGGTCCATCTTCTTCTCGCCGAGGACGAAGCTCTTGCGGTAGATGCCCGCGCGGCGCAGGTGGGTGTGGTCGGCGCCGAGGCGCAGCCTGCCCTTGGAGCCGCGCAGCCGCACCTCGACCAGGGCCACGGCGGGGGCGAAGGATTCGTAGTGGATCGTCAGCGCGACCGTGTCGTCGCCCGGGTGCGGGACGAGCTTCGCCGTCGCGTCTTCGATCACGCACTCTTCGGCTTCTTCGGATTCGCGTTCTTCCGCGGCAATTTCGGCGCAGAGCTGCACGTCTTCTTCGTCTTCGATCGTGCAGCCTTCTTCGTCGGCTTCGGGTTCTTCGGCTTCTTCGGCTTCCGGTTCTTCGGGCTCGTCTTCAGCCGCGGGAGGGGATTCGCCAGGGAGGCCGGGCAGGCTCAGCGCCTGCGTCGAGGCGGTTGCGGTCAACAGCGAGATCAGCAGGAGGACGAGGAGGAGGGAGAGCTTGCGCATCGCCCCTTCATCGGAGCTATGCGGGACCCGCTTTAGGGCTTGCCGCTTCCGTCCAGAACGCCCTCCAGCTCCAGCAGCGCCTCCTTCATCGGCAGGCCGCCGCCGTAGCCGCCGAGGGCGCCGCCGGTGCGCAGGACCCGGTGGCAGGGGACGACGAGCGGGATCGGGTTGCTGCCGCAGGCGGTGCCGGCGGCGCGGACCGCGCGCTCGTTGCCGGCCCTGCGGGCCATCTCCGTATAGGTGCGGGTCTGGCCGTAGGGGATGCGGTCGATCGCCCGCAGGACCCGCTGGCGGAAGCCGCCGCTGAGGCGCCAGTCGAGCGGCAGGTCGAAGCGGTCGAGCTTGCCGGCAAAGTAGAGGTCGAGCTCGCGGCGGACCTCGTCCAGCTCGGCCGGGGCCTCCAGCACCCGCGGCGAGACCCGGGCGGCGAGGTCCACGAGCAGCTCGTCGGCGTCCTGATTGGGCAGCCCGACCCGGACCAGGCCACGCCCGGTCTTCGCCAGCAGCAGCCGCCCGAAGGGGGAGTCGGCGGTCGTGTAGGCGACGTCGAGCAGGTCCTCCGCGGCCGCCCGCGTCTTCAGCTTCTCGATCGACTTCTCGGTTGCGGTGGTCATGCCAGCTCCTTTCGCAGTCGCTTCAGGCCCTCGTGCAGGGAACGGCGGGCCGCCTCGGGTGAGCAGCCGAGGGCGGCGGCAATCTCGGCGTGGGGGAGGTCGCTGCCGTAGCGCAGGGCCACCGCCGCGCGTTGTTTCGGCGGCAGCCCGTCGACCGCGGCCCAGAGGCCGGGATCGTGCTCGGGGATGCCGTCCTCGACTGCGACCTCGCGCACCTCGGCGACCGGAACCGGCGCCCGGCCGCGGGCGCGGTGGTGGTCGATCGCCTTGCGGTGGGCGATCGTCAGCAACCAGCCGCGCAGATTGCTCGCGTCGCCCAGCGTCGGGTAGGCGCGCAGCGCCGCCAGAAAGGTCTCCTGGAAGCAGTCTTCGGCTCCGTCCCTGCCGACCGCCCCCTGCAAGATCGCCATCACGGCGGCGGAATGCTCGTCCAGGACGGTTTGAAACGGCGGCAGCGCGGTCACTCTGTGGGATTAAACGTGGCCGCGAGACAAAACGTGAGATCGATCGATTCGAACCTGCGATCCGACACCCGTGAGGTGCTCGATCGCAGGCTCGTTAGGCTGCCGCGATGATCGAGCTGGCTGAGGAGATCGAGGAGCTGGTCGGCCGCGCCCTGTCCGAGGACCTGGGCGGGGGCGACATCACCGCCGAGGCGACGGTGCCCGAGGACGCCCGCGCCCGCGCCCGGATTGTGCAGAAAGAGCCGGGCGTCGTCTATGGCCTCGCCTTGGTTTCCGAGGTGATGCGCCAGTGCGGGGTCGAGGACGTCGACAACCTCGTCGTCGAGGGACAGTGGCGTGAGGACGTCCCCGCCGAGGTGCTGGTCGCCGGGGGCAGCGCCCGCGCCCTGCTCGCCGCCGAGCGGACCGCGATCAACTTCCTCGGCCACCTCTCCGGCGTCGCCACCCTCACCGCCCGCTACGCGGAGGCGGTGGTCGGCACGGGCACCACGATCCTCGACACCCGAAAGACGACCCCCGGGCTGCGGCACCTGGAGAAGGCGGCGGTCGCGGCCGGCGGCGGCCTCAACCACCGGATGGGCCTCTACGACGCGATCCTGATCAAGGAGAACCACATCGCCGCCGCCGGCGGCCTGGCGAAAGCGGTCTACGCCGCCCGCAACGCCCAGCCGGAGAAGGCGATCGAGGTCGAGGTCGGCAACCTCGACGAGGCCGCCTACGCGCTTGGCACTGGGGTCGACCGCCTCCTGCTCGACAACATGAGCCCGGACACGATGCGCGAAGCCGTCGCCCTCCGCGACGAGAACGCCGGCGGAGCCGACGGCGTCTCCCTCGAGGCCTCCGGCGGGGTGACCCTGGAGAACGTGCGCGAGATCGCCGAGACCGGCGTCGAGTTCATCTCGATCGGCGCATTAACTCACTCTGCTGCAACCCTAGATTTCTCAATGCTGCTCGAGCTGTCTTAACGGCGCGGGTGGGGATCAGGGGTAGGGGTCGCCGGACCCTCCCCGCTGTTGTCCGCCGACCCCCACCCCTGATCCCCCGCGCGCTACTTCAGAAGTTTCGACAACCGGCGGTCTTTGAGAATTCGCCCCCCCGTCTGCTCCTGGGGGCAGTAGTTCGTCTGGTGCTCGGAGAAGAAGACGGCCTCGATCGTGGTCCCGCAGCGGGGGCATGGCTCGCCCTCTCGCTTGTGGATCTTCAGCGGCATCGGGACTTTGTCCGGGACCTCGGGGCCGATCGTCTCCTCGTAGTGATCGATGGCGTCTCCAAGGACGTGAAGAGCCGCGTGGAGCTGCTCGACCTCCCTGGGGGTGAGCTCGGGGCCTTTCTTGAACGGGGAGAGGCGCGCCTCCCAGAGGATCTCGTCGACCCAGGAGCGGCCGATCCCGGCGATGTCCCTCTGGTGGCGCAGCAGCGGGTGCAGGTGGCGCGGCTTGTCGATCGCCGCGGCGAACTCCTCGAGCGGGGGAGGGGGCCAGGACTCCGGCCCGAGGCTGGCGACCATCTCGTCTTCGGCCACCGCCTCGCTCGGCAGCAGCTTCGCCCAGGCGCGCTGTTTCGTCCCGTACTCGCGCAGCCGCAGCTCGCGCCCGTCGGTCAGTCGGATCAACACCCGCGAGGCTTTGTCTTTCAGCGAGGCGCGTTTGTCGAAGACCCGCAGGCGACCCGCCGACATCAGGTGGATCAGCAGCGCCAGGTCGCCGAACTCGACGATCGGCATCTTGCCGATCCGCCGCACCCCCGTCAGCTTCCGTCCCGCCAGCGAATCCAGCGGCGGGTCGAAGGTCTTCATCACGTTCATCCCCGGCGCCAGCGCCGATTCCACCTCGCTGCCCAGGGCGCTGCCCGTAAGGGCGTCGTTTAACCGGCGGGCGACGATCTCGACCTCGGGCAGCTCGGGCATGGTCAGACAGGCTAGATGGAGGCTTTCGTCGGCTAGACTTGTGGGACGTTCATTCGACCGGTCCGGACCCAGTCCCGCCGGCGAACATCAGGAAAGGAAGGGCTCATGCAGGAGCTCCCGACGATCCAACCTACTTTCGCCCCGGAGCTGAGCCCGGAGCAGGTCGCGGAGATCAGCGACGAGATCCGCCTGCTCGCGGCGGAGCGGAACGCCGTCATCCTCGCTCACAACTACGAGCTGCCCGAGATCCAGGACGTCGCCAACTACCGTGGCGACTCGCTCGGCCTCTCGCGCCAGGCGGCGGAGACCGACGCCGAGGTGATCGCCTTCTGCGGGGTCCACTTCATGGCCGAGACCGCCTCGATCCTCTCGCCGCAGAAGACCGTCCTCATCCCCGACCTCGACGCCGGCTGCTCGCTCGCCGACTCGATCGACGCCGACCAGCTGCGCGCCTGGAAGGCCGAACACCCCGACGCCCTCGTCGTCATGTACGTCAACACCTCGGCCGAGGTGAAGGCGGAGACCGACTACTGCGTCACCTCCTCCAACGCCGTCGACGTCGTCCGTCACATCTGGGCCGAGCACGGGCCCGACCAGGAGATCCTCTTCGGCCCCGACATGTGGCTCGGCGCCTTCGTCGAGCGCGAGACCGGGCTGGTCGAAGAACCCGAGCGCCGCGGCCGCTTCCACATCTGGGACGGCGAGTGCCACGTCCACGCCGGGATCAAGCCGCTCGACATCGCCCGCACCCGCTCCGAGCACCCGAACGCCGAGTTCCTGATCCACCCCGAGTGCGGTTGCTCGACCCAGGCGATGGAGTATGTCGCCGCCGGCGACATCGAGCCTGAGGGCGTCCACATGCTCTCGACCTCGGGGATGCAGAAGCACGTCGAAGCCCACCCCGACGGCGAGTTCATCGTCGCCACCGAGAACGGGATGCTCTACCCCCTGCAGCAGGCCGCCCCGCGGGCGAACCTGATCGAGGCCAACCGGATGGCCACCTGCAAGTACATGAAGATGATCACGCTGCCGAAGCTGCGCGATTCCCTGCGCGAGATGAAGTTCGAGGTCAGCGTCCCGGCGGCGACCGCCGAGCGGGCGCGGATCCCGATCGAGCGCATGGTCGCGATCGGCTAGCGAGCCGATCTTTTCACCAGCCTTTTAAGTCGCTTTTCACTTCCTTTGCCGAACCCGGCGCATGCTGTGCTCGTACCCCCTGAAAGGAACGAGCATGACCGACCGCAGAGCAAAGATCGTCGCCGGCGCAACCGTCGTCGGCCTGGCAGCACTCGGCGGTGTCGCGCTGGGGACCAACCCCGGACCGCCGGCGGCGACGCAGGTGGCGAGCACTTCCGGCGGGACCGCGGTCGTCACCGGGGCCAGCGGGGCGGCGGCGGTGCCGGCTGCCGAAACCGTCGCTCGGCATCAGACGCGGCCGCCGATCGTCACCCGGGCCAGCGGTGGCGGGGCCGGAATCAACTTCGCAGAGGAGGACTGAGCATGAATTCGACCAGGCAGAAGGTCCTGGTGGTCGCCAACCGGACCGCCGACTCCCCCGATCTGATCGAGGCGCTTTGCAGGCGGGCTGCCGAGGGACCGACCAGCTTCACGCTGCTGGTGCCGGCGGTTCCGCACGGGCTCGCCTGGGCCGCCGACATGAAAGCCGGCTGGTCGGAGGCGGCGCTCCGCGCGGAGCGGGCCGGCGGTCATATGCGTCGCCAGGGCCTCGAGCTCGAAGAGGTGATCGTCGGCGACCCGGATCCCTTCGCCGCGGTCGGCGACGTTCTCCATGCGCGCCAGTTCGACGCGATCCTCGTCTCCACCCTGCCGAGGACGATCTCCGGCTGGCTGGCGATGCGGTTGCCGGCGCGCTTGCGGCGGACGCTCGACCTGCCCGTCGTCGAGGTGAGCGCGCAGCCGCTCGCCCAGCCGCTGCCGGACCGCTCCGCGGGGGAGCCGGTCGCCGCATGAGCGGGCGCCCGCCGCCGGCGCCGGTGACCTTTCGCATCCCTTTCCGGCTGCTTTACCCACTCTTTGCCAAGCCACGGGCAAGCTTCTTCCGTGCCCCCCAAGGCAAAAGACAGGCGGCGCTGGTGGCCGCCCTCGACTCGTGCGCTCAAATGGTCCGGCCTCGGGACCGTCGCCTTCCTGCTGCTAATCCAGCTGGTCCCCTACGGCCGCGCCCACAGCAACCCGCCGGTCAGCCAGGCGGCGAAATGGCCGGCCGGGCCGGGTCAGCAGATCGCCGAAGCGGGCTGCTACGACTGCCACAGCAACCTCACGACCTGGCGCTGGTACTCGAACGTCGCGCCGGCCTCCTGGCTGGTCACCCATGACGTCGAAGACGGCCGCGCCATCCTCAACTTCTCCGAATGGGACAAGCCCCAGCCGGACGTCGGAGAGGTAACCGAAATGGTCTCCAGCGGCGAGATGCCTCCCTTGCAGTACACCCTGGTCCACCGCTCGGCAAAGCTCTCATCGACCGAGAAGAAGCAGCTGGTCGCGGCGATCACCCGTCTCTACGCGACCGACCCGCCGCCGGCCGGCGGCGGGGGCGGCTGAGCCGCACTCAGTCGTCGTCGCCGTCGGAGTCTGGTCCTTCGCCGCTTTCGCCGCCCTGGTCGTCAGGGCCTTCGATGGTCACTTCGGGAGGCGGGGATTCTTCGCCCCCGGTCGACGGCTCGCTCGTGGTCGTTTCCCCGGCAGGCCCATTGCTCGGGCCGCCGTTGCCGGTGGGTGCCTGCAGGGCGGGGGCGAGGGCATCGCCCGCCGAGACCGATTCGGAGGCGATCCCGATCTGCTGGCTGGTCAGGTTGGCGGCGGCGATCGCGATCGCGATCGCGATCGCCAGGCCGGCGAGGGCGAGCAGGACCCATTTCGCCGTCGCCGAGAGGCTCACGAGCGCACCTCCGCCGGCGCCAGCTCGATCGTCGCCTCGAGCCCACCCTCCTCGCGGTTGCGCAGGCGAACCTCGCCGCCCCACTGCCGGGTCAGCTCGCGGGCGATCGCCAGCCCTAGGCCCGTGCCGGCCGTGCCGCTGCGGCCGGCGCTGCCGCGGCTGAAGCGCTCGAAGACGGCCTCCTCCTCACCGGCCGCCAAGCCGGGTCCTTCGTCGAGCACGGCGATCCGGCCGGCGGACGCCTGCAGGCGCACCGTCGAGCCCTGGGGCGAATAGGTGAGCGCGTTCTCGACCAGGGAGTCGAGCGAGCGCTCGAGGTCGGGCGCCGCGCACCAGCCCTCGGCGACACCGGCCCCGACGTTGACCGCGAGCTCGATGCCGCGGTCCTCGGCGCTCGCCCGCCAGCGTTCTGCCGCCCGCCGTGCCGCCGCGTGCAGGTCGAGCCGCTCCCCCGGCAGTTCGTGCTCGCCGGCGCGGCTGAGGATCAGCAGCTCGTCGACGATCAGCGAAAGCCGGTCGATCTCGCCCATCGCCGCGCCGAGCTCGCGCTCGGTCGGGATGTCGCCGCGGGAGCCTTCGGAGAGGTTCTCGAGCCGCAGCCGCAGGCCCGTCAGCGGCGTGCGCAGCTGGTGGGAGGCGTCGGCGACGAAGTCCTGCTGGGCGCGCAGCAGGCGCTTGATCCGCTGCGTCATCTCGTTGAAGGCGCGGGCCAGGGAGCGCTGCTCGGTGCTGCCCTGGACGGCGACGGTGGTGTCGAGGTTGCCCTCGGCGACCCGGCGGGCAGCGCTGTCGAGGCGGCGGATCGGGCGGGCGATCTGCTGGGCGATCAGGGCGCCGACGACGATCCCGAGCAGCAGGACCACCGCTGCCAGCGCGGCGATGTCGAGGATCGAGGTCTTCACCGCCTTGTGCACCGCCTCGACGCTTTGGGTAATCCGCACCGCCCCGATCGGTCGGTTGTGGTCGAGGATCGGGACCGAGGTGGCGAGGATTTCTTCGCCTAGGGTCTCGCTGCCGCGAGTGATCTGCTCGCCGTTGCCCTGCAGCGCTGCTTCCACCTCGGGCCGGTCGTCGTAGCTGCGCCCCGTCGGCGAGCCGGCCGAGTCGGCGAGCAGGTCGCCCCGGGCGTCGAGCACGATCACCCGGCCGCGGACGCTTTCGGCCGAGCGCTCGGCGATCCGCTGCAGCGGCACCTCCTGCGGCGGCTCGACGAACTCGGTGGCGCTGGTCGCGACCACTTCGGCCTGGCTGCGGGCCTGGCCCTTGACCTCGGAGTCGACGCGGTCGCGCAGGCTCAGCGCCAGCGGCACGCCGAACGCGATCAGCGCCAGCAGCAGGACATAGGCCAGCGCCAGCAGGAGGGTTGCCCGGAGGCTTACTTTTCTTCCTCCGGGGCGGCGAAGCGGAAGCCGACGCCGCGGACCGTCTCGATGTAGGTCGGGTCGGCGGGATCGTCGCCGAGCTTGCGCCGCAGCCAGCCGATGTGGACGTCGAGCGTCTTGGTCGAGCCGAACCAGTTGGTGTCCCAGACCTCCGACATCAGGTCCTCGCGGGTGACGACGCGGCCGGCGTCGCGCATCAGCACCGCCAGCAGGTCGAACTCCTTGCGCGAGAGGTCGAGCTCCTCGCCGCGGAAGCGGGCGATCCGCGCCGCGTTGTCCAGCTCCAGCTCCCCGATCGCGATCGGCTTCATGGTCGCGGCGCCGTTCTCGCGCGGGGCGCTGCGCCGCAGGACGGCGCGGATGCGGGAGATCACCTCGGCGGCGCTGAACGGCTTGACCACGTAATCGTCAGCGCCGAGCTCGAGGCCGACGATCTTGTCCATCTCGGTCCCGCGCGCGGTCAGCATCACGATCGGCACGTCGGAGCGGCGGCGCAGCTCGCGGCAGACGTCGCGGCCGTCGCCGTCGGGAAGGGCGAGGTCGAGCATCACCAGGTCCGGTTCCTCGGAGTCGGCGAGGGCGATCGCCCCAGCGGCGGTGGCGGTGACGACGGCCTCGAAGCCCGCCCGCCGCAGCGCCTCGGCGAACGGCTGGGAGATCGATTCCTCGTCCTCGACGACGAGGATGCGACCGCCTGAGGATTGGGTGGCCATGGATCAACTGTAGGGCCTGCACTGGGCGTTCGAGCCTGCACGGGGCAGGTTTTGCCTGGGCTTTACCCCCTGCTTTCCGGCGCTTGCAGGGCGCCGTCGCACACTGCTCCTGCCAGCAGTCGAAGAGGGAGAGCAACGTGAAGAACGCCAAAGCCAAAGTCGCGACCGGGGCCACCGTCGTCGTTCTCGGGGGACTGACCGGGCTGGCTCTCAGCCAGGGAGGCAGCGCGCCGAGCAAACCGGTGGCGGACAAGCCGATCGTCCACACCAAGGTGATCCGGCGCACGGTCCACGTCACTAAGCACGCGAAGCCGAAGCACCCGCCGGCCGGGGCACCGGGCGGACCCGCGGCCTCCGCCGGCGCCGCCGGAGGCGCTTACGTCGTCACCGGCAGCAGCGGCGCGGCCGAAGGCGAATCGGCCGCGGTTTACACCGGCACGAGCGGCAGCGAATCGGGCTCCGAATCCGCGCCGGTCACCACCGGCTCCAGCGGTGGCGGCAGCGAAAGCGCGCCGGTCACGACCGGCTCCAGCGGCGGCGGCGGAGGCGGCGGCGAGGTCGAGAGCGAGAGCGTCAGCGGCGGAGGCGGCGGCGAGGGCGGCGGAGATGACTGAGCGCAGCCGCTCCAAGCGTCCCCCCGCGAGCCTGGTCTTCTGGGCCTCGGTCGTGCTCTTCGCGGCGCTGTTCGCCCTGCTCGCCTACCGCTTCTCGGCCGAACAGCCGGCGAGCCAGGCGACCGCGCGCGCGGTGCAGGTCCGCAAGGTGATCAAGCGCCGGGTGGTGACGACCATCGTCCCCAGCCCCGGGCCGAACACGGTCAGCAGCGGACCCGTGAGCAGCTCCTCCTACTCCGCCGGCGCCGAACCGGTGGTCACGGGCGCCTCCTGATGAGCGAACACGACCTCAACTTCCAGGCGATGGGCAGCCACGTGCGGCTGCTGGTCGGCGAGCCGGGGCCGGGAATGCCTCCGGCCGCGGCGGCCGCCGAGCAGGCGCGGCGCTTCGTCGAAGACTTCGACGCGACGCTCTCCCGCTTCAAGCCCGACAGCGAGCTCTCGCGGCTGAACGCCGACCCGCGCGAGCGGGTGCCGGCCTCGGAGCTGATGCGCCGTGCGGTCGAAGCCGGGGTCTATGCCGCCGAGCGCAGCGACGGCCTCGTCGACCCCACCCTCCTCGGCGAGATCGAGAACGCCGGCTACGTCGCCTCGCGGGCCGGCATGGCCGGGCTGCCGCTGAGCGAGGCGCTCGCCGAGGCCCCGGCCCGGCGCCCGGCACGGCCCCGCCCCGACCGCCGCTGGCGCGAGTTCGCCGTCGACGACGCGGCCGGGGAGGTGGTCCGACCGGCGGGCCTGCGCTTCGACACCGGCGGCACCGGCAAGGGCCTCGCCGCCGACATGGTCGCGGCGACCCTGCGCGGCTACTCGCGCTTCATCGTCGACTGCGGCGGCGACATCCGCATCGGCGGCGCCGATGCCCTGGTGCACCCCTACGAGGTCTTCGTCGAACACCCGATCACCGGCGGCCGCGCCCACGTCCTGCGACTCGGCTCCGGCGGGGTCGCCACCTCGGGGATCAACGTGCGGATCTGGCGCGACGCCGAGGGTCGCTTCGCCCACCACCTGCTCGACCCGGAGGGCGGCGAACCGGCCTGGACCGGCCTGGTCGGTGCCACCGCCCTCGGCGACAGCGCGCTGGAGGCGGAGACCCTCTCCAAGGCGGCGCTCCTCTCCGGCCCCGAGGGCGGACGCGAGGTCCTCGCCGAGCGCGGCGGCTTCCTCATCCACGACAGCGGCCGGGTCGAGCTGGTGGGCGCGCTCGCGGTTGCCCCGCGGATCCGAATCCCGCAGGTGAACCGGTGAACGCCGGAGCGGTCGAAGCGATCCAGTCCCACGGCTGGTGGCTGGCCAGTCGCGCCTCGGGCCTGGTCGCGCTGGTCCTGGTCACCGTCTCCGTGTTCCTCGGGCTGACGATGTCCGGCAAGGTGATGCGCCGCCCCGGCTTCGCGAAGAAGCTGTTGGCGGTGCACGAGCAGACGGCGCTGGCCGGCCTCGTCGCGATCGCCGTTCACGGGATCGCCCTGCTCGGCGACCCCTGGCTGCACCCCGGCGTCGCCGGCGTTGCGGTCCCCTTCGCCCTCGGCTTCAAGACCCTCTTCACCGGCCTCGGCGTGATCGCCGCCTACCTCGCGGCGCTGCTCGGGCTCAGCTATTACGTCCGCCGCCGGATCGGGGCCAAGCTCTGGCGCAAGGCGCACAGGGCCACCGTGGTCGTCTACCTGCTCGGCCTGACCCACGCCCTCGGCGCCGGCAGCGACGCCTCGGCGGTCTGGTTCCGCTGGTGGGTGATGCTGACGACGCCCGTCATCGGCGGCCTCTTCGTCTACAGGCTCACCCGCCGCGGCGCATCCGCACCCGCGGATGCGCCGCGGGCACGCCGGCTTGCGGCGGGTTCACAAAAACTGGTTTTGGAGGATGGACTGTGAGGGACTGCGGAGTGGTCATCGTCGGCGGCGGCCTCGCCGGCCAGCGCTGCGCCGAGACGCTGCGCCGGCGGGGCTACGAGGGACCGGTGCGGATCCTCTGCGCCGAGGCCGAGCGGCCCTATGACCGACCGCCACTCTCCAAGGGCGTTCTCGCCGGGACCGTCGAGGAGGCCGCGATCGCCTTCCGGCCCGACGACTGGTACGAGGAGCAGGCGGTCGAGCTGCTGCTCGGGGTGCGGGCCGAGCGGCTGGAACCGGACCTGCGCCGGGTCGTCCTCGCCGGCGGCGAGGCGCTGACCTACGGCCGCCTGCTGATCGCCACCGGCGGCGCCCCCCGGCGCCTGCCGCTGCTCGAGGGCTTCGAAAACGTCCACTACCTCCGCACCCTCGCCGACGCGCGCCGCCTCAGGGCCGAAGTGGGTCCAGGAGCGCGACTGGCGATCATCGGCGCCGGGTTCATCGGCCAGGAGGTGGCGGCGACGGCGCTGGGGCTCGGTGCCGAGGTGACCGTCGTCGAGGCGATGGAGGTGCCGCTGGCGCCGATCCTAGGGGCCGAGCTCGGGCGCTGGTTCGGGGACCTGCACCTCGAGGCCGGGGTGCGGCTGCTGACCGGGGCGCTGCTCGAGGGAGCGCGCGGCGCGCGGCGCGTCGAGCAGTTGCTGCTCGCCGACGGGACGAGGATCGAGTGCGACGTCGTCGCGGTCGGGATCGGCACCGCGCCGGCGACCGGGTGGCTGCGGGACAGCGGGCTCGGCGAGGCCGGGGTGGAGGTCGACCCGGACGGCCGGACGGCGCTGCCTGGAGTCTTTGCCGCCGGCGATGCCGCGCTTCCCTTCGACCCGCGCTTCCGGGTCCACGCGCGCACCGAGCATTGGGACGCGGCGGCCTGGCAGGGAGCCGCCGCGGCCAGGGCGATGCTCGGCGAGGAGCCGGGGACGCCGCCGCTGCCGAGCTTCTGGAGCGACCAGTACGGGGTCCGCATCCAGTCGGTGGGCCATCCCCACCTGGCCGACGCGGTCGCCGTGCAGGGGGACCCGGCCGCCCGCGACTTCGAAGCCGTGTTCGCCCGCGAGGGGAGACCAGTGGCCGGCCTGACGGTCGGCCGCCCCCGCGCGATCCCCGCTCTTCGCAAGCAGATCGAGGCCGCCCACCAAGCGACCCGAGAAGAGGAGGAGGTCCCGGCATGACCTACGTGCCCGTAGTCGATCCGAACGAGTGCAGTGCCCACGGCGACTGCGTCGACATCGCCCCGCAGGTCTTCCGCCTCGACGACACGGCCGTCGTGGTCGGCACCGGCCCGGACGACCTGATCCTGGAGGCCGCCGAAGCCTGCCCCGCCGTCGCGATCTCGATCGTCGACCAGGCCACGGGGGAGACCGTCTTCCCCTAGGTAAAGCCTTGGCAAAACCTCCCGTTGCTTCAGGGAGGCTTTAGGGAGCTGGCGAATCCTCGATTCATGACCTCTCCGCGCCCCCGCGCAGTCGTCATCGGCTCGCTGGCCCTCTTCGTCGTCCTCTTCGCGGTGCTGACGTTCGAGCTCAGCGCTGCCGCGAGCACGCCTGCCGGGAAGGCCCGGGCGGCGGCGAAGGCACGGCCGGCCGAAGCGAAGACCGCGCCGCCTGCCGAAGCGAGCGAAGAAGCACAGAGCGAATACGCCGAACCGGAAGAACCGGCGGCCGAATACGTGGAACCGGAAGCCGAATACATCGAACCGGAACCCGAATACGGATACGCCGAACCCGAAGTCGAATACGTCGAACCGGAAGTCGAAGAAATCCCGCCAGTCGTCACCTCCAGCTCGTGATCGAAGCGATCCCGCACACGCTCTCGACCCAGGGCTGGTGGATCGTCAGCCGCAGCTCGGCGATCGTCGCCTTCGTCCTCGTCACCGCCTCCGTCTTCCTCGGCCTGACGATGGCCGGCAAGCCGGTCCGCAGCCCCGAGTTCACGAAGACGATGCGGGCCCTGCACGAGCAGACCGCGCTCGCCGCCCTGGTCGCGATCGCCATCCACGTCGTCGCCGTCTTTGCCGATCCCTGGCTGCAGCCGGGGGTGGCCGGAGTGGCGGTGCCGTTCGCCCTCGGCCTCAACCGCTTCTGGAACGGGATCGGGGTGATCGCCGCCTACCTCGCCTTCCTGCTCGGCCTCAGCTTCTACATCCGCCGCCGGATCGGTCCCCGGCTCTGGCGCCAGGCGCACCGGGCGACGATCGCCGTCTACGTCCTCGGCCTCTTCCACGCCCTCGGCGCCGGCAGCGACAGCGGCTCGCTGCTCTTCCTCGGCTTTGCCGCGGTGACCGCGGTGCCGATCGCGATCCTCTTCGTCTATCGCCTCGGCGCCGCCCGCCGCAGCAGCGAACGCCGCCGCCTCGCCGCCCGTCGCCGCTCCCGTCAACCCCTCGCCGACACCCTCTACGACACCGTTTGAAAGATCGCCTGCGTGGGCGGGATCTTGCGGGGTCGAGGGTGCGCAGGAGTCACCCTGTGCTCGCAGAAGGCACCCGACTGATGGCTCTACGCAGAAAGAAAGACCAAGGCTCCGAGGAGCCGCGACGCCCCCGCGGGCGCCGTGCCCCGATCATCGAGCTGAGCGACGTGACCAAGGTCTACCCGGGCGGGCACATGGCGCTCGACCGGGTCAACCTGAGCGTCGGTCGCGGCGAGTTCGTCTTCCTCGTCGGCCCGACCGGGTGCGGCAAGTCGACCCTGATCAAGATGCTGATCCGCGAGCTCGAGGCCACCGAGGGCTCGGTCAGGATCGCCGGCAAAGACATCGGCAAGCTGCCGGAGAAGAAGATCCCGCTGCTGCGCCGCAACATCGGCACCGTCTTCCAGGACTTCAAGCTCCTGCCCAACCGCACCGTCTACGACAACGTTGCCTACGCCCTGCAGGTGATTGGCGCCAGCCGCGCCGAAATCCGCGAGCAGGTGCCGGCGACGCTGCGCCTGGTCGGCCTCTCGACCAAGCTCCACAGCTATCCCGACCAGCTCTCCGGCGGCGAGCAGCAGCGCGTCTCCGTCGCCCGCGCCTTCGTCAACCACCCGCCGCTGCTGCTGGCCGACGAGCCGAGCGGAAACCTCGACCCGGTCACCTCGATCGGGATCATGCAG
>Ga0207661_10001742_pt1 | contig 14887 bp, 14 predicted proteins | sample KBSC713LmetaG_FD_184337 | JGI IMG/M metagenome (GOLD analysis project Ga0207661, IMG submission 184337) | Corn rhizosphere microbial communities from Kellogg Biological Station, Michigan, USA - KBS C7.1-3L metaG (SPAdes) (version 2) | ecosystem: Host-associated > Plants > Roots > Rhizosphere ...
CGAGATTGTCGTCGGCGGCGACGGCTTCGAGTCGTGCTGGACTAAGGCCCGTCAGCTGGCGGCCGAGCGTGGCGCGCGGCTGCTGCACGCGTTCGACGATCCGGACGTGATCGCCGGGCAGGCGACCGTCGGGTTCGAGATCGCCGGCGTCGCGCCGGACGTCGTCCTGGTCCCGATCGGCGGCGGCGGGCTGGCGGCGGGCGTCGGCCTCGCGCTGCGCGGTCGCGACGTTCGGGTCGTCGGCGTGCAGGTCGCGGGCGCGGACGCCTTTCGGCGGGCGCTGCGCGGTGAGCCGCCGGCGCCACCGCGCCCGACGCTGGCGGATGGACTGCGCGTCGCGCGGGCGGGCGCGCTCACCACGCGCGTTTGCGCCAGTGTCCTCGATGACGTCATCACCGTTCGTGAAGACGAGGTGTCGGCGGCCATCCGCCGGCTCGCGATCGACGAGCACCTGGTCGTCGAAGGCGCGGGCGCGGTGGCGTTTGCCGCGCTGGACCGGGTGCGCGCCCGCCGGCCGCTCGCGATCATCACGGGCGGCAACATCGATCCGGACAAGCTGACCGCCGCGCTCTCCGGCGGACTCGAATCCTGATCGCTCGTCGGATTCAGAGATCGAGTCGCGTCATCCGGATGGTCGCGGTCGTCGCGGTCGTCCACGGGGGAAGCCGCCGGAGCACGGCATCGACGGTCTCGCCGCGCGCCGGTTCGCGGTCGATCGCGCGCAGCTCGATCGGGACCGGGGCGCGTCCGTTGATGGTGAGCGAGAGCTCCGCGCCGTCAGCGTCCAGGCCCTCGAAGTGAATCATCCGCTGACCACGGATGGCCATCACGTCGCGCGGCCGCGCGGCGAACGACCACCCGACGAGGCGCGCCGCCGGGACCCCCAGCCGGAACTGAGCGCCGGGCGCGCGCACCCGCAAGCGCAGCTCGCGGTGGTCGGTGGCCGCGTCATATCCGTCGCTGATGACGTCGACGCGCGCGGGGGGAAACGCCGGGGGCGGCGCCGCCATCTCGTACCAGACCGGGTAGAGCCACGTCTCGTAGGGCGGCCACCCGGGCCCGGCCGGAACGAACCCGGGCACCGACGGCAGCACCGACGCCAACCCCAGCGGATCGTTGGCCCCGAGGAGGAGCGCGCTCTTCTGCGTGCCCCCGGCCTCCACGGCGACGTGGGCCAGGCGGATGCGTTTCGGCCGCTGTGCGGTGTACGGGAAATGCAGGGCCGTCGCGGCGATCCCGACGACCGCCACGGCGGTACAGGCAAGCGATGCGCGACCGAAGCCCCCTACGCGCTGCGGGATCGCGAAGGCGGCGACGCCGACGAGGGCCGCACTGGCGCCCACGAGAACCGCGATCATCGGATCGAACGGCTGCGGCGCCAGCATGATGCCCGTGATCGGGATGAAGTAGGTCACAAACAGAAACGCAAGCTCGAGGAGCATCACGGCTCCGGGGACGAGGCTGGCCAGCGCCAGCGCGGTCCGCGCCCGCGGGAACAGCAAGGCCCCGATCATGCCGACGGCGAGGGGCCAGACCCAGTGAAGAGCCAGGTATCCGGCGCCGATCTGTTTCACCGTCGCAAGCACCAGCCACACCGACCAGAAGAGGAGGGCGCCCGCCCACGCGGCGAAAGCGTGGCGCTCGGCGTCGATGCCCGGCCGCGCCGCGCGGCGATGCCAGAGCGCGTGTACGCCGAACATGGCCGCGAGCGCCGGCGCCGCGAAAGCCGGTAGCACGAGCGCGGGCGTGCTGAACCAACCGTTGGGGCGGCCGAGCACCCGTCCGAGCAGCAGTCCGGCCAGCAGCGCCGCGACGACGCCCGCGACGAGGGCGAGCGACGTCCAGCCGAGCGCGGCGAGCACCGCCCGCAGGCCGATCACCGATCGCCGCCGCGCGAACGCCAGCGCGACCGCCGCCAGGATCAGCGCCGCGATCGCAAGCGCGGTGCCGGTGCGGGCACGGTAGGTCGCCATCGCCACCCCCAGAACGTCGTAGAAGACGACGCGTTCGTCGCGGGCGCCGGCGTGCTCGTCGGGGAAGGGGCCGCTCGCCAGCGCGCGCGTGACGGCGACGGCGATGTCGCCCATGTGCTGGAGGCTGCCTGGTTGCAATCGCTCGGGACGGTCGAGGAGGTCGTGATAGGCCCACCCGTCACCGCTCATCGCCACGTCGAGGCCGTGCAGGCCCGCCTCGTGGAACGGGGTGAAGTCTCCGTTGTGGGGGAGAAGGCCGCTGGCCATGAGGTCCTCGCCCACGACGGTGCCAATCGGCGCCGGCGCGACGCGCGCGTAGGTCGCGGCCAGCCAGGGGTTGGCGCCGAACAGAACCGCGCGCCCCGCGGGCAGCGCCTCGAGATAGAGATAGGCGCGCACGTCGCGCGCCCAGCGATGGTTCAGGAACCCCGCCGCCCCGAGCAGGCCGGACTCCTCGGCTCCGTTCAGGTTGACGACGATTGAATGCTCGAACGGCGCTTCGCGTGCGAGGACCCGAATGGCCTCGACGATTGCCGCCACGCCGGAGGCGTCGTCGGCGGCGCCAAAGGAATCGGTCAACGTGTCGAAGTGGGCGTTCAGGAGGATCGCCTCCGGCGAACGTCCCGGCAGGCGCGCCACGACGTTCACCGTCCGGTAGACGAACACCGGCAGCCAGGCCGACCGAAACACGTGCGCGTCCGCGGCAATCTGCTGCTCGACCTCGAGCCCCGGGATCTTCCGTAGCTCCGCGGCGAGCCACTCGGCCGCGCGGGCGTGGTTTGGTGTTCCATTCACACGCATGCCGATGTCGTCGGCGAGGTGCCGCACGACCGCGCGCGCGCGGCCCTCGGAGAACCGATCTGGAGGCGCGTCCGCCGGCAATGGCGCCGGCGGCTGCAAAGCGCGCCAGCAAGCCCCCACGAGCACCGCCAGCAGCGCCACCAGCGCTGCCCACGTCGTCACCCGCTCCGACACGCGCACCCTCACGGTCGGCATAGACAACGCGCGCGCATCGAGGTTCCACGCGCCGCGGTCGCGGGCTGTCGTCTGAGGGGCGTCCTCTGGCGCCCGGCGATCCCCTCAGCGCGGGGCCAGGCGCACCAGGCGTTGCCCGTTGCGGTCCCAGAGGCCGACGATGGCGGTGAGGCCGTCGGTCAGGACGGCCCGACGCGGGCGCAGAACGCGGGGTCCAGCTTACCGGCCATCGCCGTTTCCTGGACCGCGAAGACGTCGATGGGCGACGGGGATCTACGAAGGCTCCGCATGGCGCGCGACATCACGCGCGCGACGGGGTCGGGGTCGTCCTCGGGACGGATCGGCGACGCCAGCGTCAACACGACGTCGTCGACCGCGGCGCTCAGATACGCGACGCGATTCACCTTCACGCCGTCGACCTCGAACGGCTCGGGCGCGTCGAGGCCCCAGAACCAAATCTTGATGTCGCGGCCCAGGCCCAGCTCGATCGGCTGACCCGAGGGCGGCGGCAGGTTCTTCCAGCCTTTGCGCATCGCCATGCGGTCCGCCTCCCACGACATCTGGTGACGGAGGAGATCCTGCCCGCGCAACGCGGGCGCTCCAATTTCCGCGGCGCTGGTGACCGCCGCCTGGATCAGGACACCGTCCAGCAGCACGACCGATGGGTTGTCCTTCGCCTGCATCGGCTTCGCGGCCGGCAGCACGAGGCTGAACGTCGTCGAGCCGTGGTTCTCGACGCGCAGAAACCCGCACCCGATGAAGATCGTCGCCGAGGGCGGAAGCGCGAGGGGAGGGTGCGCCGGCTGGGGCGCCGACAGCGCGACCGGAGGGGGCGCGGCGGGGCCCGGCGCGCTCGCGGCGGGCTCGACCGGGGCCGGCGCGGCGGGCAGCGGCGCGACCGGGGCAGCCGCCACCGGCGGGACCGGCGCGACGGGAGGCGGCGCGGCCGTCGGACGCGCGCAGGCGGTGGCGAGCAACAGGAACAGGTAGCGGCGCGACCCTTTCATCACGAGAAATACGGCACCTCGCGCTCAATGGACGTGCGCCGCGCGCGGACCGCCGCCGCGGTCAGAAGGCGCCGGGCTTGTCAGCCGGAAGATTCCCCAGCGGGTCGTCGGGTATCACTGGCTTCTGTGGCACCCGGAAAGGGAGCTTCGGCGGGGCGGCAGTGGGCTGCGTCGGAGGCGCCGTCCGCCGCGGCGGCCGCGGGCGGGTGGGTTCTAGGGCGCGCTTCTGACGCTGGAGGTCGCTCAGGATCCGCGCCTTGTCGTTCGCGGTCGTCGCTGCGGCAATATCGCGGCGGGCTTTCTCTTCGAGGGCGCGTATCTTCGCGTCGAAGTCCAGCTGCACTGCCCGCGCCTGCTCGATCTCCCGCTCGAGCGCTTTCTTCTCCGCCTGGTGCTGCTGCGACGCCCGCGCCGCCAGCCCGCCGCCGGCCGCCACGAACAAGGCAGCCCCCGCCGCGACCGCCATCCACGCCGTCCTCCCCGTGCGACGGTCGTGCATATGCCGCTGCCTTTGTTCCTCGAGTAACTGCCGCTCCCTCAGCTTGAGCTCGCCCTCGACCCGCGCGCGGCGCTCGGCTTCCTCCAGCCGGAGTCGGTCTTCGCGCTCGCGCGCCGCGCGCTCTGTCTCGGCGCGCTTCCGCCGCTCCTCTTCCTCGCGCACGCGACGGAGCTCCTCGTCGCGGACCCGCGCCTCGGCTTCCGCCTTGGCCCGCCGCTCGGCGTCTGCCTGCGCTTTGCGGGCATCGGCCTCCGCCTTCACCCGTTCGTCTTCGTGTCGCCGCAGTTCCTTCAACGAGAACAGGACCGAGTTGTCTGGACGATCGGACTTCGACAGCATCATCGGGGTCGCATCTCCTTTCGAATCGCCGAGACGCCGACGGATGACACGCCCCAAAGATGTGAGCGACGACGATCCTCCGCTGCAGCGCTCCAGTCGAGTCGACACTTGTTCGGACGATGAACGGGCGCTCTGGTCGCGTGCCACGTGCGGGCGGGCCCGCAGCCGAGACGCGTCGTTACGGCTGATACGCGGTGAGCCGCGAACACCGCTGCGCGGCGCGGGGTTATAGTCCCGGAGGCGATGAGGTCCGCATCAGCAACGCGCGGCGGCCTGCTCGTGATCGTGTTCGCGGGCCTGCTTTCTGGATGCGGGGGGAGCGGCACGAACAGCGGCACGGGCGGATCGAGCGGCGGCAGCGGATCGGGTGGCGGCGGCGCGACTGCGGGTGGTGGCGCGACCGCCGGTAGCGGCGGAATGTCGGCGGGGCGCGGCGGTGCGAGCGCCGGCAGCGGCGGCGCGAGCGCGGGCAGCGGCGGCGCTGCGGCTGGCACCGGTGGTGGCGGCAACGGATCGGGTGGGTCCGCGGGGAGCGCGGGAACCGGCGGGGGCGGCGCCGGTGGGGAGGCCGCCGGCTCCGGAGGACCCGGCGGCGGTTCGGGTCGCGGCGGAGCCGCCGGCGGATCGGGCGGCCGCGGCGGCGCGAGCAGCGGAGGGCGGGGAGGCGCGACGGCCGGCGCCGGCGGCGGCGGCAGCAGCGGAACGTCCGGGTGCTCCGGCCCCGTCGGCACGATCTCCGGCGCGCTCGCCACCGGCGTTGTGTTCATGGACACCGACGGCGAGCGCGTGAACGCGCACGGCGGCGGCATCATCAAGGTCGGCGACACGTTCTACATGCACGGCATGTCCTTCCTCAGCACCACCACCGACAACAACTTCGTCGGCTTCTCGATGTACTCCTCCCGCGATCTCGCCACCTGGAAGAACGAGGGCCTCATCCTGCCCCGCCAGGCGAGCGGCGAGCTCGGCCCGAACCGCAAGGGCGAGCGCCCTCACATCATTCGCTGCCCGACCACCGGCGAGTTCGTGCTTTACGCGCACGCGGCCTCCGAGGACTACCAGACCGACAAGGAGATCGTCTACGCGACCTCCTCGACGGTCAACGGCCAGTACGCGTACAAGGGACCACTCAAGAACGCCAGCGGCACCATCATCGCGCGCAGCGACATAAGCGCGTACGCCGACGAAACCGGCGCGTACGTCCTGACGGAGAGCGCCCACGTCTTCACGCTGGCCAGCGACTGCCACAGCTGGGTCTCCGACAAATCCTTCTCGAGCGTCAACGGCGACTCCGGCGGCTCCGAATCACCAACAGTGTTCAAGGCGGGTAGCACCTACTACTGGATCGGTTCGTACAAGACCGGCTGGCGTGCCAACAACAACTTCTATTCGACCGCGCCGGCGATCACCGGACCGTGGACCTACCAGGGCTTTCTCGCGCCGGTGACCGACCCCGCCGACAACATCTCGCCGGAACGGACCTGGCTGTCTCAGAGCACCTGGGTTCAGCCCGTCACCGGCTGCGCTGGAACGGTCTACCTTTACTGGGGCGATCACTGGGATGGAACCGAGAGCACCACCGCCCCCGGCCGCCACAACTACCTCGCAACCCACGTGTTCCAGCCGCTCGTGTTCACCGGCACCAAGATCTCGCTGCCCACCTACAAGACGACCTGGAAGATCGACACCGGCGCCGGCGCCTGGTCGCAGTAAACGGCGCGCCTCCGCGCCGCCGCTTAACGCGGGCACATCGCGTAAGCAAGGGGTGCTCGCCTGATTTTCCCGGCCCATGTTGGGCGGATGATGTGCAATCGCGTTTTCGGTTTCCGCGTGGGACTCCGGTCGGCCATTTTCGCCGGGGCGAGCCTCGTCGCGGTGGGCGTCACCCCTGCGCGGGCGCAGAGCGGCGACCCGATCTCACCGCCCGCGAATACGACCGGTCCGGCCGATTCGACTGCGGCCCCGGACCACGTCAGAAAGCCAACCGAGCCGCCCGCCTTCGATGCGAGCAGGCCGGCTGCCCGCGCCGCACGCGTGAAGGCCACGCCGCCCGCTGCTCCCGCGCCGGGAAGCGATGCGGCCCCGCCCAAGGCACCGACGCGATCCGTGCCGTCGGCATCGCCGCGAACGTCAGAATCGACGCCGCCCGCGACGTCGCCCCGACCCGCGGCTCCGAGCACGCCGTCCGCCGGGGCCACGCAACCCCGACGGCCCGCGACGACGATTGATCCCTGGGCGGAGCCGGCGACGACGCCCGCTCCCGAATCGCGATCGACGACGCGCCCGCGCGCGGTCGATCCGTGGGCGGAGCCGGCGGCGGCGCCAGCCCCCGAATCGCGCTCCACGACGCAGCGGCGCGCGATCGATTCGCCGGCGGCGCCCGCGCCCGAATCGCGCGCGACGGCCGGCTCGCGCGCGCGCGCGATCGATCCGTGGGCGGAGCCGGCGACGGCGCCCGCTCCCGAATCGCGCTCGACGACGCGGCGGCGGGCAGAGCCGCCGAAGGTGATCGGCATCGACTCGCTGGGGCACTCGAGCGAGGATCCGTCACCCGAGGCGGTGCCGGCGGCGCGCCCGCAGCGCAGTGCCGGTCGCGGCACCGAGGGGACCCCCGCCAAGACCACGGATGAGGCGCTACCGCGCTAGCGCGTGGCCCAGCAGCCTAATTACCCTCCGTCGGCGGCGCGACGGCCGCCGTCCTCAGCGGCAGGCCATTCGCCAGGCGCCGAGATCCAGCTTCTTCATGTCCGTGTCGAAGTTCGCCGCGTTCGCTGCGGCGCAGACGGTGCCGCTGGAGCCGCTGTATTCGATGCCGAACACCGATTTCGCCCGCGTGATGAACGGCGTCAACAGATCGCACTCGCGGTAGGCCTGGCACTGCTCGTTCACGGCGAAGTCGAAGTCGTCGGCGAGGGCCGCGACCTGCGATAGATCGTTCTTCAGACCCACGCTGAGCCCGCGGGCGTGCGCTTCGGCGGCGAGAAACCGGTTGTAGTCCAGCTGCGTCGCCGCCGTGAGCGGGAAGCCCGGATCGTTCGTGTACCCATCGACGTTGTCGGGATCGACGGCGTCGCATTTCTTGGAGACCGCCAGGTCCATGCGCGCGCGCATCACCGCGCGCACGCCGGCCGCGCGCGTGTCCAGCCAACGCTCGCCGGGCCAACCGTCGAGGTTCTTGCCGAGCGCCGCGGCGGGGAACTGGCCGGCGTCGGCGCGCCAATCTTCGAAGGAGCCGGCGCTGAAATAGCAGATCACCTTCCGTCCCGCGGCGTGCAGCGCCGACAGGGTGGACGCGGGCGTGTCAAAGAGATCGAGGTCGTAGGCGCTGGCCGGGACGGTCGTGTCGAGAGCGCCTTGCAGCTGGATCTGCCAGGACGTTCCCGGCCGCGGTTGCCAGCGCAGGGTGGGCGTCGGCGTGGGTGCCGGCGTCGGCGTGGGTACGGGCGTCGGCGCCGGAGTCGGGGCCGTCGCCGGCGGCACGAGCGCTGGCGATGGTGCTGAAGGAGGCGTCGCCGAGGGCGCACCGCCGGCCAACAGGACCAGCTCGTCGAGGTCGGACGCGTCCGCCGGGCTGTCCGTGCCGTATCGAATGAGGACTTCGCCCGTGCTGCTCACGAAGCGCGCCCCCACGGGAAAGACTGCCGTCGTCCACACCCAGTCGCTCGCGAAGCCGTTGTCAGCGATGGTCTCCCACGCGCCGGCCTGAACGTCGAACGCTTCGAACGTCCAGCGCATGTCGTTCGCCGCCGGTCCGCGGTAGTTCGTGCGGAGCGAGAGCGTCCCCGCCGCGCTCCAATCCGCCGGCAGCAGGAACCCCGCGACCGCGCGCGCGCCCGGCGCGAACTCGACGTACGCCGACCAGGTGTCCCGCGTCCCGCTGAGCTGCGACGTCGCCAGCGCACCGACGCCTTGTCCGCCGGAGGCGCGGCCCGCGATGAACGTGAGCGTCGCCGGCGCGACCACCTGCGTGGTGCCGGTCGTGTCGGTCAGACCGGCGCGCACAGTGACGTCGTCGCCGGAGCGGCACGCGACGCCGCCGATAAAGAGGAAGACAACCACAGCCTTGGAGAGGGGGCGTACCAGAAGCATGTGTCCTGGTACGGCGTCCCACCCCGCTCGGACGTCCGTGTTCGTCGGTGCTCGAAAATGTCACGGACGGAGTAGGGTATTTTGGCCGGACGAATGGCAACCTTGCCCGACGCCGAAGAGACGATCACCGCGTTCGACGGACTGAAGCTCCACGTCGAGACCTTCGACGCGATCCCGCCGACGCGCGCGCTCGTGGTGATGGTCCACGGCTTCTCCGCCCACTGCGGCCTCTTTCGCCACGTCCCCGCCGCGCTGGCCGGGGCGGGCTTCGCGGTCACGGCGTTCGATTGCCGCGGGCATGGGCGGTCGGAGGGGCGGCACGGCTACGTGAGGCGCTTCTCTGACTACGCCGACGACCTCGGGCGCGTCATCGCCCGCGCACGCGATCGCGCGCCCGGCCTACCGCTCGCCGTCGCGGCCCACAGCCACGGCGTGGCCGTCACGCTGGACTACCTCTTCCGAGGCGTCGGCACTTTCGATGCGCTCGTCGCCGCCGCGCCGTACCTCGATCTCAAGATGAAGGTTCCGCTCTACAAGCGGATGATCTCACCCGTGATGGGCATGCTGTGGCCGACGCTCACGATGTCGAACGAGATCGGGCTCGACGTGACCTGCAGCGACCCGGAGGCGTGCGCGGCGATGGCAGCGGACCCGCTGATCCGTCACGTGGCCACGCCGCGCTGGTTCAACGAGGTGCGCGCCACCCAGGCGCGTCTGCGCGCATCGGCCACCTCGCTGAAGGTCCCCACCTTCATGGCCGTCGCGGGCGAGGATCGCCTCGTCGACAGCGACGCCGCCGTCGCGTTCGCGCACGCCGCCGGCCCGATCGTCGACCTCAAGGTGTACGAGAAGCTCTTCCACGAGATGTACCTCGAGGCCGATCGCGGCGTCGTGATCGCCGACGTCGTCGATTGGCTAAGCCGTCGATTCGCGGGCGGTACCCGCTACTCGGCCCTCCGCTCGCCTGGATCAGGCTGATGTGACGGTCCCGCGCGGCGGTGCGCGAGCGATCAGAAGCGGCCCGCGAGCACCAGCTTTCCGCCGCCGTCCGACGGGACCAACGCCGCTTGAATGGGAGGAGTGGCGGGCGGCGTGACCGGCTCGCGTGCGAGGACCGCAGCGTCGACGATGGGCGCGGCGACGAGGCCGGCCAGGGCCGCGAACGCACCAACGCCGACCGGGCACCCGACGAGGCCGTTCTCGCTGTCGCTGTCGCTGCATGCGGCGTTGCCGATCAGGGCTCCGGCAATGAATGCGCCCAGCGGGAGCCCGACCCGCAGCCCGAGACTGCCAAACCCCTTGCCGACATGGCCGTGCTTCCAGTGGATCACCGGCGCGCCGACAAAGAAGGTCGCGACGCTCGCCGTCCAGAACACGTTGGTGATCGACGTGCCCCCCGCTTTGTCCGCGCCGTAGGCGAGCGCTCCCAGCGCGATGGCGCTTCCGTCCGATGTCAGGGTCTGCCACCCGTACCAGGACGTCGGGGCCGCCTGCGACACGCCGGCATCACCGGCCTCGTCCGCCCGCGCGACTCGCGAGCCCGCGATCAGCGCCACGAGCAAGACCACCAGCCGGAAGGCTCGGCGGGCTGATCGGATCGCACGGGAAGGTCGATTGGGCATGGTGGGGTCCCCAAGCACGTCGTGGGCCATCGTAGCGCCCCGCGATTCTGGCCGCGCGCGCGGTGATTCGCGCCGGGACTGTCAGGAATCGGACGTGGCGCGTGTTGGAGTGCAGGTGGCCGCGGCCGCGCGCGCACGGTCGTGGAACAACTTTGCCGCGGCGGTGCACCGCCTCGCGCGCCGGCAAAACGTTGCGTTGATCCGCAATCACCGCGCATCTATCTTCCGCCGCAAGCGCGGAGGTCATGTCATGAGGAAACATCGGGGATCCGCGGCGACGGCAATTGGGTTGTTCGTAGCCGCATCGTCGGCCTGCTCCGTCGGCGTCCCGCAAGACTCGGAAGGTCCCAGCGAAACGAAGCAGCAAGCGTTGCTCGAGCAGTTCGTCGACAGCCTTCCGAACAACTTCCCGATCCCGAACGAGCACGGGCTGGCCGCGTCGTACAGCACGACGACCGCGCCCATCGTCTCGCTGAGCAACAACTTCTTCACGCCGCAGGGCACGAACGGCCGCGACTGCGGCACCTGCCACGCAGCGGAAGACGGGTGGACGATCAAACCCAGCACGGTGACGCTGATGTTCCTGCTGTCCGACGGGCTGGATCCGCTGTTCGTGAACAACCTGGACACCGACACCCCGACCTGCGACATGTCGACGACGGCGTCGCGCTGGAACTGCACGACAATGCTGCGGCAGGGGTTGTTCACGCGGCGCGTGTCACCGCCGGCGACGCGCGACTACGACGTCATCGCCGCGAACGATCCCTTCGGCGTCGGCACCACGTCCAGCCTCTGGTTCTTCCGCCGCCCCTTGCCGACCGCGAACTTCAAGAGCTTCACCGTCATGTGGGACGGCGCGAACACCGTCGGCACCTCCCTGCGCGACGGTCTCATCAAACAGGCGCGCGGCAACGTGACCGGCGCGCAACAGGGCGCGCCCGCGCCCGACGACGTCATCTTCGACATCGTCGACTACGAGATGGGCATCGGCCACGCGCAGACCCAGGCGATCGGCTCGGGCAGCCTGACCGCCAGCGGCGCCCGGGGCGGGCCGCAGAACGCGATCGAGCAGCCGCTGGTGAACGCGCGCTTCGATCTGTTCGACGGCTGGCAGGGCAGCTCGAACCCGCACCGCCGGCAGATCTATCGCGGCCAGGAGATCTTCAACAACCCGAACGTCGCCAGCGGCCGGACCTGTCGCGGCTGCCACAACGCTGCGAACAACGGCCAGAACGTGGGCGGCGCGCTGTTCGACGTCGGCGTCTCGCGACCCGAGTTCGGCCCGGGCAAGGCGGTCTACACCTTCCAGGAGCGCGCGACCGGCGCGACGGTGCAGAGCACCGACCCCGGCCGCGGCATCCGCAGCGGCAACTTCGCCGACCTCAACAAGTTCAAGACCCCGAACCTGCGTGGCCTTTCCGCGCGTGCGCCCTTCTTCCACAACGGCATCGCGGCCGATCTCCACGCCGTCGTCGCCCACTACGAGGCGGCGCTCGGATTCATTTTCACCGCGCAAGAGGAGGCGGATCTGGTCGCGTTTCTCGCTGCGCTGTAGGTGGCGCGGGTGCCATGGCGTGACGCTCCGGGAGCGCGGCTGACGTCCGCGGACCGGAGAATCGGACGATGGCATAGAATCGAAGCTGCTCATGCGAACCTGGATTGGTGCGCTGGTGGTTGGCCTGTCGTTAGGCTGTTCGGGCGGCGGCGCCACGAACGATGGCGGTGCCGGCAACGGCGGCGGCGCCGGGGGTGGCCGCGGCGGTCAGGCCGGCGGCGTCGCGGGCCAGGCGGGCGGTGCAGCGGGTCAGGCTGGCGGCGCTGGCGGAGCGGGCGGCAGCGGCGTCCTCATCGATGGCGGATCCGACGGCTGCGAGATGCTCCCCGGGTTGTCGTTCGACTCGATAGATGAGCGCGAGTGTGGCCTCGCCCCGCCGGACAGCGGCGCCGCGCTCTGCCACTGGCACATCAGCTTCACGAACACGACGACGTTCACCTGGGGTCATTCGGATTACGTCGAGTCCGGGACGTACACTTGCAGCGCCAACACGATCACGGCGCAGACGCAGACCCGCGGAAGCCTCACCTCGACCCTGGACCTCTGGCGCTTCACCTGGGATGGCGTCGTCTACATTTGCAACGGCTGCCCGCCGTGATGGGATTCTCTCTTCCCCTCGTACCGACTTCGCTGCCGCCGATCGGGGCCATGTCGGCGCGTCAGTCGATGATGGTGAAGACTGCGGCGACGCTCCGGTTCGCGTAGCGCGCGGTGATGGTCACCTGGCCCGGCGCGCGCGGCGTCAGCCGGCCCTGGCGGTTGACCTCGCCGACGCCGACATCGTCGCTGGACCAGGCCGCCGTGATGCCTGGAATCAGGTCGAGGCCGCCGCTCCGGTTCTGCGCGAACAGGTTGAGCTGCACGGGCGCGCCCATCTTCATGGCGCCGTCGCCCGGCTTCATCACCAGCGCCGTGATGTCATTGCGCACCGGCGCACCCTTTCATCAGGTATGGGCCGGCCGCGTTGCCGTCGACGCTCTGGCACGACAGCTCCGCGGCGCAGGTGCAGCCGCCCACCTGATAGCGGCGACTGGGGCGGCGGACGAGCACGCGCCATGGTAGCGCAGAACCCCGAAGGCGCGCTCACGCGCCATGCGGCAGTTCCGGACCGTCGCGCCTTGGCATAAAAGACGCCGCGGTCGCATACTCGCGCCATGCCTGCCAAGAAGCGCGCCGTGTACCTGAATGCGGACCTTCACAGTTCGCTGCGGGCCAAGTCCGCGAAAATGGATCTAACGGTGGCGGAGCTGGTGAGCAGCGCGGTCCGCGCCTACCTTGCCGACGCGGCGGACGAGGCGACGTTCGGGAAGCAGGAGCCGACTTTGTCGTTTCGAGCCGCCCGCGGCAAAAAAAGCCGCAAGAAGAGCACGACGAGCAAGAAGCGCACGCGCAGACGCTCGTAACCTGGTGAACCGGACCCGCCCTTCGAAGACCCCTTCCTGTCGAAGTGGTGACGCAATCCTGACAGGGCCGGGACGAAGGCAGTGATAACACTATCGATAGGATGATTCTTCGAACGGGAGACCTGGCGCCGGCACCGAGAGGGTTCTCTCGCCAGTTCCGCAGGATCGCCCTTGCGATCGCCGGCTTCAGCGTCCTGGCACTCGGACTCGCCCTCGTCGTCGTACCCGTGCCCGGCACCAGCATCGTCGTCATTCCCCTCGGCTTCACCATTCTGGCCAAGGAGTTCACCTGGGCGAGGAACACGCTCGCCTGGGGGACGCGCTTGGTGCGAGCGCTCTGGTTCGCTGTGCGCCAAGTGTTCGGCATGCGGCTTTCACCCGTTCCCGCGCGCTAGCGTCATTTACGCGCCTTCGACCGGGGTGAAAACCGGCGGAAACGTCTCGTCGGTATCGTCAGCGCATGACGCGCCTCGAGCTGACGGAGAAGATCGTTCAAGCGAAGCTAGACAAGAAGACGACCTGGAAGGCGCTCGCCGAAGGGATAGGGCGCAGCGAGGTGTGGACCACCTCGGCGCTGCTCGGCCAGCAGACCATGAGCGCCGAGGAGGCGGACGCGGCGGGGCGGTTGCTCGACCTGTCGAGAGAAGAGGTCGCGCTGCTGCAAGTGCCTCCGTCGAAAGGATCGCTGGGCACCCCGATCTCCACAGATCCGCTCATCTACCGGTTCCACGAGATCGTCCAGGTCTACGGGACGACGTTCAAGGAGCTGATTCACGAGACGTTCGGCGACGGCATCATGAGCGCGATCGACTTCGAGATGAGCCTGGAGAAGCTGCCCGATCCGAAAGGCGATCGGGTCAAGATCACCATGCACGGCAAGTTCCTGCCGTATCGCAAGTGGTGAGCCGCGGCGCGTGGGCGCTTTACGATGTCGGGGCGGAAAGCCGGTCGTCAGGTCGGACGCATGAAGACCTGCTTGCCGCTCGCCGCGTAGGCCGCGTTGCGGATCTGTTCGCGGACCTCGCGCGGGCGGCTGACGCCGACCAACCGGGCGCGTACGCCGGCCCCACGCCTGGCGCCATCCGGGTCAGGTTCGGACGAGACGATGCCGATCTGGCCCAGGCCGAGCACGCGCTCCGAGAAGCGCTGGTGGAAAGTGATGTCGTCGACGGTTCGCAGATCTATCTCGTTGATGGTTCGCGAGAACACGCCGCTCTCGATGAGCAGCCGCTGGTTGGTGAGCCGGTAGCTCTCCGCGCGCAGCACGACCCCGCGCCACCCGAGCCGCAGCAGACGTTGTCCCGCCACCACCACGACGAACAGCACCGCCGCGAGCGTCAGGCCGGGCTCATTGGCGGCAACGAACTTCGCGACGTCGGGGGACGTCCGCGACGCGGCAACGAGGGCAGGGCGGTAAGCGAAGCT
>Ga0207661_10001745_pt1 | contig 14884 bp, 16 predicted proteins | sample KBSC713LmetaG_FD_184337 | JGI IMG/M metagenome (GOLD analysis project Ga0207661, IMG submission 184337) | Corn rhizosphere microbial communities from Kellogg Biological Station, Michigan, USA - KBS C7.1-3L metaG (SPAdes) (version 2) | ecosystem: Host-associated > Plants > Roots > Rhizosphere ...
CGACCAGCTCTCGGGGACGAACTTGGTCTTCCCCTGCTCCACCGCCTCGATCGCCGGCTTGGCGAGCGGCTCCATCTTCACGAACCACTGGTCGGACAGCATCGGCTCGACCACCGTCTCGCAGCGCTCGCAGTGGCCGACCGCGTGCACGTGCGTCTTCGACCCGCGCTCGAGGCCCAGCTCCTTCAGCTTGGCCTTGACCGCCTTGCGCGCCGCGAAGCGGTCCAGCCCCGCGAACTCCCCGCCCTCGGCGTTCACGATGCCGGCCTCGTCGAGGATCGAGATCATCGGCAGCTTGTGCCGCTGGCCGGTCTCGAAGTCGTTCGGATCGTGCGCGGGCGTCACCTTCACCGCGCCGGTGCCGAACTTCGGGTCGACGAGGATCGCGTCGGCGATGACCGGGAACTCGCGCGTCACCAGCGGGTGGCGCACCATTTTTCCGATCTTCGCCTTGTGGCGCGGATCGTCCGGGTGCACCGCGATCGCTGTGTCGCCCAGCATCGTCTCGGGCCGCGTGGTCGCGACCACCACCTCGCCCGAGCCGTCGGCCAGCGGGTACGCGAACTCGTACAGCTCGCCCTGCGTCCCCTCGTCGTAGATGACCTCGAGGTCGGACAGCGCGGTCCGGCAGGACGTGCACCAGTTGATGAGGCGCCGCGCCCGATAGATGAGGCCCTCTTCGTGCAGGCGTACGAACGCCTCGATGACCGCCGCCGAGTACGGCGGGTCCATCGTGAAGGTGGTGCGGTCCCAGTCCAGCGACGCGCCCATCCGCTTGAGCTGCTCGAGGATCCGGTCACCGGTGCGCTTGCGCCAGTCCCAGACGCGCTCGATGAACGCCGCGCGGCCGATGTCGTGGCGGCTCTTCTTCTCGGTCTGGCGGAGCTCGCGCTCGACCACGAGCTGGGTCGCGATGCCGGCGTGGTCGGTCCCGGGCAGCCACATCGCGTTGTACGCGGCCATGCGGCGCCAGCGCGTGAAGATGTCCTCGATCGTGGTGCCGAGGGCGTGGCCCATGTGCAGCGAGCCCGTGACGTTCGGGGGCGGGATGACGATCGCGAAGGGCGCCTTGGGCGCAGCCGCGTCGCCGTGGAAGTAGCCGCGCGCCGTCCACTCCGCGTACCAGCGGGGTTCGATCTCCTTCGGTTCGTAGTTCTTGGGTCGCTCCGCCATCGGTGGAGGACTATTTAGCGCGAACCGCGATTCTTGTCAGATGCCGAGGTTGACCTTCGGCTTCTCGACGGGCGCCGGCGGGACGGGACGGGCGGGCGGGGGCCTGGGCGCCTCGGCCGCGGGCGGCTTCGGCGCGGCGGGCTTCGCGGCTGATTTCTCGGGCCGGCGGTGCGCGCGGGCGCCGCCGGCGGGCGCCTTCGCGGCCTCCGGGGCGGCGGGCGGGGGCTTCGGGACGACGGGTTCCGCGGGGGCCGGGGGCAGAGGCTCGGGCGGCGCGGCAGCCGGGAGGGGGGCCGCGGCAGCGGGCGGCGCGACTGGCGGCGATACAACCGGCGGCGGCGCCTGGACCGCTGGGGTGGCTGGCGGCGGCGATCGCCCGAGCACGAAGACCGTCACGCCGACAGCAGCGGCCCCGGCGATCCCCAGCCCGACGAACAGCCCGCGGCGCGGTCGCGGCGCCTCGGGCAGCGGCACCAGCTTCGTCCGGACGCCCTCGGCAGGCGGCGCGGCCGGCGCCGCGTCCTCGGCCGCACGCGCCTGGCAGATCCGGCGCAGCTCGGCCGCCGCGTCACGCGCCGAGGCGAATCGCGCCCCGGGATCCCGCGCGCAGGCCCGCGCGAACCACGCGTCGAAACCGGCCGGCACCGCGCCGGCCTGCGACGGCACGGGTATCGGCCGCGAGCAGATCTCCAGCACCAGCGTCCCGACCGTCTCTCCTTCGAACGGCCGCCGCCCGAGCAAGCACTCGAACGCGATCACGCCCATCGCCCAGATGTCGGTGCGGAAGTCGACGGTCTTCACGCCCTCCGTCTGCTCCGGGCTCATGTAATGAAGCGTGCCCATCAGCGCGCCCGTGCGCGTCTCGGGAACCACCGAGACGCCGAACCCGACGATCGTCGACTTCGCGATGCCGAAGTCCAGCACCTTGGCCAGCTCCTCTTCCTCGTTCTCGATCAGGAAGATGTTGTCGGGCTTGAGATCGCGATGGACGACGCCGACCTCGTGCGCGCGCGAGACGGCGCGCCCGGTGTGCGTCAGGACGCGCGCCGTGTCCGCCGGCGTGAGCCGCCCGACCCTGCGCAGCCGCGCCGCCAGCGACTCGCCCTCCAGCAGCTCCATCGCGATGTAGGGCGTATCGCCGTCGACGCCGTGGTCGAGGATCTGGACGACGTGCGGGCTGCGCAACGCCGCGGCCGCGCGGGCCTCGCGCATGAAACGCGACAGCGCCTCCGGGTTGCTCGCGATCTGCGGGTCGATCAGCTTGATCGCGACCGGCGAGTGCAGCGTGAGGTGGTGGGCCAGCCACACCGACCCCATCCCGCCCTTGCCGAGCTGATGGACGAGCTTGTACTTGCCGGCGAGAACCTGCGCCCCGGACGGTTCGTCCATCGCGCTCAACGGTAACCGCTGCGCTCTCCGACGGCAAACGCCGCCCGCGCGCGCGCGCGGCAGAGGTCGCTCACGGCGGCGCCGCGGCGGTGCAGGCCGGCAGGTTCCCGCAAGACGTGTTGCTCGCGAAGCCGCACGCGGAATAGGTGGTCCCGTTGCACCGGCAGCGGCTGCCGTCGATCCCGCAGGCGTAGATCCGGTTGATCGCGGCGTCGCTGAGCGCGCTGGTCGTCCAGAACACCTCGTCCATGTTGCCCTGGAACGCACAGTAGCCGGGCTCGTTGCAACCCAGGAGGACGGGGCCCGGCCCGGACTTCACGGTGTGGGTGGTGTCGACCTTGCGTGCGCGCGGCGCGCCCGCGACGAAGATCGACAGCTCGTTGGCGGCGGCGTTGTAGCGGCAGACCAGATGGATCCAGTTGCCCGGAACGACGGGGTCGAACCCGACGTCACCGACCAGCGAGTCCTCCTGCGTGGAGACCTCCTTGAGGTTGTTCAGCAGCGGATCGGCGTTCGATGAGACGCCGACGCGGCAGAGCGCGAACGCCGTGTTCGTTGCCAGCTTCCCGACCTGCTGATCGACGTAGAAGAAGAAACCGCCCTGCTGGAAGTCCGTCGGGCCCTCGTCGTGGATCAGCCACTGCTGGTTGCTGGTGGCGGTGATGTGGAACCAGCCGCCGGTCGTCCAGCTGTTGCTGGGTTCTGTCTGGAAGACGCTGGGCAGCGGGATGCCCGACGGGGTCTGGAAGTACGTCGGGTACTGCAGCGTGCCGGTCATCTTCGCGGAGCCGCCCTGGATTGCCGTCGTCACGTCGAGCGTGGGCAGGAACGTCCCCTGCTCCTGCAGGTGGAGCGCGCCGTTGCCGTGCGCCTCGACGCCCAGCTGATCGGGCGCCTGATCGAACTTGTAGACGACCGAGAGCGACTGCAGCCAGTCGGGCGGAACCGTCGATCCGCCGCCGCCGGTGGTTCCGCCGCGCCCGGCGCTGCCGCCGCCGGTGCCCGCCGTGCCGGTCGTTCCGCCGCGGCCTGCGCCGCCCGTGACGCCGCCCGTGCCCGCGACGCCCGTCGTGCCGCCGCGGCCCGCGCTGCCGCCACCCGTTCCCGCGGTGCCCGTCGTGCCGCCGCGCCCCGCGGTGCCCGCGACACCGCCCATGCCCGCAGTGCCGGTCGTGCCGCCGCGGCCGGCGCTGCCGCCGCCCGTTCCCGCGATCGTGCCGGCGGCTCCGGAAGACGCGCCGCCCGTCCCGCCCGTCGCCACGCCGCCCGTGCCGCCCGTCGGACTGACGCTGCCCGCGGTACCGCCGGCCGAACCCGCCGTCCCGGTCGACACGCCGCCCGCGCCGCCCCGGCCCGCGCTGCCCGCCGACGAGCCGCCCCGCCCGCTCGCGCCGGACGTGCCGCCGTCCTCGACGACCTGGTACTTCGGAAGCAAGCACGCACCGAACAGCAGCGCGCTCGCGGCGGCGAGGCGAATGACGCGCATCAAAACTCTCCGCTCAGCATCGTTCCGCCGGGAACGACCGCGAGGCGCAGGTTGCTGAAGGCCGCGCGCGGCCGACGCGCCACCGGCGCCCGCTCGGCGCCCGCGCCGTCATTCGCCGGTGTCGTCAGCAGCAGGTACGTGCCGGCGCCCGCGAGCACCACGCCCGCGATCAGGCCGACGCCCGACACGAGCCGCATGCGCTCGTAGCTGTCGACGGCGTCGCGCTGACCGAGCGGGCAGCTGCCGCTCACGCAGCCCGCGTCGTCGAGCGAGCCCTTCTTCGAGATTGCCACCAGGCCCGTGACGGCACCGACGACGATCCCGGCGCCGCCCGCGGCAACCGCCGCCCAGCCGACCGTGCGCATCGTGCCGCCCTTGCTCGAACCGGCTCCGGGCGACGCGATCAGCCCTGCGTCGGCGGCCGGCGTCACCGCGTCGGCCGTCGCGCCCGCAAAGCGGAGCAGCGCGCTCTTCTGCTCGCCCTCGGCGGCAACGACGTCGGCCGACGCGCGCGCGCTCCCGCGCACGCCTTCGATCCGGTGCCGCCCCGGATTCACGAGGTGGCTCTCGCCGATCGCCGTCCCGGTGAGGGGCGCCCCATCGATGGTCACCGCGACCTCGGCGGCGGGCGCGCCCTCGACGCGCAACAAGACGCTGGGAATCCGCCGGGCCAGCTCGGCCCGCTCGTTGCGCGCGTCCTGCCGCGCCTGCTCCTGGATCGCCTCGTCGCCGACCGAGGTGGGCAGCCGGATGACTTCCAGGTAGCGCGCCTCCCCCTCGACCAGCTTCCCCAGCTTGGTCAGGGCGCGCGCGGACCACAGGCCCAGCGACGGCACCCGCAGCATCTGAAATGCCGTCTCCAGGCGATCGTGCGCGGTCGCGAAGTCGCCCGCCTGGTACGCCTCCACTCCGGCGTAGCCGATCTTCCGCGCCTCGGCGCGCCCGGGATCATCCGACGACGGCTGGGCCGCGGCGCGGCCGGCGGTCAACAAGACCGCCGCAGCCAATGTGAGATAGACGACGCCACGCGCGGCCATGCGAGCCGTCATTAGATCATTTCGCGCGCGATCGGCGCAAGCGCATTCGGATCAGCGCGGGCCGGCGGCGAGGCGTGGGAACGGGATGTAGCCCCGGTGGACGAAGCGCCACTCGACGAAGTCGTTGTCGCGCAGGCCCAGCGTCGCAAACGTGGCGTCCGAGAGATCGATCCCCGCCCGGTTGGCGGGCGTCCGATACGCCCCACGGCCGCGCTCGGCGGCCGGGCGCTGTCCGTTGGTCCAGTAGGCGTCGTCGACGTTCCACGGGCCGACGTCCAGCACGGGCACGACCAGCGCGCGCCCGCCATACCGGAGCTCGACGTCGCGCCGCAGCGCCGACGGATGAGGCAGCGCCACGAAGTGATCGCCCACGCGAATGACGCCGCCGGTGGCGAGGCGGCCGCCGACCAGGCCCTCGCGCGTCGCGAAGACCCGCTGCCACGGACCTGGCTCGCGCGCCTCGTGCACCGCCCACACCAACAGCACGGTCAGGATCGCCGACAGCACGACGAGCGGCACGCGGCGGACGCGCCGCCGGCCACGGCCGCCGCGAGCGAACCTCATGTCATCCCGATACCGTCGCGTGCCCCGCGCCGCAAGTTTCTGGCGGGTCAGAAGAGCCCGAGCACCTTCCGCCGGTGCTGCCCCTTCGCGAGGTTCCCGGTGATTCCGGTGGTTGCATCGGGCCGCGCGCGCGCGCGAGGATGGCGCGATGAAGCGCGCACGCGCCCCGAAGGATTCAAGCGAGAAGGATTCCAGCAAGCAGGCCGCCGCGTCGGTGCGGGCCTATCTGGCGGCGCGGCCGCCGCCGGTGCGCGCGCGCCTGCGCCAGATCCGCGCGATCGTCCGCGCCACCGCGCCCAGCGCCGTCGAACATTTCAGCTACGGCGTTCCCGCCTTCCGGCTCGACGGTCAGGCGCTGGTCTGGTACGCGGCGTTCAAGCAGCACACCAGCATCTACCCGGTCACCCCCGCGCTGCTGCGCGCCCACCGCATCGACGTCTCGGGCTACCAGACATCGAAAGGGACGCTGCGCGTTCCGCTGGACGAGGCGCTGCCGGCGCCGCTCGTGAAGCGGCTCGTCAAGGCGCGCGCGGCCGAGGTGCGGAACAAGAGCCGGGCGAAACGGCTTACAATCGGCCGGTGATGCGGGTCGGGATCGCCGTGGTTCTCGCGGGCCTCCCCGGATGCACGACGCCGGCCCCGAATTTTCGCAGTCCGGGACCTCGGACCTGGCAGTCCGGGCCTTTGGACCTGGAAGGAAAGCTAAGCCACTGATGTCGACAACCGCGACACGTCTGTTCCTCGTCCGCCACGGCGCCACGCAGCTGACCGCCGAGGACCGCTTCTCGGGCTCGGTCGGCGTCGATCTGTCGGCGGAAGGACGTCGGCAGGCGGCGTGCCTCGCCGAACGGCTGGCGCCCGAGAAGATCGCGGCGATCTACGCGAGCCCGCTCTCGCGCACGCTCGAGACCGCGGCGATCCTCGGGCAGCCCCACCACCTCGCGCCGATCGAGCGCGACGGCCTGCGCGAGATCAGCCATGGGCGCTGGGAAGGGCTGACCCGCCAGGAGGTCGAGACGCGCTACCCCGACGAGTACGCGGACTGGGAGTCCGACCCGTTCACGTTCGCGCCCGAGGCCGGCGAATCGGGCGTCGCCGTGCTGGCGCGCGCGTTGCCGGTCGTGCGCGAGATTGTCGTCGCGCACGCGGGCCAGAACGTCGTCGTCGTGTCGCACAAAGCGACGCTGCGCCTGCTGCTTTCCAGCCTGCTGGGCTTCGATGCGCGCGGCTACCGCGATCGGCTGGATCAGTCGCCCGCGTGCTTGAACGTCCTCGATTTCCGAAGCCCAGTGCGCGCCCGTTTGATGCTTTTCAACGACGTCTCGCACTACCAGGATCAACCACGGCGGTCGAACGGGAATCTGTCGAAATGGTGGGACACGGAGGCCGGCGAACCCCAATGACCCGCTGGCGCGCGACCGCCGCCGCCGCCGGCCTCGCGTGTGGGCTGGGTGTATCGAACACCGCCGTCCCCGACAGCGCCACCTCTTACTGGTTCGTCAAACAGCCCGACGCGCCCGATTCGACGGAGGCGCTCCCGCTGGTCAGCGTCCGGGCCGGTGTGATCTCGCCCTGCGACAAGTCGTGCCTGCACGCCGCGCGGAAGGGCGCGCACATCCGGTCGGTCCGGATGGACGGCGGTCTCTGGGACGACAACCGCGTCACCGGTCTGCGGCGCTCCGACACAAAGCCGAGTCCGGAGATCGTGCTCGCGGCGCCGAGCAAAGCAGAGCTGTTCGTGAACGAAGGGTACCGGGCCCATCCGGTCGCCCGGGCGGGCACCCTCGGCGCGGAAGGGCTGCGGGAGATGGAGGCGTTCGTGCGTCCGATCGACGATCTGGTGATCGATCGGAGCGCGCGGATGATCGGGACGGTGCCGCCGCTGCCCCGGCGCCTCACGATCTTCCCCTTCACCGTGAACGGACACGAATCGCAGTACGCGGTGATCGCCGGCCCGTCGCTGGCGATCGCGGCGCAGAACGCGCGTCGGCAGTGGGTGCTGCAGCACCTGGAACAGGCGACGGCCCCCGAAGGGTTCTACGCGGAGGCATTCCACCTGGTCGCGATCGTCGACATGGACGGCGACGGCCTGCCCGAGATCATCGCGGTCAAGCAGATGGGCGAGTCTTGGTGGCACCTGGTCCTGCACTACAAGGCCGACGGGGAGAGCGGCGGGGGCTGGACGGTCGTCGCGACCGTTCCGGGCAGCACGGTGTAGCGGCCATGCTGTCGCGGGACGATCTCGCCGGGCAGGTGCGCGCGCTGGGCGTCGACGGCGGCGGCGTGCTGGTCGTGCACGCGGCCTTCTCGAACGTGGGCCCGATCGACGACGGACCGCGCGGGCTGATCGACGCGCTCCGCTCCGCGCTGTGGCCCGACGGGACGCTGTTGATGCCGAGCATGTCCGACGACGACGAGGTGCCGTTCGATCCGGCGACGTCGCCGTGCATCGGCATGGGCGTCGTCGCCGATACGTTCTGGCGCCTGCCCGGCGTGCGGCGCAGCGACAGCCCGCATGCGTTCGCGGCCGCGGGCCCGCGCGCCGACGAAATTGTCGCGCCCCACCCCGTCGACGTGCCGCACGGACCGGACAGCCCGGTCGGACGCGCCTGCGCGCTGGACGGGCAGGTGCTTCTGATCGGCGTCGGCCACGACGCGAACACGACGATCCACCTCGCCGAGCTGCTGTCCGGCGTGCGCTACCGGCGCCCCGCCCACGCGACCGTCGTGCGCGCCGGCCGCCCGGTCCGCGTCGATTACGGCGAGAACGATTGCTGTTGCGCGCGCTTCGCGCTGGTCGACGGCTGGCTGGACGCCGAGGATGCGCAGCGATACGGCACGATCGGTCACGCGGAGGCGCGCCTCGCCCGCGCGCGCGACATCGTCCGCGTCGTCACCGCCCACCTCGGGCAGGACGAGCTCGTGTTCCTTCACCCGCCGGGCGTCGACGCCGAATGCGACGAGGCGCGCGCGTCCGTGGCGCCGTGATTAGAGCGGCAGCTCGACGGGCGTCGTGCTCGGGAACGTGAACCGGACGACGGGCCCACATCGTTCGGTGCCGGTCGCGGCGCAGGCGGCGGGCGTGGTCCCGAACTCGTCGACCGCGGCGTCCGTCGGCATCAGCACGCCGGGTGTCGCGCACAGCTGCACCGTGTACTCGCCGGCCGGCGCGTAGGTGCGCACGGGACAGGCGCCGCCGCACATCACGGTGACGTCCTGCCGGCCGTCCCACTCCCAACTTCCGCTGGCCACCGCCTTGCCCTGCGGCGGGCAATCGTTGGCGATGCAGGTCGTCACGCAGATGGCCGTGCAGGACGCCCAGCACTGGCCCGAGCTCGGGAGCGTGAGCGCCTCCCCTGTCGATGTGGTGATGCGGAGGTTCCGGAAGACGTATGGGCACGCGGGGAACTGCTCGCAGAACGACTCCGCTTCGGGGAGGATCGCGTGGAAGGTCACCGTGCCCGCCGACGCATCCGTCGGCAGCGCCATCGACGCGGGTACGTCCCTCGTCCCTCCGTCGGAGACGCCGCCGAGGCTCGCGGGCACGCACGCGCCCGCCATCCCCGCCGCGAGGACCGACGCAACGACCCATGCCCGCACGCACCGCACGACCGCCCGATTAAACCAACGATCGCGTCCGCCGGAAAGGCTTGTGGCGTTATGATGGCGGTCGGGCGTCACCTCGGGGGGCTTGGAGATGAGACCTTTCGCTGCTTTCTTCGCTTCGATTGTCGTCGGCGTGTCTGGCGCGTGCGGGCCCAGCCAGCTTGGCGGCAACACGGGCACCGCGGGAACCGGCGGAGGTGCGGCCGGCGGCGCGGGCGGCTCGATCGACATCGGAACCGGAATCGGAGGCGTCGCAGGTGGCGGGGGCGATTCGATCACGGGCAACGATCTGACCGAGTGGCCCGTGCCCTTCCCCAACTCGATGCCCTTCCAGATCGCGGCGACGGACGACAGCGTCTTCTACCTGACGAAGGACGACGCCATGCGCGTCGGCCGCCTCGACGTCGCGACCGCGCGCTTCACCGAGTGGACGACGCCGTGCACGGCGACCAGCCCGGGCGACATCCAGGTGGCCAACGGCCAGGTGTTCTTCACCTGCGCCAGCTTCGGTGAGATCGGCCAGCTGAACGTCTCCACCGGCCAGTTGACGCGCTGGGCGCTTCCCACCGCGGCGCCGCCCGCCGAGCCGACCCAGGGCCCGTGGAGCCTCGCGGTCCCCTCTGGGAGGGAGATCTTCTTCGAGGCCGACGACGCGAACGGCTCGTACATCGGCTGCCTCGACACATTTACCGGCGGCCTGCGGACGTGGAGCTTCCCGGGCGCGACCGCATCCAAGGTGGTCGTGGCCCCGGACGGCAGCGTGCTGTTCACGACCTGGAACGGCTTCGGCCCCTATCAGATCGTGCGTCTGGATCCGACGACAGGCGTGTTCACCAGCTGGTCGCTGACGACGCAGCCGCTGTTTCCGCTGGTCGTTGCCGACGACGGAAGCCTGTTCTTCGAGGAAGGTTCATCCGAGTTCACCGGCGTCGCGCGGCTGGTTCCGTCGACCGGCCGACTCACCGAATGGGAGACGCCGGAGTACCCGAACGATTCGCTGGCGAGCCATGGGGGGCGGGTGTACTTGGGCAGTGACGGCGGCCTGCTGCTGAGCGCGCTCGATCCCCGGGTCCGGGGAAGCGATCGCAACATCGTTCCGATCGTGTCGGCGCCCGTCGCACCGCAGGAGTTCGGCCTGTCGTCGATCACCACGCCGCTGCCCGTCGAGGAGACCATCGGCGTCGCGTCGAGGCGCATCCTCCCGTCGCAGACAGTGGGTGCGTTCGTGACGTGGACGCTGGGCACACCGCCGCGGATGACGGCGTCCATCCCGAGCGCTCTCTACTTCACCGAGGACGCCTACGGCATCATCGCGCGCCTGACGCCCTAGGTACTACGGCGCGCGCGCCACGATGACGGTGTCGCCTTCGGGCCGCCACGCGCGCCGGTCGTAGCCGCCGTAGATCGTCAGTTCGGTGAAGCCGACGCGCGCGAGCAGGTGCTCGATCTCGTAGCGATAGAACCAGCGGAGCTGCACGGTCGTGTTGCCGGCGACGTTCGCGGGTTCGAACCGGAACGTCACGTCGAACGTTTGCGCGGCCAGGTCGACGCGCGTCGTCTTCGCAAACCGCCGCGTCGTGACGCCGCCGATGACGAACGTCGCGTCCAGGCGCTCGACGTCGCCGGGCGCGACGATCCACGCCAGCTTCGGATCGAAGACGTCGAACGCGAAGGCGCCTCCGGGGGCGAGGTGCTTGCGGACGTTCGCCAGCGCGGCCAGCTGCGCGTCGACGGTCAGCAGGTGCTGGAACGCCCGGAACGGGCAGGTGATCAGCGGGAACCTGCGGCCGACGAGATCGAACGACTCCATCCGCCCTTGCACCAGCTCGAGGTTGGCCGGCGGGTTCTTGCCGCGCAGGACCGACAGCATCGCCGGTGACGCGTCGACGCCGACGCAGGGGATCCCGAGCGCGGCGATCGGCAGCAGCACGCGCCCCGTCCCGCACCCCATCTCCAGCACGGGGCCGCCCGTCTCCTGCGCGAGCGCGCGATAGAACGCGGCGTCGCCCGACGGATCGCGCATGACGCCGTAGAGCGCGTCGTAGTTCAGCGCGAGCAGGCCTTCGTATTCGTCGGACATGCGGCGTAGGCTACACCGCGATCATGCCGCCGGCCGCGAGCAGCTACCCGAAGATCTACGCCGTGGTGTCACGCATTCCGAAGGGACGGGTCGCGACCTACGGTCAGGTGGCCGCGCTGGCGGGACTGCCGCGCCAGGCGCGCCTGGTCGGCTACGCGCTGCACACGCTGCCTGCCGACAGTGGCGTGCCGTGGCACCGGGTCGTCAACGCGGCGGGGAAGATCAGCCTCCGCGCCAACGGCCTGGGCCACGACGAGCTGCAGATGCACCTGCTGCGGCGAGAGGGCGTGCGCTTCGTGAACGACGCCATCCCCCTCGACCGCTACCGCTGGGCTAGCGCGGCTGGGGCAAAGCGCGTCAGCGCGGCTGGGGAACAATCCGCAGGTAAGGCCGCGGCGCCTTCCAGCCCTGCGGGTAGGTCTTCTTCGCGTCCTCGTCGGACACGGAGCCGGCGATGATCACGTCCTCGCCCTGCTTCCAGTTCACCGGCGTCGCCACCTTGTGCTTCGCGGTCAGCTGCAGCGAGTCGATGACCCGCAGCACCTCGTCGAAGTTGCGGCCGGTCGTCATCGGATAGACGAGGATCAGCTTGATCTTCTTGTCCGGCCCGACGACGAACACGTTGCGCACGGTCTGGTTGTCCGCGGCGGTGCGGCCCTGAGAGGCGCCTTGCAGCTCGGCGGGCAGCATCCCCCACGCCTTCGCCACCTTCAGCTCGGGATCGCCGATCATCGGGTAGTTGGGCGCGTATCCCTGCGTCTCCTTGATGTCATTCGACCACTTCGAGTGCGCGTCGACGGGATCGACGCTGAGGCCGATGACCTTCACGTTGCGCTTGTCGAACTCCGGCTTGAGCTTCGCCATGTAGCCGAGCTCGGTCGTGCACACGGGCGTGAAGTCCTTGGGGTGCGAGAACAGCACGCCCCACGAGTCACCCAGCCACTCGTGGAACTTGATGGCACCGTCAGTGGTGTCGGCCTGAAAATCAGGGGCGGTATCGCCGATTCGAAGACTCATTGTCGATCCTCCTTGTGGAAACGGGCATCCTGACGCGGGGTCAAGGTTGATTCAAGCGCATCGACAGAGCGCGCGCGTGCCGTTGCTGCTGCTCGCGCTCATCTCACCGGTATTGGTGCTGACCCTGATCTTCTGCCGGGCGGGACCGCTCAACGGGCTGCTCGAGATGGCCCCGGCTCTGATCGGCTACGTCGCGCTGGCGGCCACGTACCGGCGGCTGCGGCTCAGCGACTTCTGCTACGTCGCGGTCTTCCTGCACACGCTGGTGCTGGTGTACGGCGCCTACTACACGTACGCGGAGACGCCGCTCGGCAACTTCTGCTGCGCGTGACGCCGCTGCGCCGCGGCGGCTGGTTCACCTTCGTCGTCCTCTCCATCGTGCTGGCGATCGCCGCTGGCTACGAGTTCATCGAGTGGGGATCGACCTATGTCTTCGCGGCGGACGTCGTGGCGCCGTCGTGACCGTTGACGCCGACGGTGAAGTCTGGGCAGTCTTTATGGACTTCTGCGTCGACTCTCTTCGCCTGGAGGCTTCATGAAATCGCTTCGCTTCACGACGTCCGCTTGCCTGTTCGCGCTCGGAATCGCCGGCCTGGGCTGCGGCGGAGGCTCCAGCAGCACGGGAACCGGTGGCAGCGGCGCGGGAACCGCTGGAACGACGGGCGCGGCCGGAACGTCGGGCTCGGCCGGGACGAGCGGGAGCGCGGGCACCAGCGGCGGCGCGGGCAACGTCGGATCGACAGGCGGCGCGGGCACGACGGGAGCAGGCGGCTCGACAGCGACGGGAACGGCCGGAACGACGGGCTCGGCCGGGACCACCGGCAGCGCCGGGACCGGCGGCGCCACCGGCGCAGCCGGCAACACGGGAACCGCGGGAGCGACCGGCACCGCCGGCGCGACCGGAACGGCGGGCCGCGGTGGAACGGGCGGCGCTGGCGGGCGCGGCGGGACAACGGGTACGGCCGGGACGACCGGAAGCGGCGGCACGGGCGGCGCGACGACGCCGCACGGCAGCGCCGCGAAATTCAACTGCCCGCAGGGACAGACCTTCGGCATGCCGATCCCCGCCACCCAGACGATCAACCAGATCATGGCGCCGAACCCCGATTACTTCGCGTTCATCGAGGGGCCGATCTGGATCGCCAGCGCCAACACGCTGTTCTTCTCGGACAACGCGTCCAGCCCGTCCGAGCGCATCTGGAAGGTGTCCGTGCCGGGGACGACGCCCAGCATCTTCGTCGCGACGAGCGGCTCGAACGGGCTCGGCGTCGACAACAATGATCAGATCATCGCGACGATCCAGCGCGCGCCGTACGGGATCACGCGCTTCAATCCGATGACCGGCGCGATGGGCACGAAGATCTCGACCACGGCCAGGCCGAACGACGTGATCGTGCGCAGCGACGACAACATCTACTTCACCGACCCCGACAGCGGCTTCTACCGGATCTCGCCGAGCGGCACGGTCAGCGCGGCGATGAAGTTCACGAACAGCAGCCGGCCCAACGGCATCGAGCTGTCGCTGGACGAGAACACCCTGTACGTCGGCGACGTCGGCAACAGCACGATCGTCAAGTACACGCTGGCCGCCGACGGCACCGTGATGGGAAACGGGACCATGTTCGCGATGGCGCAGAGCGGCCACAACACGTTCGACGGCATGTGCGTCGACTGCGCGGGCAACGTCTACGTCGGCACCTCGGGCGGCGTCGAGGTCTGGTCGTCGACCGGCACGTTCATCGGCACGGTGAATACAGGCGAATCGTCGAACTGCACCTTCGCGGGCGCCGACCGCAAGACGATGTACGTGACGTCCCGCTCGGTGCTCAAGTACATCACGCTGAACGTGCCCGGCCTGCCCGACTGAGGCGGCGGCCCCTCACCCTGACCCTCTCCCCGCTGCGCGGGGCGAGGGGATCGGATTCAACCCGGTCGGACGCCGCCGGATCAGTTGCGGAAGACCGCGACTTCGCCCGCCCGGGCGCTAGCTCAATTTCCGATCGACTTCTCGACCTGTTCCTTGCCGTCGTACCGGAACAGCTTCTGCTTGCCGTCGACGGCGGTCAGCAGGTTCACCGGCCGCCGCCAGATGCGGACCAGCGAGTTCAGCGTCGCGCGGGCGTGATCGATCTGCAGGTCGGTCCCCTCATGGCGGTGCCGCATCAGCAGCTCGCCGCGATTGTCGTGGTTCGAATCCTCGACGAAGATGAACGGGTCGCCGAAGTTCGTCAGCGAGAACAGCATCTTGTGTTTGATCTTCGTGAACTCGCGCGAGTCGATCTCGTAGTTGCCGGTGCGGTCGTTCAGCGAGAACGAGAAGAACCGGTTGCGCTCGCAGAAATCGGTGGTGAAGAACTCGTCGATGAAGGTGACGTCGTTGTACAGCTTCCGCACCTCGAAGATCTTCTTCCGCCCCAGGCCGAGGCGCTTGTCCCACACGCGCCGCTGGTCCAGGTTCTGGCACTCGTTCCACTCGCGGCCGAAGCGCCCCTTATCCCAACGCTCCTCGATGTCGCGCAGCAGCTCGATGCC